>ERZ761602.1697-NODE-1697-length-38618-cov-10.837616_pt1 | contig 38618 bp, 31 predicted proteins | sample MGYA00512165_ERZ761602 | MGnify/ENA primary metagenome ERZ761602 (study PRJEB28899, sample SAMN02445085) | bioreactor sludge metagenome | biome: EBPR sludge; isolation source: Thorneside wastewater treatment plant | place: Australia: Brisbane, Thorneside...
GCTCGCCCCCGCCCCAGACCCCGGTCGCGCCATCGGCCCAGCCCGGCGGACAGAGCGACGAGGAGCGCATGTGGGGCGCCGCCATCCACCTCTGCGTGCTGGTCGGCTTCGCCGGCTTCGGCCCGCTGGTGATCTGGCTGATGAACAAGGACGGCAAGAACGACTACCTCGCCTTCCGCGCCCGCCAGGGGATGATCGTCCAGTTCGGCGCGCTGGTCGCCTTCATCATCGTCGCGACCGTCACCTGCGGCTTCGGCGCCTTCCTGATCCTGCCCTGGATGGCCTACGAGGCCTGGATGGCCTGGCGCGCCTGGAACGGCGAGCGCCCCGGCTACCCGGCCACGGAAGCCTGGAACGGATGAGACCCGCCCTCGCCCTCCTGCTGCTCCTGTGGGCGGCGCCCGTCCACGCCCTCGACGAGGACGTAGACGCCGACGGCTACAGCGTCGCGGAGGGCGACTGCGACGACCTGGACCCCTATCGCAACCCCGGCGCTACGGAGATCCTGGACGGCATCGACAACGACTGCGACTTCCTGGTCGACGAAGAGACCGACGAGTTCGACGACGACTACGACGGCTGGACCGAGGACGAGGGCGACTGCGACGACGCCAACCCGCTGGTCTACCCCTCGGCCTTCGAGTGGGAGGACGGGCTCGACAACGACTGCGACGGTGTCGTGGACGAGGGCACCTCCGTCTACGACGACGACGGCGACGGCTGGACCGAGGACGAGGGCGACTGTGACGATGTGCGCGCCGACGTCTACCCGGGCGCGCCCGAGCTGGTCGACGATCTGGACAACGACTGCGACGGCAGCGTAGACGAGGGCTCCACCGTCTACGACGACGACGGCGATGGCTGGACCGAGGACGAAGGCGACTGCGACGACGGCAACGCCTGGGTCTGGCCGGGCGCGCCCGAGTTCAGCGACGGCCTGGACAATGACTGCGACGGGATCGTCGACGAGGACACCGACACCTTCGACGATGACGGCGACGGCTTCGCAGAGTCCGAGTCCGACTGCGACGATCTGGACCCCCTGGTCTTCCCGGGCGCCGAGGAGCTGCCGAACGGTCGGGACGACGACTGCGACGGCATCGTGGACGAGGGGACGTCGATCTACGACGACGACGGCGACGGCTGGACCGAGGACGAGGGAGACTGCGAGGACGACAACCGCGCGATCTTCCCCGGAGCGCCCGAGCTGGCCGACGGCCTGGACAATGACTGCGACGGCACCGTCGACGAGGGCACCGAGCTCTACGACGACGACGGTGACGGCATCGCTGAGGTGGACGGAGACTGCAACGACGCCGACGCATTCATCTTCCCGGGTGCGATCGAGCTGCCCGACCTGCTGGACAACGACTGCGACGGCATCGTGGACGAGGGCACCGAGCTGTACGACGACGACGGCGACGGCTGGACCGAGGAGGCCGGCGACTGCGAGGACGCCGATCCCACGATCTACCCCGGCGCAACCGAGCTGAACGACGGCAAGGACAACGACTGCGACGGCGAGGTCGAGGTCTACCAGGGCTGGCGCTGCGCGGCGAACGGGCCTGGCGGAGGGCTGCTGCTGGCGGGGCTCTCGCTGCTGGCGGCGCGGCGGAGGAAGCGAGGTAGACTCGGGCGATGAACCCGACCCTCGCCCGCCTCTTCGACGAGTACGCCGCCGACCACCGGCACCCGACGAACCGCCTCACCCACAAGCTGGCCATCCCGCTGATCGTCTTCCACATCCTGGCGATGCTGCACTGGGTGCAGCTCGGGGCGGGCCTCAGCCTCGGACACCTCGGCTGGCTCTTCGCCTCGGCCTTCTACCTCTGGGCCTGGCCGCGCCTGGGCCTGGGCATGGCCCTGCTCTTCGGCCTCTGCCTGCCGCTCTCCGAGCTGGTCCCGGCGCCGGTCGTGGTGGGCATGGCGGTCGTCGGCTGGACGGTGCAGCTCGCCGGCCACTCGATCTGGGAGAAGAACCGTCCCTCCTTCGCCCGCAACCTGGTCCAGGCGCTGGTAGGGCCGATCTTCTTCGTGGCCCTGCTCACGGGGAGCTGGCGGCCCGCCCGGGCAGACTAGCTAGTGCCAGGCACTAGCTAGTTACACCTGGCGGAACTAGAACGACCGCCCCAGCGCCAGCCCCCCGCCAAGCTGCAAGCCCTTGTCCAAGAGCCCCCCGGCGAGCTCCACCTCAGCCTGCCAGTCCCGCGCGAAGCGCAGATCCACTCCGGTGCCCAGCCTGCCGCCGACCGCCGCCGGCGCCAGGACCTCGACCCCCGCGCCGAGGAAGGGCGCCACGGCCCACTCGGGCGACCAGCGGGCCCCCAGGTACAGATGGGCGAGCTGGTGATCGACCCAGTCCTCGTACAGGTTGTAGGGGCGGTCCGCGCGCACCCAGCCCAGGCGGCCGTCGATGCGCAGCGGGCCCACCGGCACCAGCAGGCCCAGGTCCAGACCCAGGTGCGAGCGGCCCATGGCGCGCATCCCACCGGCGCGGGCGAGCAGCCGCAGCCGCTCGGGCGACTCCTGCAAGGCCGTCGAGACGGAAGGGTCGGCGCTGAAGCGCCGGGTGGCGGGATCGAAGAACACCATCCGCAGCCGGGTGGTGCGCTGCACATGGCCCTCGTCCTTGGCGCGGTGGCGCTGCAGGACCTCGCCCTCGAAGGTGGTGGGCACGCCGTCGCCCATGTCGACGGCCTCGCCCGCGGCGGCGGCGGGGCGGTCCTTCGGCTCGGGGCCCAGCAGGACCGGGGAGACCGCCAGCGGCTCGACCACCTCGAAGAGGCGCATCAGGCGCAGCTCCTCGACGCCATGGGCCTGGCACCATGCCACCAGCAGATCCTTGAGCGGATCGGGGGCCTGGAGGGTGTCGACGGCCTGGACCAGCGCGGCATAGACGGCCGCCTGCTCCTCGTAGGAGGCGAAGTCCGGCTCGACCCGGCTGCTGCGCTCGGGGAGGATCGGGACATCGACGGTCCAGGAGCGCACCTGGCCGGGGGCCGTGGCGCTGACCCGGTGGTTGCCCGGCAGCAGGGAGACGGTGCCCGCGGGGACGGTGCGACCGTTCACCTTCCAGCCCGTGCCCGGCGGCCCGCCGCCCAGCACCAGCTCGCCCTTTCCGGCCACCATGGCCTTGCGCTGCTCGTCCAGCCAGGCCTGCTGCACCGCGCTGGAGCTGGCCGGGCGGGGCAGGTCCTGGCCGTTGGCGACGGCGACGGCCTGACGGAAGCTGTAGGCCTGGGAGCGATCCCGGCCCAGCTCGACCGCGGCGGCCCCGCGCATGTAGTACAGATCGAAGAGCTCCTGGGTCTTGACCGGGCCTCGCCAGCGCGAGAGGGCCGCCAGCCCCGCCTGGGAGGCCTCCAGCACCGCCCCCCAGCGCCCGCGCTCCATGGCCGTGCGCGCCTGGGCCAGGGCGGCCTCGTAGGCGTCTCGATCGGCCAGCCCGTCGGGCACGGCGCCGACGGCGATGACCCGCTCGAAGTCCAGCAGCTCGAAGCCGCCGGGGCCTCCGCCGCCGATCGGCGCGAGCCACTCGGCGTCCTGCTCACAGCTTCGCAGATCCGGACAGACCAGCAGGCCGCGTTGTACGGGGGAGGCCAGGGCCAGCGAGGCCAGCAAAGAGAGGATCATCGGCGGCGGCCCACCAGGGCCAGCAGGGGGAGCCAGAAGGCCGCCGCGAGCGGGGCAGAGGCGCAGCCGGCCCCCCAGCCGCGGGCCTGCTCGGCGACGCCGTCGCAGTCGCTGTCCAGACCGTCCTGGTGCTCGGGAGCGCCGGGGTAGACGAAGGGGTTGGCGTCGTCGCAGTCTCCGTCCACCTCGGGGTAGCCGTCGCCGTCGTCGTCGTAGATCTCGGTGCGATTGTCCACGACTCCGTCGCAGTTCCCGTCGAAGCCGTCGACGGTCTCGGGCGCGCCGGGGTACACGAGGTCCCGCCCGTCGTCGCAGTCCCCGTCCTGCTCGGTCCACCCGTCTCCGTCGTCGTCCCAGGCCTCGGTGCGATCGTCGACCATGCCGTTGCAGTCGTTGTCCTGTCCGTCCAGCAGCTCGGGCGCGCCCGGCCAGGCGGCCGCGTTCCGGTCGTCGCAGTCGCCATCGACCTCGGCGAAGCCATCGCCGTCGTCGTCGAAGACCTCGGTGTCCTCGTCGGCGATGAAGTCGCAGTCCTGGTCCAGGCCGTCGGCGATCTCCTGGGCGAAGGGGAAGATGGTCGGATCGGCGTCGTCGCAGTCGCCCTGGACCTCGGTCCAGCCGTCCCCGTCGTCGTCGGCCAGATCGGTGCCATCGTCGACCCGCCCGTCGCAGTCGTTGTCCAGGCCATCGGCCAGCTCGGGAGCCCCCGGGAAGACCATGACCTGCTGATCGTCGCAGTCGCCGGCCGCCTCGGTCCAGCCGTCCCCGTCGTCGTCGGCCGAGACCGTGCCGTCGTCGGCCACGCCGTCGCAGTCGCCGTCCCGGCCGTCGGGCTGCTCGGGCGCGCCCGGGTACATCAGGGGGTCCGTGTCGTCGCAGTCGCCCTGGGCCTCGGTCCAGCCGTCCCCGTCGTCGTCCACCAGGTCGGTGCCCTCGTCGACGGCGCCATCGCAGTCATTGTCCTTGGCGTCGGCCAGCTCGGGCGCCGCCGGGAAGACGTAGGGATCGGCGTCGTCGCAGTCGCCTTGCTCTTCCGACCAGCCGTCGCGGTCGTCGTCGTAGACCTCGGTGTGATCGTCCACCCGCCAGTTGCAGTCGTTGTCGACCCCGTCGACGGTCTCCTCGGCCCCGGGGTGGACCTGCGGGTCCTCGTCCTGGCAGTCGCCGTCGCAGGTGCGATAGCCGTCCTCGTCCTGGTCGAAGCCCTCGTCCACCTCGCCGTCGCAGTCGTTGTCGTCGGCGTCGCAGAGCTCGACCGCGCCGGGGTGCGAGCGGAAGTTGTCGTCGTTGCAGTCGGTCCCGTCCGAGACGTAGCCCGAGGGCTGGCTGCACGAGCGCCGGGAGTCGTCCGGATCGCCGTAGGCGTCCCCGTCGGCGTCCCGGTACCAGGTCGGCGCGTCGACGGCGTCGTCCTCGTCCGTGGTCCCGTCGCAGTCATCGTCCTTGCCGTTGCAGCGCTCGCTGGCGCCCGGGTTGACCGAGGCGTCCCCGTCGTTGCAGTCCTCGCCGCTGTCGTAGCCGTCTCCGTCCGCGTCGACCGCGTCGCAGACGATCGTCGGCAGGCCCCGGTAGCTGCCCTGCTCGATCCAGGAGGTCGAGCTGGCCCCGCAGCTGCCCTGGAAGGGCTCGATGCTGGTCGAGCCGCTGCGGAGCTCGAAGTGCAGGTGCGGCCCGGTCGAGTACCCGGAGCTGCCCACCTCGCCCAGCTTCTGTCCACACTCGATGCGCGCGCCCGTGGACACCGCCACCGACCAGGTCTTCATGTGCAGGTACATGGCGATGGTGCCATCGTCATGCTGGATGTAGACGTAGTTGCTGGTGCCGCAGGCCCCGCTCGTACAGTCGTCCGGCTCGCCGTCGTGGGCACTGTAGACGGTGCCATCCCGGGCGGCGACGATGTCCACGCCCAGGGCCATCGTGCTCCAGCTCCCGTAGATGGCGAAGTCGGTGCCGTTGTGGCCCGAGTAGTAGACGCTGCCGCAGTTCCAGTCCCGGCCGCCCTCGTCCTTGTAGGCGCTGACGACGTAGGTGCTGCGCCACTCGTCGGTGGTCGGCATCGAGTAGTCGCCCGCCTGGGCCACGGAGAGCAGCAGCCAGATCATGGTGCCACCTGCAGGCGCCAGGCCTGGCCCTGGGCGGACCAGGAGAGGCCCTGATCATCCCAGCCGGGCAGGACCGTGGTCGGCGGCGGCACGAAGCCCTCGGGCGCCTGGCCCGGGATCCGGACGAGGTCCTTGTTGCTGAGCTGGACGCCCTGCTCGATGGGCACCGGCAGCGGCCCGTCGAGGGAGACCATCCAGAAGGAGGCGAGGCCGGTGGTGCCCGAGATGAAGGCGAGGCGGCGACCGTCGGGGGAGACCACCGGGCGGTCGGCGGTCCCGGTCCACTGCACGACGGGCTCGGGGCTGCCCGAGGGCAGAGCCACCCGCCAGATCTCGGTCTCGCCCAGGCCGGCGTCGCGGGCGTAGTAGAGCCAGCCCTCGTCCGGGGAGAAGCTGAGCCGCGGGTCGACCGGCGCGTCCAGCAGGACCTCGCCCTGGGGAAGGCGCAGGCTGAGGCGGCGGTCCTGGCCGACGTGGACCTCCCAACGCCCCGAGGGGGAGAGGGTCCGCCGGGCGGGGAAGAAGTCCATCGGCCCCGAGCCCGCCGAGGGCTCGCTCTGGGCCTGGGACTGGGCCTGAGCCACTGCCTGGGCCGGCGAGCCAGGGGCAGGCGCGTCGGGCTCGCAGGCGAGCAGGAGCAGGGCGAGGGAGGGGTTCACAGGGGCAGCATACACGGCTCCGACGTATGAACGACCTCACCTCCCCCGATTCTGATTATCTCTTCCCATGAGCAACTTCTTCTCGCAGCCATGGTTCCTCGACACCGCCGCCCGGGTCCTCTTCCCCGGCCGGCGCGCGCGGCCCGCCACGGTGCGCGTCGAGGGGCAGCGCTACGACGTCCTGCTCCTCTCCCGGGGCCAGCTCGCGCCGATCCCGGTGGTCGACTTCTACGAGCCCCGCGACCCCGCCCTCCCGGAGCACGGGGCCGCGCGCCCCCTGGCCTTCCTCCCGCGGGCGCTCCAGGAGCACCGAGCGGTCGCAGCACCGGACGGGACGGAGCTTCCGGCCGGCCAGCGCCTGGCGCCCTACGTCGACTGGTCCGAGGTCCCGTCCTGGTCGGCCTTCGTCGAGCGCTGCCACAAGGCCCAGTGGCGAGCCTTCCACCAGTCCGAGCGCAAGCTGCGCAAGATCAGTCGCGAGCGAGGCACGGTCCGCATCGTGGACCAGTCCTGGGACCACGAGCTCCTGGAGCGCCTGCTCACCTGGAAGTCGCGGCAGCTGCGCTCGACCGGCCGCTACGACACCTTCGCCTCGACCCGGATCCGCCAGCTCCTGCACGAGCTGCTCGCCATGAAGCGGCTGCACCTCTGCGCCCTCTACGCCGGAGACCACCCGATGTCGGCGCTGCTCTTGGCCTCCGACCAGGGCCGGACCAGCTGCTGGATCAGCGGCTACGACCCGCGGGTGGCCACCTACTCGCCCGGGGCGTTGATCTTCGAGCACGGGCTCCGACTCAGCCAGCAGGCAGGCGATCGCGAGTTCGACATGCTGATCGGCGACGAGGACTACAAGTACCACTACGCCACCCACGAGCGCCGGATCGGGCCCCTGGGCCAGCCGTCGCCGCTGCGGCGGGCGCTGGCAGCGAGCCGCAGCTACCTGGAGCAGGAGGTCCCCTGGCGGACCCGCCTGCGGAGCCATGGCTTCGCCGTCTTGCAGGACCGGGCGAGGCGCCGACCCCTGGCCCCGACCCCAGGGCAGCCCCCTGCCTGGGGCCCCGACCTGCTTGCCAACAGCGCCCACTGGCCCTCCCCTCGCATCCGGGCCAGCGACGACTGCCAGCTCATGCTCCTCCAGGCGTGGTCCGACGCCAACCGAAGCCCCCTGGAGCGCGTCGGCGCGGAGCTGCATGCCGGAGACAAGGCCGCCCGCGCCTACGTTCGGGGCCTGCAGGGCCGCCTGGCCACGAAGCAGCGGGCCGCTCCAGCCCAAGCGCCGGTCCCGCTCGCCCCGGGGGATCACGTCCGGGTCAAGGACGAGGCCGAGATCCTGGCCACCCTGGAGGGCGGCAGTCGGGACGGACTGTACTACATCCGAGCGGTGATGAAGCCCCTGGGGGGCAAGACCTTCACGGTGGAGCGCCCCGTGAAGCGCTTCTACGACGAGCGCACCCGCGAGGTGATCCGTCCTCGCCGGGCGGTGGCCCTGGCCGGGGCGGCCTGCGACGGCAGCCAGCTGGGCGGCTCGCGCACCTGTGACCGGGCCTGCCTCTTGTTCTGGCACGAGGACTGGCTGGAGCGGGTCGAGGAGGCGCCGGACCGCCCCCCCTCGGGCGAGCGGGTGCGGATCCGAGCCGCGGCGGAGATCGCCGCGATCGAGGCGAGCCGACAGGGCAGCGACGGCATCACCTTCACGCCCGCCACCATGGCCGCCTTCTGCGGGAGCGAGGCCCGCATCGCCAGCTCGGTGAACCGCGTCTACGACGAGCGGGCCGGCCAGCTCCGCTCGAAGCAGGGGGTCCTCACCCTGGCCGGCCTGAGCTGCCCCGGCGCGAGGCTGACCAGCGGAGACCGCTGCGATCGAGCCTGCACCCTCTTCTGGCGCGAGGAGTGGCTGGAGCGTCTGCCGGAGGGGCCGATGGCAGGATCCCCAAAGACGGCTACAGCCGGGCCATGAACGAGCCCGAGCTTCGGCAGTCCCTGCTGCGCATCGCCCGCGAGTCCACCGGCCTGGAGCAGGTCCCCACCGGCGAGCTGGCCGAGGCGCTCGACAGCGTCCAGCGCCTGACCCTGGTGGTGGCCATCGAGGACCACTTCAAGATCAGCTTCAGCCCCGAAGACGACGAGGAGATCCGCACCTTCGAGGAGCTGCTGGTCCGCGTCCGGCGCCTGCTGGAGGCGCACGATGCCCAAGCTTAGCGTCGGACCGCGGACCATCCCTCCCAGCCTGGCCCTGCCTCGCCCGCACCTGCCCCCGACGGTGCTGGAGAGCGTGGCCCGGGCGGCCAGCGAGGGCCTCACCACCGATGGGCTGCGCTTCGTCGGCCGCGACGAGACCGACCGCTTCTTCGGCTGGGACGAGGTCTACGACCGGGCCGTTCGCGCCGGGGCCGCCCTGGCCGCCGCCGGGGTGCGGCCCGGCGATCGGGTCGCCCTGGTCCTGCCGACCGACCCCCTCTTCATCGACGCCTTCCTGGGCGTCCTGGCCGCAGGCGCCGTGCCCGCGCCGCTCTACCCGCCGGTGCGGCTGGGGCGACTGGAGGAGTACCACGCCCGCACCGCGGCGATGCTGCGGGCCTGTGGCGCCTCGGCCATCATCGCCGACGCCCGCTGCCGCCGCATCCTGGGAGAGACGGTGCGCCGCGCGCCCACCCGCCTGGGGGTGATCGCGGCCGAGGATCTGCACCGCCACGCCCCCGCCCCGCCGGTGGCCCGCGAGGCCGACGATCTCGCCCTGGTGCAGTTCTCCTCGGGGACCACGGTCGCCCCGAAGCCGGTGGGGCTGACCCACAGCCAGGTCCTGGCCAACACCGACGCCATCGTCGACTTCATGCCCCTGGTGGCCCGCGACCAGGACGGCAGCCCCTACGACCCCGTCGGCGTCAGCTGGCTGCCGCTCTACCACGACATGGGCCTGATCGGCTGCCTCTTCGTGGCCCTGCGCCGCCCGGGCCCGCTGGCCCTGATCGCCCCCGAGGACTTCCTCTACCGACCCGCGCTGTGGCTGCGCACGATCAGCCGGCTGCGCGGCACGGTCTCGCCCGCCCCCAACTTCGCCTATGCCCTCTGCGTCGAGCGGATCCGGGACGAGGAGCTGGACGGCGTCGACCTCTCCTCCTGGCGGCTGGCGCTGAACGGGGCCGAGCCGGTCAGCCCGGCGGTGCTGCGGCGCTTCTTGCGTCGGTTTGCCCAGTGGGGCCTGCGCGAGAGCGCCCTCACCCCCGTCTACGGCCTCTCCGAGGCGGCGCTGGCCGTGACCTTCAGCGATCCCTGGCGCCCCTTCCGCTCTCGCTACTTCTCGCGGGCGGCCCTGGCCCAGGGCCGAGCCGAGGAGATCGCCCCCCCCCGCGGCGTGGGGAGCCCCGAGGCCGAGCGAGACCCTCGCACCATCGAGCTCTCCAGCGTCGGCCGGCCGCTGCGCAGCTTCGGGGTAGAGGTCCGCGACCGCGACGGCACCGTCCTGCCCCCCGAGCGCCTGGGCCGGATCTGGGCCCGCGGCCCCAGCCTGATGCACGGCTACCTGGACCGCGAGGAGCAGCCCATCGTGGACGGTTGGCTGGACACTGGCGACCTGGGCTTCATCTACCAGGGCGATCTGTTCATTCACGGGCGAGCCAAAGATGTGATCATCCTGCGCGGGGCCAACCACAGCCCGCAGGACATCGAGATCGCCGTCGACTGCGTCGAAGGCACGCGGGCCGGCTGCGCGGCGGCGGTCAGCGAGCTGGGCGAGGACGGTGAGCGGCTGGTGCTCTTCGTGGAGTACCGCGAGCCCCGGCCCGAGCTGGCCGAAGACTGCCGCCGAGCGGTGCTGGGCGCCACCGGGCTGGACCCGGCCCTGGTGGTGCTGCTGGCCCCCGGGACCTTGCCGCGCACCAGCTCCGGCAAGATCCGCCGGGCCGAGACGCTGGTCCAGTGGCACGAGGGGAGCCTGCGCCCGCCCGACGCCGTCACGCCCTGGCTGCTGGCGGGGGCCCTGGCCAAGAGCGCGCTGGGCTACCTGCGGGCCCGCAAGGGCACGGCGGAGTGATCGACCTGCTGGTCGCGGGAGGGGGCCCGGCGGGCCTGGCCGCGGCGCTGAACGGGGCGCGCGCCGGGCTGCGGGTGGTGGTGGTCGAGCCCAAGGTCGGGGTCATCGACAAGGCCTGCGGGGAGGGGCTGATGCCGGCCGCGCTGCGCGAGCTGCGCAGCCTGGGCGTCGACCCGCCGGGGAGGGACTTCCGGGGCATCTCGTACATTCAGGGCCTCAGCCGGGCCAGCGCCGACTTCGCCTCCCCCGGGCGAGGGGTGCGACGGGTACGGCTGCACGAGGCGCTGTTGGAGGCGGCCGAGCGGGCCGGGGTAGAGCGGGTCCAGGGCCGGGTGGAGCGAATCGTGCAAGACGAGCGCTCTGTTCGCGCCGCCGGCCTGCACGCCCGCTGGCTGATCGCCGCCGACGGGCTGCGCTCGCCCATCCGGGCACAGTTGGGCCTGGACCGACCCGCGCGCCTGCCGCCTCGCCTGGGGATCCGCCGGCACTGGCTGGTGCGGCCCTGGAGCGACCGGGTCGAGGTGCACTGGTCCGACGAGGCCGAGGCCTATGTCACCCCCGTCAGCGAAGAGGAGGTCGGCGTGGCCTACCTGTGGCGAGGTGGGGGCTCGCCTCCGTACGAGCGGCTGATGGCGGGCTTCCCTGCCCTTCACCAGAGGCTCGCGGGCGCCCAACCGAGCAGCACGGTCGCCGGGGCCGGCCCCTTCGAACGACGGGTCGCCCGCAGGGTGGCCGGTCGGGTGCTGCTGGTGGGAGACGCCGCCGGCTACCTGGATCCGTTGACCGGTGAGGGCCTGCGGCTGGGGCTGGAGGGGGCCCGCGCGGCGGTGGGCGCAGTGGTCGCGGGCCGGCCGGAGTCCTACGAGCGGGCGTGGTGGAGGCTGACGCGGGCGTACTGGTGGTCGACCTCGGCGTTGTTGTGGTTGGCTCGGCACCCGTGGACGCGGGGGAGGATCGTGCCGGTGGCGGCGGCGGTGCCGGGGTTGATGAAGGCCGCGCTCGGGCGGCTGGGGGGGTGAGGAGGTCAGGCTGAGGGTGGGGGGGTGAAGTTGTCGGCCGGGCGGAGAGGCCTTGAATGAGAGTCCGGTCCGGCGGAGAGCCACCGAATGAGAGTCGAGCAGGCAAAACGGGGCCGAACAGGCCTCTCCAAGGGCCGAATTCCGCACGGGCACGCCTCTGAACGCCTCTGGACTCTCATTCGGTGCCGCTCCGTTCCGGTTCACTCTCATTCAACCCCTCTCCGACCGCCGCACCGCCTCGCCGCCCCACCCACCTCCGCCCGAAACCCGCTACCATGCCGGCCATGAGCCCCCTGGAGCTTTCCTCCTGGCTGAGCCTGCGCGATCTCCGCGCTGGCCTCGCCCGCCGCGCCGTGCGTCGCCCGCTGGCCGCGGACAGCCTGCTCGACGCCTGGTCCTGGGGCCGGCAGCCCGCCGCGGTGGCCGCCATCGTGGGCCGGCTGCGTCCCGCGCAGAGCGACGAGAGCTTCGCCCTGGCGGCCTGGGCCTTCGACGACCCACCCGAGGGCGAAGGCGCGCGCCCCGAGATCGAGTGGGATCGCCTCGCCCTGGATCGGGCGGGGAGGCTGCTGGCCTCGCAGGACCGCGCCACGGCCTACGCCTCCATCCCCGAGCCGGCCTGGACCGCTGGCGGCCTCTACCTGCTGGGGCGGCTGGGCGAGGAGCTCCGCCTGCGCGAGCACCAGGCCTGGCAGGCCGAGCCCTGGCCGGCCGATGCCCGGGACGAGGCCACGGCGACGCTGTGGAGATCGATGTTCGAGCGGGGCTTCGAGCCGAAGGTCGCCGAGGCGGTCCGGCGGGCCTTCGGGCGCGAGGTGCGGCGCGCCTTCCGGGCGGTGGCGCTGTCCTTGCACTTGCCGCCCGGGGTGGCCGATCTGCGGGCCGAGCAGGCGATCGAGGCCCTGGAGACGCTGTCCTGGGGGGCGCACATCGACCTCGCGACCCGGGTCGTCGAGACTGCCGGCGAGCCGGTCGCCTCCCTGGCCCGCTGCCTGGACGAGGAGGGCCGGGCCCGGGTGGCCGCCTGCGTCCGGGGTCGCACCACCTGGATGGAGGCCTGGTCGCTGCTGCTGGGCGAGCCCGATCCAGACCCGGCGCGGCTGGAGCCCGAGCTGCTGGCGATGGGCGTCGACCTGGTCATCGGCCTGCGGCTGCGGGACTCGCTCAACGAGGGGCGCGCGCCGGCCCACGCGATGGGCCTCCCCGGGCAGGCCATCGTCGCCGCCAACCGCTCCCGCATCCGCGGCCGGCTGCGGGTCGTCGCCCGGCAGGCCCCCGAGCGCCTTCTCGCCGGCCTGCTGGCCCTGCCCTCGCTGCGCGCGCGCACCAGCGCCGCCCTCTCCCGCTACGCCTGGGACTGGGCCTGGCGCGAGGCCCGCGTCGGCTTCGGCTTCGACCCCGACCGCATGCGCCCTCCCGCCTGCGAGCTCCCCGAGCCCGCCGCTCCGCCGATCCCTCCGCTCGGCCCCGAGGCCGCCCGCGCGGTGCAGACGGTGCTGCTGGCGATGCTCGGCCGCGGCTGCTGGGAGGAGCTGGAGTCCTGGCTGGGAGGCGGAGGCCGGGGGCTGTCGGCGCGCTTCTACCGGGTGCTGGCCCAGGTGCCGGACACCCTGGCCGACCCCGTCACGGGCGGTCAGCGCAGCCGCGGCTACACCCGCCTGCGCGAGCACCTCGCCGACGGCGGACTGGACGACTACACCGAGGAGCTGCGCGCCATCGGCCAGCGGGTCGCGCTGGTCCCGCCCGGGCGCGATCGACGCAGGAAGCTGGTCCAGGCGCTGGGCACCGACTGGGATGAAGCGGTGATGCCGCTGCCGGAGAAGGGAATCGACGGCTTCGTGGAGCGGCTGGCCAGCTTCTGAGCCTTCAGGTGGGGAGGCCGGCGACGACCTCCTCGGTCCGCTCCCACAGCCGCCGGGCGAGGTCCATGTCCTTGCCCTTGCGCGAGCTGAGCTTGAGGTTGCAGTCGGCGAGGTACTCGCCGTTCATCCCGGCGGCGGCGGGGTGGGCGGCGGCGAAGACCTGGGTGGCGGCGCCCTGCTGCGGGCTCTTCAGGACCAGGGGAGCAGCCAGCTCCCAGCCCTTCTGCATGGCGCTGCTCATATGGCGGCCCAGGTTGGTGGCGATGACCCCGGGGTGGACGGCGATGGCGATCCGACGCTGGCCCTGGGCCTTGAAGCGGCGGCCGAGCTCGCGGGCGAAGAGCAGGTTGGCCAGCTTGCTCTGCCCGTAGGCGGTCCAGGCGGTGTAGCCGCGCTCCATGGCGAGGTCGTCGAGGGCGACCCCCTCGGACGGGGCGCGCCGGTGGGCGGCGCTGCTGAGGATGACGACGCGGCCCTCGGGGCGGAGCTGATCGAGCAGGCCGGTGACGAGCATGAAGTGCCCGACGTGGTTGGTGAAGAGCTGCTTCTCGATCCCGAAGAGCAGCTCGCGCTGCGGCAGGGCCATGATCCCGGCGTTGGCGACGAGGGCCGACAGCTCCAGGCCCGACTCGCGTACGGTCTGGACGGCGGCGCGCACGCTGGCGGGATCGGAGAGCTCGCAGGCGACGGGGAGGTGGCCCTCTCCCAGCTCGTCCACGACGGCCTGGGCCTTCGGCAGGTCCCGGGCCAGGGCCAGGATGCGGGCCCCGCGACGGGAGAGGCTGCGCACGCTCTCCAGCCCGATGCCCGAGTTGCAGCCGGTGAGCAGGACCGTGTGGCCGGAGAGGTCGAGGCTCTCGACCACCTGGTCCGCGGTGCTGGAGTAGCCGAAGCCGGTCGGACCGGCGGAACTGAAGAGGTCGAGCAGTGACATGGGGAGCGGTTAACCTGAGTCCATGTGGTCGATCCTGCTGAACGCTGCCCTGGCGGGCGAACCCGGATCCCTCTGCGAAGCGGTCGCCCAGGCCGATGTGATCGTCGAGGTCGGCTTCCAGTCGCAGGGCGAGTACCCCTCGGCCTGGAAGCGAAAGCGCTGGGAGCCGCCGGACGAGGCGGTGCTGCCCACGGTGGCGACCGCGCGGGTGCAGCGGGTGCTGAAGGGCGAGGCCCAGGGCTGGGTGCCCGAGCTGGACGACCTGGGCTTCAGCAACCAGGCGGCCACCTGGTGGGATCGGTTCTTCGCCGAGGGAGAGTTCCAGGCCATCCTGATGCTGAGCGGGACGACGCCGGCCCTGGAGGCGTCGGGCTGGCTGGCCGACAGCGGCGACTGCCACGTGAGCTGGTGCTGGGAGGCCCATCGCAGCGCGATCCTCGCCTGCCTCGACGCCCAGGGCGTGCGGCCCCCCACCCCGCAGGCTGAGCCGGCCGCCCCTCCCCCACCTGCGGCCCAGGCGCCGCCGCCAGTCGAAGCGCCACCGCCTCCTCCCGCAGAGGCCGCCTCGGACAAGCCTGGAGGCTGGTTCCGGGGCTGCGCAGGCGGCTGAACGCCCGCGCGGGGGTTGCCTCCCTACATGGTCGTCGTGGTGGTGGTCCCGCCGCAGGCCGCCTCGACCGCCGCGGTGGTGGTGGCGCAGGCGCCGCCCTCCACCGCGAAGCTGCCGTCCTCCTCGCAGATGGGCTCGGTCTCGCAGGCCCAGCCCTCGATCTGCTCGACGCAGGCGGTGGCGCTGTCCAGGTCCTCGGCGAAGATCGTGGCGAAGTCGCAGCTCCCTCCGAAGAAGGCGAAGAAGCTGACACACTCGGACTGAGAGTCGAAGCTGATCGTGCCGAAGCAGCTCTCTTCGGCGTTGCTGATGCAGACGGGCTCGGAGTACAGCCGGCAGAGGCCATCGAAGTAGCGCGTGCGCAGATCCTCGGCCTGCTCCTCCTCGGAGGGTCCGGTGGAGCAGGCGGCGGCCAGGAGGAGGGTCGGGAGGAGGCGGTTCATCGGGTCTCCACGAGGGTCGGTCAGAATCTGTCCGACCCAGAGTCGGGTTGAGAGGGTACGGCGCTCGAGCACACCCGGAGGCCCCGTGTTGAGCTGCCTGCGCGTCCGTAATCTTGCCATCATCGACGAGCTGGAGTTGACCCTCTCGCCTGGTCTGACCGTGGTCACCGGCGAGACCGGCGCCGGCAAGTCCATCCTGGTCAACGCCCTCAACCTGGTGCTCGGCGCGCGGGCCCGCCCCGAGGTGGTGCGCGCCGGGGCCGAGCAGGCCGAGGTCGAGGCCCTCTTCAGCATCGACCCGGTCCGGATGGGCCCCCGGCTGGCCGAGCTCGGCCTCGACGCGGACGAGGAGATCGTCGTCCGCCGGACGGTGCTGCCCCAGGGGCGCAGCCGGGCCAGCATCAACGGCCACCTCGCCACCGCCAGCCAGCTCCAGGCCCTGGCCCAGGGGCTGGTCGACATCTGCTCGCAGCACGAGCACCACACCCTGGTGGACGCGGGCACCCACCTCGACCACCTCGATCGTTTCGGGGGCATCGAGGCCGAGCGCGAGCAGGTCGCGGCGGCCTTCGGCCAGGCCGCTCAGGCCGCCCGGCAGCTCGCCGAGACCCGCGAGCAGCTCCGCCAGCGCACCGAGCGCGAAGAGCTGCTTCGCTTCCAGCTCTCCGAGTTCGAGCGCCTCTCGCCCCGCCCCGGGGAAGAGGACGAGCTGCGGACCGAGCGCGAGCGCCTCGCCCACGCCGAGCGGCTGACGCAGGCCGCCCGCTCGGCCGAGCACCGCCTCTACACGGCCGACGACGCCGTCTGCGCGGCGCTGGACCGGGTCGTGCACGAGCTGCGGCAGGCCAGCCGCCACGACCCCTCGCTCAGCCCCATCGCCGAGCGGATCGAGTCCGCCTCCACCGACCTCAGCGAGGCGGCGCGGGACCTCTCCCTGTGGCTCTCCCACCTGCAGGTCGACCCGGCCCGCCTGGCCGAGATCGAAGAGCGCCTGCACGCCCTGAAGGGCCTCGCCCGGCGCTTCGGGGGCGATCTCCAGCAGGCGCTGGCCCACGCGGCGCGGGCCCGCGACGAGCTCTCGGGCCTGGACGAGCTGGACGCCCGGCTGCAGGACCTCCAGGCCGAGCTGGACCGGGCCCTGGATCAGGCGGCGACGGGCGCCCGGGCGCTCTCGGTCCGGCGCCACGCGCTCGCCGCGCAGCTCGGCGCGGGCATCTCGGCCGAGCTGGGGGGGCTGGGCATGGGCCACGCGCGGGTCCTGGTCGAGGTGGCGCCCCTGGGCGAGGCGAAGGGAGCCGAGCTCTCGGTCGACGGGGCACGGCTGACGGCGGCGGGCATCGACCGGGCCGAGTTCCTGATCGCCCCCAACCCCGGCGAGGATCCCAAGCCCCTGGGTCGGGTGGCCAGCGGGGGCGAGCTCTCGCGCGCGCTGCTGGCGCTCAAGTGCGTGATCCCGGGCATCGACCCCGACGGACTCTACGTCTTCGACGAGGTGGACAGCGGCGTCGGCGGGGCCGTGGCCGAGGTGATCGCCCGCAAGCTGCGGGCCATCAGCCGCCAGCACCAGGTGCTCTGCATCACGCACCTGCCGCAGGTGGCGGCGTATGCGGACCGGCACCTGCGGGTCGAGAAGGAGGTGGTGCAGGGGCGGACCCGCAGCCGCATCGTGGCCCTGGACGAGGCCGAGCGCCGCGAAGAGCTGGCCCGGATGCTGGGCGGGATCGAGGTCAGCGAGGGTTCTCGGCTCGCGGCCGACGCGCTGCTCCAGGCGGCCCGATGACGGCGCTGCGGGTGGTGGCGGGCGCCGTCGTGCGGGACGGGCAGGTCCTGGCCGCACGGCGCCCGCCGCACAAGAGCCAGGGCGGCTTGTGGGAGCTCCCCGGCGGCAAGGTCGAGCCCGGTGAGTCCGACGGCGACGCGCTGCGTCGCGAGCTGCAGGAGGAGCTGGGCATCGAGATCGAGGTGCTGGGCCCACTGGGCGAGAGCCTGCACCGCTACGGCCCGCTCGAGGTCCGGCTGGTCGGGCTGCTCTGTCGCCTGCGCGCGGGCCTCCCCCAGCCACACGAGCACAGCGAGCTGCGCTGGCTGGACGCCGAGCGCCTGGCCTCGGTCGACTGGGCGCCGGCCGATCTGCCGCTGCTGGCCCCGCTCCGGGTATTCCTCCTGGGCGGCGAATGAGCGGGCCTTGAAAAGCGTCGGGTGCTACGCTCGCCCTACGGAGGGACCATGATGAACCGTCGCGACCTGCTCCTTGGGGTGCTCCCCCTCGCCTTCAGCCTCGGCTGCGCGTCGAAGAGCGGCAGCAGCAGCAGCAATGTCACCGACATCCAGCTGATCGGCATCGAGTCGCTCGACAGCCTCTTCCGCGAGGCCAAGAGCATCGACCAGCGCCTGGACGCGGCCAGGACAGCCCTTCGGGACGGCAAGAACAGCCTGAACAGCGCGCTCGGCCTCAAGGACGGGACCCCCTTCACCGACGCGCTCAACGACCTCGCCAGCAAGGCCAAGGGAAAGGTGAAGCTGCTCAGCGCGGATGGGGGCCTCGCCCTCAGCGTCAGCGACGCGGTGCCCAGCAACGTTCAGGCGGCGGTGGACTCCCTCAACAACACCCTCGCCAGCTACAAGACGGCGCTGCTGGACCTGGGCAACATCAAGGGCGATGTCGAGTCCCTGGTCAGCGCCTCGAAGGCGCTCCCGGACCAGATCCAGAAGGACTTCAAGAGCCTCGGCATCGGCATCACCGAGCTGCCCGCCGCCCTGCGCACCGCGCGGGACAATGTGCGCATCATCGGCAACATGCCCACCCGGGTCGAGAAGATCGGGACCGCGATGAAGGCGAACGTCACCGCCGTCACGACCGCCTTCGGCGGACCCGGCGGCGGCAAGGGCAGCGGCGGCGGAGGCAACAGCGGCGGGGGCAACACCAGCTCCGGCAGCGGCGGAACGCGCACCCTGGGCCGCTGAGCCTCGGTTCGCCCCGCGCTCAGCGGCGGCGGGAGCGCATCGCCAGCAGGCCCGCCATCAAGCCCAGCATCCAGGGCCCTGCCGCGGCCAGCCCGCCGGTCGCGCAGGAGATGGCGCCGCCGCGGATGCGCCGGTTGCCGTCGCACTCGTCGCCGATGCCGTCGCCGTCGCTGTCCAGCTGGTCCCGGTTGGAGACCGTCGGGCAGTTGTCGCACCAGTCGCCCAGGCCGTCGCCGTCCCGGTCGATCTGCGAGGGGTTGTAGAGCGCCTGGCAGTTGTCGCAGACGTCGCCGGCCCCGTCACCGTCCGTATCGAGCTGGACGGGGTTGGGGACGAAGGGACAGTCGTCGCACTCGTCGCCGTAGCCGTCGTAGTCGCTGTCGTACTGGAAGGGGTCGTAGACGTAGGGGCAGATGTCGCAGGCGTCGCCGAAGTCGTCCCGGTCGGTGTCCAGGTTGCTGGCGGCCGTCACCGTCGGGCAGTAGTCGCAGGCGTCCCCCGAGCCGTCGCCGTCACCGTCCTCCTGGTCGGGGTTGACCTCCTCGGGGCAGTTGTCGCACTTGTCGCCGACCCCGTCCCCGTCCTCGTCGAGCTGGGTCTCGTTGAGCTCGTAGGGGCAGTTGTCGCAGAGGTCCCCCACCCCGTCCCCGCAGGCGCTCTCCCCTTCGGGATCGGCGTCGGACTCGAAGTACCCGGTCGCCGGCTGGTAGGGGTTGTAGACCGCCGGGCAGTCGTCGCAGGCGTCGCCGATGGCGTCCTCGTCCGAGTCCTCCTGGTCCTCGTTGATCACCGAGACGCAGTTGTCGCAGCAGTCGCCGTGGCTGTCCCCGTCGCTGTTCGTGAAGTACAACTGCCCCATCTCGGGGCAGTTGTCGCAGACATCGGCGGTGCCGTCGCAGTCCGTGTCGTACTCGCTGTTGTCGAAGTCCTCGGGGCAGGAGTCGCAGCTGAGCTGGATGGTGAGCTCGGGCAGGCCGTACTCGTCCAAGATGGTGATGCTGCCCGCACCCAGCCCGTCGCCGTCCGTGTCCATGTCGCCCACGAAGTAGGCGCAGCCGAAGGAGGCGTAGTCGACGTAGTAGTCCGCGCTGGCGTAGGGCACGCCGAACTCGTCGACGTTGGCCGCGCAGAGCGGGTCCGCGAGGTCGACCGCGACCTCGTCGGCGACCTCGATCCCGTTGCAGTTCAGGTCCTGCGCGAGCAGGTTCTTGCAGGCGGGGCCGTCGTTCTCACCGAGGCACATCTCCGGCGGCGGAACCAGGGCCGCCCCCTCGTAGCACTCGCCCGCCTGGGCCGGGGCCGAGCCCAGGGCCAACAGCAGAACGACCATCGATCACCTCCCGCCCGAGTCCGAGCTGAGCGCCGGGAAGCCGGCGCCCAGTCCAGGATACCAGAGACGTTCAGCGTCGGCGGGACCGAATCGCCAACAGGCCGGCCATCAAGCCCAGCATCCAGGGACCGACCGCGGCCAGGCCGCCCGTCGCGCAGGAGACGGCGCCGCCGCGGATGCGCCGGTTGCCGTCACACTCGTCGCCGATCCCGTCGCCGTCGCTGTCCAGCTGGTCCCGGTTGGAGACCGTCGGGCAATTGTCGCACCAGTCGCCCAGGCCGTCGCCGTCCCGGTCGATCTGCGAGGGGTTGTAGAGCGCCTGGCAGTTGTCGCAGACGTCGCCGGCCCCGTCACCGTCCGTATCGAGCTGGACGGGGTTGGGGACGAAGGGACAGTCGTCGCACTCGTCGCCGTAGCCGTCGTAGTCGCTGTCGTACTGGAAGGGGTCGTAGACGTAGGGGCAGATGTCGCAGGCGTCGCCGAAGTTGTCCCGGTCGGTGTCCAGGTTGCTGGCGGCCGTCACGGTCGGGCAGTAGTCGCAGGCGTCGCCCGAGCCGTCGCTGTCGCCGTCTTCCTGGTCCGGGTTGGCGTCCTCGGGGCAGTTGTCGCACTTGTCGCCGATGCCGTCCCCGTCCTCGTCGACCTGGGTCTCGTTCAGCTCGTAGACGCAGTTGTCGCAGAGGTCGCCGACATTGTCGCCGCAGAGCGAGTCCCCCTCGGGGTCCGCGTCGGCCTCCGCGTAGCCGAGCGCCACCGAGAAGGGGTTGTAGACGTCCGGGCAGTCGTCGCAGGCGTCGCCGACCGTGTCCTCGTCCGAGTCCTCCTGGTCCTCGTTGGTGACGATGACGCAGTTGTCGCAGCAGTCGCCGAGGGTGTCCCCGTCGCTGTTGGTGAAGTAAACCTGGATCTGGGTCGGGCAGTTGTCGCAGACGTCCGCGACCCCGTCGCAGTCGGTGTCGTACTGCGTGTTGTCGAAGTCCTCGGGGCAGGAGTCGCAGGCCAGCTGGATGCTGAGCTCGGGCAGGCCGTACTCGTCCATGATGGTGATGCTGCCAGCACCCAGGCCGTCGCCGTCCGTGTCCATCTCGCCCACGAAGTAGGCGCAGCCGAAGGAGGCGTAGTCGACGTAGTAGTCGGCGCTGGCGTAGGGCACGCCGTACTCGTCGACGTTGGCCGCGCAGAGCGGATCCGAGAGATCGACCGCGACCTCGTCGGAGAACTCGATCCCGTTGCAGTTGAGGTCCTGTGCGAGCAGGTTCTTGCAGGCCTCGCCTGGATTCGTCCCCATGCACATATCGGCCATCACGATGGCCGCGTACTGGTAGCACTCACCGGCCTGTGCAGGGGGGGACCCCACCGCCAGGAGCAGGGCGATCATCCCGTTCATCGCTCACCTCCGCCACGAAGCTGCGAGGGCCGGCGCCGCCGCAGCGCCCCCAGCAAGAGCCCCAGCCCGAGGACCGCCGCCCCGCCCGCCGGAGCGGCCGCGCAAGACACCGCGCCACCCCGAATGCGCCGGGCGTTGTCGCAGACATCGCCCACGCCGTCACCGTCCTCGTCGGCCTGGTCGGGGTTCTCCATCGTCGGGCAGGTGTCGCACCAGTCCCCGATGCCGTCGCCGTCCCGGTCGAGCTGGGGCGGGTCGTAGACCTCGGGGCAGAGATCGCAGAGGTCCCCGACCCCATCGGCGTCCTGGTCCGGCTGCGTCGGGTCCACGATGTCCGGGCAGACGTCGCACTCGTCGCCAACGCCGTCGCCGTCGCTGTCGGTGTGCTCGGGGCCGTACTCGTAGATGCAGATGTCGCACTCGTCGCCGACGCCGTCCCGGTCCTGGTCGCCCTGGCCCGAATTGGCGAGGTCGATGCAGTTGTCGCAGACGTCGCCAACCGCGTCGACGTCCATGTCCTCCTGACCGGGGTTCGGGTAGTCCTCGCAGTTGTCGCAGGTGTCGCCCACGCCGTCACCGTCGCTGTCGTCCTGCTCGTCGTTCTCGCGGGTCGGGCAGTTGTCGCAGGCATCCCCCACGCCGTCGTTGTCCGTGTCCCGCTGGTCGGAGTTGGGCACATCCGGGCAGTTGTCGCAGACGTCGCCCAGGCCGTCCTCGTCCACATCCGACTGCGAGGCGTTGCTGTCGTAGGGGCAGTTGTCGCAGACGTCGCCGACCTGGTCCCGATCGAGGTCGGACTGGTCGTCGTTGGGGATCGTCGGGCAGTTGTCGCAGATGTCGCCCACGCCGTCGCAGTCGAGGTCGCTCTGGTCCGGGTTGTAGTCCTCGACGCAGTTGTCGCAGCTCAGCGTGTAGACCAGCGTCTCGGTCCCCCCGATCGGGTAGGGGTCGCCCGTCCCGCCCAGGAGATCGAAGTCCGGATCCCAGTTGACCGGATCCTTGGGGTCGGCGTAATTGATGAGGGGGTACCGACAGCCGAAGGTGGCGTAGTCGACGTAGTAGTCGGCGTTGCTGTGCGACTCCCCCATCGCGTCCACCACGGCCGCGCAGACCGGGTCGGAGAGGTCGACCGCGACCTCGTCCTCGACGCTGATGTTGTTGCAGTTGATGTCCTGCACCTTGTCGTTGCGGCAGGTGTCGGCCAGCGCCGCCGTCGTGAGCACGCCTGAGAGGAGGAGGGTGATCATGACTACTCCGGTTGATCGGGGTCGATGCGAGGCAGCTCGCGAGGGGCGTCTGGCTCGGGGGCGGGCTCACCCTCGGGGGCGGGCTCGGGATCCGGGTCGAGCGTCGGCTCGGGGGACGGAGTTGGCGTAGCCTCATCCTCGGCGTCGTCGAGGGTGGTGGGTCGCAGGATCCGGCGCTCGGGCTCCTTGGGGCCCTCGCTGCCCAGCGGCGCCTCGTTGACCTTGGAGCGCGCGCCGCTCCAGGGGAGGAGGATGTCGTTGGGGTACTTGGGCGCGACGTCGAGGGGGCCGAGCTGCTTGATGATGTCGAACTCGACGCGGCGGTTCTGGGCGAGGGAGGCCTCGTCCTCGCCGACCGCGATCGGCACGGTTTCGCCCATGCTGCGGATGCTCATGCGCTCGGGGTGCACGCCGGACCGGACCAGCTCCTCCCAGATGGAGCGGGCGCGCCGCAGGGAGAGGTCGTAGTTGTAGAGGTAGTCGCCTTCTTCGGAGGCGTGACCCTCGATCACGATGTGGGCGATCTCGCCCTTCTGGTTGAGCAGCTTGGCGACGTAGCGCAGGGTCGGCAGCGAGTTCGGCACGATGTCCGAGGTGTCGACGAAGAACTCGACCGGGTCCTTGATGACGATCTGCTCGTTCTCGACGCGGGCGAGCTGCCCCTCTTCCCAGACCTTGACCTCGGCCACCAGCTCTTCGACGTTCTCGGGCGGGATCTCGAAGAGCTCGACCACCGGCTCGGGCTCGATCGGGGGCGGGATCTCTTCCTTGACGAAGGTGTAGGTCAGGCCGGCGAAGATGCGGAAGTCCGTGGTGCCGTAGCCCTCGGTCCAGCCCTTGCCGCCGCCGAAGTCCACCAGGATGTTCTCCTTGGCGAACCACTGGGCGCCGACGACGGTCTCGATCGGGTTCTCGGCCCCGCCCTTGAAGAAGTCCGAGAAGCCGCTTCGGATCAGGCCCTCGGCGTAGACGTTGACCAGGTCGGGCTTGACCTGGAAGAGCAGGCCCGGCGTGACCGCCAGCTCGCTGCCCAGCCGGAAGTCTTCTTCCGTGGTGATTGCGCTGCGGATGGTGGCGTTGGTGTCCAGCAAGGCGCTGAAGCGACCGATGTCCTGGCGCACCAGCATGCCGACGATCGGGCGCATGTCGCGCTCGCCGATCCAGGAGTCCCGCGGGACGTTGGTCGGGATCATCATGTCGGCGCGCGCGCCGAGCTTGAAGCCGCCGGTCTTGACGGCCAGGAAGCGCACACCCAGGCCGGCGTCGCCGAGTCCGACGGTGTCGGCCGAGAGCTCGATAATGTCGCTGGCGAAGTTCATGGCCACGGGCAGGGTGAAGCGGGCGCCGGCCCGCTCGAAGAAGTCCCACGACACGCCCAACTGCATCGCCACCCGGTTGGAGACGATGCCGCCCAGCTCGTTCTCGAACTCGACCAGGACCAGCGGGTCACGCTGGTACTGGGTCAGCAGGCCCATGCGGAGCTGGCCCTCTTCCTCGATGTCCGGCGTGTCGAGGCCCGGAATCGAGCCGTAGGAGAAGGTCGGGCGCAGCAGCTCGATGTCCGTCGGGTAGCCGTCGGCGCGCGCGCCAGAAGAAAATGGGAGAGCCAGAATGACTGCGAGGACAGCAGAAGCAGCAAGGATGCGAGAGTTTGGGCTCATTGAGGGGCACCTTGGTGGTGGTGGGCTCGCCACTTGGCGATTTCGGGCGCTACAATAGCCTGACGCTTCGCCATCCGTCTCCCGCTGGAGTTCCAAAATGCGGTCGCTCACCATCCTGCTCCTCCCCGCCGCCCTCGTAGCCTGCACCAGCGGGAAGGATACCGGTACTGGCCTGAGCACCACGCTCGACCGCGACAACGACGGCTTCGCCGAGATCGACGACTGCAACGATCTCGACGCGACCATCCACCCGGACGCCTTCGAGCTCTGCGATGGGATCGACAACAACTGCAACGGGCAGCTGGACGAGGACGCCTTCGACGCCTCGCCCTGGTTCGTCGACGCCGACGGCGACAACTTCGGGACCGACGGCGACTTCGTCTACTCCTGCGAGCAGCCCGAGGGCTACAGCTTCGACCGGACGGACTGCAACGACAACGACATCAGCGCCTACCCCGGGGCGACCGAGGTCTGCGACGACGTCGACAACGACTGCGACGGGCAGATCGACGAGGGTACCTCCGCCGACGCGGCGACCTGGTACCGGGACGGCGACGCCGACGGCTACGGCAGCGCCCTGGCGACGGTCAACGCCTGCACCCAGCCCGAGGGCTACGTCAGCAACAACACCGACTGCAATGACGGGGCGCCCGAGCTCAACCCCGGCATGACCGAGATCTGCAACGACGTCGACGACGACTGCGACACGCTGGTCGACGACGACGACTCCGGGACCGAGGGCGGGACCGACTTCTACCTCGACGCCGATGGGGACATGTGGGGCGACGAGTCCACCATCGTCAACCGCTGCGTGCAGCCGCTCGGCTACGTGCCGGTCCCCGGTGACTGCGACGACACCGTCCCGACCACCAACCCCGACAAGGCCGAGATCTGCGGGGACGAGGTCGACAACGACTGCGACACCGACATCGACGAAGAGGACGCGCCCAACCTGCTGTCCTGGTACACCGACTCCGATGGCGACGGCTACGGCTCGGAGACCTCCAGCGCCCGGGTTCAGTGCGCGCCGGTCAGCGGCCGGGTCTCCAACAACCTGGACTGCCTGGACAGCGACGCCGACGTCAACCCCGACGCCGAAGAGACCTGGTACGACGGGGTCGACTCGGACTGCGACGATGGCGACGACTACGACGCCGACGGCGACGGCTACCGCAGCTCCTCCTACGGGGGCAACGACTGCGACGACAGCGAGCAGCGGGTCAACATCGAGATGGCCGAGATCTGCGGCGACGGCCTGGACAACGACTGCGACGGCGACACCGACCCCTGCGAGATCGACACCACCCTCTACGGCGAGGAGGGCGGCGACCGCGCCGGCCAGTCGGTGGCGGGCGGCGGCGACATCAACGGCGATGGCTACGACGACCTCGTCGTGGGCTCCAGCTGGCACAACGGCTCCCTCATCGAGGACGTCGTGGCCGTGGGCGCCGCCTACATCGTCTACGGGCCGATCAGCGGCGCCTACAACCTCTCCCTCTCCGACGGCAAGGTCGAGGGCGCGGCCGGCCAGGACCGCCTGGGCAGCAGCCTCTCGATCGTCGGCGACGTCGATGACGACGGCTACGACGACGTACTGATCGGCGCCTTCGGCGTGGACATCGGCGGCGCGGTCGCCGGCGCAGCCTACCTGGTGACTGGACCGATCAGCGGGGTCATCAGCTCCGAGTCCGCAACCGCCAGCCTCTTCGGCGAGCTGGCCGGCGATCGCGCCGGCTCGGCGGTCGCGGGCGGCTCCGACTACAGCGGCGACGGCCAGGCCGACCTGCTGATCGGCGCCTACAACGCCCAGGGCACCGAGGGCGCGCCCTCCGCCGGCGCCGTCTACATGGTCCTCGGCACCACCACCGGCTCGGTCAACCTCTCCTTCGCCGACACCGCCATGCTCGGCGAGCAGGCCGGCGACTGGGCCGGCTACTCCGTGGCGGACGCCGGGGATGTCAACGCCGACGGCGTCGCCGACATCATCATCGGCGCGCCCTTCCTGCACCCCGACGGGATCTACGTCGGCGGCGCCTACGTCGTCTTCGGGCCCCCCGACAGCGGCGAGATGACCCTGGGCGACGCCGACCGGCGCTACCTGGGCATCAACAACGGCGACCGGGCGGGCTACTCCGTGGCCGGCGCCGAAGACGTCAACGGCGACGGCCGCGACGACCTGCTGATCGGCGCCCCCAACAACGACTCCGGCGCGGCCGAGTCCGGGGCTGCCTACCTCGTCAGCGGCTCGGCCTCCTCGGGCTCGCTCAGCGGCGCGCTGGCCACCTTCGTCGGCGAAGATGGCCACGACTACTCCGGCAGCGACGTCGACGGGGCCGGGGACATCGATCGGGACGGCCGTAACGACGTCGTCATCGGCGCCGCGCGCGAGGACTACAGCGACTCGGATGCGGGCGCGGCCTACATCTACCTCGGGCCCCTCACCGGCACGCTCTCCCTCACCGACGCCAACGGCAAGATCGTGGGCGCCGCCGCCGACGACTACCTCGGCTCGGCGGTCTCGCGGGCCGGCGACGTCAACCGCGACGGCTACATGGACGTGATCGTCGGCGTGCAGGGTGACGACACCCTCGGCACCAACGCCGGCGGGGCCTACATGCTCTTCGGCTCGGGCTTCTGATCGGCGGGGCTCGGATCCGAAAGATGGAGCCCCGCCTCTTGCGCTGATTTTGAATGTCGTTATCAGAGTCGAGCAAGCCGGAGGAAGCGGTGCTCGTCTGCCTGTGTCACGCCGTCAGCGACCGAGATCTCGACACCATGGTCGAGCAGGGCTGCAGCACGGTCTCCCAGCTCTCGCGCCGTTGCGGAGCCGGGGCCGACTGCGGCGCCTGCGTCCGTGACCTCGCCCGCGGCATTCGCCAGCGCAAGCGACGCGCCAGCGAATCGGACTGCGAAGCGATGGACCTCGCGCTGGCCGCCCGATAGGGACCCGGCCCACCCAGGAGGCCTCATGGCCAGCAAGAGCAAGGACGGTCGCCCCGTCGACCCGCGCGTCATCAAGGCCCTCAACGAGGTCATCACGGCCGAGCTGACCGCAATCAACCAGTACTTCCTGCACGCGAAGATGTGCAAGGACTGGGGCTTCTCCCGGCTGGCCGGCAAGATCCGCGCCGAGAGCATCGACGAGATGAAGCACGCCGATCAGCTCATCGAGCGGGTCCTGTACCTGGGCGGGATCCCCAATGTGCAGAAGCTCGGCAAGATCAACATCGGCGAGACGGTGCTGGAGCAGTTCAAGAGCGATCTCGCCCTCGAGCACGAGGCCCTTCCTCGCCTCAACCAGGCCATCGCGCTCTGCGTCGAGGTCGGGGACAACGGCACCCGCGCCATGCTGGAGGAGATCCTCTGCAGCGAGGAGGAGCACACCGACTGGCTGGAGACCCAGCTGGAGCTGATCCGCCAGCTCGGGCTGGAGAACTACCTCGCCCAGCAGATGGGCGACTGAGGGCGCCCCAGCAGCGGGTAGCCGCCCTCTGATGCGGCCCGCTCCAGCTCCCGGACGGTGAGGGGCAGCTCCACGCCCATCGTCCGGGGACCGAGCTGCTCGGCGGCCAGGCGCAGGCGATCGACCGCGCGGTCATGCAGTCGCTGGGCCGCTCGAGCCTCGCCGAGCTGCCGCTTCAAGACGCTGGCCGCCGCCTGGATCAGCCCCTGGGCGAGCCCGGCGGCCGGGTGTGCCCGTGGGATGTTGTGCCAGAGCGCCTCGACGACCTCGTGGCTCTCCCAGTAGAAGCGCTGGTCGAAGAGGTCCAGGCCGTGGCCCCAGCGGCCGTCGACCTCCCAGTCCTCGACCCGCCACGGGGACGGGCGAGGGGCGGAGCCGTCGGTGAACAGGTGCCCCCCGGGCTGGCGAAAGGGGTGCGGACCATGACCCGGCAGGTAGCGCCAGGGCGGCAGCGCCAGCTCGGGGCGGCGCAGCGGGGGAGCCGGATCCGGCGCGGGGATGATCTCAGCGAGGGGCCCCACAGGCGGCCGGATCGCCGCCGGGCTCACCGACGCAGCTCGGCGAGCGCCTCGATCGGCAGCGGGAACCAGCGCAAGCGCTCGAACTCCAGGTCGAGGCTCGGCTCGACCGGCTCCGAGGCGAGGCCGCCACACGGGTCCGCCTCCAGGCGCCGGACCAGGGCCAGCGCCTCGGCCAGGTAGCGCTCCAGGACCCGCTCGGGCTCCCGCTGGTGGCGAGAGGGGAATTCCATGGTGCCCTCGAGGTAGCTGATCTCGGAGAGGCTGGTCGTCGGCTGGATCGGGCCTCCCCGGTGGCGCCACATTCCGGTCCGAGGGCAGAAGTCGTAGAGCGGCAGCAGCTTCCAGCCGTGCTCGGCGATGAACGACACCGCGTCGAGGATGAAGCGAAAGGCCGTCTCGCTGATGAAGTAGTTGAAGTTGACCCGCACCCAGCCCGGCTTGATGCCCTCGCAGCCGGCCAGGATCTCCTGCTCGAACTCGCGGCTGGTCTCCAGGTCGATGCCCAACAGGCGGTGGCCGTAGGGCCCCGCGCAGGAGCAGCCGCCGCGGCTCTGCACGCCAAAGAGGTCGTTGAGCAAGGCGACGACGAAGTTGTGGTGCAGGCGGCGGCTGCCGTGCTGGATGACGAAGGAGACGATCGAGAGGCGCCAGGCGTCGGGGTTGCCCAGGATGCGGATGTGCGGGTTGCCCGACCAGGTCGAGATCGCCCGGCGGATGAATTCGTGCTCCTTCGCCTGGATGGTCGCCTCGCCGACGGACTCCTTGAGCTGGAAGACCAGCCCGGCCCGGATCGACTCGATGATCGCCGGGGTGCCGCCCTCCTCCCGATGCTCGACGTCGTCCAGGTAGCGGTGCTCCAGGGGGTTGACGTAGGCGACCGTGCCGCCGCCGGGCGAGGCCGGCACCCGGTTGGTGAAGAGCGCGCGCTTGGCGACGAGGATGCCCGGCGTGCCCGGCCCGCCGATGAACTTGTGGGGGCTGAGGAAGATCGCGTCCTTGTAGGCGAGGTGCCCGTCGGGCCCCGGGTCGTGCAGGTTCATCTCGATCTTGACGTAGGGCCCGGCCGCCGCGAAGTCCCAGAAGGAGAGGGCGCCGTACTGATGCAGCAAGGTGGCGACCTGCGCGGTGTTGCTGCCGATACCGGTGACATTGCTGGCCGCTGAGAAGCTGCCGATCTTCAGCGGGCGATGCTGGTAGCGCCGCAGCGCGGCCTCCAGCGCCGGGAGGCTGGCCCGGCCGTCCTCGTCCTCGGGGATGACGACCACCTCGCAGATGCTCTCCCGCCAGGGCAGCTCGTTGCTGTGGTGCTCGAAGGGGCCCACGAAGACCACCGGGCGCTCTTCGGCGGGGATCAAGGCGCTCAGCCCGAACCGCGCGTCAAGCTCGGCGGGGATGCGCAGGTTCATGCAGTCGACCAGCTTGTTGATCGCCCCGGTCGCCCCGCTGCCGGTGAAGAGCACGACATCGTCCTCGCTCGCCCCGACCGCCCGCCGGATGATCTCCCGCGCCTCGGCTCGGAAGCGCGTCGTCTGCAGGCCTGTCCCGCTGCTCTCGGTGTGCGTGTTGGCGTACAGCGGCATCACCTCCTCGCGGATGAAGTCCTCGATGAAGGCCAGCGACCGCCCCGAGGCGGTGTAGTCGGCGTAGGTGATGCGCCGCGGACCGAAGGGCCCCGGGATGACATGATCGCGCCCGATGACCGCGTTGCGGATGGTCTCGATCAGGCGCTCGCGCGTCTCAGGCATGGCAGCTCCCCATGGGTCCACCATAGCCGCTCTCTCTCCCGCCCGAAGATGCTCAGTGGGTGAGCTTCTTGTACTTCAGGCGATGGGGCTGGTCGGCGTCGACACCCAGGCGCCGCTTCTTGTCCTTCTCGTACTCGGCGAAGTTGCCCTCGAACCACTCCACATGGCTGTCGCCCTCGAAGGCCAGGATGTGGGTGGCGATGCGGTCCAGGAAGAAGCGGTCGTGGCTGATGACCACCACGCAGCCGGGGAAGTCCAGGATGGCCTCCTCCAGGTTGCGCAGGGTGTCGACGTCGAGGTCGTTGGTCGGCTCGTCGAGGAGCAGCAGGTTGCCGCCCTTCTTCAGCAGCTCGGCGAGGTGCACGCGGTTGCGCTCACCGCCGGACAGCGTGCCGACCTTCTGCTGCTGGTCGCTGCCGGTGAAGTTGAAGGCCGCCACATAGGCCCGGCTGTTGATGTCCTGGTCGCCGATGCGCAGCAGGTCGTGCCCCTCGCTGATCTGCTCCCAGACGGTCTTGTTGGGGTTCAGCGCGTCGCGGGCCTGGTCGACGTAGGCCAGGTCGACGGTCTCTCCCAGGGTGATGACACCAGCGTCGGGCTTCTCCTGGCCGACGATCATCTTGAACAGCGTCGACTTGCCCGCGCCGTTGGGGCCGATGACGCCGACGATGCCGCCCGGCGGCAGCTCGAAGGAGAGGCCGTCGAAGAGCAGCGTGTCGTTGTAGCCCTTGGCCAGGTCCTTCGCGACGAGCACCTTGTTGCCCAGGCGCCGCGTGAGGGGCACGTGGATGCGCGCCCCGGTCGTGCGACGCGCCTCCTTCTCTTGATCCAGCAGCGCCTCGTAGGCCGTGATGCGGGACTTCTGCTTGGCCTGCCGCGCCTTGGGGTTGGAGCGGATCCACTCCAGCTCCTGCTCCAGGGTCTTGGCCCGCTTGCTCTCGCTCTTGGCCTCCTTGCGCAGCCGCTCCTGCTTCTGCTCCAGCCAGCCGCTGTAGTTGCCCTGGTAGGGCCAGGCCTTGCCGTGGTCGAGCTCGAGGATCCACTGGGCGACGTTGTCCAGGAAGTAGCGATCGTGGGTGACCGCCACCACGCAGCCGGCGTACTCGGCGAGGTGCCGCTCCAGCCAGGCGACGCTCTCGGCGTCGAGGTGGTTGGTGGGCTCGTCCAGCAGCAGCAGGTCGGGCTTCTCCAGCAGCAGCCGGCAGAGGGCCACGCGGCGTCGCTCGCCGCCCGAGAGGTTGGTCACCGGCCACTCGCCCGGCGGCACCCGCAGCGCGTCCATGGCGATGTCGACCATCCGGTCCAGCTCCCAGCCGTTGACCGCGTCGATCTTGTCCTGCAGCACCCCTTGCTTCTCGCTCAGCGCGTCGAAGTCGGCGTCCGGGTCGCCGAAGGCCTCGCTGACCGCCTCGAAGTCGGCCAGCAGCTTCTTGATGCCGCCCAGGGCCAGCTCGATGTTCTCGCGCACCGTCAGCGACTCGTCCAGCTGCGGCTCCTGCGAGAGGTAGCCCACCGTGGACCCCGCCTTGGGGCGGTAGGCCTCGCCCTCGGTCGGCTCCAGCAGGCCCGCCATCATCTTCAGCAGCGTCGACTTGCCGGCGCCGTTGTGGCCGATGACGCCGATCTTGGCGTCGGGGAAGAAGCTGAGGCTGGTGGGCTCCAGCAGGCGGCGGCCCGAGGGCAGGGTGATCCCGGCGCGGATCATCTGGAAGATGAAGTCGTTGGACATGGTGGGTTCCGAGGAGTCAGGAGGGTCAGGCGGCGCGGCGGGGATATCCGGTCCCCGCGAGTGCCGCTGCCACCTCCGATAGACTACGCAAGCGAGCACCACCCGGGTTCCGCCATGGCCGTCCTCCTCTCCCTGCTGCTCTCCACGCTCGCCCTGGCAGGCAACAGCGAGCAAGCCCTCGCCTACGACCTGCGCATCGACGGCAGGACGGTCGGCTCGCGCGAGGTGACCGTGAGCTTCGTCCGGCAGGAGGACGGGCGCGAGATCCGCCTCGTCGAGAGCTTCACGAGCATCGAGACGACCGTGCTGGGCAAGTCCGTCCGCTTCGTCAACCGCGCCAGCGGCCGGTCCGGCAGCGGCGGGGGCTTCACCTCCTCCGTCGACGAGAACGGCCACATCCGCGAGGTCCAGGCCCTCCAGCGCAGCGATGGGAGCTGGCGGGTGACCGTCATCGAGTCCGGCCGGGTCAGCCAGGGCACGCTCACCCCCGGGCAGGTCTCGCTGACCAGCCTGGGCCTGTTGGACCCGGTGGGCTACCGCGACCTGACGGGCAACAGCCAGGTCCAGATGCTGGCCGCCGAGACCGGGACCCTGCTCAGCGGCACCGTCGAGTCCCTGGGCGAGGGCACGCTCCAGCTCGGTCCGACCCCGGTGCGGGTCAACCGCTGGGCCTGGACCAGCGAGGCCGGGCGGGTCGAGCTCGCCTGGACCGAGGAGGGCGTGCTCGCCTCCTGGCAGAGCACCTTCATGGGGCGCCCGGTCGAGGGGGTGCTGCGCGAGGCCCCCGCGGCCCGCAGCTACGGCAGCATCGAGGGGCTCGCCCCGGCCCTGGGAGGGGTCAGCGAGCAGGAGCTCTGAACGCCGGCGATCCGAGACAAGCCGTGACCGCTACCGGGCTCCGCTGAGCAGGCGCAGCGGCTACCCTTGGGGAACCCCGCCAGGAGCGCGCCATGGCAAGGAACCCCAACTTCACCGTCTCCGAGCGCATCCCCGACAGCACCGCGCTGCCCGGCCAGTCCGACGCCTACGCCGCCCTGGAGCTGTCCAGCTTCGAGGGATGGGCCGACGAGGACCCCGACGCCTACCGCGCCCTGAGCGCCCCCAAGCCGACCCGGAACCTCAGCTTCGATTCGGACTTCGACGAGCTCGACGACGCCAACGACAGCCAGATCACCGATCTGGAGGGCTTGATCGAGGCCCTGGCGGCCGAGGAGCTCGAAGGCGAGGGGCTGCGCTCCCCCGAGCAGCTCGAAGAGGCCTACGTGGTGCCCCTGGAGGACGAGAGCGTCACGCTGCAGGAGTTCGACTTCCGCGAGATGGCCCGCATCATCGAGGAGCGGGAGCGGATGAAGCGGTCCTCGACGGTCCCGCACGTCCAGCCCGAGCCGGCGCCGCGGAACCTCTTCGTCCTGCCCCTGCCCCGCGGGACCCGGGTAGAGCGTCGGCTGTGGCGACGCGAGCTTGATCGCCTCGCGAGCTGAACGGCACCCGGGCAGCGCGGGCCACCCGCAGATCCGATAGTCCGTCCCATGTCCCTGCTCCCCGCGCTCTTCGGCATCCTGCTCGTCGCAGGTCCGGGCGTGCCCTCCGCCCGGGCTGCCCCGGGCGACGCCGTCGCGGCCCAGGTCCTCCAGCAGGTCCTCCCCACGCTGGAGGCGCGACGGCTGGCCGCGAGCCAGCGCCAGCTCGCCGCCGAGCGCTGGTTCGCCGGCGAGTCCAGCCTCGAGGGCGCCTTCCCCGACCTCGCCCACGCCCCGCTGGACGCTCCCTCCTGGATCAACGGCGAGCTGCGCAGGCTGGACCGCGCCGGCCAGCTCCGCGAGGTCGAGCGCACCTCGGCCCTGCCCGTCGATCTGCCCGAGGCCGAGCGAGCCCTGCTCCTCGCCGCGCGAGAGGCAACCCTCGACGCCGAGATCCAGGCCGACCAGGGCCGCCGCCGCCTGCTCCTGGCCTTGCTCGCCGGCCTCGAACGCGCCCCCGGCCTGAGGGCCGACCGCGCCGAGGTGGAGGTCCGCGCGGCCTGGCGAGAGCTGCTCCGCCTCCCCCCAGCCCAGAGCGCGGAGACCCCAGCTGCCGAGACCCCAGCTGCAGGGACCCCGGCTGCAGAGATCCCAGCCGCGGAGACCCCGGCTGCCGAGACCCCAGCTGCCGAGACCCCAGCTGCCGAGACCCAAGCTGCGGAGACCCCAGCTGCCGAGACCCAAGCTGCCGAAGAGCGGCTTGCCCTCACCACCGCAGCGGGGGACGCCCTCGCCAGCCTCCAGCAGCTCAGCTCGCTGGCCTGGCGCGCGATGAGCATCCCTGGAGACACCGCCCTGGCCGAGGAGGTCCAGCGTCAGCTCGCCGCGCCGCCACCCTGGGGCGCCCTCCCCGCCGAGCGCCTGCGGGCCCTGGCCTGGGCCGATCGCCTGGATCGGGTCGCCCCCCTGCTGGATCCAGCCACCCAGGGCGCCATCGCCGCAGCCCGCGCACCCATCGTCGCGGCCGACCAGGTGGCCCCCGCGGTCTTCGCCGAGCCCGAGCCGAGCTCTGCCGAGGAGAGCGAGGCCGAGGCCCGCCGCCGGGTCGCCACCGAGGCCGAGGAGCTCGCCGCCAACACCACCGACCTGGAAGAGGCCGAGGGCCGCCGGACCCTGGCTCGCCTGCAGTCCGAGCTCGCCGACCTCGCCGAGGCCGAGGCACGGGCCTCCTCGGAAGCCAGCGCTCGCCTCGCCGCGCTGCGCGAGCGCCTGAACGCCGCCGCCGCGGAGGCCGATCTCGCGCTGGCGCTCCCGGTCCTGGCGGTCGGGCGAGAGGCCCGGGTCGACACCGCCCATCGCGAGCTGCGGGCCACGGTCGCCGCGATCCGCGTCGAAGTGGGCGTCCTGCACCAGGCGCTCAACCAGGCCCGCCAGGACCAGGCCGAGATCGAGGCCGCCACCGCGCCGGCGGTTCCACCGTCGCTGGCCCCCGAGCTCGACCAGATCATCGCCGACCGCCAGTCCCTCGCCGAGGCGCGCCGTCGCCAGGCCACGGTCTCCCAGGTCCAGGCCCTCGAGCTGCTGGCCGAAGCCAAGGCGCTGCGCCGCATCACCCGCGCCGAGGCCTCCTCCCGGGCCCGGGAAGAGAGCCTCTCCCACTTCCTGCCCGAGCTCTATACCGAGGTGCGCGAGGCCCCGATCGTCCTCGGCGCCGCGCTGCGCTCTACCTCGATCGCCGTGCTGGACATGCCCAGGCAGGTCACCAACCTCCGGGTGCTGATCGGCTTCGCCTCGCGCTCCTTCGAGTTCATCCTCTTCGTGGTCGGCTGGCTGCTGATCCGGAGGCACGGCGACCGGCTCAGCGGATTCGTCCTCTCTGCCCTCGAGAAGGCCCGCGCCGCGCAGTCCTTGGAGCGCGCCTTCTCCAGCGGCTGGCTGGCCAGCGATCTCAAGCCGCTCCGTCCCCACCTCTCCTTGCTCTTCCGGCTGCTGGCGGACCTGCTGGTCGGGTCCTACCTGCTGCGGATCAGCCGCGACGACCTGGCCCCCCTGGCCCTGCTGGTCCTGCTCTGGCTGATGCACCGGATGATGCACCTGCCCACCCCGGTCTTGCGGCTGCTCTTCAGCCTCCCCGACGAGAGCCGCCCCGCCCTGCGCACGATCAACCCAGAGACCATGGCCATGGCCGACCGAGGCGCCCGCCTCGTGGTCGGCGCCTTCCGCCTGTTCGCGGTGCTGCACTTCATCACGCTCGACCTCTTCGACGCCGACCGCGCCACCGAGATCGTCGGCCTCGCCCGGACCGTCATCCTGCTCATCCTCGGCATGGGGCTGCTGCACGGCTGGGCCCCCACCATCCGCTCGTCGCTGGCGTCCGAGGGCGAGCAGGGCGCGGTCGCCAACGCGCTCGCCCGGCCTCCCCGCGTAGGGATCCTCGCGGCCCCCCACGCCGCCGCCGGCCTGCTGCTCCTGATCTTCCGCCTGGGCACCGACCTGCTGGTTCGTCTGGCCGAGGGTCGGCCCTCCCTGGCCTGGCTGGCCAGCGCCCTGGCCCGCTCCCGCCTGCGCAGCTCGGGAGAGGCCGAGCGCACCGTCGAGCCCATCGCCGCGGAGGTGCGGAACCGCCTCACCCAGCACGCCCCCAGCGCCCCTCGGGTCGAAGAGCTGGAGAAGATGCGGCACTCGCTGCTGGAGTGGTCCGCCAACCGCGTCTCCGGGCTGATCGCCATCATCGGTGAGCCCGGATCGGGCAAGAGCGAGCTGCTGGCCCACTCCGAGACCATCTGCGCCGAGGTCCTTCCGGACCTGCCCCGGGTCCACCTCGGCCTGGACAGCCGCCGGAGCTCGCCAGAGGACCTGCTCGACTGGCTGGCCGGCGCGCTGAGCATCACCCTCGACCCCGCCCAGGATCTGCAGGAGCGCACCCAGGCGATCATCGACGCCATCGAGAGCCGTCCGGCCTCGATCTACTTCATCGACGACCTTCACCACGCCGTGCTCCGGGCCGTCGGGGGCTTCTCCGGGATCAAGATCCTGCTCCGGATCCTGCACTCGACCAGCGAGGAGCACCTCTGGGTCTGCACCTTCCATCGGCCGACGTGGTCCTACCTGACCGGCGTGCGCTCTTCGATCAACCTCGACGTGTTCCGGCTGCGGATCGACCTGGATCCGCTGTCGAGCCGGGCGCTTGGGGAGTGGGTGCATCACCGCGCCGCCCAGGCCGGCTTTGGCCTCTCCTTCGCCGGCCTCGCGGGCAACCATCGCCTCACCCACGAGGGGGACCAGAGCCGCAAGCGGGCCGAGAACGCCTACTGGCGCCTGCTGGCCGACGCGAGCATGGGCATCCCCTCCGTCGCCTGGCACCTCTTCGTCCCCGGGCTGCGCGGCGGTCCGACCCCGGACACCGTCGAGGTGGCCATGTTCAGCAGCCCCTCCTCCGAGCAGCTCGAGTCCTCCTCCGACTTCGACCTCTTCGTGCTGGCCGCGATCGTCGTCCATGACTCGCTGGACACCGACGCCCTGGCCGAGGTGCTCAACGCGCCCCTGGTCCAGGTCCAGGAGTCCCGCCGTCAGCTCGAGAGCATGGGCGTGCTGGTCCGCTCCAGCCATCGACCCGGCGCGACCGTGCCCCTCGCCTGGTGGCCCGCGGTGCGCGCTCTGCTGCGTCAGAAGCACTTCCTGAGCATGAGGTAGGCATGAGCGAGCCCGTCCAGAGCTTCGTCGAGGTCTTCCAGCCCTCGGGCATCCCGACCGCCATCGGCGTCATCGCCTTCGCCTGGTTCGCCATCCGCATCGGCACCAGCACGCTCGACGCCCTCGGGGAGCGCTTCACCGAGCGGCGCCTGCTCTCCAAGCAGATCTCCGCGGTGGGCCGCTTCCTGATCGTCCTGGTGGCCATCCTCACCGTCGCCAGCGCCCTCATCCAGTTCACCCGCGAGACCCTGCTCGCCGTCGGCGGCTCGGTCGCCGTCGCCGTCGGCTTCGCCTTCAAGGACCTGCTCGCCTCGCTGATGGCCGGCATCATCCTGCTCTTCGACCGCCCGTTCCAGGTCGGCGACCGCATCACCTTCGACGGCGAGTACGGCGAGGTCGTCGAGATCGGCCTGCGCACCGTCCGCATCAACACGCTCGACGACAACCTCGTCAGCGTCCCCAACAACCGCTTCCTGGCCGACGTCGTCAGCTGCGCGAACGCCGGCGCGCTGGAGCAGATGTGCGTCTTCGACTTCTGGATCGGCTGCCACGAGGACTTCGACCACGCCAAGGAGATCATCTACGAGGCCACCGCCAGCAGCCGCTACGTCTACCTGTCGAGGCCGATCCGGGTGCTCATCCGGGAGGGCCCGGTCGAGGGAGGCGCCGAGCGCTTCGCCATCCGCTTGACCGTCAAGGCCTACGTCTTCGACGGCCGCTTCGAGACCGCCTTCGGGACCGACGTGACCGAAAGGGTCAAGCGCGCCTTCCGCGCCGCGGGGATCCAGACCGCCGGCGAGCTGGAGTGGACCCAGCGGACCCGGCTCGCAGCGATCTGAGCTTCAGGCCGGGCTCCGACCGCGCACCCGCACGACGATGTCGATGCCCTGCACGGACAGGCCCGGGGGGAGCGAGGCCGGGTCGAGCCGGGCCTGGATCGACCCCGGCGGCAGATCGTAGATCGCGCCGGTGTCCTCGGCGAGGAGGTGGTGATGCGGCTCGGTGTTCGAGTCGAAGAGGCCCGCCGCCGTGGGAAGGTCGACCTGGCGCAGCAGTCCCGCCGAGACGAAGCCGTTGAGCGTGTTGTAGACCGTGGCCAGGGAGACGGGGCAGCCCCGCTCGGCCGCCTCGCGCCAGACCTGCTCGGCCGAGAAGTGCCGGTGCGGACCGCAGAGCACCAGCGCCCCAAGCTCGAGCCGCTTGTCCGTCGGGCGCAGCCCGGCCCGCCGCAGGATCAGGCGGAGGTCGCAGCCGGCAGGGTCGAGGGAGGAGTTCACGGCGGTCGGGGGGGGAGAGAGGGGTGGGGCCAGCCTCTCCCAGGATTCGGTCATCCGCAAGGGGACACTCGACCTGGAGGGAGCCGGGAGAGCCGGCGACCGCGCGCCGCCTCCATCCCAAGGGCCTGCGACAGAGCTGCGACAGTAGCCGGGCGGGACCGACGCTAGGCTGGTGGTGTTCTGGACGCACATCACCCCGCCCCCACGGGCAGACACCAAGGAGAGGGACAATGACTCGAAGCATCCTGGCGCTCATGCTGCTAGTCGCCTGCAGCGGAGAGGGGGAAGACCCGGCCGACGGAGGCGCCGACGGGGGCGCCGACGGGGGCGCCGACGGGGGCGCCGACGGGGGCGCCGGAGGAGGGGGGGGCAACCCCAGCACCGGTCAGGAGTACTACACCGCGATCGGCTACGCGACCTGCGACCTGTACATCGCCTGCACCCCCGTGGAGCAGCAGAGCCTCAGCTACGAGCAGTGCATCGCCAACGTCGACCTGGCCGCCCAGTACTACGACATGGCCTTCGCGGGCTGCACCTTCGACGCCGAGCTCGCGCAACAGTGCTTGGAGACCCTGGAGAGCCTGGACTGCGATGGCGAGGTCGAGGCCCAGGCCTGCTCGGACGAGGTCTGGACCTGCCCCTGAGCGTGCAGAGACCGGGGCCTGCGGATCAGTTCCCCATGGCGCCGGGTGCCGAGCGGAGCGAGGCGGAGGGGGGTCGTCCTGCCCCCAGCCCCACCCGCTGTTTCCGATTCGTTTCCCATGCCGCCGTAGACGGGCTCCCTGAGCCATGAAACAGGCAGCCCCCCCTCCGGCCCTTCGGGCCACCTCCCCCCGCAAGCGGGAGGAG
>ERZ761602.1699-NODE-1699-length-38588-cov-10.045701_pt1 | contig 38588 bp, 24 predicted proteins | sample MGYA00512165_ERZ761602 | MGnify/ENA primary metagenome ERZ761602 (study PRJEB28899, sample SAMN02445085) | bioreactor sludge metagenome | biome: EBPR sludge; isolation source: Thorneside wastewater treatment plant | place: Australia: Brisbane, Thorneside...
CCGCCACCGCCATAGCAGAGCGCGAAGTTCCCCCCTTTGGAGCTATTTCGCTTCACCTTGAACTCCCCGGAGTTCACCACGTCCGCGCCATACAAGGCGATGGCCGTGAGCGTGTGCAGATCTCCGATAGAGTCCGAGCCGCACTCGGGACAGAACGGGGGCGGAGGCTCGGGCGGGGGCGGGTTCATCGTCGGCGGCTCGGGCGGCGGCGGCGGCGGGTTGTGCGTCAGGACCGGGTCTTTGGCGCAGGCCGCCAGGCCGACCCCGGCGAAGAGGACGGCGACGACAGGCTTGCGGGCGGGTTTCTGGGTGGGTTTCATCGGTCCTTCAGGTTCTCCAGGGCCATAACGCGGGCCTCGATCGTCGGGTGGGTCGAGAACAGGGCCATCGCCTTGCCCCCCTTGATGCCCATCGCCTTCATCCCCGCCGGCAGCTCGCTCTCGGTGCCCTGGCCCAGGCGCAGCAGGGCGCTGATCATCGCGTCCTTGCCCTCGAGGGCGGCGGCCCCGGCGTCGGCGCGGAACTCGCGGCGGCGGCTGAACCACATCACGATGACGCTGGCCAGGATGCCGAAGAGCACCTCGAGCACCATCACGGTGATCCAGTAGCCGGGGCCGTAGCCCCGCTCGGAGCGGAAGACCGCCTTGTCGATGATGCTGCCGATCACCCGGGAGAGGAAGATGACGAAGGTGTTGACCACGCCCTGGATCAGGGCGAGCGTGACCATGTCGCCGTTGGCGACGTGGCTGACCTCGTGCGCCAGGACGGCCTCGACCTCGCGGCGGCCCATCGAGCGCAGCAGCCCGGTGCTGACGGCGACCAGGGCGTTGTCCTTGGAGGCGCCCGTGGCGAAGGCGTTGGGTGTAGGGGAGTCGTACACGGCCACGTCGGGCATCCCGATGCCGGCGGCCTTGGCCTGGCGCTGGACCGTGTTGAACAGCCAGGCCTCGACCTCATTGGAAGGCTGCTTGATGATCTGCGCGCCGGTGCTGCGCAGGGCCATCCACTTCGACAGCATCAAGCTGATGAAGCTGCCGGCGAATCCGAAGATCACGCTCATGACCATCAGCGAGGCGTAGGGCACGCCGGACTGGGCCAGGACCTGGTCCAGGCCGAAGACGCGCATGATGATGCCCATCACGACGACGACCGCGAGGTTGGTCAGCAGGAACAGGCCGAGACGAGAGACGAGCTGCACAGGGGCCTCCGATGTCGCGGATCCATAGACCCCGTGGGGGTTGTGGCAAGAGGGCGGGCGGGGTCGTGGCCTGGCGAGGGTCACCGTTTGGGTGCCGGCGGAAGAATGGGAAATGCAGCGACCAGACCCCGGGCTCGAACAACGAGCTCAGAGCCACGGTTATGCTCCCGCCCATGTCCACCGCCTTCAGCTACCGCGTCATCCCCGCCGACCCCTCGGCCCACCTCTTCCTGGTCACGCTGACCGTCGAGCGCCCCGATCCCCAAGGCCAGGTCCTGACCCTGCCAGCCTGGATCCCCGGCTCCTACATGATCCGCGAGTTCAGCAAGCACATCGTGCGCCTCCGCGCTTTCGGGCCCGAGGGCGAGGTGGGGATCGAGAAGCTGGACAAGCGGAGCTGGAGGGCCGAGAAGGTCAAGGGCCCCCTGCGCGTGGAGTGCGAGGTCTACGCCTACGATCTCTCCGTGCGCAAGGCCTGGCTCGACCGGCAGCGCGGCTACTTCAACGGGACCAGCCTCTTCCTCTGCCCGGTGGGCTTCGAGCACCTGCCCTGCGAGCTCGAGATCGACGCCCCCTCGGACCCCGCCTGCGCGGGCTGGAAGGTGGCGACGACCCTGCCGCGCATCGCGGGCCCGAGCTGGGGCTTCGGGCGCTTCCGGGCGGCCGACTACGACGAGCTGATCGACCACCCGGTCGAGCTCGGACCGGTCGAGCTGCACAGCTTCCAGGCCGGCGGCGTGCCCCACCACCTCGCCATCAGCGGGCGGCACCGCGGCGATGTGGAGCGGCTGGTGCAGGACCTGGCGGTGATCTGCCAGTGGCACTGCGACTTCTGGGGGGTGGTGCCGATGGAGTCCTACCTCTTCCAGCTCAACCTGGTCGGCGACGGCTACGGCGGCCTCGAGCACCGCGCCAGCACCAGCCTGATCAGCAAGCGCGACGATATGCAGCCGCCCGGAGTGGGCCCCCACACCGACGGCTACCGCGGCCTGCTGGGCCTGTGCAGCCACGAGTACTTCCACACCTGGAACGTCAAGCGCCTCAAGCCGGCGGCCTTCTGGCCCTACGACCTCTCCCGCGAGGCGCACACGACGCTGCTGTGGGCCTTCGAGGGCATCACCTCCTACTACGACGACCTGGCTCTGCTGCGCTGCGGGCGGATCACCGTGGACAGTTACCTGGAGCTGCTGGGCCGCACGGCCACCCGGGTCAGCCGCGCGCCGGGCCGCGGGGTGCAGAGCCTGGCCGACAGCAGCCTGGACACCTGGATCAAGCTCTACCAGCCCGACGAGAACAGTGGCAACGCCACCATCAGCTACTACACCAAGGGGGCCCTGGCGGCCCTGGCCCTGGACCTGCACCTGCGGCTGCACACGGCCGGGGGGTGCTCGCTGGACACGGTGATGCACGCCCTCTGGAAGCGCTACGCGGCGCAAGGCCAGGGCGTGCCCGAGGACGGGGTCGAGGCGGTGGCGGCCGAGGTCTCGGGCCTGGATCTGCGGGCCTTCTTCGACCTCTCCATCCGCGGCACCGAGGAGCTGCCCCTGGCCGAGCTGCTGGCCTCGCACGGCGTGAAGTTCGGCCTGCGCCCCAGCGAAGGGGGCGAGGACAAGGGCGGAAAGCCCGGCAAGGAGCCGCCTGCGGGCGAGCTGGGCGCCGATCTGACGGGCTCGCCCGGGGCCGTCAAGCTGCGCACCTGTCGCAGCGGCGGGGCGGCGATGCGGGCGGGGCTCTCGGCCGGGGACGTGCTCATCGCGGTCGACGGGCTGCGGGCCACGGTCGGCGGGGTGCGAGAGCGTTTTGCCCGGGGCCGGCCCGGCGAGCGGCTGGAGGTGCTGGCCTTCCGCGACGATCAGCTCCTGAGCTTCCAGGTCGAGGTCCTGCCGCCGGTGGCCGACACCGTCTGGCTGGAGCTGGATCCCGATGCGGGCCCCGATGCGGTCGCCCGCCGAACGGCCTGGCTGGGCGCTCCGTGATCCCCGCGCTGGTGGTCGGCACGGTCCTCTCGGTCCAGGTGGTGGATCACGCCTCCCTCCCGCGGACGGTGGTGGTCCTGGAGACGGCGGCCGGGCCGGTCGAGCTGGTCCTGCCGGGCAGCAACGGCGCGCCGCCGGTCGTGGTCGGCGGGGTGCCCGCCCTCCGGGTGGGCGAGACCTGGCAGGCCGAGCTGCACGCGGCTCCCGTGGGCCTGGTGCCGGTGGGGCTGGGCGCGGGCCTCGATCGGCTGGACGGGCCTCCTCCTCCTCCCTGGGCCCTCAACGGCCTGAGCTACCAGGAGGACCAGCTCCCGCTGCGGATGTTCCTGAACGAAGCCGGCAGCGCCGATCTGGGCCTCGCCCGCACCGAGGAGCTGGTGCTGGAGGCGCTCGCCGACTGGAACGGGGTGGCCTGCAGCGCCTTCGCCTTCGAGTACGGTGGGCTCAGCGAGGCGGTGCTCGAAGACGATGGCCAGAACGTGCTCACCTGGCAGGACGAGGGGGAGTGGGAGTGGGGGACGGCGGTGGCCGGCTTCGCCGCGACCCGCTTCGAGCCGACCGAGGACGGGACCAGCGTGCGACCGGCCGGGGCCGATCTGCTCTTCAACGGGGTGGAGTGGACCTGGATGGACGGCGAGGGGGACATCGGCGCCTGGAAGCTGGACAGCAAGAGCATCATCCTGCACGAGCTCGGCCATGTCACCGGCATGGACCACGAGCTGCGCCTGGTCACCTCGACGATGTACTACGCCTACCTGGGAGGCACCTGGCAGGGCAGCCTCTCCGGGGACGACCGGCGCGGTCTGTGCGAGAACTATGGAAATGGCCTGCAAGAGTGCGAGACGGACGCGGACTGCGCGGCGATCGCCGGGGCCGGCAGCCTCTGCGTGGAGCTGGACGGCCTGCGGGTCTGCGACGAGCCCCGCGAGCCGATCGGCGGTCTGTGCAGCAAGACCGACTTCAACTGCGAGGACTACTGCGTCTTCGAGCTGGCGCTCTCGCAAGAGGGCTACTGCACCCAGGCCTGCGAGGCGCACGACGACTGCCCAGAGGGCTATGTCTGCGAGCTGGGCGACAACTTCATGCCCGACTCGGTCACGCTGAAGGAGCTGATGTGCCAGCCCGGGGAGCGCCCGGTGGAGGACACCGGCGGCGGGGATGGGGGAGGGCAGGCTCAGCCCGGAGACGACCCGGATGAACCCGAAGGCTGCGGCTGCCGCGCCTCGGCCTCGCCCGCGAGTATGATGCCGCTCCTGCTGCTGCCCCTCACTCTCCTGCGCAGAAGGCGCCCTCTCTCCCTCGGAGCCCCCCGATGATCCTCTCCCTGATGCTGCTGGCCCTCCCCTCCCAGGCCGGCTCCCGCTGGCTGCAGAACGACGGCTGGACCGACGGCGCCAAGGCCGCCTTCCAGGGGGGCTTCGTCTCGGGCGAGTGCTGGGGCAGCGTCTTCGTGCCCTCGGCCGGGGACTACCCCTTCAGCATGGACAAGGTCCGGATGCTGGTGGGCGGCAACAGCGCCTCGCAGATCTTCACCATCGCCTTCTACAGCCTGCCGGCGGAGACCTTCTCGGGCGCCACCTACCTGGGGGCCGAGGGCATCTACGTCACCGGCTCAAGCGGCGCCTGGAACGAGGTGACGGTGGCCGACCTGAAGCTGGGGCTGTCGATGGTCAGCAGCGGCAACGTCGGCGTCTCGGTCTGCTTTGACGAGCACAGCGGCTACCCGGCGATCGCCCGCGACGTCGACGGAACGATCAACAACAGCCGCAACTTCCTGTACTCCAGCGGCAGCTGGCTCCCCAGCTACCTCTACGGGCTGTCGGGCGACTGGATCATGCGCCTTTGCATCTCGGGCGACGACGTCTCGGACGAGGGCTGCAGCGACACCGGGGGCGATGGCGGGGCCACGGACGGGGGGGCCGGCGACGGCGGGGACACGGACGGGGGGACCGGCGACGGCGGGGCCACCGGCGATGGCGGCGCCACCGGCGATGGTGGGGGCGACGGGGGAGGGACCTCGGGAGACGGGGGAGGCGAGGAGCTGGCGATCGTCTCGATCACGCCCTCGGAGGCCATGGCCGGCGAGGCCCTGGACGTGGTGATCCTCGGCGAGGGCTTCACCGACAGCGCCCAGGCGCGCATCGGCGGCATCGCCCTGGTCGGCAACGCGGTGGTCGGCGAGACGACCATCTCGGGCCGGACGCCGACGACGCTGCCGGTGGGCGTACACGACGTCGAGGTGGTCGACGGCTCCCAGAGCGTGGTCATCCCCGGTGGCTTCGAGGTGCTGGAGGCCGAGGAGAAGGGCGGCTGCGGCTGCGCCAGCGGGCAGGCTGGCGGGGTCGGAGGGGTCCTGGGGCTGATCCTGGGCCTGGTGGCGGCGGGTCGGCGACGTGCCGGGGGGCGCTCAGGGGTGGTGCGAGCGTAGGGCCAGCGGGCCGACGATCGGCAGCTCGTACCAGTTGCCGCTGTTGGCCTCGATGCAGGCGATGGCCTCGTAGACCAGGTAGGGCACGACCAGGACCGCGCCGAGGCCGCAGGTCATGAAGGCGATCGGGCCGATGACGACGACGGCCAGCAGCCCGAAGTAGAGGGACTGCAGGGCGTGGAAGGCGACGAACTCGCTCTCGTCGCGCTTTGCCAGGTAGAGGATCAGCGGGCCGATGACGCCGCCCTCGACGAAGCTCAGGGCGTGGGCGACCAGGGCCAGGGTGCGCTCGTTGGAGCTGGGGCCGGCGGCAGGCGTGGGGACCGGGAGGTGAGGGGAGTTCGAATCGGGGGAGGTGGGGTCGGGCATGGGGACTCCGGTAGCCTGCTACGCCGAGGCGAGGCGGGCATTGCAGGGTGGATCGTGTCATGCTCCCGAGCCACCGGGTGCGTATGGAAGTCTTCGGGTTCCTCGTCGTCGCCACGCTCAGCCTGCTGCTGGCGATGTTGCCCTTCGCCGGCCTGGTGCTGGGGCTGCTCGCCCGCAGCGAGCTGAAGGCCCTGCGACGGCGGGTCGACGAGCTTGAGCTGGAGCTGCTCCGGCGCGAGCGGCCCGAGCCTCGCCCGGTTGCAGCGTCTCGTCCGGCTGAAGTGGCCCGCCCGGTTGCCGAGCCTCGCCCGGTTGCTGAGGTGCGCCCGGTTGAGGAGGCGCGCCCCTCGCGCCCGGCGCTCCCGCCGCCCCCGCCTCGCCCCGCGCCTGCTCCCCGCTCTCCGCCGGCCCCGCCGCGGCCCGCCATCAGCACCGAGCGGCTGGCGGTCTGGGTGGGCAGCGCGGTCGGCGGGCTGCTGGTCATCCTGGCCTCGCTGCTGGCCCTGGCCGTCGCCGTGGACCGGGGCTGGGTCGGGCCGGCGGCGCGCGTGCTGATCGGCCTCGTCACCGGCACGGGGACGCTGCACGTCGCGCTGATGCTCCGGAAGCGTGGGCATCGCCTCGTCAGCAGCGCCCTGGCGGGGGCCGGGCTGGGCATGCTCTACGGCACGCTCTGGGCGGCCGCCTCGCTGTACGGCTTCCTGCCTCGCCCTGCGGCGATGGCCCTGATGGTGAGCTGCACCGCGGTCGCCCTGCTGATCGCCGATCGCTGGCGGGAGCGCTTCGTCGCCCACCTCGGGCTGATCGGCGGCCTGCTGACCCCGGTGCTGCTCAGCACCGGCGAGAACCGCGCGGTGGCCCTGTTCGCCTACCTGGCCCTGCTGCTGGCGGGCTCCGTGGCGGCCGCCGCGCGTCGAGGCTGGCCCGATCTCGTCGGGCTCGCGGCGGTCGGCGCCGCGGCGATCTTTCTGGGCTGGACCGAGCGCTACCACCAGCCCGACCAGGTCCTGATCGGCCTGCTGGCCCCGCTGCTCCTGGCGCTGCCCTTCGCGATCGCCGCCGGCCGTCGCCCCACGGCCCCCTCCGTCGCCGCGGTGGGGGCCTTCGCGGCCCTGGCCCTGCCCTCGCTGGCGGGGATCTGGACCCTGCCGATCGATCCCCTCTTCTACGACCTTCGCACCGGGGCCTCCGTGCTGCGCGACTTCGGGCCGGCGCCGTGGCTTGTGGCGCTGTCCTGGCCGCTGCTGGGCCTCCCCGCCTGGTGGGTGGCCCGGGCGCGGGGCTGGTGGGGCCTGGGGCTGGTGGCCTCGCTGGGCCTGGGGCTGGTCTCGATGGGCAACAGCTTGGGCTGGTCCCTGCACGACGAGCTGGACCCGCGCGTGCCGGTCCTGCTGGCCCTGCTCCCGCTGGTCCTGGGCGCGCTGCTGGTGCCGTTGGGGGGGCTGGGCCGGGCGACCGCCCCGCTGCCGGGCATGGCCGGAGCCGCGCTGGCCCTGGCCCTCCTGGCCCCCAGTCCTCCGCCCACCGAGCCCGCGCTGGCCGGCCTTGCCCTGGTCGGCTTCGGCCTGCTGGGGGCCTTCGTCAGCCGCCGCTCCGCCTGGGTCGGCAGCCTCGCCATCGGCCTCCTCCTGGTCGCCAACGCCGCGGGGGCCGAGGTCGCGACCCTGGGACCCCGGCTGGTCGGTGGGCTGGCCCTGCTCTCGCTGGCGGTGCTGGTGCCGCTGCCCGCGCTCGCCCGCCGCTTCGCCGACCTGCCGGCCATCCCCGTCCTGGCCGGCGCCCTGGCCGGCCCGGCCTTCTTCTTCCCCCTCTACAGCGCCTGGGACGAGGCCTTCGGCGACGAGCGGATCGGGCTGCTGCCGCTGCTGCTGGCCGCGCTGGCGCTGGGGACGGCGATGCTGCTGCTGCGGGCGCGCCGCACCCACCAGGGCGATCCCGTGCTGGCCCTCTTCGTCGCCGTCGCCCTGCTCGGGCTCAGCGCCTCCCTGCCCTTGCAGCTCGAGCGCCAGTGGCTGACCATCGCCTGGGCCCTCGAGGGCGCCGCCCTGGCCGCCCTCTCGCGGCGCCTGACCCACCCGCTGCTGCGCCTGGCCAGCGTGCTCCTGGGCCTGGGGGTCGCCGTCCGCCTGCTGATGAACCCCTGGGCGCTGGAGTACGGCCAGGGCGGCGGCCTGCCCGTGCTCAACTGGACGCTGTACACCTGGGGGCTGCCGGCGCTCTGCCTCGTGGCGCAGGCGCGCTGGCTCTCGCCCACGGCCGATGAGCGCGAGCGGGTGCCGGGCTTCGTGCCACCGCTGCTGCGGGTCCTGGCCGTGCTGGTCGGCTTCGCCCTGGTCCATGTCCAGGTCAGCCACGCCTTCCAGGACGCCGGCCCGATCGAGCTGGGCGGCCACGGCCTGGTGCAGGGCATGGTCCGCTCGGTCGCCTGGGCCGTCTACGGCGTGCTGGTCCTGGTGGTCGGCCTGCGCAGCGGCCACCGCCACGTCCGGCTGGTCGGCTTCGCCCTGGTGCTCGTCGCCGCCGCCAAGGTCTTCACGGTCGACCTCTGGCAGCTCTCGGGCTTCGCCCGGGTCGGCAGCGTGCTCGGCCTGGGCCTCACCCTGCTCATCTCCGCCTTCCTCTTCGAGCGGCTCGTCCTGCGGCAGGCCCGCGACGAGCCCGAGCCTCGACCTCCCGAGGAGCCCTGATGCTCACGATCCTCACCTTCGCCGGCCTCCTCCTCCCCGCTGGCCTCGCCTGGGCGGCCGACCCCGTCGGCCTGGATCCGGCGCGCTACCCCCTGCGCACCCAGGTGGAGCTGCCCGCCCCAGTGGCCGGCAAGGTCGTGCGCATCCCCCTGCCCCTGAACCTGCGGTCGGCGGCCGAGCCGGTCGACGGTTCGGACCTGGCGCTGCTGGACCCCGAGGGGGTCGCGCGGGGCTTCGCCCTGGCCCGGGGAGAGGGCGCCGCCGAGCGCCTGCCGCTGCGCCTGCGGCCGGGCGAGGAGACCCTGACCTGGATCGCCGAGGGCACCGAGCGCCCCGTGTCTGCGCTGGAGGTCGAGCTGGGCGGGCGAGCCTGGGTGGCGCGGGTCGGGGTAGACCGGCAGGAGGGCGGCGCCTGGGTGGCGGTGGGCGAGCCCGTCCTGGTCTGGGAGCACGACCAGGGCAGCAACACCAGCGTGCCGATCCCGGGGCTGCGGGGGCCCTTCCGCGTGCGGATCGAGCGGCTGCACGAGACCGCCACCGGGCTGGTCCGGGTGGACGCCATCATCCGCGCGCAGCCCCACGTCGAGCCCCTGACCGTCGAGCTGCCGGTCTCGGCGCCGATCCTCCAGGAGGACGGCTGGGCCCGCTACACGATCGACCTGGGGCTCCCGCTCCCGGTGCGCTCGGTCCGCCTGCACCCCGAGGAGCCGGTCTTCGAGCGCTCCGTCGAGGTGCGCCGTGTCTCGGAGCTGGACCCCGGTCACTGGTCCAACCCCAACGGCAGCATCCGTCGGGTGCGCCTGGGCGGCGCCGATCTGGACATGACGACCCTCCTCGTCGAGCCGGGCGAGGGGGATCTGCTGGTGGTCTGGGTCGAGTCCAGCGCGCTCGTCCCGCTCCGCATCCCGACCGCCACCGTCGAGCTGGAGGGCGCCGAGCTGCTGCTGCCCGAGGCGCGACCGGGCACCTGGACCCTGCTGGGCGGCGCCCCGGCCCAGACCAGCCCCAGCGGGGACATCGGCCTGGCCCTGCCCGAGCTGGCTCGCCTCGCGGTGGGATCCTTCGCGGCGAGCGAGGTCCAGGCCAACCCCCTGTGGCAGCCGCCGGAGCTGCGGGCCGGCCTCGCGCTGCCCAGCACGGAGATCAGCCTGAGAGGGATGCGCTGGGAGCACGCGGTCGAGGGCGGGCCGGGCCTGGTGCGGCTGCCGCTCGGCGCCGAGGTGGTGGCCGACGCCCAGGCGGGGCTCGCCGATCTGCGGCTCGTGGACGCCCAGGGCCAGCAGATCCCCTACCTGCTGCGGCAGCGGCCGGTTGACGCCGAGCTGGGCGCGCTGGAGTTCACCCGCACCGAGCAGGGCTCGCGCTCGGTCCTGCGGGCCGCCTTGCCCCTGGCGGGCGAGCACGACGACGGGCCGCCGATCTCCGCCGTGCGCATCACGACCTCGGCCCCGGTCTTCAGCCGGACCATCACCCTCTCCCGCGCGCGGGGGGCCACGCTTGACCCCATTCGGGTGATCACCTGGTCGGGGTCGGAGCGCCCGTCGACCCTGTCGGTGGAGGTCGGACAGCCCCTGGGCCGCGAGCTGGTGCTCACCATCGAGAACGGCGACGACCCGCCCTTGCCCATCGACGGCCTCAGCGCCAGCGTGCGCAGCATGGAGCTGGTCGCCTCCCTGCCCGAGGGCGGCGCACGGCTAGTCTACGGGGATCGCCAGCGGCCCCTGCCCGACTACGACCTCAGCCTGCTGCGGGGCGAGCTCTTCGCCCGGGCCACCGCGGTCGCCAGCCTGGGGCCCCGCCGCGCCCTCGAGCCGACCCCGCCCAGCGGCGCCGAGCGCGCCATGGTCCTGGGCGGCCTCGCCGCGCTGATCGGCGGCCTGATCGTGCTGGTGATCGGCCTGCTTCGGGCCGTGCCGCCCGAGGCTCCGGCAGAGGTCCCAGCAGGGCCCGCCCCAGATCAGGCCTGAGCCTCACCAGAGGTCGGCGAGGTCCGCGGCGACCCGGAGGGCCTCCTCGCGGACCGGGTCCTCGTGCTCGACCAGCTTGGCCTCCAAGGCCTCCCAGCGCTCCTTGCGCAGGGTGGACTCGGCCTGCCGCTCGGCCAGGACCAGGCTCAGCTCGGTGCGCTCGTCCATCTCGTCGATCAGGCGCTTCATCTCGCTCATCGCGGCGAAGTGCGGATCGTCGGCGATCCGGGCCACCGAGCGGCGGGACAGCTCGCTCCGGAGCGAGGCCAGGTCGCGGTCGGCCTTGGGGCGAGCGCTGGGGATCTGGTCCGCGGGCAGGGCCTGCGGTCGATCCCGCTCCAGCACCAGCCGCCCGTCGAGGGGGGAGGGGAGGACCACGTCCGAGGGCACGCCGATCGCCTGGGTGCTCTGCCCGGCCGGGAGGTAGTACTGCGAGAAGGTCAGCTTGAGCACCCCGCCGAGGTTCTTGCCGTTCAGCTCGGGCACGAAGGCGGACAGGATCGGATCGAGGGGCACGACGGACTGGACGGTGCCCTTGCCGAAGGTGCTCTCGCTGCCGACGATGATGGCCCGCCCGTGGTCGCGCAGCGCGCCGGCGACGATCTCGCTGGCCGAGGCCGAGGCCGGGCTGGTCAGCACCAGCAGGGGCCCAGCCCAGCCGATGCTCTTGTCCCGGTCCTCCATCACCTCGATCTGGCCCGAGCCGTCGCGGATCTGCACCACGGGGCCGGTCTTGATGAAGAGGCCCGCGACGCCGACGGCCTCCTCCAGGATGCCGCCGCCGTTGGCGCGCAGGTCCAGCACCACGGCGTCGACCGCGCCGGCCTCGGCCAGCAGGGCGGCCATGCGCTGGGTGCTGGAGGGGCGCTTGCCGCCCTCGGCGTCGGTGGCCTCGCCCACGAAGGCGGGCAGCTCGATCACCGCCACCCGGCGGGTCCCGGTCTGGGTGACCTGCTCGACGATCTCCAGGGTGGGCTCGACCGCTTCGAGGTCGATCCGGTCGCGCACCAGCGAGACCTCGCGCCGCTCGGCGGGGTCCACCGAGCGCGCCGGGATCACCTTCAGCCGGACCGTCGTGCCCTTGGGGCCGCGGATCAGCCGGACCACCTTGTCCAACCGCATGCCGACCACGTCGACGAAGGCCTCCTGCCCCTGGGCGACACCGACGATGCGGTCGTCCTTGAGCAGCTCGTTGGACTGGGCGGCGGGCCCCCCCGGGAGGACCTCGGTGATCGTGACCAGCTCGCCGTCCTTGCTGAGCTGCGCGCCGATGCCCTCCAGCGAGCCGGAGGTGCTGATGGCGAAGTCGTCGGCCGAGACCGGCTTCATGTAGGCGGTGTGCGGGTCGTAGCAGGTGGTCAGGCCCTCCAGCCAGCTCTCGATCACATCGGCGGACTCGCGCTCGTTGAGGAATTGCTCCAGCCGGTCCATGCGCTTGCCGATCGTCGTCGGGATCTCCTCCTCGGCGATGCCCTCGAGGCTGAGGCGGATCCAGTCCTCCTCCAGCTCCTGGCGCCAGATCTCCTTCAGGGCGGCCTCGTCGGCGGCCCAGGGGGCCTTGCTGCGGTCCGCCACCAGCCGCTCGTCGTTGAGCAGGTCCAACGGAGCCAACAAGGCGGCCCGGGTCCACGCGACCCGCTCGCGAGCGCGCATCGCGAAGCGGGCCTCGATGGCGAAGGCGGGCACGAGGTCGGGGGGGCTGGCCTTGACCCGGTCGTCCAGGTCGCGCTCGAAGCGGGCGAAGAGGGCGCGATCCTCGGCCGTGAAGAAGGAGCGGCCGGGGTCGGTCGCCTCGACGGCGGCGTTGAGCCAGCAGGCCGAGAGCTGGTCGTCCAGCGGGCGCGCCGCGTAGTGGTACTCGGAGAGGCCCGCTGCCACGATGCCGGTGAGCACCGGGTGGTGCCGGGCAGGCGTCAGGCCCGAGGCGGCCCGAGAGGGCGGGACCAGGACGAGGAGCAGGGGGATGAGGAAGGCGCGCACGAAGAGTCCTCCGCAGAATGGATAACGCCGTGGCGGGGTGGTGGATTCCGGGGGTGATGAGCACAGCGAAGGACGGTGACTCCGCCGGCGAGTCGGTCGCCGACCGCGTGCGGTCGGGCGTGGGGAGTCGAACAGCGCGGCGAGGACGGCAGCCCTAGCCTCCTGTCGTGGTCACGCGGGCGCCTGGCGTTCGCGTTAGACCCTCCGGCTACCCCTCCCGCCGGCGCCTGGAGTCCCCATGGAGCTCATCCACAAGCTGCAGATCGCCAACCTCGCCCTGCTGGGCGTGGCGGCCATCGCCCTGACCATGAACACCTGCGCCATGGATCGCCTCGAAGACCAGGTCATCCGGGCGGCGACCGCGACCGAGCGCCTCTCCGAGAGCGGGCTCAGCAGCGGCCCCGCGACCGGGACCAAGGCGACCGCGCAGGCTCCGGCCGGCTCGGGCACGGGCTTCGAGGCGGTCGGCTGGGGCGACAAGCGGGCCGAGATCACGGTGGTCGAGGGCGCCAAGCCGGGCGCGCCCCTGCGCCTGCAGGACAAGCCGCTCCCGCAGAACGACACCTACGTCAACCGCCGCACCTCGCCGCCGGGCTCGCTCAACTACTACGCCACCAGCGAGGGGGACGCCTCGACCATCAGCGGCTACAGCCTGGAGCGGCTGATGCGGCTGGACTACGACGCGCCTCCGGCCGTCCAGCCCGCCCTGGCCACCCGCTGGGAGGTCAGCGACGACCGCCTGACCTACACCTACCACCTGCGGCGAGGGGTCCAGTTCGCCGACGGGCGGCCCTTCACCAGCGCCGACGTGCGCTTCAGCTTCGACGTCATGCGGGACCCGGCGGTCAACGCCGACCACCTCCGCAGCGAGTTCGACGACGTGGTCGAGCTCTCCACCCCCGACGACTACACCGTGGTCGTGCGCTACCGGCAGCCCTATTGGAAGGGCCTCTACACGGTCGGCTACGCTCTGCGGGTGCTGAACAAGGGCTGGTACGAGGAGCAGCTCCCCACCTGGGCCGGCAAGCTCGGCATCAGCGAGTTCAGCACCACCCCCGGCCAGCCCGGCTTCGGCGAGGTCTTCAACAAGATCCGCATCCCGCCGCCGGGCACGGGCCCCTACTACTACGCCGCCACCGAGTACGAGCCCAAGGACGGCATCGAGCTGGTCCAGAACCCCTTCTACTGGGGGACCCAGGTCGACCCGACCTGGTGGAACTTCCGGAAGATGCGCTACGTCTTCATCAGCGACCCGGTGGCGGCCTTCGAGGCCTTCCGCAAGCAGCAGTTCGACGTGACGGTGGTCGACTTCCAGGAGTGGGACGACGAGTACAGCAAGGACAAGACGATCACCGACATCTCGAAGTACCTGGAGTACGACCACACCGGCATCGGGTGGAGCGTGGTGGTCTGGAACACCCGCCAGGCCCCCTTCGACGATCCCAAGGTCCGCCGGGCAATGGCCCACCTGACCGACCGCCAGTGGATGCTCTCCGAGATCGAGCGCGGCCGCGGGCGCATCGCGGTCTGCCCCAGCAAGCCGACCTACCCCGAGTACAACCAGGACCTCCAGCCCCTGGCCTTCGACCTGGACAAGGCCCGCGCCCTGCTGGCCGAGGCCGGCTGGAAGGACTCCGACGGCGATGGGGTCCTGGACAAGGACGGCAAGCGCTTCGAGTTCGAGCTCAAGGTCGGCAGCACCCGGCGCTTCTACACCCAGGTCGGCGCCTCCTTGGACGACGCCATGAAGAAGGTGGGCATCCGCATGTCCTACCGCAGCCTGGAGTGGTCGACCTTCATCCAGGACCTCGACAGCCGCAGCTTCCAGGCGGCGGTGCTCTACGACGCGCCGCCGGACCCCTGGGTCGACAGCTACGCCAGCTTCCACAGCAGCCAGGACATCCCCAACGCCGGCAACCTCTCCGGATGGCGCAACTCTGCCGCCGACACCCTGCTGGAGCAGATGCGGACCGAGTTCGACGCCGACAAGCGCAACGCCAGCTACAAGGAGTTCTGCGCGATCTTCCAGGAAGAGCAGCCCATGACCCTGCTGGTCCACGGCATCGTCGGCGTGCTGGCCCATGATCGGCTGGAAGAGGCCAAGGTGCGCCCCACCGGTCTGCAGCCCTTCGATATGTGGGTCAAGCCCGAGAACGTGCTCTACAAGTAGGCGATGACAGCGTGCTCACCTACCTGTTCAAGCGAATCATCGCGATGATCCCGACCCTGCTCGGGATCACCTTCATCACCTTTCTGATCATCAACCTCGCGCCGGGTGATCCGGTCGCGACCCAGTTCGGCCAGGGCGGCAGCGAGCGCGGGGCCGGCGCGGGCGAGGGAGGGGGCGGCGGCGACCGCGAGCGGCAAGCCGACGCGATCAAGGCCAAGAAGAAGCTGCTGGGCATGGTCCGCGAGGACCACACGGTCTCGACCTGGGGGCTGGGCGAGGCGGTCCAGGAGGAGATCCAGTCCTGGCCCCGGCTCGCGCGCCTGGGCGAGCTGCCCGGCTGGCCGCAGGCGCTGCTGGTCCTGGAGTCCGGCGCCCTGGTCGTCGGCACGCACGAGGGCAGCGTCCTGCGCCTGGACGCCGGGGGCGTCCCCGTCTGGACGGCGCGCCCGGCCGAGGGCGGGACCAGCGGCATCACCACGATGGTGCGGGACGGCGAGCGGGTGCTGGTGGGCGACGGCGAGGGCCGCCTGACGGCCTTCTCCCTCGAAGACGGCGCGATGTCGGCCCAGTCCACCGCCTTGGGGCGAGGCCTGCGAGACCTGCAGCTGCTGCCGGACGGCACCGTGGCCAGCGCCGGCGAGGACGGGCTGGTCCGGCTGCACGACGCCAGCAGCCTGAACAGCCGACAGGGCCTGGAGGGCCATGTCAGCGGGGTCTACGCCCTGGCGCTGCTGCCCGACGGGACCCTCCTCTCGGCCGGCTACGACCGCAAGCTGCGGGCCTGGGACACCGGCTCGGGCGCGCTGCGCTACGAGACCGAGCCGCTGCCTCAGGCCGTCAACGAGATCGCCCTCTCGCCCGATGGCAGCCAGCTCGCCCTGGCCGGCGACGATCGGGCGGTCCACCTCGTCGAGGTCGCCCCCCTCCCCGAGCTGCGCAGCCGCAGCCTGGAGGGGCACTTCAAGGCCGTCAGCACCGTCGCCTGGAGCGCTGACAGCAGCCGCCTCGTCAGCGGCAGCCGCGACGAGACCGCCCGCCTGTGGGAGGTCGCCAGCGGCAAGGAGCTGGCCCGCACCCCCGACGTGGCGGGGGCGGTGCGCCAGGTGCTGGTCGTCGGCGAGACGGTCTACACCGGGGCGCGCTCCTGGGCCGAGGTCCCCGTCTGGAAGCGCTACCTCTCCTGGCTCTGGCGCACCATCACCCTGGACTTCGACCGCAGCTTCGTCGACGACCGCCCCGTGATGGAGAAGATCACCGCCGCGCTGCCCATCACCATCTTCCTCAACGTCATCGCCCTGGCGATCATCTACCTGATCAGCATCCCCCTGGGCGTGCTCGCCGCCGTGCGCCGCGGGGGCGTCTTCGACCAGGTCAGCAGCGTCATCCTCTTCCTGCTCTACAGCATCCCCAACTTCTGGCTGGCGACCTTGCTGATCATGGGCCTCTCCAGCGAGCGCACCTTCGACCTGCTGCCCAGCGTCGGCCTCTACAGCCGCGGCCACCAGGACCTCTCCTACCTCTCCTGGCTGTGGGACCGCTCCCTGCACCTGGTCCTGCCGGTCACGGTCATGGTCTACGGCGGCTTCGCCAGCCTCAGCCGCTACGCCCGCACCACCATGCTGGAGACCATCCAGGAGGACTATGTGCGCACCGCCCGCGCCAAGGGCCTGCCCGAGTACCTGGTCGTCTTCAAGCACGCCTTCCGCAACAGCCTGATCACCATCGTCACCCTGGTCGCCAACCTGCTGCCGGCGATGATCGGCGGCAGCGTCATCGTCGAGTACATCTTCAGCATCGAGGGCATGGGGCGGCTGGGCTTCGACGCCATCCTGGCCCGCGACTACCCGGTCATCATGGCCATCACGACCTTCAGCGCGGTGCTCACCCTGCTGGGCATCCTGGTCAGCGATCTCCTCTACAGCGTGGTCGACCCGCGGGTGAGGGCCGAATGAAGCCCAGCGAGTCCTACGGCGCCCGCATCTGGCGCAAGCTCAAAGGCCATCACTCCGGCATGGCCGGGCTGGTCATCGTCGTGCTGCTGGCGCTCAGCTCCTTCAGCGCGCCCCTGGTCGCCAACGACAAGCCCATCGTCGCCTCCTACCGGGGCAGCCTCTACTTCCCGGCCCTGGCCACCTACGTCGACTCCTGGGTCCCCTGGCAGAGCCTGCGCTACGAGCTGAAGAGCCTGGAGCTGACCGAGGGCTGGTTCCCCCTCTCCGGGCACTACGCCGTGCTGGAGGGCCGCTCCTGGAAGGAGGCCCGCGCCGCCGGCGAGCTCAGCCTGGACCTCTGGCCGCTGATCGAGTGGAGCCCCACCCAGTTCGATCGCGACTCGCTCAAGAAGAAGCCCGGTGAGGACCCCGAGCACCTGCTCGGCACCGACGATCAAGGCCGCGACGTGCTCTCCCGCCTGCTGCACGGCACCGTCGTCGCCATGCTGGTCGGGGTCATCGCCATGTCGATCAGCTCGGCCATCGGCATCACCCTGGGCCTCGCCGCCGGCTTCTTCGGCAAGGGCATCGACCTTGTCCTCTCGCGCATCACCGAGATCGTGATGTGCTTCCCCGTCTTCTTCCTGATCATCGCCGTCATCGCCTTCCTCGAGCCCAGCATCGTCAACATCATGATGGTGCTCGGCTTCGTCGGCTGGACCCGCATCTTCCGGCTGGTGCGGGGCGAGGTCCTCAAGGTGCGCAGCCTGGACTACGTCGCCGCCGCCCAGGCCCTGGGCCTGCCCGCCTGGCGGGTGATGGTCCGCCACGTCCTGCCCAACGCGATCAGCCCCGTCTTCGTCGCGATCGCCTTCGGCGTCGCCAACGCCGTGCTGGCCGAGACCTCGCTCTCCTTCCTGGGCTTCGGCGACACCAGCGTGCCCTCCTGGGGCGAGACCGTCATGCAGGGCCGCAGCTACGTCAGCCAGGGCCTCTGGCACCTGACCATCTTCCCGGGCCTCGCCATCTTCGTCACCCTGACCGGCTTCAACCTGCTGGGCCAGGGCCTGCGCGACGCGATGGACCCCAAGCTGCGGGACTGAGCTTCGCCGCAGTCCATCTAGCGCAGCCCGTCCAGGGTCCGCTCCAGCAGGGCGCGGCTCTGCGGCATCAGCGGGCGGTTGACCCGCCACCAGCCCAGCCCGCCCAGGCAGAGGGCGATGACCAGGGTCACCAGCATGGAGATGCCGACGCACTCCAGCCAGGGCAGGCCGGTGACGCGCTGGAGCAGGACGACCGTGCCGACCGCGAAGAGCATCGCCGTCGCCAGCATGAAGAGCACGCCGCCGATCAGCAGGCCGATGCCGCTGGCCAGCCGGAAGAGCTCTCGCTCGGCCTCGGTCTTCAGCACGATCAGGTGGGCCGCGAAGAAGGCCTGGAAGGAGCGGGAGATGCGCCGGACCAGCTTGAGCCAGGCCTGCGGCGGGAGGCGGGTGGGACCCTCTTCGGCAGAGGGGTCGGTCCCGTCGTCGGATCCGGGGGGATCAACCGGTGGCGTCGTCATCGAGCTTCTCGTGCGGGTAGCCCATGGCTCCCAGGAAGAGGCCCAGCGTCAGGCCGAAGCCGCCCGCCAGGAGGAGGGCGAGGCCCATATGTTCCCGCGCCGAGTTGAGGGCGAGGGGAGCCACGTCGCGCTTGACCTGGCGGGTGAGGTCGTCGAGGTACTCTTCGAGGCTCTGGACCAGCCGATCCAGGGGTTCGATCGTCGGAGGAGCGGAGGCCGCTGCGGCCTGCCGGGGGCGGCGAGGGCTGGCGCTGACCAGGGCCAGCAGCTCGGCGAGCTGGCGGCGGGTCAGGGCCCGGGTCTGCTCGGTGCGCGAGCAGATCAAGTCCACCAGGGCGTCGGCCTCGCCCTCGGTGGCTTCGAGCTCGACCGCGTTCAGGTCTGGCCACTCCTCTGCCAGCAGGGGCAGGAGCTGCCGGAACCTGGCCCGCAGCAGGTCGGCGTCCAGGGGTGCGGGAGAGGTCTTCACAGGAGGCTTCCTTTCGGTGTGCGGACATCATAGCGGGCGGGGGGTGCGATAGTGCCAACCTCGGAGGACCGCCTGGAAGCCCATAGCCCTGAGCACGACGATCGGAGCGCCCGACTCCTGGCATTGGCGGTCACCGCCATCGCCGCCGTGGTCATGCTCTGGCCGGCATTGCGGGGGCCGTCGACGCTGGCCATCGGGGTGCCCGAGGGTGAAGGCCCCGCGCACCTCTGGGGCTTGACCACCAGCGCCGAGGGGCTGTCCCGCTTCGGCCCCTTCATTCGCGACAGCGTGCTGGTCTCCTACCCCGACGGCATCCACCTCGACCTCGTCGATCCCCTGCACCTGCTCTTCATCGCGCCGGGGGTCTGGCTCGCCGGCGTCGGCGGCGCGACCCTGGGCTGGAACCTGATGCACCTCGTGCACCTGGGGCTGCTGGCCCTCGGGTCCTGGCTGCTGGCGCGGCAGGTCGAGCCCCAGCACCCCTGGGTCGCCGCCCTGACCACGGCCGGCGCCGTCTCCACCCCCTACCTCTGGTCCGGCGTCGCCCTCGGTCGCAGCGAGCTGCTCGGGCTGACGCTCCTGCCGCTGCTGCTGGCGCTCTTCGTGCAGGCGGCGCGCAGCCCCGCTCCCGGCTGGGCCCGGGTGGGCGGAGCGCTGGCCCTCGCTGCCCTGGCCGCCTGCGGCTGGCAGCCCCTGCTCCAGGGGGCGCTGGTCGGGATCCCCGCCGCGCTGCTGATCGGCCGGCTGGCCAACCTGGAGCCCCGCCGGGCGGCGATCGCGGCCCTCTGGATCGTCCTCCCGGCGGCCCTGCTGACCGTGCCGATGCTCGCCTCGCACCTCGCCAGCGCGCCCTGGTGGGTCGACCGCGCCGGGGGGCTCGACGTGCTCGGCTCGGGCGCGCCCTCGATCGACCTGCGCGCGGCCAGCCGCCTCTTCGGGTTTCGCCCGCAGATGAGCATGACCGTGGCGCCCTATCCAGGCTGGGTCGTCCTCCTCCTCCTGGGGCTGGCGCTGGTGCGCGGCCCCCGCGGACGCGCGGCCTTCGGCGTCTTCCTCCTCATCCTGATGATGGGGCCGCGCTTCAACTTCGGCGACCCTGAGGCGCGGCTGCTCGGTCCCAGCTACCTGCTGGCCCGGCTGATCCCGGTCTTCGGCGGCCTCAACGACTGGGGCCGGCTCGCCCTGGCCGCCGGTCCGATCCTCGCCCTGATCGGCGCCTCCGCCCTCGCGCCATGGCTGCGCGGCGCCCGGGCCCCCGCGGTGGCCGGGGCGGTCAGCCTGCTGCTCCTGGTCGATGGCCTGAGCTACCGGATCGACGCGCCGCTGGCCTTCGATACCAAGCCCCCCGCCGACGTCGTCTCCCGGTACACCTTCCTCAAGGACGGCCCCATCCTGGAGCTCCCCGGCAACTCCCCGGCCGAGTCCACCTCGATCATCGACAACGATCGCTCGATGCTCTGGGCCCTGACCCATCGCCACCCGGTCCAGGCCACGCCCTCGCCCTACGGCTCGCCCATGCTCAGCCGCAGCATCCTGATGCGCCTGCACGACCCGATGGTCCCGCGGCGGGTGGACCCCTGCCTGATCACCGAGGAGGGGCGGCTCTACGCCCTCGGCTTCCGCTCGGTCGTCCTGCTGCATGTGCGGCTGCGGGCCATGTCGGTCGACGAGATGCTGCTGCGCCTGCAGCCGGCCCTGGGCCCCCCCACCGGCAGGAACGAGGCGATCAGCTACTGGTCGCTGCAGCCCGGACCCACCGGGCCCGAGGACTGCGCGCCTCCGCCGCTGATGGTCTCCGGCGCGCCCGACGCCGGCCAGAACAAGTACGGCTCCCCCCCTCCCTCCAAGCAGCTCCCCAGCGCTCAGGACTGACCATGTCCAGCCCCGGCTTCGCCCGCCCCGACACGCTCCCCCGCTACGCCCCGGACCTCCCCCTCCTCCCCGTGCACCAGGACATCCGGGTCGAGCTCGACTTCGAGGCCCAGGCCGCCCAGGTCCAGGTGAGCACCCGGCTGCGGGCCACCCGGGCAGAGGCGCGGCGCGTGGTCTTCGACCTGGTCGACGCGAGCGGGGTCGAGGTCGAGGGGATTGGCGTCGAGGGGCAGGAGGGCCGCTGGAGCTACGACGGCAGCCGCCTGGAGCTGGTCTGGGAGGCCGGCCTGGCCGTCGGTGAGGAGCGGGTGGCGCAGGTCCGCTACCGGGTCCAGCGGCCCACCACCGGCCTGCACTTCGGCGAGGCCGGGGGCCCGCGCTGGGCCGCCACCGATCACGAGACCGAGCGGGCCCGCCACTGGCTCGCCTGCGTCGACCACCCCATCGTGCGCCCCACGGTCGAGATCCACCTCGTCGTGCCCGCCGGCCTCGCGGCCGTCTCGGTCGGCCGGGAGCTGGGCAGCACCGCGCTGCCCGACGGGCGGGTCGAGCACGCCTGGCGCCTGGAGCACGCCTGCCCCAGCTACCTGCTCTGCTTCGTCGCCGGCGAGCTGGTCCAGGCCGAGGGGGGCCAGCACCAGGGCCGGCCGATCCGCTTCTTCGCGCCGCCTCCCTGGACCGCCCAGGATCTCGTCCGCAGCTTCGGGCGCACCGCCGAGTTCCTGGACTGGACCACCCAGCGCCTGGGCCGGCCGCTGCCCTGGCCCAAGTACTACCAGTTCGCCGCCCCCGGCATCGGCGGGGCCATGGAGAACATCAGCCTCGTCTCCTGGGACGACGCCTTCATGTGCGACGAGCGCTGGCACGCCGAGAGCGGCTGGATCGTCGACCTCATCAACGTGCACGAGATGGCCCACACCTGGTTCGGCGACGAGGTCGTCTGCCGCGACTTCGCCCAGTCCTGGCTGAAGGAGAGCTGGGCCACCTACATCGAGAGCGTCTGGATCGAGGAGCACTGGGGGGCCGAGGCCATGCAGGCCTGGCTCACCGTCGGCCTGCGCAACTACCTCGACGAGTCGCGAAGCCGCTACCGCCGGCCGATCGCTACCCGTCGCTTCGAGAGCTCCTGGGATCTCTTCGATCGCCACCTCTACCCCGGCGGCGCCGTCCGCCTGCACCTGCTGCGGCGCGAGCTGGGCGACCTCGTCTTCTGGCCGGCCGTCCGGGACTACCTCGAGCGCTTCGCCGGTGGCGTCGTCGAGACCTCCGACTTCCGTCGGGTGATGGAGCAGCACAGCGGCCAGAACCTGGCCCGCTTCTTCGACCAGTGGTTCGAGAGCCCGGGACACCCCAAGCTGGAGGTCAAGACCTCCTGGAAGGCCGAGGAGGGGCTCTTCACCCTCAGCCTGCGCCAGGCCCAGCGCGATCCGGAAGCGGGCGTCGGTCTGTTCACTTTCCCCCTCGAGCTCGCCGTCCAGGCCCAGGACGGCTCCTGGCAGCGCCACCGCCTCGACGTCCAGGACGAGCGCGCCTCGCTCAGCCTGCGCGGCAAGCCGGCCCAGCTCATCCTCGACCCCGACGCCAGCCTCCCCCACGAGCTGGTCGACTGGGACCCCGGCGACGAGCTGCTCCTCGCCGCCCTGCGGGGCCCCTCGCTCCGCGGTCGGCTGCAGGCCTTCGAGGCCGCCTGCGCGCTCGGTCGCCCCTCCCTCCTGGCCGCCCTCGGCCCCGCCTGGCGCGCCGAGCCCCTCTGGCTTTCTCGCCGCATCCTCGCCGGCCTGCTCGGGGACTGCCGCTTCGCGCGCGCCGCCGGCCTGCTCGCCGAGCTGGTGCTCGAAGAGCAGGACCCCCGTGTCATGGCGCCGCTGATGAGCGCCTGCGCCTCCCACCGCGACCCCCGCGTCGCCGCCGCCCTGGTGACCTGGCTCGCGCTGCCCGATCGACCCTACGGGGCCACCCAGCAGGCCCTCGCCGCCCTGGGCGCGCAGCGAGGCAGCGCCCACCACCCGCTGCTGATCGTCCACCTCGGCGTCGAGAGCGCCTGGGACCGGGTCCGCCAGGGCGCGCTCACTGGCCTGGGCGCCAGCCGCGACCCGGCCGCCTTGGAGTCGATCCGCCCCTGGACCCGGCAGGGCAGCGTGCCGGCGCGCAAGGCCGCCATCCTGGCCCTGGCCGAGGCCGCCCGCTGGGCCGAGCGAGGCCCGCGGCAGCGCGTCGCCGAAGAGCTGGGCGATCTCCTGCGCGACCCGGACGCCGCCCTGCGCAAGGCCGCCGCCCAGGCCCTGGCCGCCCTGGGAGAGCGCTCCTCTGCCGCCGCGATCGAGTCCGCCGCCCGCACCCTCTCCGAGCAGGATCGCCCGGCCCTGCTGCGACAGGCGGCCGGCCTGCGCGGCGGCGACGGCGGGGTCGCGGCCCTGGAGAAGCGGGTGGAGGCGCTGGAGGCGCGCTTGCGGAAGGTGGAGGAGCGGTAGCTCTCCGTTCGAGCATTTGTCCACGCTCGAGCGTTTCGGTGTAACATCCAGCCATGTCTTGGCTTCTGGCAGTCTCGGGTCGCGCTTTCCGCTTCTGGTTGCTCTTCGGCCTGGTCGTCTGTGGAGTAGGGGGGCTGGTCGACGACGTACCAGGTGAGCTCATCCTCCGCTTTGCCTGCGTGGTCGCGGCGACCCACCTGCTCTTCCGCGAATGGAAGCTGTACAGTCGGTGGATGAACGGCGCGCAGACCGCCTTGCGCGCCCACGCCGAGCGAGCACCACCTCGGCCCGAACTCTGGGTCTTTGGCTGCATGGTTGGAGGCGCCTCCTGGGTCGGCTGGGCCCTGCTCCTCTCCCTGCGCGACTGGAGCCAGGCGGACCAAGCTCTTGCGGTGGTCGTCTATGGCGCCACTTTTTGGGCCGCGATCAGCGTTCAGTGGTGGGCCTTGGCCCTCGGAGGCTTCAGCCGAGGCGTAATGGCCATCGCGGTTCGCCGTATCCCGCGGGCGGGACGCCCCCAAACGGCCCAGACACTGCCATGGATGGCTGCCGTCTGGTCGCTGCCCTTCCTGGGGATCGGACTCTGCGGCCTGCCCTCGGCCGAGGGGCTGGAGGTGCTCGCTCGTACCTTGGCGCTGCGCCTGACGGTGGAGCAGGCCACGGCGTCCGAGGAGACGGTCGAGCTGCTCCTTGAGCTCGGACCGGACGACCACATCAACGAGATCGTACCGCTCCTCAACGAGCTGGGCGCTACCGCGGTGCCGCTGGGCGCGGGCGTCTCCGATCTCGACCTCGCGCAGACCTGGGTGCTGAGCAGCAGCGCGCAAGCAGCGGTGGTGCTGCTGGTGTACTTGTCCCTCGACAGCGAGAACGTCGACGCCATCGAGCTGAACATGGCGATCAGCGCCTCCGACTCGCCCTCCCTCGGGACCTGTCAGGGCCGGGGGGGCGGCATCGCCGGGGTCAATGATCCGCTGGCCGGGGGACAGGCCGAGCTGCGTCGCGTGGTCAGCGACACGATGATGGCGGCCTTGGCGGACCTGCCGATCGACTCGCCGGCGGTCGTGGCGCTGATCGACACAGGTGTCGAAGTCGACCATGAAGACCTGCGAGCCGTGGTACTGGACCGGCGGTCCGAAGATCTCCGGGGCCACGGAACCCAGATCGCCAGCACAATCGCGGCTGCGTCCAACAACCGGCGCGGGGTGGCGAGCCTCAACGGCGGAGGGCGAATCATCAAGGTTGCGATCTATCCGGCCCTGTCCAGCCACAGGTCGGCTGCAGACGATGTGGCGCGGGCCATCGGTCAGGCTGTCTCTGACCAGGTCGACGTCATCAACCTCTCGTTTGGCGCAAGGGGTCCTGCTCCTACGGCCGTTCAACAGGCGGTCGCTCACGCCCTCGCTCGGGGCGTCGTCGTGGTGGCGGCCGCCGGCAACGATCGGGGTCGGGCCTCGGACCAGTGGCCGGCCAACATCCCGGGGGTGATCGTGGTGAGCGCCACGGACGGGCGTGACCAGCGGGCGGCCTTCTCGAACTCGACCTCCGGCCTGGACCAGGGTCTCTCGGCGCCCGGCGTCGGGATCTGTGTCGCAACCCACGACGGCCATTACGCGCTGGCCGATGGCACCAGCCACGCTGCGGGAATGGTCTCGGGCCTCGCGGGTGTGCTGAAGGCGATCTGCCCCGCGCTGGGGCCCGCCGACATCTACCAGCTGCTCGCTCAGACCGGGAAGCCCAGCCTCGGCGGGGGGCCGCTGATCCAGGTGGACGCAGCGGTCCTTGCGGCTGCGCGGCTCTGTCCTGGCTGAAGCCGCCGGGGGCGGGCAGCCTCCAGGCGTGGACATCGCGGGCACCAACCGGCGCCGACTCGGCTACCTTCTCTCCAGGAGGCCCGATGCGGGTTCCCGCGCTCATCCTCGCCCTAGTCCCCGTCCTCTCCCTCAGCGCCTGCTCCGACAGGGCGGGCGAGGTCGACCCTGGCTTCCGTGGGCTCGAGGTGGAGCAGAGCGCGATCGTGCCGACCGTCTTCGCGGTCCGTTGGGAGACTGACCTCGCGGTCGAGAGCTTCGTGCGCTTCGCCGAACACGGCACCTCCATGATCTTCGAGACCCCCGCCAGCGAAGCCGCCGTTGAGCACGAGGGCATCCTGGTCGGCGTGCCCGAGGCCACCGAGGGCTGGTTCGAGCTGGTCGCGCTGCACGAGGGCCAAGAGCACCGCTCGACCCGCTACGAGTTCACCACCGGTGGGCTCCGCCCCGAGGTCCCCCGCTCGCAGACGACCCTGGGCGACAGCAGCCACGCCACCCCGGGGCTGATCCTGGCCCCTGTCGGCCTGGACTCCTCGCGCTGGGCGGCCCTGATGGACCACCACGGGCGCCTCGTCTGGGCCTGGGGCGACGAGGACACGGACACACAGCGGGTGCGCCTCACCCGGGACGGCCGGGGCGTCGTCCTGATCGACCGGATCCCCGGCAGCATCGACCTGGAGCTGGTCCGGGTCGACTTCTTCGGCGACGAGGTCTGGCGCATCCCCGTCGCCGAGGCACACCACGACTTCGAGCTCATCTCGGACGAGAGCTTCTTGTTCATCGGATACGACGTCCGCGAGGTCGAGCTCGCATCCGGACCGAGGGAGATCATCGGCGATCAGATCTTCCAGCTGGACCTGGATGGGGTGCGCACGCCGATCTGGTCGGTCTGGGACCACGTAGAGTTCACCTCGAAGACCTCCGCCAGCGAGTCGATGGAGCTCGCCGGAGCCCTGGGCTGGACCCACGGAAACTACCTCTACTACGACCGCGATCACGACCGGATCCTGACCACGATGCGCGACATCGACATGGCCTTCGCGATCGATCGTCCCAGCGGGGAGGTGCTCTGGAGCCTGGGCGGCGAGCAGGGGGAGTACCAGTCACCCGACGACAGCCCCGTCCTGAACTACCCGCACAGCATCTGGCCGACCGACACCGGCTACACCGTCTTCAACCAGGGCCAGATCCTGGACCCCGACTGCTCCTGGGCGGCACACCTCGAGCTGGACGAGGGCAGCCGGGCCGCGGTGGAGACCTGGGCCTACACCTCGCCGACCTGCCAGCAGACCTTCTACGTCGGCAACGCCCAGCCCCTGGACGAGGACCGGACCCTGGTCTCGTTCGGCAAGGCCGGCGTGCTGGACGAGATCTCCACCGAGACCGGCGAGACGATCGTGCGGCACAGCCTGGAGATCCCGGGCGAGTTCCTCTACGTCGAGCACGTCGGCGCGCTCTACCCCGGCAGCCGCTGACGGGGCTGCGGGCTCAAGGAGATGAGCCGTCCTCTCCGACGTCGCTTCCGCAATGGCGTCCATAGCCGTCGGCGCGAGCCTGCCTTCCACAGCCTGCCGGGAGAGGCCCGGCCCTCGGTGAAGCCTGGTGCCCGAGACGAACCCCTACCAGACATTCCTGCCTTCCTGCCTTCCTGCCTTCCTCAGCCTGCCGGGAGAGGCTCGGCCCTCGTTGAAGCCTGGTGCCCGAGACGAACCCCTACCAGACATTCCTGCCTTCCTGCCTTCCTGCCTTCCTCAGCCTGCCGGGAGAGGCTCGGCCATCAGGAAGGCAGGAAGAGAGGAAAGCAGGAAGGAAGACAGGCTCGACCCCCCCGCCCGCCACCTCAGCGAGCCTGGCCCCACAGGTAGGTGATGCCCACGCTGCCGGTGGTGACGGAGGACTTCATCGTGCCGTTGCCGACGGCCGGCCCGTTCTTCACCTCCAGCGGCTCGCCGTTGAAGCCGACCGCCACCAGGTCCACGGGGACCTCGATCCGATACACGATGCTGTCGCGGATCTCCTGGGTCTTGATGAAGGACTGGATGAAGCCGGCGTCGATGCTCAGGCGATCCTTGATCATCGCCGACATCCCCGCCGCGACCCCCCACTTCGGTCCGTCCACCAGGGACACCGACAGCGCCTCGGTCGGGATGGCGCTGGTCTCGTAGTATCCACCGGCGCGTACAGTGAACACATCGCTGAGGTCGGCGTCTCCGCCCAGGCGCAAGCTCCAGGCGTCTTGGTAGCCCTGCGGAAGCACCACGTCGTCGGTGATCTCCTGGTCGTCCGGCAAGATCGGCGAGCCCGTCGAGGCCAGCACGAGGTTGACGTCGGTCACCCGGATCTCCTCGGCGGTCCGCCAGTTCTGGTAGACGGCGGCGGCTTCGATCTCCACCGAGGGGATCGGCCGCACCGCCACGCCCATGCGTACGATCCAGGGCATGGTCAGCAGGACGGTGATGTCGTCGTCGATGGCCGGATCGCCCGAGATCAGGTTGGCGTTGTTCTCGCCATCGCCCTCGACCAGCCAGTGGTCCTCGGCGAGTTGCACCTCCAGGCTGCCCTTGCCCTTGACCCGCAGGGGAGGGAGCACGCTCGCGCCGATCGAGATCCACTTGGTCGGCTTCGCCAGGATCCCGACGTTGCCGGTGATACGAGCCGGGTCGTACATCTTGAGCTGGGCGCTGAGGTCGTTCTCCTCGGCCGAGGTTCCCTCCGGACAGGAGCCGATCTCGCTGTCGAATTCGTCCTCGTCCTTGCAGACCATCAGGTTCAGGGACTGTTCGGCCCGCACCAGCGTCCAGTGAACGCCGACGCCGATGGAGAGCCAGTCGGCGCGCACCGCCACGCTGGGCCCCCCCCAGATCTGCCAGGTCAGCGAGTCGATGATCGTATAGCTGCTGGCGCCGTCCTCGGGGTAGCTCATCGAGGGCGCCATCGGCGTCCACATGCCGAAGGCGAAGTAGGTGTTCGGCAGCCCGAAGTTGTGGCCCACGCCCAGGGCCGGGATCTGCATCGGGGCCGCGCCGTTCTTGATCGGGTCCCAGGTCTTGCTGACGTCGCCGTTCTCGTCCAGGTCCACCCGGGTGAACTCGACGTTCTGGTGGAACATGGTGTAGTTGACGTAGACCTGCGGCCGGTCCAGGTTCATCAGCGCCGCGGGGTTGTAGTACTGGGCGCTGAGGTCGTCGGCGCCGGCGATGAAGGCGCCCGCGCGGGCCATCCCGCGGGTGCCCGTGTCGGTGAAGTAGTAGCCGGCAGCCTGGGCAGAGGGGGCGAGGGCGAGGGCGATGGCGATGGCGAGCAGCATGAGCCTTCCGGTCAGCGAGGAGGCCGGAGCATATCGTCAGCGGGCGAGGCTCGCCTCGAAGCGGGCGCGGTCGACGCCCTCGGCCGCCAGGGCGCGCACCCGGCTGCTGGCGGTCTCGTCCATCAGTCGGGCGTAGAGGCCCTCGGCCTCGCCGGGCGCCCCGGCGCGCAGGGCGGCGTTGGCCTCCAGCAGGCGACGCTCGTCCTCCAGGCTCGGCTCCAAGAGCACCTGGGCCTCCAGCCCCGCTTGCTCCAGCCCCGCTTGCTTCTGCCCCGCTCGCTCAAGCCAGGGGCGCGCCGCGCCGTGCTCGCCGTTCTGGTGCAGGGTGCGGCCGACCAGGTAGCGGGGCACCGGATCGCTGGGGTCCAGCTCGGCCCAGGACAGCGCGCGCCACAGGCGGGCGGCGCTGTTGAGCCCCTCGTCCAGCAGGTAGCGCCTCGCCCGCTCGGCGCCCTCCTCGTCGCCCTGCGTGCCCTTGTGCTTCACCAGCAGCCGTCGGGTCCGGCCCTCGTCCAGCGGCAGGCTCAGGCAGCGCTCGTACTCCCGGTTGGCCTCCAGGACCTCGCCCGCCCCCCAGCGCAGATCCCCGACCAGCTCGCGGGCGGTGGCCTGGCGCACCGGGCCCAGCTCCTCGCGCTCGGCCATTCGCGCGGCGATCTCCATCGCCCCGGCGGTGTCACCGGCCTTCGCCTTCAGGCGGGCCAGCTCCAGGCGGTGCTCGGGGCTGCCCGGCTCCAGGTCCCGCATCCGCTCGCGCAGGGCGATGGCCCGGTCCAGCGCGCCTCGGGCCTCGGCCTGCCCCGCCAGGCGGGCCAGCTCGCCCATCGTCCGGGCGCAGGCCCGCTGAAAGATGCTGCCCCGCCGGTACCGATGGCCGGCCAGGGCTCGCTCGCCGTCGGAGAGCTCGACCTGGTCGACCCAGCCCTCCCACTCGCCGACCAGCTCGTCCAGGCTGCGCCCGTAGGCCGCCTCCAGGTCCGCGTCGCGGTAGGCCTGCTTGAAGGTGGCGATGCCGTGCCGGGCGATCAGCCACTGCACGAAGGAGCTGGCCGTGGTGTAGGCGCGGGCGCCGGGCTGGTTCCAGAAGCCGGCCGGGTCGAAGAGCTGCCGCAGATCGGGTGCCAGCCCCAGCTCGCGCATCGCCCGGCTGGCCTGGTGAACGCTCAGCTCGTCGGGCGGGGCGTCCGCCGCGCTGGCCACGCCCTCGATCAGGGCCATGTCCGGGATCAGGCCCCAGCGCATCGGCAGCTGCAAGGGGCCTCGCCCGAAGGGAGCGGTGAAGAGGTGGGCCAGCTCGTGGGCCAGCGCCGTGTCCCCGATCTCCGACCAGCGGATGTGCATCTGGTGGGTCCAGGGGCGGGCCACCAGGGTCTGGCGGCTGCCCAGCAGGCGCTGCTGCTGCTTGCGGTTGCCGTAGACGAAGCTGTCGATGGGGCGCCCGCGCCACTGCACCGGGTCCTCGTCGAAGAAGCTCACCATCTCGGCGTAGCGGAACTCGTGGTCCAGGGCGATCAGCTCGCGGGCGCGCTCGTCCAGGCTGCCCGGGTCGTAGTGGATGCGGAAGTGCTCGGTCTCGATCAGCCCGCCCAGGGCCTCCTTCACGCTGGCCTGGTCGTGCTGGATGTTCAGCGCCGCCCGCTGGTGGTGCAGGGTCAGGAGGCCCGCCAGGACCACCGCGAGCGCCAGGGGCAGCCCGCCCAAGGCCCGCTCGCCGCGGCGTCGCCAGGCCAGCTCGAGCCCGAGCACCAGGGCCGCGCTGCCCAGCAGCACCCCGACCCGCGCCCAGAGCAGGCCGCGGGGGAGCTGGATGGCCTCGTCGTAGAGCGAGCCGGCGAACCAGCCGATGGTCCAGGTGTGCCCGGCGATCGGGGGCTGCCAGGCCAGCCGCCACAGGAAGGCCAGGGTCTGGACCAGGACGACGCCCAGGGCCAGCGCCAGCCGGCCCCGGGGCAGGGGAGCGGTGGCGAAGGCGATCGCCTGCCCGGCCAGCACGCTCACCGGGGGAATGACCCCCCAGAAGGCGATGCCGAGCGGGATGTCGCAGTTCTTCACCCGCAGCGCGTTGAGCAGCAGGAGCGCGGCGGCGGGGAGCACCAGGGCGAGGTTGCCGCGGGCCAGGTCCAGGTAGAGGGCGAGGGCGCCGGGCCCCCGGGGGTCGAGTGGAGAAGGCAGGGCGCCCCGGCCGAAGAGCAGGCTGGTTCGCACCATCGCCCCGATGCCCAGCACCGCCCCCGCCACGGCCGCCGACTCGTAGCCGAGCAGGTTGACCAGCGGAAAAGCGCAGAGCAGAAGCCCCAGAAAGACCGAGAGAGACATCCAGGGGAGGATCGTGCGCATCGCCGAGGACTATCGTAGCGCCATGAGCCCTGGTCCCGATGAAGCTGCCCAGGTGCGGGAACACTTCCACGCCGAGCTTCGCCTCCGCAACGTCGGGGCCTTCTCCACCTCCGCGCTGGCCTTCGGCTTCGCCTACCTCGCCTGGTCCGCCTTCGACTGGCTGCTCGCCCCCGACCACTGGCCCGAGTTCCTGGCCGTTCGGCTGGCGGTGCTCGGCCTCAGCGCCGTCCTCGCCGCGCTGGTCCGTCGCCCCGAGCTGGGCCGCCATGTCTGGTCGGTCTTCTGGCTCTGGCTGTTCGCCTGTGGCGCCGGCATCGCGTTGATGCTGCCTCAGGTCGAGCAGAACCTGCTGCCCTATGTGCTGGGCTTCAGCCTGATCCTCTACGGCGCGGGCCTGTTGCCCTTCTGGCCGCCCGCCTACGCGGCCAGCAATGTCCTGGCCATCGTCGCCTCCGGCGCCTTGGCCTTCCTGGCCTGGCCGACCGAGACCTCCCCCCGAGACCTGCTCTCCGGGAGCTTCTTCGTCCTGACCGGGGCGATCGCCAGCGTGATCATGGCGGCCTTCAAGTACGACCTCGCCCGGCGCGATCACCTCAGCCGGTCCGAGCTCGCCGCGACCACCCAGCGCCTCTCCGGCGCGCTGGAGCGGCTGCGCCAGGCCGACCAGCTCCAGCGGCGCTTCTTCGCCAACATCACCCACGAGCTGCGCACGCCCTTGACCCTGATCCTCTCGCCCATCCAGGCGCTGCGCACCGACGACCTGGGCGAGAAGCACCAGGCGACCCTGGCCTCGGTCGAGGCCAACGCCGAGCGGCTGCTCCGGCTGATCGACGACCTGCTCGACCTCGCCCGGGTCGACGCGGGCGGCCTGCGCATCCGGGTGGCGCCCGTGCAGCTCCCTGATCTCTTCGGCGCGGTCATCGATCGGCTGCGGCCCGCGGCCGAGCGGCAGGGGGTCCGGGTGATCCTGGCGGTCGAGGGGAGCCCGGCGGCCATCATGGGCGACGCCCACCGGCTGGACATGGTGGCCACCAACCTGCTCGGCAACGCGCTGAAACACTGCCGCGAGGCCCACGAGGTGCGGGTCACCATCCAGGAGCAGCCCGGCGTCGTCCGGGTGGAGGTCCAGGACCAGGGGCCCGGCATCGCCCAGGAGGACGTCGAGCGCATCTTCGCCCGCTTCCAGCAGGGGCGTCACAGCCCCGAAGGCGGCGTCGGCATCGGGCTCTCCCTGGCCCGCGAGCTGGTCGAGCTCCACGGAGGGCGGCTCCAGCTGCGCTCGGTCGAGGGGCAGGGCTCCACCTTCTCCTTCGAGCTGCCGCTGGGCACCGCCCACCTGCGGCCCGAGATCATCGAGCGACGGGGAGAGGTGATGGATCGCCGGACCCTCGATCGCGCCGGCGGGCGGCGCAGCTCGGACGGCGCTCCTCTGCTCGGCGGCGAGCTGGAGCTGAGCGTGGGAGAGGAGCCGCGGGCCCTGGCGGAGGAGCGCCCGGTCCTGCTGGAGCGAGGGCGTCGTCCTCGGGTCCTCGTCGCCGAGGACCAGGCCCAGCTCCGCGCCTTCCTGGCCGAGCTGCTCGGGCGGGAGTTCGAGGTGATCGAGGCCCCGGACGGAGACAAGGCCTGGGAGTTGGCCGGCCGGGTGCGTCCCGACCTGGTGCTGACCGATATGTCGATGCCGGGCCGCTCCGGGGCCAGCCTCTGCCGCGCCATCAAGGCCGACCCCCGGCTCCGCACCATCCCGGTCGTGCTGCTCACCGCCTGGTCGGGCACCGACGCCATCGTCCAGGCCTACGCCGATGGCGCCGACGACTTCGTCGCCAAGCCCTTCCACCCCCAGATCCTGATGGCTCGGCTCCGTGCACAGCTGCGGCTGCGGGAGCTCGGCGCCGCGCTCGCCCACCGGGAGCGGCTGGCCGCGGTGGGCACGCTCAGCGCCGGCCTCCTCCACGAGATCCGCAACCCCCTCAACGCCCTGCTGCAGGCCTCGCGGACCCTGGGCGAGGCGGAGGTGGACGCCGAGGTTCAGCAGGCCCTGGTAGGCGTCGTGCTGGAGTCCGGTGAGCGGCTGCACACCCTGACCTCGACCCTGGACGCGCACGCCCGCCCCGCCGAGGGCGGCGCCGAGTCGACCGCCGACCTGGTCGCCGGGATGGAGGCCACCCTGCACCTGCTCTCCTTCCGGCTGCATGGCATCGAGGTGGAGCGCGACTGGGAGGGGCCGGTGTACTCGCTGGCCTCGGCGTCGGGCCTGAACCAGGTCTTCCTCAACCTGCTCGACAACGCCATCAAGGCCGGCGCCCGCCGCATCCGGGTGCAGATCCGCGCGGCCACGGGGCACTGCCTCGTCCGCATCCGAGACGACGGCCGGGGGGTCGAGCCGGCGCTGCTGCCACGGATCTTCGAGCCCTTCGTCACCAGCGCCACCCAGGGCGAGAGCAGCGGGCTGGGGCTCTATGTCTGCCGCGAGATCGTCGAGGGGGTCGGGGGTCGGATCGAGGTCGAGAGCGAGCCGGAATCGGGATCGGTCTTCACCGTGTTCCTGCCTCTCGCCCGCTGAAGTCGAGGCTTTCAATCCCTTACAACGCGTGCGATACTGGCCCCCCCACCCCGCGTAGAGTCGTCCCCGATGTCCCGAACCTATGACGAGCTGGCCGGCCCGAGCAGCCGCGGGATCCACTTCCGGCCGGAGCGCAGCCGCGTGCGCGACCTCTTCGCGGGGGATGTGCGCGCCACGCTCCGTTGCGCCGGGGTCGAGCTGCCGGTCGTCGATCTCAGCATGAACGGGATCGCGGTCCTGGCTCCGATCGACGCGCCCCTGCCCCCGCTCGGGCAGGAGCTGGAGGGCAGCCTGCTGCTGGACGGCCGCCTCTCCTTCCAGGGCCGCTTGCGCCTCGCCCGAACGGAGCCCTCGGCCCTCGGCAACCGCCTTGGCCTGGCCGTGGCCCAGGGCTTCATCGATCTCCCGGCCCTGGCCCGACAGGTGGAGGAGGAGCGGCTGGTCCGTGATCTCGCCTTGGGCGCCGAGCCGGGCCAGGGGCTGGTCTCCCAGGACTACCTGCGGGCCCTCCAGCGGGTGGTCGCCTTCGTGCAGTTCTACCGGACCGTGCTCTCCCGGCACGAAGCCCGCTGCAAGGCCGAAGGCGCCGAGCGCGCCCCGAAGGCCCTCGCCGAGCTCGAGTTCAAGGCCTTGCAGGCCCTGCGGGCTCCCTGGACCGAGCTGCGCCTCGAAGCCTGCCGCGCCGTGCGACCGATGATGGAGGACCGCTCCCAGCGGGCCGCCGCCAAGGCGCTCACCCAGACCCTGCTGACCCCCCTGCTGATGGAGAGCCCCTGCGTCGCGCGCTCCTTCCTCAAGCCGCTGGGCTACCCCGGCGACTACCAGGTCATGCTCCATTGTTACGAGGACGCGCTCGAAGGAGAGACCGCCTTCGGTCGGGTCTTCCACAAGCTGTGGATCGAGCACCCCATGCCCTCCGGGGTCCGCACGCGCTGCGATCTCGTGGTCGAGCTCATCCTCCAGCAGCTGGAGCTTCGGCGGGACCCCCAGCAGACGCTGCGGGTGACCCTGCTCGGCTGCGGGCCAGCCCGCGAGATCGGCGGCTTCGTCGAGCGGCAGCTGGCCTGGCCCGGCTCCATCCGCTGGACCCTGATCGACCAGGAAGAAGAGGCGCTCAGCCTCGCCTGGAGGACGGCGCGCCCCCTCCTCGGCAGCGAGTCACGCAAGGCCGAGCTTCGCTGCCTGACCCTGTCCTTCACCCAGCTCCTCCAGGATCCCGGCATCCTCCCCGGCGGCGCGGGCGAGGACTTCATCGGCTGCTCCGGCCTCTTCGACTACCTGCGTGATCCGCTCGCCCAGAGCCTGCTGCTGGAGATGTACCAGCGCCTCGCTCCCGGGGGCAGGCTGGCCGTCGGCAACGCCATCGGCCCCGACGCCGAGTTCTGGTCCCCCGAGATGGTGCTCGACTGGCATATGATCTACCGGACCCGTGAACAGATGCTGGCGCTGGCCGCGCGGCTGCCCGCCCACGCCGAGGTCGACGTGCAGCAGGAGTCCGGCGGGGCCTACCACTTCCTGATCGTGCGCCGACCCGAGGAGGTCGCATGAGCTTCGACGTGCTCTACGTGGACGACGATCGCAGCAACCTGACGGTCTTCCAGGCCGCCTTCGGGAGGGACTTCAAGGTCCAGCTGGCCGAGAGCGGCGAGCAGGCCTTGGAGCTGATGGCGCAGAACGAGGTGGCGGTCCTGCTCTCCGACCAGCGCATGCCCGGCCTCACGGGAGTCGAGCTGCTCACGATGGCTCGGCAGCGCTACCCGGACACCGAGCGTTACCTCGTGACGGCCTACTCGAACCTGGACGAGGCCATCCAGGCGGTCAACCTGGGCCACATCCGGCGCTACCTGCGCAAGCCCTGGGCCGCGCACGACATCCGGCAGGCCATTCGGGAGGGCATCGAGACCTGGACCTTGCGCAAGCGGGTCCGCCTGCTGGAGCGCCAGGCCTGGCAGTCCGAGCGCATCTACGCCCTCGGGGTGGTCGCGGCGGGCGTGGCCCACGAGCTCCGCAACCCGCTGGGCAGCCTGCTGCTTCAGACCGAGATGGCCGAGGTCGAGGCGCAGGAGGCCGGCTGCGGCGCCTCGATCCTGGCGCGAATGGCGTCGATTCGCGGCTCGGTGCTGCGGGTGCGCGACATCCTGGACGGCATGAGCATCGCCCACCGCAGCAGCCCCAGCGGCGACCAGGTCGATCTCAACGAGGTCGTGCGGCTGACCCTGACCAGCCTGAAGGGCAGCATCCGGTCCCGCGCCAACCTGAACATCGAGCTCACCCCGGTCCCCCCGGTCCGCGGCTCCAGCACCACGCTCGGACAGGTGGTGCTCAACCTCCTGGTCAACGCCCTGCAGGCCCTGCCCGAGGGCGAGCCGCCCGGCAATCACGAGATCACGGTGCGCCTGTCTCCCCAGGAAGGGTTCGCCGTGCTGGAGATCGAGGACACCGGCCGCGGCATCCCGCCCGAAGTCCTGCCGCGGCTGTTCGAGCCCTTCTTCACGACCAAGGAGAGCGGCGGCACCGGCCTGGGCCTGGCGATCAGCCGCCGCATCGTCGAGGACCAGGGAGGCAGCATCGAGGTCGCCCCGGGGGCCGAGCGCGGGAGCCTGTTTCGGGTGAGGCTGCCGCTGGCCTGAACAGAGCCGCGCTCAGCGCGTCGCGGTGAAGTCCCAGATGGTGGTCGTGCAGCCGAAACACCAGGTGCCTCCCGAGAAGGCCGCCGTGAAGGTCCCTTGCAGCGTGTTCTCGTCGAGGAAGGTCCCGGTGACGGTGTAGGTCTCGGTGCAGGTCCCCGGGATGCTGCGGCTGACCTCGATGCTGCTGTCCGAGGTGAACGAGCCGCTCATCGTGCCCGGCTGGCCCGAACCGGTGCTGGTCAGGCTGACGCTCGGGTACAGATCGCTGATCAGCCAGTAGCGGAAGTTGATCGAGACGAGGCCGTAGGCGCAGCTGTGGCTGATGCTGCTGCCGATGTCCCAGGAGCCGGTGTAGTCGACCTCGGCCGAGCCGATGGTGACCGAGTCCGAGGCGCTGGCGCCGTCGGTCTCGCCGTCGTTCGGGGTGATCGTGCAGGTCCAGACCTCGCCGTCCACGGTGTCCTCGGCCGCGACCGTGTCCCCGTCGCGCAGGGTGGTGAGGGCGTCCCCGTAGGACGTCGAGCCGTTGGACCAGGTGATCGTGTAGCTGATGCTGTCGCCGTCGGCGTCCGTGCTGCTTGTGTCCAGCTCGCAGAGCAGATCGTCCTCACCCTCGATCGGGTCGGCCGGCTCGATCGTGGCGCCGGGCGCGGTCGGCGGCGAGTTCAGGACGGTCGTGGTCGAGGAGGTGAGGGGAGCGCCGCTGTCGGTGCCGTCCGTGGGCGTCACCGTCACGGCGACGCGATCGCCCTTGTCGAACCAGCTCACCCCCGAGAGGGTGCTTCCGCTGGCCGAGACCGTCGAACCGTTCACTGTCCAGGTGTAGCTGGCGCTGACGCTGTCGCCGTCGGCGTCCGCGCTGCCGATGTTGGCGTTGAGCGTATCGTTGGTGTACGCGCTGGTCGGGGTCAGGCTGACGCTGCTCAGCGTCGGCGCGGTGTTGCCGATCTCCACCTCGTCGCTGCCGGCCGCGCCGCTGGCGCTGCCATCGCTCGGCACCACCTCCACCCGCCAGGTCTGCCCCCGGCTGGTCGCCGAGGCGTCCACCGTCGTCCCGGTCCAGCTCGTTGCTTCCACCTCGTCCCGATACCAGCGGTAGCTGTAGGAGACGGCGTCGCCGTCCGGATCGACCGACTCGCTGCGGATCACCACCCCCAGGTCGTCGTCGGTGCCGGGCGAGGCGGGGCTGATCTCCACGGTCGGCGCGCTGGGGCCCTGGTTCACCTGCAGGGTGGCCGTGGCGCTGCCGGAGAGGCCCGTGCTGTCGGTGGCCAACAGGCTGATGATGTGCAGGCCGGGCGAGAGGCTGGCGCTGGTGAAGCTGCTCAGGCCAGAGGAGTCGGCCGGGGCGCTGGAGAGGATGCCGTCCAGGGAGGAGGCCCAAGACAGGCTGAGCGAGGCGGCGGCGTCCTCGTTGTCGGAGACCTAGCCCTGAAAGAGCGCGGTCGAGCCCTGGTTGACCACCTCTCCGGCGCTGGGGCGGCTGATGCTGACCAGGGGCAGGGAGCCGACCGTCCAGGTGATGGTGTCGGTGCAGGTCGCGCCCAGCTCGTCTTCGATGCTCAGCGAGATGGTGTGGGCGCCGGCCGAGAGCCCCGGCCAGGACAGGCTCACCAGCCCGTCGGAGGCGGGGTTCTGCTCGGTCCCGATCAGGCCGTCCAGGCTGCTGGTCCAGCGCGCCGTCAGGGTGTCGGCCGGCTGGTCGGCGTCCGAGACCTGGGCCGACAAGACCAGCGAGCTGCCCGAGGCCGCCGCGCCGCCGTCCTCGGGGCTGAGGATCTCGCAGCTGGGGCTGCTGTTGGGAGGGCCCACGGTGACCACCACCTGGTCGGCCCCGGTCTTGCCCGAGAGATCCGTCACCGTCAGGGTCAGGGCGTGCTGGCCCGCGCTCAGCCAGGTGGCGCCGGTGAACAGCCCCGAGCTGTCCAGCGCCCCGTCAAGGCTCAGCTCTCCGTCCAGGTCGCTGCGCCAGGCCAGGCTCAGCTCGCTGGCGGCGTCCTCGTTGTCGGAGACCCGGGCCTGGAAGGAGACCTTCTGGTCGCTGTAGAGGCGATCCTCGCTGCCCGGATCCAGGATCTCCGCCTGGGGAGGATCGGTCGGCGCCACCTGGAAGACCACCTTGGCGCTGGCGCTGGACCCGTCCGGATCCCAGACCTCCAGGGTGATGCTGTCCGCGCTCGGCGTGGGGCTGAGCGTGCAGGTGGTGAGGCCCTCCGAGGTCGGGGCGAGGGCCTCGCAGACCAGCGTGTCCCCCAGGTACCAGCTCGCCAGCAGGCTCTCCGAGGCGTCGTTGGCGTCGCTGGCCGAGCCGCGCACGGCGATCGGGTAGCCCTCCAGCACCTCGTCCCCGTCGATGTGGCTGGTGATGGCGGCGACAGGCGGGCTGTTGAAGCGGCCCAGCTTCTGGTCGTTGCAGGCCAGGATGAGCAGCAGGAACGGGAAGAGCGGGGACCGCATGACGCCTCCAACTGCGCCATGGTAGCACCAGGGCGATGAGCGCACCCTCCGATCCGCCCCGCCGCAGCCTCGTCCTTTCGGGCCGCCGCCTCTCCTTCAGCGAGGAGGGCGCGGGCCTGCCGGTCCTGGCCCTGCACGGCCTGCCCGGCAGCGGCCGGGACTTCCGCTGGTTCGCCCCCGCCCTGCAGGGCCGCGTCCGCCTCATCCGGGTCGACCTGCCCGGCTTCGGGGAGAGCGAATCTATCGACGGGCTGGACCCCCTCGCCGTGGCGGAGCACCTCGCCCTGCTGTTGGGTGCGCTGGAGCTCGACCGACCGCTGGTGCTGGGCCACTCCTTCGGCGGACCTCTCGCGGTGGCGCTGGCGGGTCTCCTGCCGGTGCGCGGCCTCGCCCTGCTGGCCTCG
>ERZ761602.1700-NODE-1700-length-38583-cov-7.237308_pt1 | contig 38583 bp, 40 predicted proteins | sample MGYA00512165_ERZ761602 | MGnify/ENA primary metagenome ERZ761602 (study PRJEB28899, sample SAMN02445085) | bioreactor sludge metagenome | biome: EBPR sludge; isolation source: Thorneside wastewater treatment plant | place: Australia: Brisbane, Thorneside...
CAAGGAAGGGCGCGCCCGGGTCGAGCAGACGTTCGATGCGTTCGCGCACGAATAATTTGCCCTGCTCTTCGTGACGTTTGCGATACTTCTCGCCGCCGCCTTCGCGGACGAGGGCAAGCTGTTTTTTTAATTCCTGCGCAAGGGCGCGGTTATGTTCAGCATTGGCTTTGAATTCGGGCTCGTGCGGGTCGAGGGCGGAGGAAAGGGTTTCCATTGGGTAGGAGGTAGTTTCCAGTAATCAGTGAGCAGTTTGGTAAGTAGAAAGTGGAAAGTGGTTGGGTGGGAAAGATGAAAGATGAAAGAATTGGTGTGAGTCTAGCATAAATTTTTGGTTTTCAGGTTGGAAGCTTGTCAAGTTAACAGGTTGGGAATTAATGGCAAAGGCGCAGAGTTCGCAAAGATTTTTCTCCACGTCCTCCGCGCCTCGGCGGTGCAACTTTTAACTTCAATCCTGCCAACTTCCCAATCTACCAATTTCCCAACTCCCAATCTACCAACTTCCCAATTTTACCCCCACCACATAATAAAACTGCAAGTTTACCCGCCTCCCTTCGGGACGGGCGTACCATACAACCCCGCGCGGACTCCGCCTAGAATGGAGTCAATCAAAAGGAGAACCCGATGAACCTTCGTACGCTTTATTTTGTCAACGGTGCGGTCGCATTGCTCTTTGCCCTCGGGCTGCTGCTCGTCACCACCACCATGCTTGCCATGTTCGGCATCGACAACACCGCCGACACCCGTCTGCTCGCGCAGATCATCGGCGTGGAACTTGTCGCTGCCGGGCTTTCGACCCTGCTCACCAGCGGCATATCCGACCCGAAAGCCCGCAGCGGAATCAACTTTGCGCACATCGCCGCGAATGCGCTCGGTCTGATCATTGCGCTCAATGGCACCTTCACCGGCGTGATGAACAGCATGGGCTTTGTGCTCGTGCTCGTCTATGCCTTGCTCGGCGGCGCCTTCGTTTACTTCCAATTCTTCAAACCGGCGATGTAGTCAACTCTTCCTGGGATCGGAAAAGAGCATTCACCACGGAGAACACAGAGTCCACAGAGAATTTTAAAGCTTTTTCTCTGTGACCTTTGTGAACTCAGTGGTAAACGAGATCTAGAGAAATTGTTTCCCAGCAAACAAAGTGCGAATGGACCGCTCCGCAAGGGGCGGTCTTGATTTAATGTTACGATTGCCGCATGCGTTTAGTTAAGCCACAGAGTCCACAGAGACCGATGAGAAAAACCTATTTCTCTGTGTGCTCTGTGGCAAAAGAGACCTTTACAAGAGGTTTCTTAATAATCCTGTTTGCCTTCATCACTGCCTGCGCTCCCTCTTCGACTCAAATCCCCACGCCTAAAGCGACTCAGACCCCCAAACGGATCGTCCCCACCCCGCGCTATGATGTGACGACCGGGCCGCGGCTCACGTCCACGCCGGATGTTGAATCCACACCGCAGGCATCGTCCACTCCGACGGTTCAGTCCGCTACGCTTACAGCGACGCCGAATCTCGACACGTGGATGAGTCTCCCGGTGATGCCGGAAGCGGGGACGAACATCCGCGCAATTTATCAACGTGGGATAAATCTCGGCAACGATCCCAATGCCTTTTCCATCTTTGGAGATTGCCAGGCAGAGCCCCAGGAATTTTTGGGCGTATACGACACCGACAAAGTTTTGGTCGAAAGTCTGCCGCCCGAATTGCAAGAGACAGTTGAACATTTTTCAGGCTCGTTCGAGCGTGAAAGTCCCACCGCTCAGGATGGCACCACACCCGGTGCATTGTTATGGGACCAGTGGCATCGCGGCGAGTATGGTTGTTCGTTTGGCGAAACTCCGGTTGCTTGTGAGTTGCGAGTCCACCGCCCGTCTTTCGTCATCATTCAAATTGGCTCGCATTTCGAATCGCGCAATACCGAATACTTGCGCCGCATCATCGCCCAGTTGATCGAGAACGGGGTCGTGCCGATCCTTGCCACCAAAGCCGACAACCGCGAGCTCGACCATCGCATCAACCGCGATATGGCGCTGCTCGCCGCTGAATTCGATCTGCCTTTGTGGAATTTCTGGGCGTCGCTCTCAAACCTTCCCAACCGCGGACTCTTCACCCGCAAAGACCGTCCCTTGCAAGGCGACATCTACCTCACCGACGAAGCCAGGATCATTCACCGCGAAACCGGCTTGGAGGCATTGGATATTGTCTGGCGCGCGGCAACGGGACAGTAATTTACCGCTAAGCTCGCGAAGATCGCGAAGAAAACCTAAAAAACTTAGCGACCTTTGCGCTCTTGGCGGTTAAAAAATTGAACGCCTGTCAGGGCGTTCCAATTCATCCTTCATCATTCAAAATTCATCCTTTTAATGGCGGCGCATCCTTGTCGTAAACGAAAACCTGCACATCCATCCCGTCGTTGTTCAACATGTCGATGGCAGGCTGGAAGGTCGCATCCTTGATCTTCTGCATGTCGCCCGCCGGAGCCAACACCGTCAGCCGCGCTTCCTCATCAGACATCTTCGTGGCTTTCACATCCGCGCTGGCGCAGGCACCTTTGATGAGGTCTGTCATTTTCTTGATGGCATCGTCAATGGACATGGTCGGCTCCTTTGTGATTTCGACATTATACCAACCTGTTAACCCGCATTCAACTTCGCCACCGTCACACCCTCGCCGCCTTCGGTGTGCCCGCCTTCTTCAAAAGACTTGACGTACGCGTGACCCTTCAATGCCTCGCGCACTGCCTGGCGCAGTTTGCCCGTGCCCTTGCCGTGAATGATCCGCACCCAGGGCAAACCTGAAAGATAGGCTTGTTCCAGATAGCGTTCCATCTTATCGAGCGCATCCTCCGCCATCAAACCGCGCAAATCCACTTCCATGCCGGGGGATTTCTTTGAGTCTAAAGTCGAAGGTCGAATGTCGCTTGATTTTTGACTTTTGACCTTCGACTCATTAATCTCAACTGCCGATTTTCGTATTAGGTCCGACATCTTCGCCCGCACACGGATCGTCCCGATCTGGACTTCCGCATCAGACTCACCCAAAGCTGTCACCACTCCCTCGGCATTCAACGTGCTGACGGTGACCTTCTCGCCGAGCTTCAACCCCTGGTTACTGATCACTGAAGACTGATCGCTCTTCCTCTCCACCGGCGCTTCGACTTTTCCCTCTATCACTTCCATCTTCTCTTCAATGGCGCGAATGGCAGTCAAGGGCTGACTTGCCCTTTTCAACTGCGACTTCAACGAATCGATGTTGCGTTTCAAGACCGCCACTTCCAACTCGGCTTCGGCGCGGGCTTTGGCGATGGTTTCGCGGCGTTCGTCTTCGATCTTCTCTAAACGTTTTGCCAGATCCGCGTTTTGCGCTTCGAGTTTGGCGCGTTGCTTTTCCAACTTCTCGCGCTCGCGTGAAGTCCGATTGCGCTCCTTGCGGATGTCATCCAGCAGTTTATCCGCCCGCAGATCGAGCGGATTGATCTCCGCCTTCGCCGACTCGATGATGGTTTGCGGCAGTCCCAGCTTTTGAGCGATGGCTAAGGCGTTGGACCTGCCCGGCAAGCCGATGGTCAGCTTGTAGGTGGGGCGCAGAGTCTTGATGTCGAATTCCAGCGAAGCATTGACCACCCCTTCGGTCGAATGCGCGAAGGTTTTCAACTCGGGGTAATGCGTGGCAACGAGGGTCATGCATCCCATTTCGAGCAGGTGGGTGAGGATCGCGCGCGCAATGGCTGCGCCTTCCTGTGGGTCCGTGCCCGAGCCAAGTTCGTCGAAGATGACCAGTGAGCGGTTATCGATCTGTTTGAGGATACGGATGATATTGGTGATGTGTCCGCTGAAGGTCGAAAGCGATTGCTCGATGGATTGCTCATCGCCAATATCGGCATACACCGACTTGAAGAACGGCAACTCCGAACCGCTTTGGGCGGGGATGTGCAGTCCGCTTTGCGCCATGAGCACCAGCAAGCCGACCGTCTTGAGTGAAACCGTCTTGCCGCCCGTGTTCGGTCCGGTGATGACGATGGCGCGAGTCCCTTCGCGCGGGTCGACGTCAATGGGCACGACGGTGTCCGGGTCGAGCAGGGGGTGGCGGGCTTGGATGAGATGAAAGACGAAAGAAGAAAGAACTGTTTCGCTTTTCTTTCCTCTTTCCTCTTTCTTCTGGCGCAACAACGGTTCACTTGCTTTCATGCTGTCACCGTATTTCCCCTTCGCAAACGCCAGATCGAGCACGGCAAGATTCTCAATTCCGTATTTCAACTCGCTGGCATGTTCGCCGACGACGGAAGAAACCTCGGCGAGAATTCTGCGTTCCTCGTCCCGTTCGGCAAGCTGGAGTTCGCGGATCGCGTTGTTCGCCTCCACCACCGGCAGCGGCTCGACGAAAAGCGTCGCCCCACTCGAAGATTGGTCATGGACGACGGCTTTGATACGTCCTTTGAATTCGGCGCGGAGCGGGATCACATACCGCCCGTCCCGCTGGGTGATGATCGACTCTTGCAGCATGGACGACGTATGCGAGTCCGTAATGTATTTTTGCAGGCGGCTCATCAAGCGGTCGTGGGCGATTCTCAGATTGCGGCGGATGTCCGCCAGTTTGACGGATGCCGAATCCAAAACTTCGCCCCGCTCGGAGAGTACGCGAGAGATGGCATCCACGATGCCGTGAGTCTCAGGCAGTCCCTGGGCGATCAGGCACAGGCGTGGATATTCGCCTTCCTTCTTCTCGAAGGTCTTCTTCAATTCCCGGCAGGCGATCAGTGTGGATTTCACATCCAGCAGGGCTTGCGGGTCGAGGACTCCACTGCGGGCGGCAAGGTCCGCCGCGGGGCGGATATCGTGCGCCGCGCCAATGCTGACATCTTGAATGGAAAGCAGCCTGCGGGCTTCGGTCGTTTCGGCGATGCGGGCTTGGGCGAGGTCGAAGGAATCGGTCGGCTCGAGCGAGCGAGCCAATTCCATCGAAGCGGAAAAATCGCAGTAGCCCGTCAGCTTTTCGAGGATCTTCGGGTATTCGAGTACGTTGAGTGTCTTGCTGTCCATGATGGGGGATTATACTGTAGCGCAAGTCTATAGACTTGCGCTACAAGGAGCAGCCATGAGACTCAAAAACAAAATCGCCATCATCACCGGAGGAACATCCGGGATCGGCAGGGCAACGGCTTTGCGATTTGCCGAGGAAGGCGCGGATTTGGTCGTCACGGGCAGACGCGTCAGTTTGGGGAAATCCGTCGAAGCGGAATGCAGGTCAAAGGGAGTCCGATGCGTGTTCGTAGAGGCGGATCACTCAAAGGGTGAAGACTGCTTGAGAGTCGTCGAATCTGCTCTTAAAGAATTCAATCGCATTGATATTTTATTCAACAACGCAGGCATTGTCACAAAGGGGACGGCCGAGACGACGAGCGATGAAACCTGGCAGGATACGTTGAACATCAATGTAACCGCGGTGTGGAAGATGTGCCAATTGGTGCTGCCATATATGAAGAAACAGGGCGGGGGCGCGATCGTCAATAACGGGTCCGATTGGTCTGTGGTGGCGGGGAAGAATGCCTTTCCTTACATCATGAGCAAGGGCGCGGTGGGGATGATGACGAAGGCAATGGCGCTTGATTATGCGCGCGATGGGATCCGTGTCAATGCGGTCTGCCCCGGCGATACGTTCGTGGACCGTTGGATGGAGAAGGGTTATTTCGAAGGTTCCGACCCGGTGACGCTGGAGGAAGCGATAAAAGAATCGAGCGCGTATATCCCGATGGGGCGGTTTGGAAAACCGGAAGAGATCGCCAATGCGGTTGTCTTTCTGGCGTCTGATGAGGCATCTTTTGTAACGGGTCATCTCCTGCTGGTGGATGGCGGCAATACGGCGCAGTGATAAAATTATCTTGTAGGTCAGGCTTTCAGCCTGACTTTTTTGTTGTAAAAGAAAATATGGCGGGCTTCAAACCTGTCATGCGGAGTCCAATGCAAAAGAAAATCATCATCGCGGTCATTGCGCTTGCCTTATTGGCAGGTTGTGGGGCGAATAACCCTTTCCAAGACCCGCCCAACGTCGTCCTCATCCTCACGGATGATATGGACAATACTTTGATGCCGTATATGCCGAAGACAAATCAACTCATCGGCGAACAGGGCGCGACGCTCGATAATTATTTCATCACCACGCCGGTCTGTTGTTCGTCGCGCGCGTCCATGCTGCGCGGACAGTATGCGCACAACACCGACATCCTGCAGAATTCGCCCGGCTTTGCGCGCTTCTATAAACTCGACGAAGAAAAGGACACGTTGAACGTCTGGCTCCAAAATGCCGGGTATCGAACCGCCCTTTTCGGAAAATATCTCAACAATTATCCGGTGAACGCGGGGAAGACTTACGTCCCGCCGGGTTGGACGGATTGGGCAGCGTTCGTCAGCAATCGCGACGAGGGAAATTTTTTCTATAACTACACCATGAACATCAACGGCGAGCTTGTGGATTTTGCTGATTCACCCGAAGATTACAGCACAGATATGATTTTGGAAAAATCCCTCGCCTTTATCGGATCGAGCGTCGCGGCCGATTCCCCCTTTTTCCTTTTCGTTTCAGTCTACGCGCCTCATGGACCTGCGATCCCTGCACCGCGCCATCGGGGTTTGTTCTCCGACCTGACCTATCCGAAAAAAACATCGTTCAATGAAGCGGATATCAGCGACAAGCCTCTCTTGATCCAAACCCTGGCGACAGGCGGCGACGTATTCGACGAGAATGACGCGAATGGATATTTTCAAGGGCGCGCGAGTTCACTGCAGGCTGTGGATGAGTTGGTGGAGAAACTTGTTCAAACCCTTGAATCGAATGGTGAATTGGATAATACCTATATTTTCTTCACCTCCGATAATGGCTTCCATCTTGGCGAGCACGGGCTCTCCTCCGGCAAAGGGACGCCGTATGAAGAGGATATTCGCGTCCCGCTCATGGTCCGTGGACCGGGTATCGAGCCGGGGACGGCAGTCTCGCAGATGACCGCCAATATCGACTTCGCGCCCACGGTTGCGGAGATCGCCGGGGCGGAGACGCCATTTTTCATCGATGGGCGATCCTTTCTTCCGATGCTTCTTGGGGAGCAAGTACCCTGGCGGGATGGTCTCCTGGTGGAGTTCGGTTATATTGACGAGGAAGAACCGTCGGATGCGCCCCCAGACCCGGAGACCGATAACGCCCTGAACGGGGTGCGAGGCGGCGCCTTCCGAGCCATCCGCGGACTGGACTACGTCTATGTAGAATACGTCAATGGCGAGATCGAATTTTATGACCTGGTAACCGATCCGTATCAATTGGAGAATCTTGCCGGGAGTTTAAGCGCCGAGACATTGTCAGTGCTTCACACGAAACTGGATGGATTGAAATATTGTGAAGACGAAAGCTGCCGGGTATTGGACCAGGAATTGAAGATCGAAATTCAAAAGTAACTGGAATGAAACCTGGCATTATTCAGAGTAATACGAATTATCTTACAAATTGTCCCCTGAGCCGGATGCAAAGGGTCTCTGGGACTGAGGTAGGGATGATTTGCTCAGCATGACATATTAAGGCGTTAGGTAAGAGAATCAAGTTACCTCAAAAAGGAGCATAATGATCGTTTTATCGGATATGAACGGAACCCTGACCACCGGTTCACCCTACCTCGGTGTGGTGGACTGGGTCAAGCATAATCAGAACAAATTCGAGGCGACCTGGTACAAGCTTTCGATCATGCCGTCGTATTTACTTGCCAAGCGCGGGCTGATCGACTGGCAGGTGTGGGGGCAAAAACTTATGATCGACAGCCTCGGTTACATCAAAGATGCCACGCCTGAAAAAGTGGAACAGGTTTCGGAATGGCTGGTGGAGCAGGAACTGTGGAGAAATCGCCGCGAGGATGTTGTGACGCGACTCGTCAAACATCGTGAAGAAGGCGCGAAGACGTACATTACCAGCAGTATGATGGAGCCTTTTCTCGAACCGTTCGCGCGTCGTATCGGTGCGGAGGTCATCGGCACGCCGACCGAGATCGTCAATGGACGGTTGAAGATCGCCGGTGAGATGGTGGTGAATGAAAAGAAGATCGAGCAGGCTTTGAGCCGTCTTGGCGTGGACAAAGTCGATGTCGCGTACGGCGATTCGCTCATGGATGTGCCGATGCTGGAACATGCCGACCATCCCGTGGCGGTTTACCCCGAAGAGGGTTTGAAAAAGCTCGCCCAGGAACGCGGCTGGGAGATTCTCGGCGATACCGGGTGGTATGAATAGTCATTTCGTCATTAGAGGAGATTAACCCCAAATGGAACGAACAACCATACGCAGGTCCAGGAAGAGGCGGGCGGAGAACAAGATTTATTTGTGTGCACCAGTCAACTCGCTGGTGGAAGGCATCTACGAGCAGAACATCCCCTTCCATGAAATTCGCAAGCATGGCGATATGGGATTGGGCACCTTCAACGACCTCGACGGCGAGATGATGATGGTGGACGGTGAGGTCTATCGCGTCGGTTCGGATGGCAGGGTCAACCTGGTTACCGACGACGATACCTGCACGCCGTTTGCATGTGTCACCTTCTTTCAACCCGCCAGCGAAGAAACGCTTGAAACCGAAATGGAATACGAGCAGTTCCTGCGTTGGATGATGGAATTGATGCCTTCGCCGAATATCTTTTATGCCTTCCGCATCACCGGTGATTTTGCCTACGTCCGTACGCGCTCGGTGCCGAAGCAGGAGAATTACCGCCCACTGGTGGAGGTGGCGAAGGAACAGCCGACTTTTGAGTTCAATCACGTCAGCGGCAGGATGGTCGGGTTTTACACGCCGTCGTTCGTGGCATCATTGAGCGTGCCGGGTGTGCATTTGCACTTCCTGACCGACGATAAAACCAGCGGCGGTCATTTGCTCGAATGTAAACCGCGTAAAGTCAAGGTTGAACTGCAATATCTTTATACGGTGGAGTTATCCCTTCCGGTCAATCTCGATTACCTGACCTGGGATTTTCAGCGTGACATTGGCAAGGATTTGGATAAAGCTGAAAAATAGGAGTTGCCATGCGAAAACCAAACTGGATCGTTATCGGTATTTTGTTCGCGGTAAGTTTGTTTATCGGCTATGTCTTCTTCGTTGCGGCCATTGGCGCATTCTTCCCCGCCATCAACCAGGTCTCCCGTCCATTATTGTGCGACGGCGAATACAGCATGGACACGGTGCGTTCCAATCCGCGCCCCGGCGAGACGGTCTGGTCGAACCATATTTATTGCGACGACAGGGAAATTACGTTCCCTTCCGTGATGCTGACCGGGCTTATTTTTTCGCTGGTCATCTTTGTAATCCTGGCATTCCGCAGCCGCGAGCATCTGCTGCATTCCAAGGACTTTGGGGAACTGGCTGCCGATGAGATACAGATGGAAAGATCCGGCGGGAAGACCGCCCTCGAGCGCATGGCTGAACTCAAGGAATTACGGGACAAGAATTTCATCTCACAAGTGGAATACGAACGCAAAAAAGATGAGATCATGAAGGAGTTGTGATGCACAAATTCGATGAATTCATCCACAAGGAACTTGCGCCTCACCTCACGCCGGGGGAGGGGATCGAGCTGACAGGCTTTCTCTTCACCAAATCCCTGAAAGCGGTCATCCTGTCGAACGGACTAAGCCTGATCGGCGACGGGTATTACTTCGCCGCCCTCACCCGCAAACGGATGTTCATCATTGCCACAGAGATGGGAGTGGCATCGTTGAAAATGGAGAATAAAGGCTTGAGTGAAATCCCTTATTCAGACATCAAGTCCATCAAGCCGAGCGGATTCCTAAACCAGAAAATGATCGCCATCGAACTCAAAGATGGGAAGGCGCTGGTATTTCGCCTGAATACACTGGCAACCCATTACGCTTCAGGGCAAAAGCAGTTTATTGAGACATTGATCCAATTTGTAGGGGCGGGGTCTCCCCGCCCAAATTAATTTTTACCCAAAAGGGCGCGAAAACCGCGCCCCTACGTAACAATCGAATTGAGTGCTTTTACAAACGCTTCCGTCATCTTCTCGATATTGATCTCTTCCGAAACGATTCGAAACGACTCTTTTCCCATCTCTCGCAGACGCGCTACATCGGATAGCGCGTTTTTCATTGCCAACACCAGCGCCTCATATTTCTCCGGCTCGATCTGCCAGCCGTTCCCTTCGCGGACGAGGTCATCCTGCGTTCCATCCCCTTTTGCCACAATAATTGGCAAGCCATAGCTCATCGCCTCCTGGACGGCGAGGCCGCCCGTGCCGGGGAGGGCGAAGAGGTCGGCGCTTTCGAAATAAGGTTTCAACTCCAAGCCGTGTTTTGCTCCGATGAACTCTGCAGATGGATAAACTTCATTTGCCAGAGATTCCAATGATTCGCGTTCTGGTCCGTCACCGACGATAAACAATCGTGGTTTGACTTCCATTTCCGCACAGGCTCGCAGCAATGAATCGACCCGTTTGCGCGCTTGCAACCGTCCCACAAACAAGATCGTCGGGCGGTCCACCGTCTGGGGGCTGCGCTCAGGAACTTGCACTGGCTTCGCCGACACCGAATTATGCGCCACGAAAATCTTCTCACGAGGAAAACCAAGCGATGCATATTCCTCCGCGCCGCGTTGGCTGTAGGCGATCATCCCATCGAATTGACCGATGAAGCGTTTCCAGAGTCCGCTTTGTTTTGGCGCACCCAAGCCCCAGCCAAGGATCTTCCGTTCGCGGTTGTGCATCCACCTCACGGCGGCGGGAGTGGAAAGATAGCGTGGATTGGCTTCCACGATGAGCGCATCCGGATTCCACTCGTCCAGCCAGTCTGTGAATCCACGCTGGTGACAACAATACAATGGTCCGCTGAACAGGTGAAGGTTATCCGCCATGACACGTTTTGCCGTTTTTGTTTCCCCGTCCACGATCATCTCCACAGCCCGTGCCTTCCCGGCGAATAAACTCAGCCCGCCTTCGCAATGGCTTGCGAGCAGGTCAAAGAACGGAACGCGATAGCTGGGGAGCACGCGCTGTTGTAAACCCAACTTGCCCTTGAAGATCATGGTTTACCCAACATGCGGCGCGGAATAGGCGGGCGATTTATGTACATGTACTACTTTCCATGCGCCTTTCAGCTTTACCATTACACGGCTTTCGTTGTGCGCTGCCACTTGAACGCCCGCCGCGGATGATGTGCTTATCAACAAAGTGTAACTGGCAATGGCAGTATCGCCGTAGCGTTGAATAAGCAGGTTCGAGAGATCGAAGCGTGTCTTTCCCGTTTCTTCCGCGCCAAAGACCGCGCCGCGCTCGGCGTTCGAATTCATCATGAACTCGTGGAATGGCAGCCCATCCAGCCGGTGAGGTGTGACCCACCACTCGTACAGGGTCAGATCTTCCGCCGTCGTTTCATGATACGAAGCGATGTCGTTGTTCATGATGCCTTGCAAATGCTTCAACAAAAATTCGTGAATTTCGTTATCCATCAGAATCTCCAATCCTTCGACTTCGCTCAGGACAAGTCTCTATTTGCCAATTACCCCAACAACGCCTTGAGATAAGCCTCCACCATCGCATCCAGCCCGAACCTTTCCTCCGCCCGCCTCCGTGCCGCTGCCCGAAATGAATCTTGGTCCTCGAGCACTCTCTCCGCTGAAGCTGCCAGCGTGGCGATATCGGGAGTCTCCAGTTTCCAGGGGTCCGCTCCGTACGGTACGATGACACCCGCTTCCTCGCCGACCAATTCCTTGAGCGAACCCGTATCGAAGCCGATGACGGGGAGTCCGCATGCCAATGATTCGATGACCGAATTGGGGCAGGGCGGGTTGACTTCGGCGCAGTACATCAGATGAGAGGAGCGTGCCAGTTTGGGGACTTCTGTTCGGGGAACAGTCCCAAGAAATTTTACGGAAAGTTTTTCTGCCGCAGAGGACTTTGAGAGGATTTTATTTTGAGTGGCTTCATCTACAGTTCCGGCAACGACGACTTCCATTGGAAATTTTGCAGATAATTTTTGTGCGACGGAAACAGCATGGAATAAACCTGAATTCAATCCGCGGGCGAGACTGCCTTCAAGAAGCAACATTCTGTACTTGGCGGCGGGGCGTTCATGCTCTCCGTTTTGCGTGTAGGCATTCAAGTCGATTCCGTTGTGGATGACCGTAGAAGGCGCTTTGGCAGTCCCGTACCAATCCTGCCACCATTGGCGGATGAATTGACTTTGATAAACGACCCGGTCTGCAAAGCGATCTCGGATCAACGCCAGCAAGGCGTTCCCATACACAGCACGGACGGTGTATCTCGCTCCCGACCACTTCACGCGATGCACCCAGTTGATCCCGTCCAACCTTTGGACGATGCGAATGCCCTGTCGCCGAGCCCGGCTCAGGTCAAGAAGGAAGCGCGTGCCTGCGATGACTAGAACGGCGTCAGCTTTATCCTCAAGCTTGTGAGTTATCTCAATGCCGCGGACGCGTAATCCGCTTTCGAATTTCAATCGAAATGAAGCCATGCCGCCAGTGCCCTCGACCTTGGGCACAATACAAATTTTAGTCATATGTCAATTATACAGTCACTAAGGTGACGGTCACTTTCAAAGTGACTGTCACCTGTGAAATTATGGTATCCTTCATTTCATCTCATCCGGGAGACATCCTTCATGTATATCGCCATCGAGGGCGTGATCGGCGTGGGGAAGACCACGCTTGCCCGCCTGTTGCAGTCAGCCTTTGAAGCCGAAGTTTTATTGGAGGTATTCGAGGAGAATCCCTTCCTCTCCGATTTTTATGCAGACCGCGCGAGGTATGCCTTTCAAACACAGATCTTCTTTTTGCTCAGCCGCTACCGCCAGCAGAATAACAATGTGCCCGCGATCCTTGACGCCGGAAAAAGCCTGATCGCAGATTACACCTTTGCGAAGGATGCACTGTTTGCAGGAATCAATTTGAAAGGCGACGAATTGGAGATGTATCACAAGGTCCACGAGGCTCTCGGCGAAAAGATCCCCAAACCGAACCTGATCGTTTATTTGCAGGCGACGACCGACACCCTTATGAGCCGCATCGCTTTCCGTGACCGACCTTATGAACGACAGATGGAACGCGCCTATATCGATGAACTGAATATGGCATACGAGGATTTTTTCTCCAAGCCTTACGACCACACCCCGGTCTTGAAGATCGATACGAATGATCTTAATATCATCCAAAACGTGGAGCATATTAAACTGATCGAAAACCGCATCCGCGAATCACTGGGGCTGTCGCCCTACCAGCCAGCCTTGCCTATGAAATAACCATGCGCGTTACACGAGAATCTCTTTTACGCATCGCCAAAGAGACCGTTCAGGAACGGGCGTATAACGATTCCGATATCATTGCCGCTTATCTGACCGGTTCTTTGAGAGCCGAACCGATGTTGGGCGGCACGGCGGATATCGACCTGGTCTTTGTCCATAAAACGACACCAATGAAATCACGTGAGTTCATCAAACTCACGCCCGATTTCCACATCGACGTCAGCCGCCGCGCCAAGGACGAATTCAAAAATCCGCGTGAACTGCGCGGCGATCCGTGGCTCGGTTATGAAATGTATGACCCTGTACTTTTATACGAGCGCGAAAAATTTTTCGACTTCGTGCAAGCCAGTCTGCGCGCGGGCTTCGAGTTCGAACAGCCGCCGCTCATGCTCCAACGCTGCCGCACGCTCCTTTCACATGGGCGCGGCAATTGGATGGACCTCTCCGAATTCGAAGGCGCGCCGGGACCGAATGAAATCCGGAAATACATGAAGGCGTTGTTCCATGCGGTCAATGCTATCGCTGAGTTGAGCGGTCCGCCTGTTTGGGAACGCCGTCTTCTGCTCGACCTGCCCGCCCGCGCTGAAGCCGCTCAAAAACCTGGCGTGGTCCCCGCAATCTATGGTTTGCTTGGCGCGAACCGTGTGGATGCGGAACAGGTCAGGGGCTGGCTTTCGGATTGGAAGTCTGCCTACCGAGTCGCCTGCGAAACCCCCGGTGTGGATGTGCGGATTCATCCTGCCCGCTTGAATTATTATGAGAAAGCCATCAAAGCCCTGCTGGAAGGGGAGACGCCTCTTTCCGCGCTCTGGCCTCTCCTTCATACCTGGACCTTTTCTTCGCAGGTGCTGGGCGGCGATCATCTTCAGTTCTGGCAGGGAGCTTGTAACTCCCTGGGCTTGATCGAGGGATTCCAGGACCGCGTCAACGGACTCGACCACTTCCTCGATGAACTGGAGATCACCTTCGACGAACTCGCCGCCAGCCATGGACTCGACGCCGAACCATCGACAGGATTATAAATGCGGGTATAATCGCGCCGATGTTCGAAAGAGTTGATGTGTTTCAACCCCTGGATATGTTTCGACCGGACGCATTTGTGTGTTATTCTCGAAAAGCCTGACAAGTACTTGTCAGGCTTTTTCTTAATGATAGCTGTAGGGTAGGCTTACAGAAGCCTGCCCTACGAGAATAGTTAGAGAGTATTCATGGATGACTTTACCGATGTAAAACTTGAGATATTCATCCCACAGGAATACGCCATGAAGGTCGCGGATGCGCTTTCCGAGATCGGCGTGGGCGTGGTCGGCAATTACGACCATTGCATGGCGCTGATCCCCGTGCGTGGATTTTTCCGCCCCATGCCTGGCTCCCATCCCTTCGAAGGGGAGGAGGGCAAACTTAGCGAGGTGTCGGAATATAAACTTGAGATAAATTGCAAACGGGAATTGGTGAATGAGGCGATCAAGGTGATAAAAAGCGTCCATCCCTATGAAGAGCCGTTGATCAATATTTTCCCGCTGGTAAACCATCTATTCCTTGAGAGGCAAGCTTGAAATCGAAAAAAGCTGGTTACATCCTTCAAGCCTTGCTGGCAGCCTTGTTCTTTGGTGCAAGCGCGCCAATTGCAAAAATCCTGCTTGGGGATATTGCTCCTGTCTTTCTGGCAGCCTTTTTATACCTTGGCAGCGGGGCGGGTGTGGCGCTGGTCAAACTTGCTCAACCAAAGGGGATTGAGGCAGGTATTCAACGCGCCGATGTCAAATGGCTTGCCGGGGCGGTCATTGCCGGAGGGGTGCTTGCACCGATCCTGCTGATGGTCAGCCTGAAAAACACACCCGCTTCGACAGCCTCCATTCTCTTGAATTTCGAAGGCGTCGGGACGACTTTGCTTGCTTGGCTATTCTTCAAAGAAGCGATCAGCCGCCGGGCTTGGACGGCGATCATCGTCATTACATTGGCGGGTATTTTCCTCTCGACGGATTTTTCCGGCGGCTTTGGGTTTTCCCCCGGTGCTTTGGGAATAATCCTTGCCTGCACACTTTGGGGCGCGGACAATAACTTTACCCGTAATATTTCGGGCAAAGACCCGCTTGTGATCGTAGCGTGGAAGGGTCTGGTTGCCGGGGTGTTTTCGCTCTTCCTGGCAGTTGCCTTGGGAAATCCATTGCCTCCCTTGTTGACAGCATTGAGCGCCCTCTTATTGGGTTTTTTTAGTTATGGCATGAGTACATTCCTGTTCATCCGTTCCATGCGCGGACTGGGCGCTGCCCGGACGAGCGCTTTATATGGAACTGCTCCGCTGGCGGGTGTGGCGTTGTCGATCTTTATGTTCGGAGAATTCCCTTCTTTTTATTTCATCGTTGCCGCCGCTTTGATGGTGGGTGGGGCATTGCTGCTGGTCAACGAGGAGCATTCTCACTCTCACATCCACACGGCTGTATTTCATGAACATGGTCACAGCCATGACGACTCCATGCATGGGCACGGGGCCATCGATGGAGTCCACTCGCATGGGCATGAGCACTCCCCTTTGGAGCACGAACACGACCACATGCCGGATATCCATCACAGGCATGGGCATGAAGAAAAGTGAAGGAATACAGGTTGTTCGATAAATAGATCGTCCGAGACCAGAAAGAAAAACACCGATTTAGGAGACCAAATTATGCCAACTTCATCCCCCAACCCCCATCTACCCTTCGGCGAAAACAAGGACGCCGACTGGTACGGCAAGGATATTATTTCCGTCAAGCAATTCAGCCGCAACGACCTGGAGTACGTCTTCGGCGTGGCGCATGAGATGCGTGGCATGGTCGAGCGGGTCGGGACGTTCGACCTGCTGAAAGGGAAAATCCTTGCCAACCTGTTTTATGAACCTTCCACACGTACCTCATCTTCGTTCACGGCGGCGATGGAGCGGCTCGGCGGCTCAGTCATCCCGATCAACGAAGTGAAATATTCATCCGTTTCAAAGGGCGAGAGTTTGCCGGATACGATCCGTACGTTGGAATGCTATGCGGATGTGATCGTCTTGCGTCACCCCGAGACCGGTTCAGCGGCAATCGCGGCAAAAGCGGCGCGGAAGCCTGTCATCAACGCCGGTGACGGGGTAGGCGAGCATCCCACACAGGCTTTGCTCGATGCTTTTACGATCATGGAGGAACTCGGGCGGCTCGATAACCTAACCGTGACCATGCTCGGTGATTTGAAATATGGGCGCACGGTCCATTCGCTGGCGCGATTGCTTTCCTTATTCAGCAATATCAAACTGAATTATGTCTCGCCGGATATTTTGAAGATGCCCAAAGAAGTCATGGATGAGGTCGGGGCGATGAACGTCCCCCAGGCGGAATTTTCATCCCTCGAAAAAGTCCTGCCAGAGACCGATGTTCTTTACGTGACCCGCGTGCAGAAAGAACGATTTGAAGACCCCGTCAATTATGAAACGGTCAAAGGTGCGTACGTGATCGAACCCGGCATGATGAAAGCTGCCAAAAAGGACATGATCGTCATGCATCCGCTCCCGCGCGTGACCGAGATCAGCATGGACTTCGACGACGACCCCCGCGCCGCATACTTCCGCCAGATGGAATATGGGTTATATGTGAGAATGGCGTTGATGGCGATGGTGCTTGGTAAAGCGTAGTGTCAGGTTCCAGGTATCAAGTGTCAGTCATTCGACCTGACCTACGTTACCTGATACCAGCTAATCCTCGGCCGCCCTTGCCACTTCCTCCGGCTCAAAGACGACTTCTTCCTTGCCGGTCAACTTCGCTTCGATCTTCGAGACGATCAATCTCAAATGCCCGTTGTGAGCGACGTAATCCAAATCGTCGGCGGGTACGGCAAGGATCGGGCAAAGGGTGAAGTTTTCGATCCAGCCTTCATACAAGTCGTTCAGGTTTTGCAGGTATTCGGGGGTGATGGTCCGTTCGTAATCGCGTCCGCGCTGGCTGATGCGGCTCATGAGCGTGCTGACCGAAGCCCGCAAATAGATGACGAGGTCGGGCGGCGGCAGGAATTGCACAGCCGTCTCGTACAGGTCGCGGTAGGTCTGGTAATCGCGTTCGGAGATATTGCTTTGCAGGTACAGGTTGTGCGCAAAGATCTCTGAATCTTCATAGACGCTGCGGTCCTGGATGACGGAACTGGGATGCTGGGCAAGGCTGAAATGCGAGCGCAGGCGGTGGGTGAGAAAGAAGACTTGTGAGTGGAATGCCCAGGCGGTCATGTCCTTGTAGAAATCAGCAAGGTAGGGATTCTGCGCCACCGGCTCGTAGAACGGGTCCCAGCCCATCTGGTCACATAACATTTTAACAAGCGTGGATTTTCCAACTCCGATATTTCCCGCAATGGCAATAAATCGTTTCATGTCCGTCTCTCTGGTTGATATTTTTCTGAATAACTGTATCTTACCACTGGCATGAAATCAGACGCAGAGTTTTAAGAAAAACGGCGGACTCGAGAGTCCGCCGAAAAACCATGTTCCGTAAGTGCGAGGAGCTTGATTCTTACAATGACAAATTACTTCGGGATCTCGCCCGCCAGTTCCTTATCGATGATCTGTGAAAAGGTCGAGAGCGGCTGTGCGCCGATGACCGCCAGTCCGTTGATGAAGAAGGTGGGTGTGGACTGCACGCCGAGGTTGAGGGCAAAGTCCATGTCCTGTGAAATGAATTCGTCGTGTTTGCCGCTGTCGAGGCAGGCGGTGAATTCCTCCACGTTCAGGCTCAGATCGGTCGCGTATTGGATGAAAGTTTCGCGAGTGAGAACCTCGCTGCTGAACAATTTCTCGTGATAGTCCCAATAGGCGTTCTGATCGTTCGCGCAAAGTGAGGCGATCGCCGAAGGCATTGCGTCGGGATGGATCGACGTCAGCGGCAGGTTGCGGTACACAAAGCGGATCTGCCCCGGATAGGCGTTGAGCAGGTCGCGGTAGGTTTCATCGTGGAAGCGGCGGCAGAATGGGCATTGGAAGTCGCTGAACTCGACGATCACGATCGGTGCATCGTCGGGACCGAGGCTGGGATACCCTTCAGTGGGGATATCGTAGCGGGTAAATTGCGGCTCCTCCGTTACGACAGGCGCTTCCGCCACCGGAGCGGCTGCTGCGGGTTGCTCCGCTTCCGCGACAACGACGGCGGGTTCGCGTCCCCAGATGACATAGCCGAGCAGGATTCCCACCGCAAAGGCAAGTACGACCAGCACAGAATAGAAATGACTGCGTTTGAAGGTGACGAACTCCTCCGGGTCGTTTGGAGCCTCTTCGAGAGGTTCGTCGAACTCGGTCTCGAATGTTGCCGGTGAGGATTTTTTCGATCTAGAAGTTTTGGGAGTGGTCATAGTAACGGGATTATAGTCTTCTGCGGGGGTTTTGGAAAAGAGACTTAATTTTCTTTCATCCTGCATCGTTTTACAGGGAGAGGCGTATATCGAGCAGGAGATTTTTCAAATGACCACTCATAAACAATCCATTCCCTGGTACTTGTGGCCCTTTGCCGCCATCTGGAAACTGCTGGCAGTCATCGTGGAGATGACCGGGCGATTCGTGGCAATGATCCTCGGCATCGTTTTCGTCATTGTCGGCGTGATCGCCAGCCTGACCATCATTGGCGCGATCATCGGTGTGCCGCTTGCAGTGATTGGGTTATTGCTTTTCTTCCGCGGGATGTTCTAAATAAGGAGTCCAAAGTCTCCAGACTTTGGACTCGCCGATTGGGAGATGACGGACTCCGTTTGGAGTTAAGTCGCATCCGTTTTCGGAGTATGGTTCTGCTTGAAGCGCAGACTCCAACTCCCGGTCCGGGCTGAGGCGACGACCCGTTTGATGACGGGAAGCCTGAAGAGAAGAAAAATCCCGAGGATGAGTCCATAGATCAACGGGCGGATGATATCCCCTGAGAGGGCGAAGAAATCGCCTTTTTTGCTCCAGGCATAATGCAGGATGACGAGCGGCGCGATAAGATAGACTATTTGATGCAGGCGCTTCCAGTTTTTGCCGAGGCGGATCTTCCAGACATCGAACGAGGTGACGCCGAGCGGGATGAGCAGGATGAAAGCCGCCGCGCCGACGAGGATATAGGGCTTTTCAAGAACTGTGCGGGTTATCAAACTCCAGGCGAGTCCGTAATCGAGATTGACGAAGATCAGGACATGGATCGTCGCATACATCAATGCGTAGAGTCCGAGGGTGCGGCGGCGTTTGAGCAGTTCAGGGAATTTGATCAACAGGTTGAGCGGCGTGCAAAGCAGCGACAAGACCAGTAATGTGACAGCATGACGCCCTGTGCGTTGTTCAAGTTCCTGGATCGGGTTGATGGAGAAGGAATCTGTGAGCAATTCGACGATGATCCACACAATCGCCGACCAGGCATAGAGGTGGATTGCGATTTGAAGCGGGGTATAGCGGTTGAAAATTTTCATTCTTAGAACTGCAAGCTCAGGTCCATATCCGCATAGAGATCGGCGACCTGTTCGCCATACCCGTTGAACAGCAGCGTTTCGCGGCGGCTGAGTTCGCCGATGCGTCGTTCGGAAGCTTGCGACCAGCGCGGATGGTCGACATCAGGATTGACATTTGCATAAAAGCCATATTCGTCTGGCGCAACGGTCTTCCATAAAGTGTCCGGTTGTTTATCCGTCAACTCGATCTTGACAATGGATTTGATGGATTTGAAGCCGTACTTCCACGGTACGACCAGACGGATCGGCGCGCCGTTCTGCGGCAGGATGGTCTCGCCGTAGATGCCTGTTGCGAGCAGGGTCAGGTCGTTCATGGCTTCGTCGAGGCGCAGACCTTCCTGGTAGGGCCAGGGATAGAATGCGCTGCCCTGCCCTTTCATTTCTTCGGGACGATAGACTGTTTCGAAACGTACATATTTGGCGTCAAGGGTCGGTTCAACTGCTTTCAACAAACTTGCCAGCGGAAATCCGTTCCACGGGATGACCATGCTCCACGCTTCAACACAACGCAGGCGGTAGATACGGTCTTCCTGCGGGAACATCGTCAACAGGTCTTCGATGCCGAAGGTTTTGGGTTTGCCGACCATGCCGGTCACTTCCAACGTCCAGGGCGAGGTGGTGAAATCCTTCGCAAGAGGGGCGACGGCTTCCTTGTTCGTGCTGAATTCGTAGTAGTTGTTATAAGCGGTGATCTCTTCGTAAGCGTTGGCGGGGTCACCATATTCATCGCTCAGAGCGGGGAAGGTCTGGGCGGGTGCGGCGGTTGTTTCCTCCGCATCAGGCGCGCAGGCTGCAAGCGCGGCGCTGCCTGCGATCACCCCGGCGGCTTTGATAAAGTCACGCCGTGAGAGATAGGTATCTTTTGGGGTAATTTCAAAAGAACGGACCGGAACGGATTTGTAGGGGTTGCTCATGACTCTCTCCTCGTTGTGTTGTTCATCTAGATGGATGGGAATATTCTAGGGAAACTTACTGATAACAGGATGATAATCGAATTAGGAATCCTTCATCTCAATTGGAATGCTACGCCTCTTCCATAGCCGACAGTTGACACGCCCCGGTAGAGCGTGACTTCCCCGCCGCCGTGGACTGTCCATTCCCATGCGGGTCCGCTGATCATGCCGGTTCCTTCATCTATGCCGATCAGGGTCGCGTCCGGGAGCAACTCTCGAAGTTGACCAGCCCACTTCTTCCCAAAGTTGTTGTGGTGCGGCAGGACACAGGCATCTGGGACGAGGTTCAAGCCGGGTAATAGTTTTTGTTCGTACGGGTCATTGTAATATTCACACATTACCATCGCCCCGGCGCTGCTCCCGGCGATGACCGCGCCGTTGTCAAAGGCTTCCAGCGCGGCAGACCAACAAAGGCTGCCTTTCAACGTCTCGCCTACATGGCGTGGAAAACCTCCCAGCAAGTAGATGATCTTCGAATCTCGTATCTGCTTTGCCAATCCTGAATTATTGGCTGATTTTGAATCGATCACATCGACAGAAAAAACATTTTTTGCGCCCAAACTTTGGAACCATTTCACGCCGTTACTACCCGCCCGTTTGTGATTATTATCCGGCGCGGCGGCAGTGGGAAGGATGGCAATCGGCGCATCGAAACCGCCAGCCAGTTCGATGGCGCGCAAATCCGGCTCGGACATTCGCCCGCCAAACTCCGCGCCGCCTTCCAAGACAAGATAACCCATCACCAACCTCGCCTCACTCTTCACTCACCACGTTTAACCCTTCCCCTCTTTCCACCGTTACCCTCATCTCCACTCCATCGGTGCTGACGTCGATCCAGCCATAGCGGTCCGTGCGAAGAAGGGAGTAGCCTTCGAGTGAATCAAGTGTATCCTGAGACGGCAAGCCGTCCGGGTCGCCTGCCGCCACACTCAACACCACCAACTGCGGATTCAAATTCTCGAAGATATCCGGCGGGTTGCTGGGCGCATAACCCGAATCCGCGAGAAGGAGCACATCCACCCTGCCAATGGCGTTGCCATACTCGATCGCATCGTATGTTCCTTCGTCGATGCCGATGGGGAGAAGAGCCCGGAAACTGCCGTACTCGACGAGTAAGACGCACCCGCGCGGACCGGCGGCTTTCACCTCGATGAATGCGCCGTCTCCGAGTTCGAGCTTTTGTCCGGTCTCAGCAAGAGAGACAGGAATCTCGTTTTGGGCAAAGTATTCGTCCAATGTTTGTGAGGAGAAGGAGGCTTGCACGTTTCCGCAACGCAGTACATTTTCCGGGATGTATCGTTCTGTGACGCGGGGCAAAGCGGCGAGTTGTTCCTCCTGGGTGGATGCAATCACAAGCCAGTCCAAATTGCGGGTGAAGAAGGGCAGCCTGCGCCCGAGTTCGTCAGAAAGTTCTGATGCACTCTCCCCGCCGTTGATCAATACGCTGCGTCCCTGCGGCGTTTGGATGAGAACCGCATCGGCTGAACCGGCTTCAAGGAAGATGACGTGGAATTGACCGTCGCCGGATTTAGACGAGGCGCTCCAGAACGTTACCATGCAGATGAAGATGACGGACAGGATCAAAGTCCATGCGGCGGCTCGAAGCGATGAAGCCGCAGACTTGAACCAGTTTTGAATGCTGGACCAGCTGAAGGTCACGAGAAGAAGCGAAGCGTAAGTCATATAAATGAACCAGAGAGGGACATCTCCCAACACGATCACGCCATTGGGGATCTTATCGAAGAATTCCACCACGCGGATGGTGTACCCGGCGAAGGGCCAGGCAACCCATGCCAGCAGTTGACCAAGCGGGAGCAGGATGAGGCTGACGAAGACCGCCAGCCCGCCGAGGATCATCACCGCCGGTTGGACCGGCAGGATGAAGGGATTGGCGATAAACGAAATGACAGAAATGCGGTTGAAATAATACATCATAAGCGGAATGGTCATGACCTGCGCCGCGAGGGTCAGGATGACATTGTCGTTGATGATGCTAATAATGGCGCTGTTATCGGTCTTGGAAATTTTTTCGATAAGATTTGCTGTGATGTTGGAGAACGGCTCGGCGTAAAGGATCAATCCAAGCGTGGCGAAGAAGGAGAGTTGAAAGCCGATATCCCATAAAGTGAGCGGGTTGATGAGCGCCATGACCAGCGCGACGAATGCCAGTGTATTGAGCCCTGCGTTGCGCCTGCCGATCTGCCTTGCGAATAATGAAAGACTGCCCATGAAAGCTGCGCGCATTACCGCCGGGTCAGCGCCGACCAGAAAGGCGTAAAGAAAGACTGAAACCACTGCGAGCGCGGCTCCAAGCCTTTCGTTTTTGAGGATGGTCTTGAAGATCGAAAAGAACAGACCTGAGATAATGGCGATGTTGAAACCCGAGATGGCGATGATATGCGCCGTGCCGGTGTTCTTGAATGCCTCTTGAAGTTTTTTTGGCAAGCCCGTATCCACACCGAAGAGGATGCCCGCAAAGAGCGATGCCTCGGGGTCGGGGAAGATTTTGTACGTGTTCTCGACCAGTTTCGATTTGAATGCATAGACCAGCCGCCAGACAGGGTTGCCGTCGTTGCCGGGCAGGCGCGTCACTTCGGTCTTCGTCATGTAGGAATGGATGTTTTGACGGGCGAGATAATCGCGATAAGAGAATTCTTCATTTTCAGGTGGGGTCTTCAATTCGCCGCGCAGGCGGATGCGCTCGCCATATTGGTATTCTTCATTTGGCAAGACCCGCACCAAAAGACGCCCAGAGGCTTGAAGGTCTCCGTCGCCGGTATCCACGGCTTCGACGTCCAGCGTCAGGTTGGTGTACTTATCGCGATAGTCGGGCGGTTCTGCAAGGGAGCCGGTGATCAGTAATTGGTAATTACGGTCATTGTAAAAGGCGATATGGAAGGCGTCTAGGTTCGGCTGGCGTGCTTGGAAGTAGGCAGCGCCGAGGAAGAGGATGGTGGGGAGGAGGAAGTGGAAAGTAGCGAGTGAAAAGTGAAAAGTAGTGAGTTGAAAGTGGAAAGGCGTGTTTGAAAACCGACGACGGAGAAAGATGAAGAGAAGAAGGAAAACGATGGCGATGAATGCCCATGCCCAGGCTGGAAGGGGGATGGAGGCGGCGAGGACGATTCCCGCGAGGAAGGATAATGAAATCCACAAAAGCGGCATGGATAAAGTATAACGTAGAGAAATGATAGCGTGCCGCGCATTCAAAAGTTATAATCCCAGCATGATCGATACAAAACTGATTCTCGTCACCGGCGCGACCGGGTATGTCGGCGGACGTCTCGTCCCCAAACTTCTTGAAGCGGGTTACCGTGTCCGCTGTCTTGTGCGCGACCCGTCTCGCTTGCAGGGACGTTCCTGGCTGAAGAAAGTTGAGGTTGTGGCGGGCGATGCGCTAAACCCCGATGAACTTGCCATAGCGATGAAAGGTATCTCCGCCGCTTATTATTTGATGCACGGTAAACAGGGCGGCAGTCAGAGCGCCATCCGCGATTTGCAAGCCGCAAGGAATTTTTCTCAAGCCGCCGAAGATGAAGGCATCGAACAGATCATCTACCTTGGCGAACTGGTCGACCCCACGGCTGACCTTTCGCCCTATTTGCGCTCAAGGCATGAAGTCGGCTTTGTGCTTCGGCATGGGAAGACGCCCGTCACCGAATTGCGCGCAGGTATGATCATTGGCTCGGGGTCGGCATTGTTCGAAATGATCCGCTACATCACCGAACGCCAGCCGATCCTGACCTGCCCTGCCTGGTTCTTTTCCCAGGCGCAGCCGATCGCGATCCGTGATGTGCTTTCGTATTTGGTCGATACGCTCAAGACCCCGGATGCGACTGGGAGAGTCATCGAAGTGGGTGGACCGACGCGCCTCACCTACGCGGACATGATGCTGGTCTATGCCAAAGAGCGGAATCTACGCCGGTGGTTGATCCGCACACCGATCCACGCGCCGAGGCTTTCTGCGTATTGGGTTCACATGGTCACGCCGATCCATTGGCGTGTGGTCGCACCGCTCATCGAAGGCTTGCGCGCCGAGTTGATCGTCCGCGACGGGACGGCGAAGAAATTGTTTCCGCAGATTCAACCGATCGATTATCAAACCGCCGTCCATCTCGCGCTGGGTCGCATCGCTCGTGATAACGTGGAGACTTCCTGGGCGGATGCCCTGGTCACTGCGGTAGGGGATGTCAAACCGTATCGCTTTACGGTCGAAGACGGAATGTATATCGAACGCCGCCAAGTCATCATCGACCTGCCACCCGAGACCGTCTTCCGCTCTTATACCGGGATCGGTGGCGAACGCGGCTGGCTCTTCATGGATTGGGCATGGGGCATGCGCGGCTGGCTGGACAAAGCCATCGGCGGCGTCGGGCTGAGGCGCGGGCGTCGTCATCCTGATGAGATCCGTGCTGGAGAGTCTCTCGATTTTTGGCGTGTTGAAGAAGTTGACACAAATCGCCTCATGCGACTGCGGGCGGAGATGAAACTCCCGGGTAAAGCCTGGCTGCAATTCGTGTCCGAGCCGGTGGAAGGGGAGAAGAACAAAACTCTTTTTACGGTAACTGCCTATTTTGCGTCGTATGGCTTTTTAGGCTTTCTTTACTGGTATGCCATGTGGCCCTTCCATAAACCCCTCTTCGACGGCCTCACCCGTCGCCTCGCCTCCCGCGCCCGCGTACTAGCAAGAGCCTACTGATGTGAAGTGCGGCGTACCCACTTTCTACTTTTCACTTTCCACCCACCTCCCATGCCAACCCTCCTCCTTCCCTTTCTCGGTTATCTCTCCGGTTCCCTTCCCTTTTCGATCTGGATCACGCGCTTCGTCAAGAACGTGGATGTGCGCGACTCAGGCTCCGGGCACGCCACCACCACAAACACCATCCGTCAGGCGGGATTCGGCTGGGGCGCGCTTGTGTTGATCCTTGATATCGCAAAAGGATTTTTACCGACCTATCTCGCGGCTCGTTACTCCGGCGAGACCTGGGTGATCGCCCTGACTGCGACCTTCGCTGTTATCGGTCACTGTTGGCCCCTCTTCGCCCAATTTCGCGGAGGGATGGGGCTTGCGACAGCAGGCGGCGGGATATTGTCGTTGAATCCGCTTGGTTTTTTGATCTGCCTGGGATTATTGATCTTTCTCGTTCTTGTAGTTCGTCATTCGGCGCGGGCAAGCGTCTTTGCCGGAATCCTAATGGCGCCGGTTTTGTGGGTTTTGAATATTCGTGACGTTACTTTTTGGGCGGCGGTGGGAGTCGGTGTAGTGATCGCTCTCCGCTTTTTGATTGATTGGAACCGCAAATATCGCGAGTTATGGCTGGATAGGGAAAAGAAGGATTGATAGTGTGGTCTGTATACTAAAGAAGAGTTAAAAAAACAGATTAGAACTTTTCCAACACCCAGACGATCAGGGGCGCGACCGCCAATGCAGGCAGGAAATTCCCCACGCGGATCTTTTTGATCTCCAATAAATTGCTGATTCCCAACCCCGTCAGAATCACTCCGCCTGTGGCGGTCATCTCGTTCATCATCGGGTTGCTGATGAGCGAACTGAGTAAACCCGCCAGCAGGCTGATCCCGCCTTGATAGATGAGGATGATGATCGAAGAGAACATCACGCCGATTCCAAGTGTGGAGGCAAAGGCGACCGAGGCAAAGCCATCCAGAGTCGATTTGACCGCCAGCAGGTTGTAGTCGCCAGTCAACCCGTCCTGGATCGAGCCGAGGATCGCCATCGGACCGATGCAAAAAAGCAGGGAGGAGACCATGAATCCGCGCACAAAGCGCGAGCCTGTCCCGCTTTCATTATCGCTGGAGAAACGCTTTTCGAGGGTCAGCCCGAATGCTTGCAGCCGGTCTTCGATGCCAAGCCATTCGCCAAGGATCGTGCCGAGGATCATTGCGCCCAGAACAATTAATTGATTTTCGCTCTTGAAGAACATTTGCATGCCCATCGCCACAGTGAACAAACCCATGCCCGCGATGATCGTGAGTTTGAACCGTTCGGGGATACGCGAGCCGAACAATAAACCGATACTTCCTCCGATGAGAATGGCAATTACATTGATGATCGTTCCCGTCATGATTTCCTTTTCGTTGTCATGTGCCGCTGTCGCTCGCATGGCCCCGATGTCTTTCGGGAAAATGACACACTTAAGTGTATATAGGCTTCAGAAGATTGAAACCTGTTTTCTATTCCGACTTTGCTAGTGAGGTCTTTCTCCCCGCGTGTTGATTTTCCAATAACTCCAACACGAAAAATAGCGAAGACAAACGGTTGAGATATCTTTGCAAATGCGAGTTGAAAACCACCTCGCCATCGTACAACTCCACCACACGCCGCTCTGCCCGGCGGATGATGGCTCTTGCCAGCGAAAGTGATGCACCGCCAAGCGTATCTCCCGGAAGGATGAACTCGTGCGGCATCTCGACCACTTTACTCAACTCGTCCGTTTCATGCTCGACCCACTTCACTCGTTCCTCATCGATGTGACGAAATGTCTCCGCATTTTCAGGCGTCGAGGCGACTTCCGCCATCAGCTTGTATAAATCCCTTTGGGCTTCGAGCAGGATGCGGGGAGTCTGAGGCGCGGAGCATTGGGCGCGGGCGAGCCCCATTGCTGCTGAGGCTTCGTCCAGCGTGCCGACCGCTTCCATCCTTATATGGTATTTCGGCACCCGCCCTGCGCCGAGCAAGCCTGTTGTACCGTCGTCGCCTCTTGCCGTGTAAAAAGTCATGCGGGCATTATAACCATGATTTCCGCTATAATGGCGCGCATGCTCGAACAATATCACATCGAAATGACCCGTGAAGCGCTTGCCCCGCATATCAGCGAACGCGCATTGGAGATCATCCTTGCCGCGAATATCAGGCAGGATGCGATTCGCAATCAGTTCTTCCACGACGAGATCCATTACGACAACAACGCCATCGACAAAGGCGACCGTTATATCAACGAACAGCGCGGCTATGTGCTCGCCACATTGCTCTCGCCCGGGATCCTCGGTGCCTGGGTTGCCTTCGGGAGATTGCTTCATACAGCGCAGGATTTCTACGCCCATAGCAATTACGTGACCCTCTGGCTGGATCAATACAAGGATGCGGCTCCGCCTCCGCCCGAGATCGAACCGCTAAAGAAAGAATTGATCAAAGGTCCCAACCTTCGCTCCGGCAAGATCTACTTCCCCTTGGATGCGCTGTATTACTTCAAGTTCATGCGCCCTCTGGTATTGAAGCTTCTTCCCAAAGACTCGCACGGCTGGATGAACCTCGACGAACCCGCCCAGGGACCAAAATTCCCCTACGCCATCGCCGCCGCGACAAAACGAACCACACACGAATTCGATCTTCTGCGCAAGTTGCTTACCCCCGAAATGTTCGCCCGGTTTGTGGATAAATAAAATCATTGGTCAGGCCTTCCATGTGGGGATTTGCGAAAATATGGCTTATCATCAAGAAAGGTATAATTCAAAGCATGGATACAAAAGCTAAACTAAATGAATCGATGAAATCCGCCATGAAGAGCGGAGATGAAGTCCGCAAGCGCACGGTGCGTATGGTGCTTGCCGCCGTCAAACAAGTGGAAGTCGACAAACGCACCGAACTCGACGACACGGCCGTCACAGCCTTGATCCAGAAAGAGGTCAAGAACCGGCGCGAGGCGTTGGAAGAGGCGAAGAAAGCCAATCGCGAGGACCTGGTTGCTGCCAATGAAGCCGAGATCAAGGTGCTGGAGGAATTCCTTCCCAAAGCCATGCCCGCCGAAGAGCTGCGCGCACTGGTGCAAGCCGCCATCGCCGAGACCGGAGCCGCCGCCCCGAGCGATATGGGCAAGGTGATGAAGGTTGTCATGCCCAAGGTTGCCGGACGCGCCCCCAACGACATGATCAGCGCCGCGGTCAAAGAATTGCTTGCGAAATGAGATTGACTGACCGGAGTCCAAGGTCGGAAGACTTTGGATCGTCAACGACGGGAATCGTTGACTCCGGAATTCTCGAATGACCCCACGGGCACCCGCATCCCGTTCCACTCGCATTTTGCAAACCAGCCTGATCGTCCTTGTCGGTCTGGCTTCGTTCGGTATCCTCATCTCGCCGCTGGGGTTGAATCCCACCTTGGAAACAGTCGGCGAGGGGGATGTGGCGCAGACCACTATCAAGTCGCCAAGGGATATCGAATACGTCAGCGAGATACGCACCGAGGAAGCGCGTAAAGCTGCGGAAAGCGCAGTCCAACCGGTTTATAGTTCCCCCGACCCTGCCATTGCCCGCGTACAGATCGAACGCCTGCGTACCTCACTGCAAAATATCTCTTCCATCAGGGATGATGTCGAAGCGACGCTCGATGAGAAGGAGGTTAGCCTGCTGGCATTGAGTGACCTGCGCCTCAAGCCTGAAACGGTCGATTTTCTTCTCAGCATTTCCGCCACCCGCTGGGAGGCAGTGCAATCCGAAGCCGTGCGCGTGCTTGAGCAGGTCATGCGCCGCGCGATCTATGAAGACAAGGTGGAAACGACCCAGTCCGGTATTTCATCGCTCGTCAGCCTGACGTTCAACGAACAACAATCAGAATTGGTGACCGAGCTTGTCACGCCGTTTGTTGTACCGAACAGTTTCTTCAGCCAGGAACTGACGGACGCCGCGAAGCTTGCGGCTCGTGAAGCTGTCCAGCCCATTGTCCAAACGTACAAGGCGGGCGAAACCATCGTCCCAGCCGGGGAGATCATCACCCCGGCGGATATGGAAGCCTTCCAGCAATTGGGCATGATCCGCCCCGGGCAGCGCTGGGAGGATATAGCCGCCGCAGCCTCGATGGTCGTGTTATGCGCCGCCTTTGTCCCCATTTATTTTTACCGCCGTCCCCGTGCCGTCTTCCTGAACAGCCCCCGAAACCTGATCATCATCTCGTTGGTATTCATCCTTTTCCTGGTCGGCGCACGCCTGTTAGCCGGGCGCACGCTTGCTCCCTACGGCTATCCCATTCAAGCCGCGGCTTTACTCTATACCGCTTTGTTCAACATCGAAGTGGGACTGGTCTTTTCGATCCCGCTCGCGATCCTTGCCGCCTACGGACTGCCGAATTCATATGACCTGATCCCCTATTACATGTTCTCCTCCTTGATCGGCTTGCTGGCGTTGGGACCCGCGCGCCGTTTCTGGGGCTTCCTATGGGCGGGGCTTGCCATCTCGCTCTCGGGTGCGGCGGCGATGCTGGCTTTCCGCATCCCGTTGGTCACGCTCGATTGGCTGGGTATCTTCCAGTATATCGGTGTGATCTTCCTGGCTGGCTTTTCCTCGGCGAGCATTGCGCTGGTGCTTCAATTCATGCTCGCTCAATTGCTGGGAATTACCACCGCGCTTCAGTTGCTCGATATTTCACGTCCCGATTTCCCGCTCCTGCAATATTTCCTGCGGAGTGCGCCCGGTACCTACCAGCACAGTTTGCAGGTTGCCAACCTTGCCGAACAAGCCGCCGAAAAGATCGGCGCGGACCCGCTCCTTACCCGCGTTGGTGCGTTATTCCACGACATTGGCAAGGCGCTCAACCCGAATTTCTTCATCGAGAACCAGGTGCAGGGGAATCTCAATGCCCACAAGGATGCCAACCCTGAGGAAGTCGCCGCCACTATTATTCGCCACGTCACCGACGGCGTGCAGTTGGCAAAGAAACACCGGCTCCCGAGCCGCCTGCAAGATTTCATCCTCGAGCATCACGGCACATTGATCACAAATTATCAATATAACCAGGCAATGGAAGCGGCGGGCGGCGATGTGACGAAGGTGGATATCGAAAAATTCCGCTATCCCGGTCCGCGCCCTGCCTCGCGCGAGACCGCCTTGCTCATGCTCGCCGACGCCTCCGAAGCCCGCGCCCGCGCCGAGCGCCCCGCCACTGACGACGAAATCCGCGCATTGGTCACCAGCGTGATCCAGACCGTGCAAAAACACAACCAACTTGACGACACCTTGCTGACCTTGCGCGACCTCAACCTTATTACCGAATCCTTCGTCACCACTCTGCGCGGCACCTATCACCCGCGCATCCAATATCCCAAAGCTGCCGTGCCAGACCAGGACACCACCCTGCTGACACCGAGAAAAGAAAATGATTCACATCGATAACCAAATGGATTTTCGGGACTCGTCCCTGCTCGAACGTGCCGCATTGTTGACTCTTGAACTCGTCCCGCCTCTTTCTGGACTTGAGCCTGATTCTGCCCATGGAGATTTATCCATCGTCCTGAGCGACGACCGCCACCTCCACGAGTTGAATCTCGACTACCTCGGCGTGGACTCTCCCACTGATGTGCTTTCCTTCCCCGCCGCAGAAATCGACCCGGAGACTGAGGAACTCTATCTCGGCGATATCGCCATCTCGATTCCCCGCGCCATACAACAGGCACAGAATGCCGGTCATCCTGTCGAAGCCGAAGCGCAGTTACTCGTTGTTCACGGTGTTTTGCATTTGCTCGGTTACGATCACAGCACAGATGAAGAGAAAGCCGTCATGTGGGCGGAGCAAGCCAGGGTGCTGGAAAGACTCGGCTTGTCGCGTATCCAGATTCAGGAATAGAGTGAAAGAATTTTTCCTCTCCCGGGTGCGTGCTTTTCATTACGCTTTTCAAGGTTGGGGCTACGTTTTGCGCACCCAACGCAATGCCTGGATCCACAGTCTGATCGCCACAATTGTCTTCTTCATGGGTCTATGGTTGAAACTGTCGCTGCAAGACTGGGCGATCATCATCCTCACTGCTGCCCTGGTTTTCACCGCTGAGTTTATTAATACCTCCATCGAAGCCATCGTGGACCTCGCCACCCAGGAACACCATCCCCTCGCCAAGGTTGGTAAAGATGTTGGCGCAGCCGCGGTTTTGGTCGCTGCCCTGGCTGCAATCCTCATCGGCTTACTCATCCTCGGTCCGCCGTTGTGGGAAAAACTCAAATTCATTTACGATTTTTGACCGACGATTTTCAGCTTTCCGTATCCTGTTTCACTCATCACTTTACCGGAGTCTCCATGTCCCTATCTTTCAAGTTCGGCACCGTTGGTTCACCATCTGGCACACCCAAGAAACCGGGCGGCACGGTCGGCGCGATCGCATTTAGTAAAAGCATCGGTTTGGATACGCTCGAATTGGGCTGGGTGCAATCGGTCCGCGTGAGCGAGGCGACGTGTGAGTTGATCAAAGCCGCAGGCGCGGAAAGTTCCGTCGCGTTAAGCGTTCATGCGCCCTACTTCATCAACTTGAACGCGGAGAAGGAAGAATGGCCCAAATCGCGCAAGCGTCTGATGGATGCGGCGCATTACGGTTATCTCGCCGGGGCGACGGATATCATCTTTCATCCCGGCTCTTATTTCGGGAACGACCCCGCTGAAGTTTTGAAGGTTGCTCTTCCACGCCTCGAAGGCTGTGTCAAGGAGTTACAGAAGAACGGCGATAAAGTAACTCTTCGCCCCGAAACGATGGGTAAATCAGCCATGCTTGGCTCCTTCGAAGATGCGCTTGCCATGAGCAAATCCATGGAGATGGTCCAGCCTTGCATCGACTTTGCCCACCTCCATGCCCGCCCCGGCGACGGCTCGATGAATACGCATGCTGAATGGTCGCGCCTGCTGGAAAGGTATGGCAAAAATTTGGGAGGCAACGCCTTGAAGAATTTGCATATCCATCTTTCCGGCATCGAGTACGGACCGAAAGGGGAGAAGAACCATCTCCCGCTCGCAGAAGCGGACCTGGATTTGAAAGCTCTCTTCAAAGCCCTGAATGATTTCGACTGCGGTGGGCGCATCCTCTGCGAAAGCCCCATCATGGAAGAGGATGCGTTGAAAATGAAGAAGACTTGGATGAAGATAAGCGGGGAGAAGTAAATAACGCTCGATCGTTGTTGATGTAGCGTTCTTTCTTATATGCTCACGTGTGACATACCAAAAAAAGCGCCCCTGATTTCTCAGAGGCGCTTTTTACTTGCCACTTTCTATTCTTACTTGCTCAGCCCAACATTGATCTCATTCAGATCCGGATCATTCGGACCGGCCACAAGATTATCGGCATAAGAGTCGTAATAACCTTGTGCAGCGAAGACCAGGGTGAACTCGGTCTCGCGTGGGATGCCGGTGATCTCGTATTGACCGTTGGCGCCGGTTTCCAAATACGCCTCGACAACATCTTCGCTGAAATTACCCGCCTGCCATTCCTCGTAGGTTACGCCGGGGGAGAGTACAAAGACATACGCACCGGAGATCGGGTTATTGGTCGCGGCATCGTAGATCAAGCCGTAAACGGTAATGGTGTCGCCGCTGGAAGGCTGTTGAGATTGACCGCCGCCTCCACCGCCGCTGCCGCTGACGCTTACTTCTGGCGAATTACCCATGGGGGTTTGTGCGTCACCCGCAAAGAGTTCCACACGGTAGGAGCCATCCGGCATGGGGTTGCCGTCATTGGGCAGGTAGGTGCCGAAGAGACCGCTCTCGCCCCATTCCCAGGCGTAACTGTATTCGGCAACTTTTTCGTTGTTCAAATACCAGTTCTCCACCAAAATTTCGCCGTCTGTCATGCCGGAATATTCGAAACCGGCGGCAATGCACAAGACACTCCCTTGATAGGAGTTGATCGTATCATTCGACCAGTCGCATTTATCAGCAGAGGCGGATGATGTGTCAAGCCAGACAAAATCGGTTGCAGCCTCAGAGCCGCCGCCCGGGTTGCTGACCACGCCGGGGACGGCGTAGGGGCTGGTGTATTGTTTTCCGCCCGTCGCCGCTTCGATCAGAGGGAGGGCAAGATTGACGGGACGAATGCCGTTCAAGAAACCGCCGATGGGAACACAGCTGTCATTCTGATCGACCACACCGTCGCCGTTGGTATCCTGCACCTGGCGGCAATCGGAGGTTTCCGATTCGCGGCTTGCGGCGGCAATGGTCGGGACACCGATGATATTGCCGTTATTATCCGCTGCCAGACCGCCGGAATTTCCGCCTGAGATGGTGGTATCGGTTTTGATCCAGGCGCGGTCGCCAAGCTGTTCTTCGGATGAAAAGCCGGAGACAGTGCCTTTTGTGAAGGTGATGGTATTACCGCCGATGGCAGGGAAGCCGAAGATATTGATATCGTCCCCAACATGGACGTTATCTGAATTGCCCATTTGCACATAAGGCAGATTCAGGCTGTTGGGGTCGATTGCCGTTCCGTTGACCGAAGAAGTGATCTGGATGATGGCAAGGTCAAGGAAGCCATCCACAGCGCGGACCTCGGCAATGTAGGTGGGGACGGCAGGTTTATCTTCTGAGACAATGATGGCGACGCCGAGCGCATCCGGTTCGCTTTCAGGATCACCCTGCGAGGCGGGGCTGGCGACGTGTGCATTGGTAAGGATCATGCCGCTGGGGGAAAGGATGGTCCCCGAGCCGACATAACCTGGAACGAGTTCGCCGCCGTCGTTGAACAGGCCAAAGATCTGCACCGTGGCAGAGATCAATTTGGCGCGTGTCCCGGAGGTCAAATCACCAGCTTCGGTTGGGGGAGTGTCTGAAGGATTCTCGGGTGTGACTGGTTCCACTTGCGGGGAACCTCCCTGACAAGCCAAGGCGGCGATTGCCAGTATGGAGATGAAAACCAGGAAGGGTTTGAGGGATTTGAGTTTCATGCCAGCCTCATTCTAAGAAAAATCCAGGGATTGGAGGAAGCGATAGAACCTGCCAAGATCGAGATCGTAGTTTTCCTCATCGGCTTGGTAGGAAACAACAATTGCGCGCTCCCCGCTCACGTAGATGAAATCCGCGCCGCGCACCACGCTGGGGATTGCCGCATGGGTCACATCCGGGTTTGATTCTACGTAGGCATAGGTGATCATGTAAGCGTTGCGGCCATTTACATCCCGAACCTCCTGCTGGTCCAGCATGCTAAAACCGAGCATGTCTTGGGCATGACCCAGCGCCACGGCGCTTGCCACTTCTGAGGTGGTTGCTTCGGAAGTGACCGCGATCTGCCGAATCACATAGGTTGTGCTAAAGCCGCTGGAATATCTGTCCACGGTGCGGAATAATTCCTCGCCGGAGGGTTCGTAGTTCAACCAGCCCTTCGGAGCCTGGGCGCTGATGCCTTCCGCTTCGAACGGGACCGAGGCGTTTTCGAGTCCCGATTTATAGAACCAGCCCGCTGTAAGCGCGATGACGGTTACAAGAATAACGGTGATCTCTGCAAAACGATCACCAAGGGAACCTTGTTTGTTCATGTTTGCTTCTCCTACTTCCCTGCCTGCAGGGATTTGATACTGCGGCGTACCAGCCAGAGAATGACCCCAGTGGTCGTCAGCGCAACAACTGCCGCAAGAACGAGACCCATCCAGGTGGGGGTTGTGGAACCGCTCAATGTGATTACGGGCTGTGTGATCGTACCCTGAAGCCAGTTGAACACACCATTGAAGATCGCCGCGAGCGTAATACCAAGCGGCATCCACCAGACCGGTTCGGATTCAAACTTGGCGCGCCCGAGGAAATAGCCTGTGATGCCGGAGAAAGCAGCCTGTGCCAGTGCAACCACCGCCATACGGATAATGCCCGTACCCAGGTCTACGCCCCCGTTCGAGACGACGAAATTGATGTTCAAGACGGTGGCATACCCCAAGCCGGCGGCAGTGGCGTAGACCACACCATCGGTGGATTCATCGAACTCATCCGAATTGTAGATACTATAGCGGACAGCGGCATACTTCAGGTATTCCTGGGTGAAGCCGACCACAAGAATTCCGCCCAGGATGGTGGTGAGTGTGTCAGTATAAAGCCAGTGGGAGACGCGGAACAAGCCATCTGTCATTGGGATGCCGATCGCTGCCGCAAAAAGCCCGCCGAGCGCGAATACGCCCAATACAAAGCCTTTCGGTTCGGGTTCGGCGCGATCCTGTAAATAGAAGAAAACGAGCCAGATAAAGGCGGGGACAAGAGCAAGAAATACCCCGGTCAATAAAAGGGTGGACGGTGTGAACTGAGGCTTGAGCGCGCCGTCGAGGGCATAAACGATGCCCACGAACACGCACATGACGACGATGAGCAGGATCTCATCACGCCAAATATGCTTCCGTTCATGAATTGCTTTTGATTCACTCATGGAATTTCTCTCCTTTGCTGATTGTTGGTTGCTTTCATCATATAGAAAAGATTGAAAATCGTCAATAGCCGAAACGTAGCAATCAGGTTACGGGCGAAGTGCTTCAAGGGCGGGCAGACAGCCCAAAGTCCGAAGGGAGAAGCGAGAACATGTATGCGTCATGGATTTCCTCGCGGACGGTGATTCGGTTGAGCAGAATCCCCTCGTAGTGCGCACCGATCTTTTCTGCCACGCGTTTGCTGGCGTGATTATCTTTTGAAATGACGATTTCGACCCGGATGGCTCCCGCTCTTTCGAAGGCGAACTGCGCAACAAGCGTTGCGGCGCGCCCGGCGATGCCCTTTCCGTGTTTGGAGGTTCGCACCCAGTAGCCCAGGTTGCAGAATTTATATACCGGATGGAAGTGGCTCAGCCCGCACACACCAAGAAATCCGCCCGTTTCAGCGCAGATGACGGCAAAGGAATAAAGTGTGCCGCGCGACCATTCATTTCGGGTGATGGCAATGAAATCGCGCGCGGTGCTGGCAGTATATTGTTCAGTAGCCCAACTCATCCAGGGACGCAATTCAGGCAGGGACTCCCTTATGGCGGCGTACAATTCGGCTTCTTCGCCGAACTCAAACGGACGCAGGGTGACGAGACCGTCGGTGAGGGTTATAAACGGGAACATGACTGTACTGCAAAGTTCATTTTGTGATCAGTTAAAACGAAAAGAGACACTTTCTCGTCGAACTGCGACCGTGTCTCTTTTTTACTAGAGTATTTCCACCATGAAACGAGATCAGGAAATGTAATCTCTCAGATTGTGTTCCACCGCATAGGCAGCTGCCTCGGCGCGGTTGTTCACATTCAATTTCGAGAGGATGCTGGATACGTAATTACGTACTGTGCCTTCGCCAAGGAACAGATTTTTGGCGATCTCGCGGTTCGTCTTGCCTTCCGAAACGAGAAGCAGAACATGCTTTTCCTGCTGGCTGAGATGCGCAAAAGCGGACGCCTCCTCCTCTTTTACTGCCCGCCGGACTTCCTGAAATACGCGCTGGGTTACAGCCGGATCGAGCAGGGCTTCTCCGCGCCCGACGGACTCCAATGCCTTGATAAGGTCCTCGCTTCCGATCTGCTTGAGGATGTACCCTGATGCCCCCGCACGGATGGCGGAGAAGAGCATTTCATCCTCGGCGTAGGAGGTAAGTATGATGACTTTGGTATTGGGGTATTGATTGACGATCTGTTCACAGGCTTCGATACCGGAGGTGCCCGGCAGGCGGATGTCCATCACGACAACGTCGGGTTTGAGGGATCCGGTCTGTTCGAGCGCTTCGCGTGCCGACCCTGCTTCGCCGACCACATCGAAGTGAGGATGCCGCTCGAGCAGGGATTTCAGCCCGAGCCGCACCACTTCATGGTCATCTACCAGGACGATTCGTTGTTTTTTCATGGCTGGTATTTTACCGCAGGAAGCCGGAAAAACGGGCAAAAATCAGTTTTTTGGGGCATTTTTGAGCGTTTCAAGGTGTTCTTCAACATGCGCCAAGCTTCGCTCCACCCAAAGTTGAAGGGTCAGTTCGTTTCCCAGGGCTTCGTGTTGGCTGAGGCGGGACCAAACGTTTTGGGATGCCTGACGGAGTAGGTCGGTCACTTCTTTGATCCCATCCCAAAATTCGCTCAATATTTTGTCCAGTGGTTCATCGCGGTTGTAATGTGCCGCCATCCAGCTGTCGGGGTCGAAATTCTTGAAAAGAGGGTTTTCTTCGTTTAAAGTCCTGCGGATGCGCATTCCATAAACTTCACGGTCGATCCCACACACATGATATGCCATCTGGTGAGGCGTCCATTCCCCTTCTTCATTCGAAAATGGGTCGTCGAATGACCGGCATGCCTCGCAAAATTCTGCCGATGCCTCGCGCAACCGAGTCAGTAATTTTTGGCGGTATTCCATCAGTTCTTTCATGATTCCTCCGGCGCGTTTTGCGCTTCTTCAACTGGCTAACATGACATCTGGAACATGCCGCATGCTTTCTAATTGCAAACCGGCACCGTATCGGTGTTCGTATTTGCGTTGAGCGGCATCCCGAAATATGGCGATGGATCGTAGGTGCTTTCGATATCAAGCTCGTTCAGGAAATTACCATTCCCATCGTCTTTGACAATGGAAATGTGCAAGTGGACCCCGACAGGGTTCCCCGGCTCGCCGGAGAAATTTCCCATGTAGCCCAAAAAGGTCCCTGCTTCGACATAAACTTCGCGCGTCCCCTGTGGGAACTGTTCGGAGACAAAGGAATTTCCGTCCGCGTCTGCCATGTGAGTGTAATAAACCCAAATCTGGCGCGACGGTTCGAGCGGGTCTTCAGGGACGCGCACGATGACGGTGGATTTCCAATCCTCCTGTCGGGTCAGGTAGCCGGGGTACGCCGCCACGATTGGGGTTACGCCCACATCCGTCCCGCCGAAGATATCCAATCCGCTGTGCCGATGGCCCGGGCGGAAGGAATCGTCCCAAATGAAACCGATCATTCCATTGGTGGGGAAGCTGAATGGGGCATTGCCGCACTGCGAGCCGAGGGTCAACATCAGGTCGGGGCGGGAGGCGGGATCGTTGAACCATGCAAAGGTTTGAGATGTGCGCGCCGCAGACCTTCCGCTTCCAAATGAAACGTAAAGATAGATACCGGCGACTGCAATGGCAAATGCGGGGACGGCCAGGATCAGTATGGTCTTTTTAGGCATGGGTTCGATTATACGCGTGGCAGGCAGATGGAAAGCGCTGCTTGGGGTGATTT
>ERZ761602.1703-NODE-1703-length-38528-cov-8.016089_pt1 | contig 38528 bp, 28 predicted proteins | sample MGYA00512165_ERZ761602 | MGnify/ENA primary metagenome ERZ761602 (study PRJEB28899, sample SAMN02445085) | bioreactor sludge metagenome | biome: EBPR sludge; isolation source: Thorneside wastewater treatment plant | place: Australia: Brisbane, Thorneside...
GGTGACGTAGGCGTAGATGCCCTGGCCCTTGATGTCGTGCGGGAAGCCGACCACCGCCGCCTCGGCCACCTTCGGGTGCGCGACCAGCGCGCTCTCCACTTCGGCGGTGCCGATGCGGTGGCCGCTGACGTTGATGACGTCGTCCACGCGGCCGGTGATCCAGTAGTAGCCGTCCTCGTCGCGGCGGCAGCCGTCACCGGTGAAATAGGTGCCGGGATAGGTGCGGAAATAGGTGTCGATGAAGCGCTGGTGGTCGCCGTAGACGGTGCGCATCTGCCCCGGCCAGGAATCCAGCAGCACCAGGTTGCCCTCCGCGGCGCCTTCCAGGCGTTCGCCGTTGGCGTCGACCAGTGCCGGTCGCACGCCGAAGAACGGCAGCGTGGCCGAGCCGGGCTTCTGGTCGATGGCGCCGGGCAGCGGCGAGATGAGGATGCCGCCGGTCTCGGTCTGCCACCAGGTGTCCACCACCGGGCAACGGCCGTCGCCGACGGTGTCGTAGTACCAGCGCCAGGCTTCCGGGTTGATCGGCTCGCCGACGCTGCCCAGCAGGCGCAGCGAGGCGCGCGAGGTCTTCTTCACCGGCGCCTCGCCTTCGCGCATCAGCGCGCGGATGGCGGTGGGAGCGGTGTAGAAGATGGTGACCTGGTGCTTGTCGATCACCTCCCAGAAGCGCGACACGCTGGGATAGTTGGGCACGCCCTCGAACATCACCGAGGTGGCGCCGTTGGCCAGCGGGCCGTAGACGATGTAGCTGTGGCCGGTGACCCAGCCCACGTCGGCGGTGCACCAGTAGATGTCGTCTTCGCGCAGGTCGAACACGGCCTCGTGCGTGTAGGCGGCGAACAGCAGGTAGCCGCCGGTGGTGTGCAGCACGCCCTTGGGCTTGCCGGTGGAACCGGAGGTGTAGAGGATGAACAGCGGGTCCTCGGCGTTCATGCGCTCGGGCTCGCACTCGGCCGGCTGCGGATCGACCACGGCATCGAACCAACGGTCGCGCGGCATCTGCATGTCGACCGCGCCGCCGGTGTGGCGCACGACCAGCACAGTCTCCACGGAATTGGTGCCCGGCAGCTTGAGCGCGGCGTCCACGTTGGCCTTCAGTGGCACTTTACGGCCGCCGCGCAGGCCTTCGTCGGCGGTGATGATGAGCTTGCTGCCGCAGTCGGCCACGCGGTCGGCGATGGAGTTGGGGGCGAAGCCGCCGAACACCACCGAGTGGATCGCGCCGATGCGCGCGCAGGCCAGCATGGCCACGGCGGCGTCCGGGATCATCGGCAGGTAGATGGTCACGCGGTCGCCCTTCTGCACGCCCAGCGCGCGCAGCGCATTGGCGAGCTTGCAGGTGCGTTCGTACAGTTCGCGGTAGCTGACCTTCTGCGCCGGCACGTCCGGGCTGTCGGGCTCGAACAGCAGCGCGGTCTTGTCGCCGCGCGTGGCGAGCTGGCGGTCCAGGCAGTTGACGCTGGCGTTGAGTTCACCGTCGCCGAACCAGCGGATGCGGAAATCGTCCAGGGCATAGCTGACGTCCTTGACCCGGGTCGGCTTCCTGAACCAGTCCAGCCGTTCGGCGGCCTTGCCCCAGAACGCCTCCGGATCGTCGATCGAAGCCTGGTAGTCGCGCTGGTACTGCTCGCGCGTGATGCGGGCCTTGGCCGCGAATTCCGGCTTGACCGGATAGAGATCAGTCATGAGGTCCTCCCGGGACGTTGCAGTGATGCGCCGATTCTGAAGCATGGACGGCGGCCGGGCGAGGCGCCAGGGGCGTCGCGCGGCGCGTCCGGCGGATCGAGTTTGACGCATCCGGCCGTGCGGCATCGCAGCATCCGGCTTAGACGATGGTCTTAATCCGCATACCGCAGATCCTGCGGCGGATCGCCGCATCCCTTGCGGCGCCGAAGGTTCGTCTGCGCGGCCGGCGGGTTACGACTAATGGCGAATAGGCGTTGCGGGGGCGCTGGCGCAAGTCTCCGTCAGCCGCGCAACGCGGCCATCACCTTTCGGGAGGGGTCATGACCCAACGTTCCGCATCCATGGCGCGACGGCTGCTGGCCGCCGCGCTGTTCGTCGCCCTGATCGCGCCTGGCATGGCGTTCGCGCAGACCGCCAAGGAAAAGGCGCTGGAGGCCCGCGTGGCCGAACTGGAGCGGCAGGTGCAACTGCTGCTGTCGGCGCAGCAACAGCAGCAGGCGCAGATCACCACCGCCCAGGAGCAGGTCACGCAGGTGCAGGCCGCGCAGGCGGCCAAGCCCGCGGCGCCGGCGCTGCCGGCCGGCAAGCAGCCGATCCAGAGCACCACCATCATGACCGCGGCCAACCCGGGAACGACGTTCTCCTTCGGCGGCTTCATCAAGATGGACGCGATGGTCACCGACACCAGCGACGGCCGCATCGCCGACGGCTCGTCGGGCCGCCTGTTCTACGTGCCCAGCACCATCCCGGTAGGCGGCGCGGGCGCCGACGGTGGCGACCCCTACGCCGACTTCCACGCGCAGTTCTCGCGCTTCTGGCTGAGCGCGGACCACGTGACCGACGGCGGCGACAAGTTCAAGGGTTACGTGGAGATGGACTTCTTCGGCGGCGGCAGCAACGCGCTGGCCGGCAACGAGACGGCCACCAACACCTACGCCGTCACCCTGCGCCACGCCTACGTCACCTGGAACAACTGGCTGGCCGGCCAGACCTGGTCCAACTTCATGGACGTGGCCGCGCTGCCGGACGCCGTGGACTTCGTCGGCCCCACCGACGGCACGGTCTTCGTGCGCCAGGCGCAGTTGCGCTACACCAAGGGGCCGTGGTCGGTGTCGATCGAGAACCCGCAGACCACGGTCACGCCGTACCTGGGCGGCACCCGCTTCAACAGCGGCGACAACGCCATGCCCGACGTCACCGCGCGCTGGCTGACCAAGGGCGACTGGGGCCACTTCACCGTGGCCGGCATGCTGCGCCAGTTCAAGGTCGGCGACGAGACCGATACCGGCGGTTCGGTGAGCGTGTCGGGCAAGTTCAACCTGGGCAAGAGCGACGACATCCGCTACGCGGTGAACGCCGGCCAGGGCATCGGCCGCTACCTGGCCTTCGGCGTCGGCAGCGACGTGGTGACCGAAGCCAACGGCGACATCGGCGCACTGGACGGCTACGGCGCCTTCGTCGCCTGGCGCCACGTGTTCAGCCCGAAGGTGCGCACCAACCTGATGTACTCGGCCTCGCACTTCGACAACGATGCCGCGCTGACCGGCTGGGGCGTCACCGAGCGCACGCAGTCCATGCACGCCAACCTGATCTATTCGCCGTTCCCGAAACTGGACATCGGCGCGGAGCTCATCTACGGGCAGCGTTCGCTCGAGGATGACCGCGAAGGCGACCTGAAGCGTCTGCACACGACCGTCAAATACACCTTCTAAGGGGAGCAACCATGTCCACCGTCACTGCCGCTGCCGATTCCGGCGGCATCACCAAGGAACACCGCAAGGTCATCCTCGCGTCCAGCCTGGGCACCGTCTTCGAGTGGTACGACTTCTACCTGTACGGCTCGCTGGCGGCGATCATCGCCGCTCACTTCTTCTCGTCCCTGCCTTCCGGCAGCGCCTTCGTCATGGCCCTGCTGACCTTCGCCGCCGGCTTCGCGGTGCGGCCGTTCGGCGCCATCGTGTTCGGCCGCCTGGGCGACATGATCGGGCGCAAGTACACCTTCCTGGTGACGATCATCCTGATGGGCCTGTCGACCTTCCTGGTCGGCGTGCTGCCCACCCACGCCTCCATCGGCATCGCCGCGCCCATCCTGCTGGTGGTGCTGCGCTGCCTGCAGGGCCTGGCGCTGGGCGGCGAGTACGGCGGCGCGGCCACCTACGTGGCCGAGCACGCGCCCAACGGCAAGCGCGGCCTGTACACCAGCTTCATCCAGACCACCGCGACGGTGGGCCTGTTCCTGTCGCTGCTGGTGATCCTGGGCGTGCGCATCTGGCTGGGCGAGGACGCATTCAAGGCCTGGGGCTGGCGCATTCCGTTCCTGATCTCGTTCGTGCTGTTGCTGGTGTCCATCTGGATCCGCATGCAGCTCAACGAGTCGCCGCTGTTCCAGAAGATGAAGGAAGAAGGCACGCGCTCCAAGGCGCCGATCAGCGAGAGCTTCGGCAACTGGAAGAACGGCAAGATCGTGCTGCTGGCGCTGCTGGGCGCCACCGCCGGCCAGGCCGTGGTGTGGTACGCCGGCCAGTTCTACGCGCTGTTCTTCCTGACCCAGACGCTGAAGGTGGACGCGGTCACCGCCAACCTGTTCATCGCGGCGGCGCTGGCCATCGCCACCGGCGGCTTCATCCTGTTCGGCTGGCTGTCGGACAAGATCGGCCGCAAGCCGATCATCATGGCCGGCTGCCTGCTGGCGGCGATCACCTATTTCCCGATCTTCAAGGGCCTGACCCACTTCGCCAACCCGGCGCTGGACGCGGCCGCCAAGGCCAACCCGGCGGTGGTGGTGGCCGATCCGAAGGACTGCTCGTTCCAGTTCGTGCCCGGCGAGTTGAAGGGCCACGTCAAGTTCAGCAATTCCTGCGACATCGTGAAGAACCTGCTGAACGCGCGCAGCGTGAACTACAGCAACGAAGCCGCGCCGGCCGGCACCCTGGCCAGCGTGCGCATCGGCGAGACGGTGATCCAGAGCGTGGACCTGTCCGCGCTGTCGCCCGAGGACGCCAAGGCCGCGCAGGACAAGCTGAGCGCCGACCTGACCGCCGCCATCGACGCCGCGGGCTATCCGGCCAAGGCCGACAACAGCCAGATGAACAAGCCGATGGTGCTGTTGCTGCTGACACTCCTGGTGATCTACGTGACGATGGTGTACGGCCCGATCGCGGCCTGGCTGGTCGAGCTGTTCCCGACCCGCATCCGCTACACCTCGATGTCGCTGCCGTACCACATCGGCAACGGCTGGTTCGGCGGCTTCCTGCCGACCACGGCCTTCGCCCTGGTGCTGCTGACCGGCAACATCTACTCCGGCCTGTGGTACCCGATCGTGGTGGCGGTGATGACCTTCGTCATCGGCAGCCTGTTCCTGAAGGAAACCAAGGACGTCGACATCACGAAGTAGCCGCGAGGCGATCCCGTTCCACCGGAGACGCCGGCCCCGTGCCGGCGTCTTCGTTTCCGCCGCCCGGGCGCAGCGCACGCGGCCGGCGGCCTGCTTGCAAGGCGCGCCGGGCGCGCGCCTACAATGGCCGCATGCGTCCGTCCCGCCTCATCCTCCTGTCCGCCTCCTGCCTGCCGCTGGCCGCGCTCGCGCAGGTCCAGGCCACGGGCGACTATCTGGCGCGCATGGACAGCGACGGCGACGGGCGTGTGAGCCTGGCCGAATACCAACAGTGGATGAGCTACGCCTTCGACGGCATGGACCGCAACCACGACGGCGTGCTGAGCCCCGACGAACTGCCCGGCGGCCGCGGCAAGCCGGTCACCCGCGAGGCCCACCTGGCCCAGCTCGCCCAGCGCTTCAAGCGGCAGGACGCGGACGGCGATGGCTTCCTCAGCGCACGCGAACTGGCCGCGCCGCCGCGTTGAGCGGCATCGACTTTGGCCGCATGGCGGCGCCGCGGCGGGCCGACTAGCCTGTCGCCGGAGGTGGCGATGCGGATAGGACTGCTGGCGGACCTGCATTCGAACCGGGAGGCGACCGAAGCCTGCCTGGAAGCGCTCGCGCGCGCGGGTTGCGGACGCCACGCCTTCCTCGGCGACCTGGTCGGCTACGGGGCCGACCCCGAATGGATGGTCGACACCGTGCGCCGGCACGTGGAGCGCGGCGATGTCGCGGTGCAGGGCAACCACGATGCCGCGGTGGAAGACCCCGCCGCCAGCAGTCTGCACGAGCAGGCGCGGGCCGCGATCGAATGGACGCGCGGCCGGCTGGATGCGGAGCAGCGCGCGTTCCTGCGCGGGCTGCCGCTGCAGGTCGAGGAAGAGGACCGGCTGTACGTGCACGCCAACGCCTGGGACCCGCCCGGCTGGAGCTACCTGGGCACCGAGCAGGCGGCGCTGCGCAGCATGAACGCGACCGGCCAGCGCCTGACCTTCTGCGGCCACGTGCACGAGCCGGCGCTGTACTTCGACAGCGTGGTGGCCGGCGCCGCCACCCGGTTCCGGCCGCATCCGGGCGTGCCGATCCCATTGCTGTCCAGGCGCCGCTGGCTGGCGGTGACGGGCTCCTGCGGGCAGCCGCGCGACGGCAATCCGGCCGCCTGCTGCGCCTGGCTGGACACGGACCGCCGGCAACTCACCTTCCTGCGCGTGCCCTACGACCACGAGCGCGCCGCGGCCCGGATCCGCGCCGCCGGACTGCCCGACGCATTCGCGCAACGCCTGATCGGCGGAGGTTGAGATGCCCCCCAGACTCCAGCCCGGCCAGCAGGTCGGCGGCTTCACCCTGATCGAGCTGGTCCACGAGGGCGGCATGGCCACGCTGTGGCGCGTGACCCATCCCGGCCAAGGCGCGCCGATGCTGATGAAGATGCCGCGCATCGACTACGGCGAAGGCATCAACCAGGTGGTCGGCTTCGAGGTCGAACGCATGCTGCTGCCGGCGCTGTCCGGGCCGCACGTGCCGCGCTTCATCGACGCCGGCGACGAGGGCGACCAACCCTGGCTGGTGATGGAACAGGTGGCCGGCGACTCGCTGCGCCCGCTGCTGGACAAGGCGCCGGTGGACCCGGAGCGGGTGGCCGCGCTGGGCGCACTGGCGGCGCTTGCGCTGGACGACCTGCACGCGCAGCAGGTCGTCCACCTCGATATCAAGCCGAGCAACCTGATGCTGCACCCGAACCCCGACGGCGGCGAGCGCATCGTGCTGATCGATTTCGGCCTGTCGCGCCACGCGCACCTGCCCGACCTGCTGGCCGAGCAGTTCCACGTGCCGATGGGCACCGCGCCGTACATCGCGCCGGAACAGGTGCTGGGCGTGCGCAGCGACCCGCGCAGCGACCTGTTCGCGCTCGGCGTCACCCTCTACCACCTCGCCACCGGGCAGCGGCCGTTCGGCTTCCCCGGCAGCACGCGCGGGCTCAAGCGCCGGCTGTACCAGGACCCGGTACCGCCGCGCGCGCTGGTGCCGGCGATCCCGCGCTGGCTGCAGGAGATCATCCTGCGCTGCCTGGAAGTCGATCCCGATGCACGCCATCCCACCGCGGCGCAGCTCGCCTTCGACCTGCAGCATTCCGAGCAGGTGGTGCTGACCGGCCGCGCCGACCGCCAGCGCCGCAGCGGCCGGCTGGAGACCACCAAACGCTGGTGGAAGTCGATCGGCATGGAAGCGGACAGGCTCGCCGGCAAGGCCGAGGCCACGCGCGCGCCGCTGATCATGGTGGCGGTGGACCTCAAGCACGGCGACCCCGCGCTCAACCACGCGCTGCGCGACACCGTGCAGCGGATCGTCGCCTCCTCGCCGGGCGCTCGCCTGGCCTGCGCGACGGTCCTGCGTACCCAGCGCATCGGCATGGACAGCAACCTCGATGCGCAGGGGCGCAACCGCCACGTCAAGCGCCTGGTCGGCCTGCGCGACTGGACGCGCGAACTGGACCTGCCCGACCACCGCCTCACCTTCCACGTCCTCGAATCGCCCGACGTGGCCGACGCGATCATCGACTACGCACGCACCAACGCGATCGACCACCTGGTGATGGGCGCACGCGGAATGACCGGCGTGCGCCGCATCCTGGGCAGCGTATCCGCCAAGGTCGTCGCCGAAGCCGGCTGCACCGTCACCGTGGTCCGCGCCCGCAGCAGCGACGAAGACGCCGCACCCGATCCTGCGGCGTAACCCGTGGCTCCGCGGTGCAAACGCTTCCCCTGTAGGAGCGGCTTCAGCCGCGACCGTGAGAACGCAGGCCACGGATTGCGCGGATGAACGCGGATAAGGCCGGAGCAAGTTTCATCCATGCCTGTCCGCACGATCCTTGGCGTCAACGCTGTACGGCGGGTTGCGGCTGAAGCCGCTCCTACAGGAGGCGGCTGGTGCACCAGCCTGCATGGCAAGGTCATGCCGTTCCGAGCATCGCGGCTTCCCGGTTTCATGGCATCCACATCCTGGCGTCCGGGCAGGCAGAAGCCCCGGCGCGGGTGACGGGGGAAACACAACGCCCCGCCATCGCATAATGGGGTCCCGAACAACCTCATCCGCCGCCGGCGGCCACTTGCACACCTTTTCCCCCACGATGAATCCTGCCGCCTCCCCCGCCGCGCCGGCCGTCGCCGTTACGCCCCTGTTCGAACTGGACCGCGCCACCGTGGTGCGCGGTGCGGTGCGCGTGTTGCGCGAACTGACGTTGACCATTCCGCTGGGCCAGCACACCGCGATCCTCGGGCCCAACGGCTGCGGCAAGTCGACCTTCATCAAGCTGATCAACCGCGAGCTGTACCCGCTGGCGCGCGAAGGCGAGGCGCCGGTCAAGGTGTTCGGGCTGCGCCGGTGGAACGTGGACGAACTGCGCAACCGCCTGGGCATGGTCACCAGCGACCTGACCCGCGACCTGCAGCAGATGCCGCACCTGCGCGTGGACGACGCCGTGCTCACCGGCTTCTTCTCCAGCTTCGTGGTGCCGCCGCACCGCGAGGTGGACGCCGACATGCGCCGCCGCGCGCGCGCCGCGCTGGAGCGGGCACAGGCCGCGCACCTGGCCGACCGCCAGGTCGCCGAGCTGTCCACCGGCGAGATGCGGCGCGTGCTGATCGCCCGCGCGCTGGTGCACGAACCGCAGGCCCTGCTGCTGGACGAGCCGACCGCCGGCCTGGACCTGGTGGCACGGCGGCATTTCCTGGACCTGATGCGCTCGCTGGCGCAGCGCGGCATCACCCTGGTGCTGGTGACGCACCACATCGAGGAGATCATCCCGGAGATCGACCGCGTGCTGCTGCTGCGCGACGGCATGGTCTGCCGCGACGGCAGCCGCGCGGACACGCTGACCGACGCCTGCCTGGGCCACGCCTTCGGCGGCCCGGTGCGGGTGCACCGCGAGGGCGACTACTACCGCGCGGAGGCCGGCGATGCCTGAGTTGCCCGAGGTCGAGACCACCCGCCGCGGGCTGGCGCCGCATATCGAAGGCCGGCGCGTCCGTGCGGTGACGCTGCGCCGACCCGACCTGCGCTGGCCGATCCCGCCGGACATCGCGCGCGACCTGCCGGGGCAGCGCATCGAAGCCGTGCGCCGGCGCGCCAAGTACCTGCTGCTGGACACCGCCGCCGGCAGCGCCCTGCTCCACCTGGGCATGTCCGGCAACCTGCGCGTGCTGCCGGCTTCCACGCCGCTGCGCACGCACGACCACGTGGACATCGCGCTGGACGGCCCCGGCGGCAAGCCCGGGCGCGTGCTGCGGTTCAACGATCCGCGCCGGTTCGGCTGCCTGCTGTGGCAGCCGGCCGGGGACGTTCATCCGCTGCTGCGCGACCTGGGGCCGGAGCCGCTGTCGGAGGCGTTCGACGGCGATTACCTGTTCGCCCTGAGCCGCGGCCGCAAGGCGCCGGTGAAGACCTTCCTGATGGACCAGCGGGTGGTGGTGGGCGTGGGCAACATCTATGCGGCCGAAAGCCTGTTTCGCGCCGGCATCTCGCCGCTGCGCCCGGCCGGCGAGATCGCGCGCGAACGCTACCGCGCGCTGGCCGACGCGGTGAAAGCGATCCTGGCCTACGCCATCGACCGCGGCGGTACCACCCTGCGCGACTTCCTCGCCCCGGACGGCGCCCCGGGCTACTTCGAGCAGGAGCTGTCGGCCTACGGCCGCGGCGGCGAGCCCTGCCCGCGCTGCGGCCGGCCGCTGAAGCAGGCCAGCATCGGCCAGCGCACCACGGTCTGGTGCACCCGCTGCCAGCGCTGACCCGTTCCGCGACGGGGGTCGGACACGCGGCCAGCGCCGAATGGCGCTATATTCGCCCGTCTCCTGGCACGTGGGGGCAATACATGGCCGATACACCCGACATCACGCTCTGGCTGGACTCGGCCCGCGGCGGCGACCGCGCAGCACTGGACCAGGTGCTGGCCACCCTGTACCAGGAACTCCACACCATGGCGCGCCGCCAGTTGTCCGGCCAGCACGGCTACACGCTGGACGCCACCGCGCTGGTGCACGAGTCCTACCTCAAGCTGATCGGTTCCACCAGCGCAGCCAAGTTCGAGGACCGCGCGCACTTCTTCGCCTACGCCGCCTCGTCGATGCGCAGCGTGGTGGTGGACTACGCCCGCAGCCGGCTGGCGCGCAAGCGCGGCGGCGACCTCAAGCGCGTGGCCGACATCCCTGAGGAAGTCGAAGGCCACCTGCGCCTGGACGAGGACATGCTGGCGCTGAACGACGCGCTGGAAAAACTGGCCGCCGCCGACGAGCGCCTGGCTCAGGTGGTGGAGATGCGCTATTTCGCCGGCCTGTCCGAACTGGAGATCGCCGAGCTGCTGCAACGCTCCGAGCGCAGCATCCGCCGCGACTGGCAGAAGGCGCGGCTGTTCCTGCTCGCCGCCATGCAGGACACCTGAGGCCCCCGCCCCCGCACCCCCATGGACGCGGAACGCTGGCAACGCCTGTCCCCGCTGCTGGACGTCCTGCTGGAACTGGAGCCGGAGGCGCGCGCGCAGCAACTGGCCATCCTGCGCGCCGACGACCCCGACAGCGCGCGCGAACTGGAAAAACTGCTGGCGCTGGAGGACGAGGCCGACCGGCTGATCGACCAGCCCCTGCTGGAACGCCCCAATCCGCTGCAGGCCGGCACCCGCGTGGGTCCGTACCAACTGGAGACGCTGCTCGGCGAAGGCGGCATGGGCATGGTGTGGCTGGCCTCGCGCGCCGACGGCCTGTACCAGCGCCGGGTCGCGCTCAAGCTGCTGCGCCCCGGCCTGGCCGATCCCAACCTGCGCCTGCGCTTCACCCGCGAGCGCGAGATCCTCGCGCGACTCGAGCACCCCAACATCGCCCGCCTGCTGGACGCCGGCATCGGCAGCGAGGGCCAGCCCTACCTGGCGCTGGAGTACGTCGAAGGCGTCGCCATCAACGACTACTGCCAGGCCAGCGGTGCCGGCCTGGAAGAACGCCTGCGCCTGTTCCTGCAGGTCTGCGAAGCGGTCAGCCACGCGCACGCCAACCTGATCGTGCACCGCGACCTCAAGCCGTCCAACATCCTGGTCACGCCCAACGGCGACGTGCGCCTGCTCGACTTCGGCATCGCCAAGCTGCTCGACGACCCGGAGCCGGCGCCGGTGCACCCGCGCACCGAAGTGCGCGCCTTCACCCTGCACTACGCCGCGCCGGAACAGGTGCGCGGCGAACCGGTCACCGCGATGACCGACGTCTATTCGCTGGGCGTGGTGCTGTACGAACTCATCGCCTGCACCAAGCCCTACCGCCTGCGCCGCCAGACCGACGCCGAATGGGAAGAGGCCATCCTAGCGGTCGAACCGCTGAAACCCTCCATCGCCACGCTGCGCGCCGCCGAAGTCGGGCGCACGCAGTGCCCCGATACCCGGCGCAACGCGCGCAGGCTGGTCGGCGACCTGGACAACATCGCCCTGAAGGCGCTGGCCAAGCCGCCAGAGCAGCGCTATCCGTCGGTGGAAGCCTTCGCGCTGGACCTGCGCCGCCACCTGGAAGGCCGCCCCGTGCTGGCGCGCCCGCAGAGCGTGGGCTACCGCATCCACAAGTACCTGCTGCGTCACCGCTGGGCATTGGCGGTCGGCGGGCTCGTGGCCTTCCTGCTGGTCGGCGCGCTGGCGGTCAGCGCCTGGCAGACCCGTCAGGCCATGCACGAAGCCGCGCGTGCACAGGCGATGCAGGATTTCGTCATCGGCCTGTTCGACAACGCCGGCGCCACCCAGCAGGGCAACGGCTTCGACGCCCGCGAACTGCTGGCCGCCGGCGAACGGCGCGGCGAGCGCGAACTGGCCAACCAGCCCCTGGCGCACGCCGAGTTGCTGGGCGTGATCGCCCGCCTGCGACTGGGCCTGGGCGATTACCAGCCGGCGCTGGCGCTGCTGGAGAAGCAATCGCGGTTGCTGTCCACGATCCCCGCCGCGCCCGACGGGCTGCGGCTGGAATCGGCCGTGCAGCACGGCCGCGTGCTGCGCCTGCTGGGACAGGCGCGGCAATGCCTGGCGGTGATGGCGCCGGTGGAACGGCTGCTGGCCCCCATGCAGCCCCGCCAGGGCCTGCTGGTGGCCGAGTTCCTTTCGCAGAACGGGCGCTGCCACGCCGACGCCGGCGAGCGGCAAGTGGCGCGGCAATCCTACGACCGCGCGCTGGCATTGCGCCGGCTCCTGAAGGACGAAGCCGGCGTGGCCGAGAACATGCGCGACCTGGCTTCGCTGGACGCCGAGCAGGGCAATCCCGACGCCGCCGCACGCGGCTACCAGGCCGCGCTGCTGCACCTGCAGTCCAGCGGCAACGCGCGCCATCCGCTGTCCATCGAGATCCACCGCAGCCTGGCCATCCTCTACCGCAACCGCGGCGACACCGAAGCCGCACTGGCCAATTTCGAACGCGCGCGCGACCTGGCGCAGGAGATCCACGGCCCCCTGCATCCGGTCACCCAGGCGGTGCGCCGCCAGATCGCCGCCATCCGCGTGGACCTGGGGCAGTTGCAGGAAGCCGAGAAGGAACTGCGCGCGCTGCACGCGCTGACGCTGGAGACGGTGGGCCCGAACCACCGCGACGCCGCTTCGAGCTGGAATTCGCTGGGCATCATCGCCTGGGAGCGCGGCGACTACGAAGCCGCCGTGCGCGACGTCGGCCGCGCCGTCGCCATCTGGCGTGCGCTGGACAACGAACAACTGCTGCCCAGCGGCCTGTTCAACTACGCCATGGTGCTGCTCAGCGCAGGACGCAACGACGAAGCGCTGTCCACCCTACTGGAATCGCGCCAGATCCGCGTGCGCCTGATCGGCGCCAGCCACCCGCTGATCGGCGAGACCGACCGCTTGATCGGCGAAGTGCTGGCCGCACAGGGCGAACTCGAAGCGGCCACCGAGCACTTCGACCGCGCGGTGCGCCTGACCCGCGTGGGCTTCGGCCCGGACCATCCGCGGACCTGGTTCTCCGAACTATCGCAGGCGCACCACCTGATCCGGTTGAACCGCCCCGCCGACGCGATCCGGCAACTGGAACCGCTGGCCCGCCACACCGGCGGCGGCAGCGAAGCCCCCAAGCTGCGCTGGCTGGCGCGCGCCTACACCGCCGAAGCCCGCTGCCGCATGGGCGAAGGCGACCGCGCCCGCCGCGACCTCGACACCCTGATCGCCGAACTGCGCACCCGGCAACCCGACGGCGGCATCATCCCGCGCGAGATCGCCGATATCCGTGCGAAGTGCCGTTGAAGCCGTTCACCCCAACGGCAACGGCGCCTGCAACGGCTCGATGCGGCCTTCGCCGCGGGCGATCTTCTTGAATTCGGCGCGGCTGACCGAAACGTAGCGTTCGTTGCCGCCGATCTCCACCTGCGGTCCGTCGTGCACGGCGTGGCCGTGTTCGTCTACGCGCACGGTCATGGTGGCCTTCTTGCCGGTGTGGCAGATGGTCTTGATCTCGCTCAGTTCGTCGGCCCAGGCCAGCAGGTACTGGCTGCCTTCGAAGAGTTCGCCGCGGAAATCGGTGCGCAGGCCGTAGCACAGCACCGGGATGCGCAGGGTGTCCACCACTTCGCTCAGTTGCCAGACCTGGGTGCGGGTGAGGAACTGCGCTTCGTCCACCAGCAGGCAGTCGAGCTTGCCGTGTCGCGCGATGTCGGATTTCACCCAGGCTTCCAGGTCGTCGTGGCGTTCGAACGCCACCGCGTCCGAACGCAGTCCGATGCGCGAGGCCACCACGCCTGCGCCGGCGCGGTCGTCCAGCCGCGGCGCCAGGATCGCCACCCGCATCCCGCGCTCGCGGTAGTTGTGCGCCGATTGCAGCAGCGTGGTGGTCTTGCCGGCGTTCATCGCCGAATAATAGAAATAGAGCTTGGCCACGGAAGAACTCGCTGGTCGTTGAATGCAGAGGCACACAACCGGGCATGGCCGTTTCCCGCCACGCGCCGTCGCCGCCCCCGGCGTGCCCGCTCCTTCGCGGAGCGGGCCGGGCGCCTATTTTGCCTGAGGCGGAGGAACCGGATGACCTGCGCCGCAACCGGCGTGCGGCGCAGCGCTATCCGGGTGGGTGCCGAACTAGGCGGGCCATGCAATCCGTGGCAGCAGAACGGGAACAGATCACGGCGACCAGCGCAGCCACCGGCAATCGCGGAACGACACTCCGCACTCGATCCGGATACCCATCCGGCCCCTGGGCCCCGATCCCGCCCCTCCCTAGCTCAACATCCGCGCCAGTTGCGTGCGGTTGGCGACGTTGAGCTTGCGGAAGATCGAGCTGATCTGGCTCTCGATGGTCTTGCGCGAGCGGCACAGCCGCTCGGCGATCATGTCGTTGCGCAGGCCGGCGGCGACCAGCGCCGCCACTTTCCGCTCACTGGGCGAGAGGCACTTCAGCAGCGGCAGCGCGCGCGGGGAGTCGGCGTCGATCGCTCCGCCATCCTGATCGTCGGGGGTGAGGATGAGCAGGTGGTGCGCATGCGTGCAGGCAGGACGCGGCGCCGAGCTGACTTCCATGCGCAGGCGCAGGTTCGGGCGGCGCGGGTGCTCCACCGCGAAGGCGGCGTTGCATTCGGGCATGGGCGCGGTGCGGGCGTCGCGGCAGGGCGCGCCCTCCATCCAGCGCCGCAGCGGCGCCTCGATGGCCCGCGGCAGGTGCCCGCTCCTTTCGGTGTCCTCGCTCCAGCGGCGGCACAGGCGCTTGGCCTCGCGCGACATGTACGACGGCACGAGGTTGCCGTCGACGAGCACGGCGGCGATGGGGAGTTCGTACAGCAGCGCCTCGAAGGTCTTGTGCCGCACGCGGTCGGATTCCAGTGCGCGCACGCGTTGCAGGCTGGCGTCCAGCAGCGGGTACAGGTCCATCAGGAACGACAGTTCGCGCTCGGACAGCTCGGGATGCTCGGCGCGGATGCGGATGCTCAGCACCGCTTCCAGGCGCGGGCCGCTCCAGAACGCCAGGTGGATGAACTCGCGCCAGCCCGGCGCCTGGTTCTGCGCCCTCAGCCGCTCGGCGGCGTGCGCGTCCTGCGAGGCGATCTGCGAGAACGTGTACCAGGGAATCTGCGGATTGGCGTCCAGGTAGGGCGCGGCCACGTCCAGGCTGGTGGCCAGGCGCGCGCCTTCGTCGCGGGTCTCGGCCAGGTGGTGCCGGCCCTGGTGCGGCTGGTAGCCGTCGATGTCGAACAGCAGGCTGCACGAGTGGCAGGGCAGTGCACGGCTGATCAGGGCCGAGCAGGACCGCCACAGGTCGGCCATGTCGAGCGACTTGACCAGTTCCATGCGCTCGACGGCCCCGCTGTCGGCGGCGGTGGGCGTATCGAAGGCTTCGAGCATCAGCATGTCGTCTCTCGGGATGCCTGGGGAAGCCACCGGCCCGGCCATGCGGGCGGCCCGGTGCTTGTGCTTCTCGGGAAGGTGACTCGACGCCTTGTAGCACCCGCCTCCGGCAGTGGCAAGCGCGCGGAGCCGGGCAATATCCGGGTTTCTTCCGATTCGTCCGGGGCGCCCACAGTGGTCCAATGCCATGGAACCCGGGTCCGGTCGGACGAAGGGCACGCAGATCACGGAGCGCGCGAATGTACAGTGGCACGGGGCGATGGGTAACGGGCGAAACGGGGGACACGATGAACCAGCCAGTCAACACGGTGGTCCTGCGCAAGCCCTACCTGCTGTTCCTCGGTGAAGAGACCAACCCGCTGAAGGCGAAGACCGCCTTCGGCCTGCGCGACTGGACGGCCGAGAGCTGCGTCGGCCAGATCCGCACGCCCGGCGGCACGGTCGACCTGGGCCTGCCGGAACTGGAACCGGCCGCCGCGGCCGCCGCGGGCGCGCGTTCGCTGGTGATCGGCGTCACGCCGGTGGGCGGGCGCATCCCCGCGCACTGGAGCGGCCCCCTCATCGCCGCGGTGCGGGCCGGGCTGGACATCGTCAGCGGCCTGCACACGCCGCTGGAATCGGTGCCCGGGCTGGCGAAGGCCGCGGCCGAGGCGGGCGTGCGGTTGGTGGACGTGCGCCGGCCGCCGGACGACCTGCCGCGCGCCACCGGCAAGCGGCGCAGCGGCAAGCGCGCGGCCATGGTCGGCACCGACTGCGCGCTGGGCAAGAAGTACACCGCGCTGGCGCTGGCCAGGGCGATGCGCGGGCAGGGCGTGGACGCCGATTTCCGCGCGACCGGGCAGACCGGCATCATGATCGCCGGCGCCGGCATCGCCGTGGACGCGGTGATCGCCGACTTCATCGCCGGCGCGGCCGAATGCATTTCGCCGGCGGCGGCGGCGGACCACTGGGACCTGATCGAAGGCCAGGGCTCGCTGTTCCATCCGGCCTATTCCGGCGTCACCCTGGGCCTGCTGCACGGCTCGCAGCCGGACGCACTGATCCTGTGCCACGATCCGCGGCGCACCCACGTGGTCAGTTGGCCGGACTATCCGCTGCCCGGCCTGCAGGATGCCAGCCGGCTCTACTTGCACATGGCGCGCATGACCAATCCGGACGCGCGCCTGGCGGGCGTGAGCCTCAACACTTCCGCGCTGGACGAAGTAGCGGCGCAGGAAGCGCTGGCGCAGGCGGAGCGCGAACTGGGCGTGCCGGCCTTCGACCCGATGCGCACGCCGCTGGAGCGTGCGGTCGCCGCCATCGTGGGCTGACCGGTCATGGCGCGCACGATGCGGGCCAGGCCGCAGTCCTGGAAGCTGAAGGAACCCTTCGCCATCACGCGCGGCGTGCGCAGCGAAGCGCGGACCGTCGTGGTCGAACTGCACCAGGACGGCGTGTTCGGCTTCGGCGAAGCCGGCGGCGTCGCCTACCACGGCGAAACGCCGGAAAGCATGCTGGCCCAGATCGAACAGGTGCGGCTGCAGGTGGAAAACGGCTGCGACCGGCACGCCTTGCAACGACTGCTGCCGGCCGGCGGCGCGCGCCACGCGCTGGACGCCGCGCTGTGGGACCTGGAAGCCAAGCTCAGCGGCGTGCCGGCATGGCAACGTGCCGGCGCGGCGCGCTGGGAACCGGTGGCGAGCGCCGTCACCATCGGCATCCGCGGCCTCGATGCCTACGCGGCGGCGGCGCGCAACTACGCGCGCCATCCGTGGATCAAGGTGAAGGTGGGGCGCGATGCGCCGCTGGAAGCGGTGGCCGCGGTGCGCAGGGAAGCGCCGGACGCGCACCTCATCGTCGACGCCAACCAGGCGTGGAGCGTGGAGGAATTGCTGGCCTATGCGTCGCCGCTGCACGACCTGCGCGTGGACCTGATCGAACAGCCAGTGGCCGTCGGCCCCGACCAGGGATTGGCCGGCTACGCAGGCGCCGTCCCGATCTGCGCCGACGAATCGCTGTCCACCCTCGACGACCTGCCGGGACTGGTGGGGCGCTACCAGTTCGTCAACATCAAACTGGACAAGGTCGGCGGCCTGACCGCGGGCCTGGAGTTGGCGGCGGCGGCGCGCGCGGCGGGTTTCCGCCTGATGGTGGGCTGCATGCTGGGCGGTTCGGTGTCGGTGGCGCCGGGCATGGTGCTGGCGCAGCAATGCGACGTCTGCGACCTGGACGCGCCCTGGTTGCAGGCCGAGGACTGGCCGCACGGCATCGCCTTCCACGAAGGCCGCATGTCCCCGCCCGTCCCGGAACTCTGGGGCTGAACCACTGCCGCGCACGGCGCACAGGCGCCGGCCCGCGACACCCCGATGCGCGAATCCCGTGCGCACTGCCGATGGCGGTTTCCCCCGGCCGCCTCCACGCTCCCGCCGACCCCGACCGCAGGCACGCCATGGCTGAAGAACACGCCTCCGGGCGCGGAAGACTGCCCCTCCACTGGAAGATGGCCCTCGGCTTCGCGCTGGGACTGGCGCTGGGACTGGGGGTGCACGCCACTGCCGGCGCGGAGGCCGGCTGGCTGCAATGGCTGACCGGCCACGTGACCCAGCCGGCGGGCACGCTGTTCCTGCGCCTGATCTTCATGCTGGTGCTGCCGCTGCTGTTCTCGGCGCTGGTGGTCGGCGTTGCAGACATGGGCGACATCCGCGCACTCGGCCGCATCGGCTGGCGCACGCTGGCCTATACCGTGGTCGTGTCCGGGATCGCCGTGCTGATCGGCCTGGTGCTGGTCAACGTGTTGAAGCCGGGCGCCGGCGTGGACCCGGCCGCCGCGCAGCAGATGCTGGCGCAGGGTAGCGAGCGCGCGCAGGCGATCATCGCCGGCGGCACGCAGAAGCTTGGCGCGGCCGACATGCTGCTGTCGCTGGTGCCGGACAACGTGGTCGGCGCGGCCGGCAAGAACGAGATCCTCGCGGTGATGTTCTTCGCGCTGATGCTCGGCGTGGGCCTGGTGCTGGCCGGGGAAAGCGAGGCCACGGCCACGTTCAAGCGCGCGGTCGAGGGCCTGTTCGAAGTCTCGATGACCCTGATCGGGCTGGTGATCCGGCTGGCACCCTACGCGGTGTTCTGCTTCATGTTCAACCTGGCCGCGCTGTTCGGCTGGGAACTGCTGGCCAGGCTGGGCGCCTACGTCGGCGTGGTGGTGCTGGCGCTGGCGCTGCACCTGTGCGTGGTCTATTCGGTGCTGCTGAAGCACGCCGGCTGGTCGCCGCTGGCGTGGTTCCGCCACGTCCAGGAAGCCATGCTGATGGCGTTCTCCACCGCCTCCAGCAACGCCACGCTGCCGACTTCGCTGCGGGTGGCGGAGGAAAAGCTGCGGCTGCCGAACAAGGTCGCGCGCTTCGTGCTGACCGTCGGCGCCACCGCCAACCAGAACGGCACCGCGCTGTTCGAGGGCGTGACGGTGCTGTTCCTGGCGCAGTTCTTCGGCGTCCACCTCGATCTCGGCCAGCAGGTGCTGGTGATGTTCGTCTGCATCCTCGGCGGCATCGGCACCGCCGGCGTGCCGGCCGGCTCGCTGCCGGTGGTGGCGCTGATCTGCTCGATGGTCGGCATTCCGGCCGAAGGCATCGGCCTCATCCTCGGCGTGGACCGCTTCCTGGACATGTGCCGCACCACGCTCAACGCCACCGGCGACCTGGTGCTGGCGACGGTGGTGTCGAAGGGCGAGAAGGATTCCGGCGATACCGCCTGACCGCGCTTGGCGCAGGCATGCGGGAAGTGCACGGTCGTTTGCACAGCGGCGGCGCTGGCGCTGCGGGCGCCATCCGTGGCCCGCTTTTTTTCAAGTCGCGGCCGAAGCCGCGCCTGCAGGAAAGCCGGGCGTGCCGGCTCCACCCGCCCGCATGCTTCAACTCTGCGCGCGCGCCCAGTCCACGGCCGGGTATTCGCCTTCGCCCAGGAAGGCTTCCAGCACGTCCTTGTAGGCCGCCAATCCGTTCTCGCTGTTGGTGAACAGGACCACGCTGTCCCCGCTCTCCGGATCGAGCATGAAGAACGCCTTGAAGCCGGGGTTGTCGCCCCAGTGCCAGACCCGCTTGCCGGCCGCCGTCGTCTGCAAGCCCACGCCCAGGCCCCAGGCGACGAAGGGATCCGCCGGCGTGGGCACGTCCCGGTCGTCGGCATCGCTGGCCTCGGCGAACATCAGCGCGTGCGTCGCCGGCGCGAGCCCTTCGCCCGCGTACAACGCCCTGCGCACGAAGTTGGCGTAATCGCTGGCGTTGGTCACCAGCGTCCATGCCGTGTTGCCCTTGGCGAAGACGCGCACCGGCCTGACCGTGCCATCCTTCGCATGCCCCGACGCCCGGACGCCGTCCAGCGCGGGATCGGTCAGGTAGCTGCTGCTGGGCATGTCGAGCGGCTCGAACGCTTCCTGCCTGGCCAGTGCGTTCCAGTCCAGCCCGGTGATGTGTTCCAGGGTCTTCTGCAACAGGTAGAAGCCTTCGCCGGAATACTGGAAGCGCGTGCCCGGCGCGAAGCCGGCGGCGAGCGGCGTGCTGTCCAGCGCCGGATCCGTAGGCGAAATCTGCCAGTTCGGCAGGCCGGTGGTGTGGTCGAGCACCATGCGCGCCGTGATCGTCCTGGCGGCGGCGTCGCCTTCGGTGCGGGGCGAATGCCAGTAGCTCCACAGCGGCGCATCCAGGTCGATCCTGCCCTGGTCGGCCAACCGCAGGGTGACGTAGGCGGCGACGACCTTGGAGAGCGAGGCGGCCTCGAACACGGTCTGGCCGGTGACCGGCTCGCCCGATGCCTTGCTCATCACCCCGTAGACGTACTCTTCGCGCACGCCGTGATGGATGCGGGCCAGTTGGGCGCCGGGAATGCCGTGGCGCTGCATCGTTGCGTCGAAGCGGCTGCGCCGGCTTTCCTCATCGTCGACGGCCGACGCGGTGGCCGCGGCCTGCGCGTCGGCAGCGCGGCCCTGGCTTGGGCCGGCCTGGCGGTCGCAACCCGTGCCGAGGCACAGCAGCGCCATCGCCAGCATGGTCGTTCGCGATGCTCGGATCTTCATGGTTCCCCCAATCTGCAATGGACGAAAACCGCCGCCGGATCGGCGCGGGCGGCGCTGCGGGCGGCGGCGAAGCGCGAAACCGTTCTGCACCGGCGCTGCGCCGTGGCCGCAGCCACCCGGACGCGAAGACCATAGCGTATCTCCGCTGCGCCGCATCGCGGCCGCGCAAGCCGCGCGCGGATCTGCATGCGGCGTCGCGATTGCTGGAAAATAGGGATTCCTCCCGATGCACGCGCCACGCCACAGCGACTACCATCGGCGGCGGAGCGCCCTGCCCGGCGCCTCCATGCTCCGCCCTCGCACCCTGCCCGGAGGCCGTCCCACGATGAAACGCTGGTCCATCCTGTTGTTTGCCCTCGCCGCCTGCACGACCGCGCTGCACGCGGCGGCGGCCGAGCAGCGGCCGCGCGCGCGCGAAGCCGGCGTCGTCGTGGGCACGCTGCCGCCGGGGCCGCACAACGCGATCACCGACGTGGCCGGAGTCGGCGTGGGCCATGCCACCCTGGCCGAGGGCCGGCGCCTGCACACCGGCGTCACCGCCGTCGTGCCGCACGCGGGCAACCTGTTCCGGCAGCGGGTGCCGGCGGCGATCGTGGTCGGCAACGGCTTCGGCAAACTGGCCGGCATCACCCAGGTGCAGGAACTCGGCGAACTGGAAACGCCGATCCTGCTGACCGGCACGCTCAGCACCTGGAAGGTCGCCGACGCCACCGTGGACTGGCTGCTGCGTCAGCCGGGCATGGAACAGGTGCGCTCGATCAACCCGGTAGTGGGCGAAACCAACGACGGCTACCTCAGCGACATCCGCGCGCGCCCGTTGACCCCGGCGCTGGTCGAGCAGGCGCTGACCCGGCTCTCGCGCGGCGCGGTCGAGGAAGGCGCCGTCGGCGCCGGCGCCGGCACGGTCGCGTTCGGCTGGAAGGGCGGCATCGGCACCAGTTCGCGGCGGTTGCCGGAGACCGACGGCGGCTACACCGTGGGCGTGCTGGTGCAGAGCAACTTCGGCGGCGAACTGACCATCGCCGGCGTGCCGGTCTGGAAGGACCTGCCCGACCCGGCCGAGTACGCGCGCAGCCAGGCGGTGCCACCGCCGAGCACCGGCGACGGCAGCATCATGATGGTGGTGGCCACCGACGCGCCGCTGGATGCGGCCCAGTTGCAGCGGCTGGCGCGGCGCGCCCTGGTCGGATTGGCGCGCACCGGTTCGGTGATGTCCAACGGTTCGGGCGATTACGTCATCGCCTTCTCCACCGCCCGGGACAATCTGCGCGATCCCGCCGCATCCGTGCAGCCGGCGCGCAGCGTGGCCGGCGAAGGCATGACGCCGCTGTTCCAGGCCGTCGCCGAAGCGACCGAGGAAGCCATCCTCAATTCCATGTTCCGCGCGCAGACCGTCCATGGCCACCGCGGCACCGCCGCGGCGCTGCCGCTGGAACCGGTGCTGGAATCGCTGCGCCGCGCGCAGGCATTGCAGCCCGCGCGGCCGGCGACGCCTTGAGCCCCCGGCCACCGCCGTCGCCCTCGCGGCGACGGCTTCGCGTTACATCGCATCGCGCCGCGCCTTCTTCGCGCGAAGGCACGCGGCACCGCCCGCACGTCCACCCTGGAGACCGCCATGAATGAATCCACCGCAGCGGCGCATCCGCACCCGGTCCTGGCCCGTTGCCTGGCGAAAGGCACCGCGGCCGCCCTGCTCTTCCTGCTGGCCTGCTCGGTCGCCTTCGCCGCCAGTCCCTCGCGCACGCGCGCGGCGGGATTGCAGCAGGAACTGGACCGCCTGACGTCCTCGCTCGACGGATCGGTCGGCGTGTACGCGCTCGACCTGCGCAGCGGACGCAGCGCGCAGGTGAACGCGCAGACCGGCTTCCCGATGGCCAGCACGGTCAAGGTGCCGGTGGCGGTGCACATCCTGCGCCTGGTCGACGAAGGCAAGCTGGACCTGCACCAGCAGGTGCTGTTGCAGGAAGGCGACATCTATCCCTCGATGGGCGGGCCCGTCGATACCTACCTGACGCCCGGCTCGGCGATCACCGTGCGCGACCTGTTGCACATGATGCTGACGGTCAGCGACAACAACGCCACCGACATCCTGATCCGCCTCGGCGGCGGCACCGCGGCGGTGGACGCGCGCATGCACGCGCTCGGCATCCAGGGCATCCGCGTCGACCGCTACATCTGGGAAATGCTGTCGCACTACCTCGGCAACCTGGAAGCGTCGCCGGAGCATCCGGTCACCCCGGAGCAGTACGCCGCGCTGGACAACGCCAAGCGCAGCGAGGAAGAGCGCAACCGCTACACCCGGCTCTACAACGAAGACCCCCGCGACACCAGCACGCCGGCCGGCATGGCCGCCCTGCTCAAGCGGATCTGGGACGGCAAGGCGCTCAAGCCCGCGACCACCGAGGTGCTCAAGGCGATCATGCTGGACTGCCACACCGGGCAGAACCGGCTCAAGGGCATGCTGCCGGACGCGACGCCGGTCGCGCACAAGACCGGCACGGTCGGCCACGTCATCAACGACGTGGGCGTGATCACGCTGCCGGACGGCAAGGGCGAAGTCGTGGTCGCAGTCTTCGTCAAATCCGGCCAGGGCGACCAGGCCCGGGACAGGCTGATCGCGCAAGTGGCGCGCGCCACGCACGATTATTTCCTGTTCGTCGACGGCAATTGACGCCGCGGTTCGATGAAACCGCAAGCGGACCGGGGCCGCGTTCTGCCGGCCTCCGGTCATCCGCACCGCTGCTCCGCCGTACCGCTTCCGCCGCGCGCGCCCGACCGCGATCGCGCCAACCAATTCCGGGTTTCCTCTGATTCCTTCCCGCGCGGCGGGTGATCAAATGCGGTGGAACCCGGGGATTCCGGCCAGGCACGGCGCACGCACTGCCTGATCGCTCCCCTCCACGATCGAAGCAACCCTCTCCGGCACGGGGAGCGGGCTTGCTGCGCCCCGCGTCCAGCCACCACCTGCCGAACCCCTGGGAGAGAAGAGGTCACCATGCCCATCCATCACCATTCACCGCAGCGCTGCCGCCTGGTCGCGGCGATCATCCTGGGCCTGGCCTTGCCGGCGGCCGCGTTCGCCGGCGCGCAGGACGCGCCGCAGAACGACGACGCCACGTCCGGCGAGGCCGACAAGCCGGCCCAGACCCTGGACAAGGTGGAAGTCACCGGCTCGCGCATCAAGCGTGCGGAGATCGAGGGCCCGTCGCCGGTGGTGGTGATCACCGCCGAGGACATTCGCAAGCAGGGCTACAGCACCATCGCCGAAGCGTTGCAGACGCTGACCCAGTTCAACGGCGACGTCATCGGCGGCGAACTCAGCGCCAGCTCGTCGCAGCCGGATGCTTCCTTCCTCAACCTGCGCGGCCTGGGCGTGGGCTACCAGTTGATCCTGCTCAACGGCAAGCGCATGACCGAGTACGCGGCCAGCTCCGGCGCGGCCTCCACCGGCGTCAGCGTGGGCAGCATCCCGGCCGCTGCGGTGGCGCGCATCGAAGTGCTCAACGGCGGCGCCTCGGCGATCTACGGTTCCGACGCGGTGGCCGGCGTTGTCAACATCGTCACCAAGGACGACTGGGAGGGCAACCACCTGCGCATCCGCGGCGGCACCACCGCGCGCGGCGGCGGCGACACCGGCCAGATCCAGCTCAGCGGCGGCAAGGCATGGGACCGCGGCAGCCTGACCTACGCGTTCGAGCAGTTGAACCGCGAGCCGATCCGCTACGGACAACGCAGCCACGTCATCCTCAGCGGCATGAACGCACCCGGCAACGCCGGCACCAACCGCCCGACCTGGGGCCTGGACACCGCGCTGATGGACGGCGGCTACAACGGCTACTACTGGATGGACCGCGACGGCCAGTTGGTCTACACCGGCGACGTCGACCCGCTGACCGCGGCCGAAGCGCTGGAATACTCCTGCCGCAACGCCGACCCCAACTACTTCCCCATGTACTGGTCCGCCGACGACCAGTTGCCCAGCGCCTGCGGCAACGCCACCTACTACGACGGCGACACCTTAGCCAACAAGTACAACAAGACCTCGGCCTACCTGGCCGGCCGCTACCGCTTCAGCGACGACGTCGAAGGCTACGGCCAGGTGCTGATGCAGCACTCCCGCAGCCAGGCCGCGCACCGCACCAGCATGTACCTGTACAACGCCGGCAGCGCCTACGACGTCGACATCGGCCAGTTCGAATACTGGCGCCCGCTCGATCCCAACAGCATCGGCGGCGTGCCGATGCGCATCTGGGAGGAAACCACGCTCAGCGCCAACGCCGGCGTGCGCGGCACCGTCGGCCGCTTCGACTGGGACGCCAGCATCAGCCTCTCGCGCGACGAGATGAAGAGCCGCTGGGACCAGTTGATGACCGACCGCGTGCACCATTACCTGTTCGGCGACCCGGTCGGCAGTGTCGACGGCTGGCCGCTGTACGACATCGACCCGGCGGTGCTGTTCGGCCGGGTCGGACCGGAGCAGTACGCCTCGATGGTGTCCACCATCCACAACCGGGCGATATCGCAGACCTCGCAGGCGCAGTTCGTGCTGAGCGGCCCGCTGTTCTCGCTGCCGGCCGGCGACGTGGAGATGGCGGCGATCGTCGAGGCCTCGCATTCCAAGTACCAGCTCCGCCCGGATGCGCGCAGCATCAGCACCTACGAGGACCCCGACAAGACCTTCAACTTCACCGGCGTGGTCGGCGGCGGCCCGCGCGACCGTTACGGCGTGGGCGTCGAGTTCCGGGTCCCGTTGCTGGACAGCCTGACCGCCAACGTCGCCGGCCGCTGGGACAAGTACGACGACATCTCCGACGTCGGCGACGCGACCACCTGGCAGGCCAGCCTGGAATGGCGTCCCATCGACAGCCTGCTGGTCCGCGCCAGTCGCCAGACCAGCTTCATGGCGCCCAACATCATGTGGCTGTACGGCGAGCCGGTGACCAACTACGACGACTACCTCACCAACGAATACCTGTGCCGCGTGAACGGCCTGGACCTGACCACGCCCGCCGGCCTGGCCCAGTGCGGCAGCGACTACCGCCAGGGTTCGTGGTACGTGGAGGGCGGCAACAACACCCGCCTGCACGAGGAGACGGCGACGTCCAACGGGTTCGGCATCGTCTGGGACATCACCGACACGCTCTCGGTCAGCGCCGACTACTGGGAGATCGAGCTCAAGGGCAAGAGCGAATACCTGGACACCGCCACCCTGATGAGCGCCAGCGCCGACTGCCTGCTGGGCCGCCGGCTCGACGGCACGCCGGTCGATCCCAACTCGGCCGCCTGCGCCATCTACACCAGCTACGTGCAGCGCGACGCGGCCGGCAACGTCACCGAGTACTTCCTCGACGCGATCAACCAGGCCGGCGTGCGCACCAAGGGCTTCGACGCCAGCGTGAAGTACGCCTGGGGCTGGGGCGCGCTGGGCAACTTCAGCCTCAACCTGGGCATGAGCCGCACCCTGGGCTACGACGTGAAGATCGCCGACGGCGACCCGTGGGAGGACTACATGGGCTGCTCCTACTCCGCCACCTACAGTTGCGGCAGCCAGCCGCTGGCCTTCCGCACCCGCACCAACTGGACCCTGAGCTGGAACAAGGACGACTGGGCGGGCAGCGTGTACGGCTACCGCAACGGCGCGCGCGTGAACTACCAGGCCACCGGCCACCTGCCGTCCTACGTGCAGTGGAATGCCAGCCTGTCGAAGAAGATCACCGACAACGTGCGCCTGGGCGTGGACGTGACCAACCTGTTCGACGAGTACGGGCCGAAGGACTCGACCATGACCTGGTATCCGTTCTACCAGAACATCTACGGCGTCACCGGCCGCGCGATCTACGTGAACCTGGACATCGACTTCTGACGCCGCCGGTTGCGGACGGAGCAAGGCAAGGACGCCGGCAGGGACACGCGGGAACGCCGTGGACGGCGTTCCCGATCCCGGCGATCCGTGCTTCGTGCGGTGCCGTCGCGAGATGGCGACGCCGGGGCGGTGTCGCCGGGATTCTTCGTTTTTTGGGGTGACGTCGTGGGGCTGCCATCCACTGCATGAGGGGTGACGCGCAACGCGGTCGACGTGTTCTGCCCGTGCGCCATTGGCTGCTCATTGCAACAGGCATTCGGATGCTGGTGCATCGCTATCCCGGTGCGGGTGGATAACGGCGGCGGCAGGCCAAGCGCGACCGCCGACTGTTCAGCCAGACGATGCGATGAAGTGTGGGTGTGTGGGTGCTCGGATGCGGAACGAGTTGCGAGTTGCGAGTTGCGAGTACGGTGCGAGCGTGGCGTGGCGGAACAGGCTCGCACTATTCGCTTGCAGGTCCGCCGAGGAGTGAACTGTGGAAGCGGAAGATGGACATGCGCGCCTCCGGTTCCAGCAACCCGGCGACGACCGTTTCGCCTACGTGGCTCCGCGCGGTTCCAGTACGTCTTCCTGCGCATCGCTTCGCATGCCGGCACGCGCAAGGCTTCAGTCCCGACTGCCTGGGCGGGTCTCCTGCATTCCGCGCTTCACGCACCGGCTGTGCACACCCTCTTCACTGCCCTTCGGGCCGCACCGTCTCCACGTCGCCCACGTCCACGCGTCCTTTCGGCGGCGTCTTCCAGAGGGCGTCCTGCAGGCGCCAGTAGTCTTCCGGCTGCCAGTATTTCCGGTCGTAGTACTGGTCGCCGCGCACGGTCATGTCGGTGCCGGCCAGCGGCCCGCTGTACGGGATGATGGTCAGGTTGCCGACGCTGCCGACCCGGCTGCCGGTGACGCTGCCGGCGGCGCGGCGCAGGATCCGCTCCAGCCGCGGCTTGGCCGCTTCGTCGCCGTATTCGGCCATGACCGCCTGGCCGCGGTCGATGGCGTCCTGCCGCTGGGCTTCGTCCAGTTGCGCCCAGTAGCCCTCGCGGCGCGCCAGGAAATCGGGATACAGGCGCTCGGCGGCGACGTCCATCCAGGCATAGGCGATGGCGGGGTCGCGGGCGGCGCCCAGGCCGCGCCAGTACATGTCCGCCACGATCGCCTGCGAGGGCTTGTCGGCGTAATGCGCCGCGCGCTTGAAGTGCTCCAGCGCGGCCGCGTACTCCTGCCGGCCGAAGGCGCGCACGCCCTCGGCCCGCCAGCCCAGGTCGGGGTGCGCGGCCAGGAAGTTCCCGGTCAGCACCGCCGGGTCCATGCCCGGCGCGGGCGACGGGCCTTCTGCCGCCTGTACCGGCAGCGCGGCCATGCAGCCCAGCCAGAAGAGGACAGTCCATCGGGTCCGCATGCCATGCCCTCGAGCCGTGCCGGGCGCCCATCTTAGGGGAAAGCCGGCGCCGGCAGGCGTTAAACTGGCGCGCCGTACCCGACAGTCGCATGCACGGCCTCAATCCTCCCCAACGCGCCGCCGTCCTTCACAGCAAGGGCCCCCTGCTGGTGCTCGCGGGCGCCGGCAGCGGCAAGACGCGGGTGATCGTGGAGAAGATCGCGCATTTGATCGCGGGCAACCACTTCCCGGCGCGCCGGATCGCAGCGATCACCTTCACCAACAAGTCCGCCAAGGAAATGCGCGAGCGCGTGGCCAAGCGCATCCGGGGCGACGCGGCCGACGGCCTGACCATCTGCACCTTCCACGCGCTGGGGCTGAAGTTCCTGCAGATCGAGCATGCCGCGGTGGGCCTGAAGCGCGGCTTCTCCATCTTCGACGCCGACGACGCGGCCGCCCAGGTCAAGGACCTGATGTACGGCGCCAAGCCCGACGACGTGGAGATGGCGAAGAACCTGATCTCGCGCGCCAAGAACGCCGGCCTGTCGCCCGAGCAGGCGCTGGCCGAGGCCCGCACCAACCGCGAGAAGGAAGCCGCGCTGCTGTACCAGCGCTACCAGGACCGGCTGGCCGCGTTCAACGCGGTGGACTTCGACGACCTGATCCGCCTGCCGGTGCAGGTGCTGGAGAACCATCCCGAGGTCACCGCCGCGTGGCGCGAGCGCATCGGCTACCTGCTGGTGGACGAATGCCAGGACACCAACGACGCGCAGTACCGCCTGCTCAAGGCCATCGCCGGCGAGCGAGGCGACTTCACCTGCGTGGGCGACGACGACCAGAGCATCTACGCCTGGCGCGGCGCCAACCCCGACAACCTGCTGCAGATGGCGAAGGACTATCCGAAGCTGCAGATCGTCAAGCTGGAGCAGAACTACCGCTGCAGCAACCGCGTGCTGCGCGCCGCCAACGCGCTGATCGCGCACAACCCGCACGAGCACCCGAAGAAACTGTGGAGCGACCAGGCCGACGGCGAGCGCATCCGCGTGTGGGAATGCCGCGACGGCGAGCACGAGGCGGAGAAGGTGGCCGCCGAGATCTCCTTCCTGCACGCCTCCAAGAGCGCGGCGTGGAGCGACTTCTGCATCCTGTTCCGCGGCAACCACCAGTCGCGGCCGCTGGAGAAGGCCCTGCAACTGCTGCGCATCCCCTACCACCTGACCGGCGGCACCGCCTTCCTGGAGCGGCAGGAAGTGAAGGACGCGATGGCCTGGCTGCGGCTGCTGGTGAACCCGGACGACGATGCGGCCTTCCTGCGCGCGGTGCAGTCGCCCAAGCGCGAGGTCGGCGCCGGCTCGCTGGCCAAGCTAGCGGAAATGGCGCAGCGCGCGCACCTGCCGCTGTCGCGCGCAGCCGAATCGATGGGTGCGCTGAAGGCATTACCGGCGCGCGCGGCCAACGGCCTGAGCGCGTTCAACGACATCGTGCGTGACCTGCGCCGGCACGCCGACGAACTGCCGCCGGCCGACCTGGTGCGGCGCCTGAGCGAGCGCTCCGGCCTGCTCGGCGAGCTGCGCGCGCAGTGCAAGGACGAAGCCTCGTTCCAGCGCCGCCGCGCCAACCTGGACGAACTGGCCGACTGGTTCGAAGGCGGCCCGCGCGGCAGCAGCGCCGGCGATCTGGCCGCGCAACTGGCGCTGCTCTCGCGCAACGACAAGGACGACGGCGGCAACCAGGTGCGGCTGATGAGCCTGCATGCGGCCAAGGGCCTGGAGTTCCGCTACGTCTTCATCGTCGGCTGCGAGGACGGCACCCTGCCGCACGAGACCAGCGTGGACGAAGGCAACCTGGAAGAGGAACGGCGGCTGATGTACGTGGGCATCACCCGCGCCAAGGAGCAGTTGTGGCTGAGCTACAGCCGCGAGACGCGCCGCTTCGGCGACCGCCTGCGCCTGCAACCCAGCCGCTTCCTCGGCGAACTTCCCGCCGACGAACTGCAACGCGACGGCGCCGATCCCGTCGCCGACGCCGAGCGCAAGAAAGAACGCGCCAGCGCCGGCCTGGCCGCGATCCAGGCCCTGCTGGGCGATTGATCCGCCACGCTCCTTGCGCACCTGTAGGAGCGACGCAAGTCGCGACCATGGACTACCGGAGCGGTTCCGCCACGGATGAAGCGGATAGGCGCGGATAAGGCATTGCAGTGTCGACGCGCTTTCGGCTTCATCGGCCCAGCGTCATCGGCTTTGAGCTCTATCCGCGTTTGATCCGCGTCATCCGCATCATCCGTGGCCAAAGGCTTCTTCAGGTCCACGGTCGCGGCTTGCGTCGCTCCTACGGCGGCCGCGGGCGCGGTACGCTTGCGGGCGGACTTCGGGAGGAAAGGCGATGACGCGCAACAGCCGGGCCTGGTGGCTGGTCGGTTTCCTGGTCGCTTTCGTGGGCGTGGGTTTTCCCTACTGGCAGCTTGCCTATGCGCAGGCCGGCCTGCCCGCTGCGCTGTACGGGCCCGGGCTGGTGGCGGTGGCCGTGGTGGCGATGCTGTTGCGCGCGTTCGGCACCGGCCGCTTCCTGCCGCTGTGGCTGCTGGCCGCGGCCTCCGTCCCCGCCGCGGTCGCCGCGCGCATCGCCGTGGACGTGGCGCGCGATGCCACCGCGCACAACCTCTGGCCGCTGGAACTGGGCATCGCCGCCGCGCTGGGATTGGGCGCCTCGCTGGCGGGGACCGCCCTCGGCAGCCTGTTCCTGCTGCGCAGCAGCCGGCGGCCCGAATGACGCCCCGCGTCCGCGGCACGATGCGGAACAGGAGGGCGCCATGACGGCCGATGCGCGGCTGGCGCTGCTGGCGTCCTACAACCAGTGGATGAACCGGCGCTTGTACGACGCCGCGGCGACCCTGCCGCACGCCGCGCTGGCCGCGGACCGCGGCGCGTTCTTCGGCTCGATCCTCGGCACGCTGAACCATCTGGTCGTGACCGACACGATCTGGCTCAAGCGCTTCGCGTCGGCGGCGGATGCGCCGGCGGTGCTCGCCGAACTCGACGGCACGCCGATGCCGGCCTCGCTCGACGCCCTGCCCTATCCCACGCTGCCGCCGCTGCGTGAACGGCGCGAATGGCTGGACGCGCTGATCGTCCGGTGGGTGGAGGCGCTCACGCCGGACCGGCTGTCCTCGTGCCTGGTCTACGCCAACATGAAGGGCGTGCCGGCACGCCGCAGCACGCTGGCACTGGCCACGCACCTGTTCAACCACCAGACCCATCATCGCGGGCAGGCGACCACGCTGCTGGCGCAGGCCGGCGTGGACGTGGGCGCGACCGACCTGCTGGCGCTGATTCCCGACGAACCCGCCTAGGCCGGCCCTGCGCCGCCCGCGGCAACGGAAGCGCGCGGCAAGGCGGCATTCCGGCGATGCACCGACGAAGAACGCGCAGGGGACGATTCCCAGCGCGGCGGCGGCAACCGCAGTAGCGCCGGCAACGACGGCATCGACCTGCCGGAAACAATCGCATCACACGCACGCATCGAGCATGCCTGCGCGGCGAATAACCCGCCTGCACCATGCACCGCCTCGGCCCGCGACCATGCCGCCAATGCAGCATGCTCCGCCGGCCTTCGCCCGCGTCAGCCCTCGCGTGCTTCCAGCAGGTGCGCCAGCCGTTCGCGCAACGCGACGACTTCCTCCTCCAGCGCCGCCACGCGGGCTTCCAGTTCGGGCGATGCGGTGCCGGCGGCCGGCGCCGAAGCCACGCGCGCCGCGATCGCGGCCACGTCCACCGGGCCGCACAGCAGGTGCACATAGCGGTCCTCGCGCTGGCCAGGGCCGCGCGGAATCTGCACCACCAGCGCCGGGCTGCGCTGGATCATGCGCTCCAGGTGGTGGCGCACGTCGTCGGCGTCGGCGAAGCGGCTCAGGCGTTCACTGCGCGCCAGCAGTTCGTGCACGGTCTGCGGGCCGCGCAGCAGCAGCAGGCCCAGCAGCGCGACCTGTTGCTGAGGCAGGCTGATGAACGCGGCGGCGCGGTGCTCGTAGCGCTCGGCGCGCGAGGAGAAGACCTGCTTGGCCAGCCCTTTCTGCTCCAGTTGCCGCAGCGCGTGGTTCACCGCGCCCAGGTCCATCGCCATCACCGGATCGCGCGCGGTCTTCTGGTTGGCGGCGGCCTGCGCGGCGTTGACCGTCAGCGGATAAGTGTCCGGCGTGGTGGCCTCTTTCTCGACCAGGCAGCCCAGCAAGCGGGCTTCGGCGGCGTTGAGCGGTTCGGGCAGGGCGGCGACGGCGTCGTCCATGGGCTTTTCTTCCTCGTTGCAGCAGGGCGGGCAGGATATACCGGGCGCGCCTGCGCACCGGCGTGGAGCCTCTTCTTTCGAAGGACGGCCGCAATACCGGTCGGCTAGAATCGCCGTCTCCCGAACACCGGACGTCCCATGCGCGCTTCGCTGCTCGCCGTCGCCCTGGCGGCCTCGTTCCCGATCCTGTCCGCCTGCCGCCACGTCGAACCGGCCGCCGAGGCGCCCGCGCCGGCCGTCGTGCAGGCCGAGGCGCCCGCCGTCGCGCACGACAACCTCAACGCGGTGGCCTGGGTGCAGACCTCGGTGGAATACCGCGCGCTGACCACGCAGACCTTCCGCGCCGCCGCGGACCACCTGGACCAGGCGCTGAAGCAGAAGCACTGGGACGCGCTGGTGCCGGAAGAGCGCGGCAACGCCGCCGCCGGCCTCAAGCCGGCCGTGGTGATGGACGTGGACGAGACCGTGCTGGACAACTCGCCCTACCAGGCGCGGCTGATCCGCGACGGCAAGGAATACGACGACATCAGTTGGGACCAGTGGGTGGCCGAACAGAAGGCCAGGCCGCTGCCGGGCGTGGTGGATTTCGCCCGCGCCGCCAACGCCAGGGGCGTGACCATCCTCTACATCTCCAACCGCGCGGTGCACCTGAAGGACGCGACCCTGGCCAACCTGAGGGCCGCCGGCCTGCCGGTGGCCGACGACAGCGTGTTCCTGGGGCTGGGCACCTTCGTGAAGGACTGCGAGCAGCAGGGCTCGGAGAAGGCGTGCCGGCGGCGCCTGGCCGGGCAGAAGTACCGCGTGCTGATGCAGTTCGGCGACCAGATCGGCGACTTCGTGCAGGTGCAGGCCAACACCCGCGAAGGCCGGCAGGCGCTGCTGGACGAATACGCCGACTGGTTCGGCGAGCGCTGGTGGATGCTGCCCAACCCGACCTATGGCTCGTGGGAGCCGGCGCTGTTCGACAACGACTGGGCGCGGCCGCCGGCCGCGCGCAGCCGCGCCAAGCGCGACGCGCTGGACTACGCACGATGAGCGCACGCGGCCCGCTGGCGCTGGCGCCGCGCGAACGCCTGATCTTCGCGCTGGACGCACCGTCCGGCGCCGACGCGCTGGCGTGGGTGGACCGGCTGGGCGAGTCCGTGCGGTTCTACAAGATCGGCATGGAACTGCTGGCCAGCGGCGACTACTTCACCGTGCTGGACGAACTGGCGCGGCGCGACAAGCGGGTGTTCGTGGACCTGAAGTTCTTCGACATCCCCGCCACCGTGGCCGGGGTGATCCGCGGCCTGTCGCGCTGGCCGGTGACCTACTGCACCATCCACGGCTGGCACGCCGGGATGATGGAAGCCGCGGCCGCCGCGCGCAGCCGCGACATGCGCCTGCTGGCGGTGACCGTGCTGACTTCGATGGACGGCGGCGATCTGCGCGCCATGGGAATCAACAGCGGCGAACCGGCGGAGATCGTCGTGCAACGTGCATTGGCCGCGCAGGCTGCGGGCATCGACGGGGTGATCGCCTCGGGGCAGGAGGCCGGGCTGATCCGCGCCGCCACCGGTCCGGGCTTCTCCATCGTCTGCCCGGGGATCCGCCCTGGCGGGCCGGCCGGCGACGACCAGAAGCGCACGGTCGGCGTGGCCGAGGCCTTCGCGCTGGGCGCGGACGCCATCGTGGTGGGCCGCCCCATCAGCAAGGCGGCCGACCCGCGCGCCGCCGCCGAGGCCATCCAGGCGGAAATCGCCGCATCGCTCCAATAAAATCAATAGTTTGTATGAATCAATTTCAGGTATTGCCTTAACATCGAGGCGCGGGTAGGCTGTGCGCATCCGGCCCTGTGGGCCGGACATGTGCCACAACACTTCGTCCTCCGGTTTCGGCCGGACTTCAGGAGGCCAGCGGCGTCGCAAAACGCCCGGCCTCCTTTTTTATTGGAGCGGAGAACAGGGAATGATCTTTCCCTGCCGCGGAGCGGGGCGGTCCCCCGGAACCTTCCATCCCCTGTTCCCGTTTCTGCTCCCAATTGCGACCTCCATGCTTGCCGCCTCCCCCGCCGGCCGCGAAGATGCGGGGCGACCGGGGAGTCACCGCCTATGCCGAAGTCCTTCGCGCCCGCCCTGCGCGCGCTGGCAGCCCTGTGGCTGCTGCTCGCCCTGCTGGCCGCCTGCAAGCGCCAACCCGAGGAACTGGCCGGCGCCGCCAGCGAGCCGGCCGCCGCCGTGCGCCAGTTGGCGGCCCACCTGCAGCGCAACGACCTGGTCGCGTTCGCGCGCGACGCCGTCCCGCCCGGCCTGCACGACCGCCTGGACGCGGCCTGGCGCAGCGGCCACAGCCGCTGGCCGCTGGACGAGCTTCCGCTGGACGACAAGCTGGTGCCGATGCTGGCGGCGCTGGCGGCGAAGGATTCGGAAAAGACCCTGCAGCGCAGCTTCGAGCGCCAGTTCGCCCGCCAGGACCGCGACCTGCGGGAGGCCGCGCGCACGCTGGGCCTGTTCGGCGTGCAGTACGTGAAGAACGAGGGCGACTACACCGCGGAGGAACGCGAGCACTACGCCCAGGTCATCGCTGCCCTCAGCGACTGGGCGCAGCAAGCGCCGCTGGGCGATCCGGCGCTGGCGCGCGCCAGCCTGACCCGGCTGGCCCCGGCTGCGCGGCGCAGCGGCCTGACCAGCGAACAGGCCCTGTCCGACGCCGGCATGCAGGCCAGCCTGCAACGGCTGTCGCCGTTCTTCGCCGAGGCCAAGGCCACCTTCGCCCGCTATGGCCTGCCACTGGATGCCACCTTCGCCGACCTGCGCACCGGCCTGGTCGAAGAGCAGGGCGATCGCGCGCGGGTGCGCATCCACTACCCGTTCGGCGAACACGAGATCGACGCCGTGGTCAGCCTGGTCCGCCGCGACGGCCACTGGTACCTGAGCGACTACCTGCGCCATGCCGAAGCCGCGCTGGCCGCGGCCGCGGCCGCCGACGCGGGTGCCGCCGCGCCGCCGGCGCCCGCCAAAGGCGACGGACCCGCCACGCCGTGAACGGCCGGGACCGTCTTCGCACGACTCTGCGCCGGGCTCTCTTGGCGGGCCTGCTCGCCGGCGTGGCCGCGACGGCGGCGCAGGCCCATCCCGGCGGCCTGGACAAGCAGGGCTGCCATACCAATCGCAAGACCGGCGAATACCACTGCCATCGCGGCGCGCCGCCCGCCGCTTCCGCCGCGCCGCGTTCATCGGCAATCCAACCCCTCCCGTTCGCACCCGCTCCCGGGACCGCACCCACGCCCGTGCAACGCGCGGCGCCGCGCACCGCCCCGGGCCGCGCCTACCGCAACTGCGCCGAAGCCCGTGCCGCCGGGGCCGCGCCGGTCCGGCGGGGCGATCCCGGCTACGGGCCGCACCTGGACCGCGACAACGACGGCATCGGCTGCGAACCCTACCGCGGCCGCTGATCCCTTCCCGTTCAACCACTTGCGCCCCCCATAACCGCCCCAGGCCGATGCGGGCGGATGAGCGGGCCGGCCGGAAACGCTTTCCAGACCGCCGCGGCACTGGGCCATAATGCGACCGATGCCTGAACAGAATTCCCTGCCGTTCCCCGACGCCCCCAAACCGACGCCCCCGGAGAAGAAGCCGGCCGCGACGGACGCGCCTGCGCCCGACTCCGCGTCGGCCGCGGCGGCCCGCGACGAAGCGCCGGTGACCGCGGGCGTACCGATGGCGCCCCCGACCGGCATCCGCCAGGCCAAGCGCCCGCTGTGGGCGCGCCTGCTGGGCCGGCTGGCCGATCCCTGGCTGACACTGGCCATCGAACCGCAGGGGCCGGTCGTGCTCGACGGCCGCCCGGTCTGCTACGTGCTGGAAGACTACGGCCTGTCCAACGCGCTGATCCTGGACCGCGCCTGCCGCGACGCCGGCCTGCCCTCGCCGCTGGTGCCGCTGCCGGTGCCCGGCAATCCACTGGGGCGCAAGCGCGCCTACGTGGCGCTGTCGCGCCGCAACGCCAGCACCCTGATCCCCGACCAGGTCAGCGCCAAGACCCATTCCGGCTCGCTGGCGCGGCTGCTGCAGGCGCACCGGTCCAATCCGGAGCTGGACGTGCAACTGGTGCCGGTGTCGATCTTCGTCGGCCGCGCGCCGGACAAGCAGAGCGGCTGGTTCTCGGTGCTGTTCTCGGAGAACTGGGCCATCGTCGGCCGCTTCCGCCGCCTGCTGGCGATCCTGCTGAACGGCCGCAGCACCATCGTGCGCTTCGCCCCGCCGGTGTCGCTGAAGGACACCGTGGCCGAGGGGCTGGACCCCGAGCGCACCGTGCGCAAGCTCTCGCGCGTGCTGCGCACCCACTTCCACCGCATCCGCGAGGCGGTGATCGGCCCCGACCTGTCCACCCGCCGCCTGCTGGTGGACCAGGTGCTGGCCGCCGAGCCGGTGAAGGAAGCCATCACCGAGCAGGCCCGGCGCGACAAGTCCAAGCCCGAGGACGCGTGGAAGAAGGCCCACGCCTATGCCTGGGAGATCGCCGCCGACTACTCCAACCCGGTGGTGCGCTCGGCCAGCTTCCTGCTCAGCCACGTCTGGAACCAGATCTACGACGGCGTGCTGGTCCACCACCTGGACAAGTTCAAGGACGCCGCGCCCGGCCACGAAGTGGTCTACGTGCCCTGCCACCGCAGCCACATGGACTACCTGCTGCTGTCGTACCTGCTGTACGAGCGCGGCATCGTGCCGCCGCACATCGCCGCCGGCATCAACCTCAACCTGCCGGTGGTGGGCACGCTGCTGCGCAAGGGCGGCGCGTTCTTCATGCGCCGCAGCTTCCGCGGCAACCCGCTGTACTCGGCGGTGTTCACCGAATACGTCGCGCAACTGGTCTCCGGCGGCTATTCGCTGGAGTACTTCATCGAGGGCGGGCGCTCGCGCACCGGCCGGCTGCTGCCGCCCAAGGGCGGCATGATCTCGATGACCGTGCGCGCCTTCCTGCGCCAGCCGCGCAAGCCGGTGCTGTTCCAGCCGGTCTACATCGGCTACGAGAAGCTGCTGGAAGGCACCAGCTACCTGGACGAGCTGAGCGGCCGGCCGAAGGAGAAGGAATCCATCTGGGCCGTGCTGTGGGGCATCCCCAAGGTGCTGCGGCAGAACTACGGCCAGGTGGTGGTGAACTTCGGCGAGCCGATCCCGCTGAGCGCCATGCTGTCCGAGCGCGCGCCGGAATGGGACGGCCAGCCGGTCGGCGAGGACGAGAAGCCCGCGTGGCTGTCCGACACCGTGGACGCGCTGGCGCAGAAGATCCAGGTCAACATCAACCGCGCCGCCGACGTGAACCCGATCAACCTGCTGGCGCTGGCGCTGCTGTCCACGCCCAAGCACGCGATGGGCGAGGCCGACCTGATCGCGCAGATCGAACTGTCCAAGACGCTGCTGGCCGAGCTGCCGTACTCGGACCGGGTGACGGTCACCCCGCACTCGCCCGAGCGCATCATCGCCCACGCCGAGGAGATCGCCATGCTGCAGCGGATCAAGCATCCGCTGGGCGACGTGCTGAGCGTGGACGGCGACACCGCGGTGCTGCTGAGCTACTACCGCAACAACGTGCTGCACCTGTTCACGGCCTCGTCGTGGATCGCCTGCTGCTTCCAGAACAACCGCCGCATGAGCCGCGCCGGCGTGCTGCGGCTGGGCCGCACGCTGTACCCGTTCCTGCAGGCGGAACTGTTCCTGCCGTGGAGCGAGGACGAGTTCGCCCAGCGCATGGACCGCACCATCGACGTGTTCGTCCGCGAAGGCCTGCTGCAGCAGGTCAACGAGGACGACGGCGGCATCCTGGCCCGCAGCTCGGGCCAGACCGACGAGGTGTTCCGCCTGCGCGCGATCGGCCATTCGCTGCAACAGGCGTTCGAGCGCTACTACATCGCCATCTCGGTGCTGGTGAAGAACGGCCCCGGCACGCTGGGCGCAGCGGAACTGGAAAGCCTGTGCCAACAGGCCGCGCAGCGCCTGAGCCTGCTGTACGCGCCGGCGGCGCCGGAGTTCTTCGACAGGACGCTGTTCCGCGGCTTCATCCAGAAGCTGCGCGAACTGAAGCTGGTATGGCCGGACGAGAACAGCAAGCTGCTGTTCGACGAACGCCTGGACGCCTGGGCGCGCGACGCCAAGGCCATCCTGGGCCGCGAACTGCGCCATACCATCGAGCGGGTCAGCCCGGAAGCGGCCAAGCCGGAACCCGAAGCCGCGGCGACTCCTGCTGACTGAAGCAGTCCTGCTGCACGGCGCTTCGGCGCGGCGTGCGAGTCGATGTCGCGGCCGCATTCATTGCCCCGCATGGCGCGGCATGCACTCTTGGACGACGGTGCTGACCAGCCGGTGCACAGGAAGCACGGCACCTGACGGAATTGCCGATCCGGCCGGCGCATCCCCGCCGGTCCGCAGTCAACCTACATCGTGTCGCCGAAGTTGCGCTCCAGCCACGTCCGCGCCGGCAGCGCGCGGGCGGGCTCGCGGACCAGCCGGTGCAGCGGCGAGCCGCACTCGGACAGATGCGGCTCGTCCTCGGGCACCAGCGCCATGCGCAGCAGGTCGG
>ERZ761602.1705-NODE-1705-length-38427-cov-5.678880_pt1 | contig 38427 bp, 36 predicted proteins | sample MGYA00512165_ERZ761602 | MGnify/ENA primary metagenome ERZ761602 (study PRJEB28899, sample SAMN02445085) | bioreactor sludge metagenome | biome: EBPR sludge; isolation source: Thorneside wastewater treatment plant | place: Australia: Brisbane, Thorneside...
CTCTCGTAGATAACGAATTCCTTGCAGCAAAGTATCCATGGAAGACTGGCTTTGAGCTCCAGGAGGAAGCTGCTCCGCGCGTCCGCCACCGAACTTGCCAGCGCAAGATTGCAAGCACAGCATGGCTGCCAGCATCAGTGTGCCAAAGAAAAATTGTGATCGGAAAATCTTAGGAAGATTTATCTGCCGATTGAGTGAACTGACCGTAAATATGTTCTGCCATTGCATGAGCCGCCTCATTTAGTTCGTCCTTGGCAGATTGCACGATCAATATATCGTCGGCCTCCAGTGCTTTTTTGGCATTTGCGAGGGCCTGAATCGAGCGTTCCGCCAATTCAGAAGGTAGCCCTTCTTGGAATTCATTGACAGATTTTTCTGAAGTGAAAATCAGACCTTCCAAGTCGAGTTTGGCCTCGGTGAGTTCTTTCTGCTTTGCATCAGATTCAGCATGCGCTTCAGCTTCGGTGATAATTTTTTTGATTTCATTTTCGGAAAGACCGCTCGACGCTGTGACCCGAATGGCTTGTTCCTTTCCTGTGCCCATGTCTTGCGCTTTCACGCTTACTATTCCGTTCGAATCAATGCTAAAGGTCACTTCAATTTGCGGCACGCCGCGTGGGGCGGGTGGGATGTCAGAGAGATCAAATTTAGCCAATGTTTTATTGTGCGCAGATAATTCCCGTTCCCCCTGTAAGACGTGGACGCTTACAAAGTTTTGATTATCTTGCGCGGTGGTAAAGGTCTTTGATTTCAGTGTCGGAATGGCCGTATTTTTTTCAATAATTTTCGTGAAGACGCCTCCAGCCGTTTCAACCCCTAGCGAAAGAGGAGTGACATCGAGAAGAATGACATTGGAAACTTCTCCGGTGATCACACCCCCTTGAATGGCGGCGCCAATCGCAACGACTTCATCGGGATTAATCGTAAAATCTCCAGGTTTGCCAAAGATCTCAGCCACCTTAGCTTGAACGGCTGGCATGCGAGTCATGCCGCCCACCAATAGGACTTTGTGAATTTGATCGGGCTGTAATTTTGCATCGGCCATCGCAGTGACGCAAGGTTGCGCTAGGCGCTCAATGAGCTCCTTGCAGAGTTCGTTTAAAACAGGGCGAGTGATTTTTTGCTTCAAGTGTCGAGGGTTTCCATCGACTGCGGTGATGAAAGGCAACTCCACTTCCGTCTCTTCCGAAGAAGAAAGTTCGTGCTTCGCTTTTTCGGCAGCTTCTTTAATGCGTTGAAGTGCCAATTGATCTTTCGAAAGATCGATATTTTCGATGGCCTTAAACTTTTCAATCAGAAACATCATGATCTGATGATCAAAGTCCTCGCCTCCAAGGAAAGTATCGCCGTTGGTGGACTTCACTTGATACACGCCATCATTCAATTCGAGGACCGAGATATCGAACGTTCCTCCGCCAAGATCGAAGACGGCAATTCTTTCAGCGCCTTCTTTATCCAACCCGTAGGCGAGGGCCGCCGCGGTGGGCTCATTTAAAATTCGTAAGACATTCAACCCGGAGATGCGGCCCGCATCCTTTGTGGCCTGGCGTTGAGCATCATTGAAATAAGCGGGGACGGTAATCACGGCATCCGTCACAGGTTGGCCCACGTAATCCTCTGCAATTTCCTTCATCTTTTTAAGAACCATCGAAGAAATCTCGCTCGGACTGTGCTCTGTCGTATCGATCTTCACCCAGGCATCTCCATTTTTTGCCTGGCTAATCGAATAGGGGAGAACTTCGCGAGACTTAGTAACCATCGCGTCGTCAAATTTGCGTCCGATCAATCGCTTTACGGCGTGCACCGTGCGGGACGAGTTCGTAACGGCCTGACGTTTCGCCATTTGGCCAACCAATCGTTCATTGGATTTTGTAAATGCCACAATCGAGGGTGTAGTTCGCGCACCTTCTGAATTGGGGATGACTACCGGTTTGCCATTTTCAAGCAAACAGACGCAGGAGTTCGTAGTTCCTAAATCGATTCCGATGACTCGCCCTGATCCACTCATTCTTTTTCCCCCGTGGATTTGGTTTCATTTTTACAAACGACGACACAAGCTGGTCGAAGTAACCGGTCGTGCCACTTGTATCCCCGTTTGGCTTCTTCCAAAATTGTTCCTGACTCAGCATCGGCGTCCTCACGCTGCGAGATGGCTTCATGAAGCGCTGGATCGAACGGTTGACCGACAGTCACGACACGCTCGAGCCCTTCGCTTCGCAACCAATTTTCACATTGCGAAAGCACCATGCGCATACCTTCGGCCACTGGCGAATTGTCTTCCTTCGATTGGGAAAGGCCGCGTTCTAAGTTATCCAAAATCTCTAGAAACCCTCGAAGAATTCTTTCTCGACCAGATCGTTCAGCATCGACGCGATCCCGCTGTGCGCGCTTTCGAAAATTTTCGTAATCAGCAGCGAGTCGAAGGTATGCCTCTTTCTCTACATATTGCTGTAAATCAATTCGCGCGACGGGCCCGGTCGTTGTGGGATTTTTCTTCTCTGCGATTTCTTGGGATTCATCCCCTGGAGCGTCTAGATCGATCATTCCCGTTCTGTTCGCTTGCAAACGCTCCTCAGCCTCAACAGCTTTCACTGCCTCTTCAATGAGACGATCCGCTTTGGATGGTTTTTTCCCCTTATTTGAAGCGCTCATAGTTTCCCCAAGAACAGTCTATTTTAGCCTGAAATTTCAAATTACGGCTTCGGGGGAGCCTTTTTAGGGAATGAGACGCTCTGCAATGGATTCAAGCAGAAGCCACCCTGGTTCGCTCAGCGTCAAAGTATTGGCTGTGACTTCAACCTTTTGTTCTTTGAGCAGAGCGTCAATCGAACGAGGGTCCAAACGATCAATCGCAATCGGTCGGCGAGTGCGAAGGAAGAGGTAGAGTTCTTCCATTTGCGATTGTGCGGGAGTGAGTTTCTCGACAGCGAATTCATCAACCCCTTCCGAATGCTCGGACCACCCTTTGATATCTGAGATATTTTCATACCGGAATTTCTCTCCGGAATTTTGCTTGAGATAGCCATGCGCTCCGGGTCCTAAGCCAAGATAACTAGAATCGACATTCCAATAGTTGGAGTTGTGTCGACTCTGGAAACCCAATTTTGCGAAATTCGAAACTTCATAATGCTGATAACTTTTCTCGGCCAGCGCCTGGCAGAGCCTTAAGTAGATTCTCTCCACAAATTCCGAGGTTCCCAATCGATGGGCCATCGATCGATGAGTTTTCCAAACGTGATTTTCTTTCAGGGTCAGAATGTAGATAGATACATGCGGCGGCTCAATCTCCAGAATTCTCTGGAGATCGGTTTCAAAGGATTCAGCGGTTTGATCGGGAATGCCCATCATGAGGTCCAAACTGAAATTTTCAAATCGACATTGCACTTCCGGAATAATTTTCTCGATCGCTTCGGCTGTGCTCAATCTCTCCAGTCGACGAAGATGAGGGCTTTGAAACGATTGAATGCCGATGCTCAAACGATTCACACCAGAAGCACGAATCGCATCAAGTCCCTGAGGCGTAAGAGTTTCAGGATTTGCTTCGAGGGTGATTTCGATCTCTGGGGAGAATTCGTAATAGCTTCGGAAAAGATTTATAACTTCTTCGATCGATTCCGATTTCATGAGGCTTGGCGTTCCTCCGCCGAAATACAGTCCGCGGAGGATCGGCTGCCGAGGATTGTGCTCGAAGGCGCTCGACCAAGCTTTAAAATGTCTATGGATGCTCGTGATCCAAAATTGATCCAGATCCTCGCCGGTGGTTTTTCGAGCGCGGGAAAGACTTACCACGTTGAAATCGCAGTAGGAGCAATGGTGCTTACAAAGGGGATAGTGCAGATAGGCGTATTCGGGTATGGCTAGCCGAGCAGGTTCAAAAAGATGGCGCCTAAGAGCAAAATTCATGACTTCTACTTTCATAAAGCAAAACGCGAGAATTACTCAGCTCGAAGTGTCTATAAGTTACAAAACATTCAAGAAAAGTATCACCTTGTCTCTCCGGGCAATCGGGTCCTTGATCTCGGGGCTTCGCCCGGCAGTTGGACCGAGTATCTGGTGACGCTCCTCGGTCCACGCGGCCGACTCTGGGCGCTCGATATCAAAGGCCTATCGATTACGGCGAAAGAGAAGATCAAAAAGGCAAAATTGGAATTCACCTTTTTGGAACAGTCGGTGATGGATGCCTTACCGGAAGATTTGCCTGAGTTGGATGTCATCGTTTCCGACATGGCTCCAAATACTCAAGGAAATCGTGCCGTCGATACCGCGGGGTCTCTTCACTTGATCACGAGAGCTTTTGAAATTGTAGAGGAGAAATTAAAAACAGGGGGCCACTTTGTGGTGAAGCTGTTTCATTCCCCGGATACGATTCAGCTGGCGAAATCCTGGGAGAAGCGATTCAAAATGGGTAAGCTTTACAAGCCTCCGGCAGTCAAAAAAGATTCGAAGGAAATCTATTTTGTAGGGCAATACTTTAAAAGAGATTGAGGTCAGAAAATGGCGAAGATGAAAATAAACCAGACAATGATTCTTAGCACGATCGTGTTGGGGGCCTTGGTCGCTGTGGGTTGCGGGCCCAAGGGGCGCAATTTGACGACCGATCAAGGAACCATGGCTGAAGGGGACCGACTTCGAAAGTCGGAATTTTTCGAAGAAGCGCGAAAGCAGTACTTTCGAATTCGTACCGAATTTCCACAGAGTCAGTTGCAGGTCGAGGCCGATTTGAAAATCGCCGATTCCTATTTTGAAGAAGAAGCGTACGCGGCCGCGGCCAACGCTTATGAGGAATTCATCAAGACATATCCGGGACGACCCGAAGTCCCTGAAGCCGTTTATAAGCTGGGTATGAGTTACGTACGACAGATGCCAAACACGGCTCAGCGCGATACGCGGGCGACCCACAAAGTGATCGATACATTCACTCGATTGCTCATCGACTATCCAAATTCGCCAAAGGCTGCCGAAGCTCAAAAACACATCGAAGAGGCTCGTACGCAGTTGGCCTCCAAAATATTTGAGATTGGTCGGTTTTACGAAAAGCAGGGGCATTTTGATTCCGCGGCTCGGCGGTATGCAGAGCTTTTGCAGCAATTTCCGGATCATACCCTTGCGGAAGAATCGATGGCTCGAGAGGTGGCTTGCTTAAGAAAGTTGAAACAGGACGAGAAGGCAGAAGAAACGGCCTCGGCGTTCAATCGCAAGTATCCAAATTCAAAATTTGGCTCCCTTGTAAAAAAGTGAATAGAATACCGCCATGGCGGCAAAGTCTAAATCAGCAGCAAAATCAGAAGATAAAAACTCCTCAGAGTTACAGGCACAAATTCGCCTGGGTCGAGACTATTTAAAAACCAAGCAGTACGACCGCGCCGAGACGATTTTTTTAAACATTCTCCGGAAGATGCAACTTGCCGACGTTTATAATTCGCTCGGTCTTGTTTATGCCGATCAGGGCAAATTCAATTTTGCTGAGATTGCTTTTCAAAAGGCGCTTCAAATCAATCCAAATTATATGGAAGCCGCGCTGAATCTTTCTGTGGTTTATAACAATCTGGGGTTGGGAAAAAAATCCAAAGCGATTTACGAAAAACTTCAGAAGTACGGCGCGAAATCGCGCGGTGCCATGGATGCTATGTTGATGGCTCGAGTGGCCAACATGCATGCTGAAATCGGCGATCTCTATCATGGAGTCGGCGAGTATCAGGCTGCGATTGAAGAGTTTGAAAAGGCTGTGGATCTATGTCCGTGGTATATCGACGTTCAAACAAAGCTCGCGACTTGCTATCGTGAACACGGCAAAGCGGATCGAGCTTTAAAAATTTTCACCAAACATAAATCGAAGGCCAGTCGCTATGCTCCATTTTGGATTGCTCTCGGCGTGACTTATTACGCGCGCGATAAGCGACAAGATGCAAAGAAGGCCTGGGCGAAAGCTTTGAAGATTGATTCAAAGAACAAGACGGCTCAAGCTTACGCCAAGCTCATTTCCTAAGCTCTGTATTTAATTGTAGAGATCGTTGCTACCCGCATGGGTGGGAAGCGGCGCGGGAATATGCGGCTCGGTAGATTCAACTTCGGTCGTTGGAATTTCTTCCATCGGAATGTTTCTTCGAGCGCTCGGCTGAGAATAAAGTCTTTGAATGGCAGCATCTGCTTCCGCACGACTTACTTTTGCCGTGGGCTTTGAGTGCATCGCCTTTTGTGATTTTTTTGCGTCGTCATCTTCCGTGCGCAGCATTCGATATTCACTTTCAATTTCCTCGCCCGTGATTTTCAGATCTTCATTGGTTAGAACTCTTGCTTTTACTTTCACTTCCGGTTGTTCGATGACTTCGAGGGCTGGTGCTTCCGCGGTAGTTTTAGTTCCGACTTCAAAATTCTGGGCAACATCATTTAATACGGCATCCTCTTCACTGAGAGATTCCTCTTCGCCCTGAATGCTGAGCTTGGATTCCTGTCCCTCGTTCGCACGAACGCCGTTGGCCACTGAGGCTGCGGCGAGGAAGGAGAATGTCAGTTGAGCGATGAGTCGCATGCTGATCTATAAAGCAATCGCCGGGCCAAACCTAAGCCCTTGAAATCATTAATATTGTAAATATGAGGGCGAGCCATTTTTGCCCATTTCCCCGCAGGGATTGCAGAGCCCTTCCATCATGGGATTTTCAGAAGGGATTTGGCCAGGGGACTCAAGGCCTTTTGAAAATGGGGATCCTTTTTGTATCGAAGCATCCGTCCGTAATAGCGACGTTCTTCGAGATTTTGATTGAAGGCAGGAGCTCGGGGAGCTCCCTCAACCGTGGCAATCCATTTGATCCATCGATCGACGATATGTCCCCAGCGCTCTGCGAGGGGCATTTCATATTCCAAAAGGACGAGCATGGCGGAAGGGGTGAGGTGTTTGCGAAATATAGAATGATTTTTTGACGCCAAAATTTTCTCTCGGAGATGATTAGAAAGATCCAATCTCGACATGGACAGTTCTGCGAACATTTTCATTTTCGCGGAATGATAAAGATGGCGCTGAACGGAGAAGTTAAATTTCCAGGCCAGTTCCCAAATGATTCCCTCAGGCGTGGGTTCGAAAGACTTGGGATCTTCCAAAAGTTGGCGAAAAGGTCCAAAGGTCAGGCTTACGAACAAAGGGTCGTTCCGAAACTTTTGATAGGGTTCCGCGTAAAGCGACCCGTCGATTCGTGTGCTAATCATGCGACCGGCTCCCTCTGTCTCTTCGATCCAAAGGACATATTCCGAAAGTTTCTGGGCCCAGTAATAGCGAGGATCGGGGATGGCCTCTTCGTCCATCGTGCTGAGTGCTTCAGGCGTCAAAAGATTTCTGAATTCCGGAATCCTTCGATAGCGATCGATACGACGTCGAAACATGCGTTCGGTTGTCGAAGGAGGAAGGATGAGCAGCGGAAATTTTTCGGCTTGCGCAGCTTTCGCCAGCTGTTTCGCGATAAAATCATTTAAGTGAAGCGCCGTTTCGACGACGAGCCGGTCGTGCATCTTCATGTCTGCAATCTGTTCCTGACATAAGAATTCTTTTAGATGACGAAATGGCTCCTCTTCGAGTCGGGCGGGAAGGGTAATGCTCGACATAAAGAGCAGTACGAAAATGGAGAACATGGCGATGCCGATACCGAAATTGGCCCGCAATCACAATGGCCGAAGGGACGATTATCCGACGAGCTGGATGCCTTCTAAATGCTGTTTTGTGAGGTCCAAGAGGGCCTGATCGCTCAATTTGGCGCCTTCCGGCCCTCCGACTTGAGCGAAGTTCGATTTTCCGCCACCCTTGCCCCCTAGATATTTAGAGAGAGCGTCTACGAATTTATTCATTCCAAATTGCTCGGCGATGTCATCAGTCACCGCCACAATTACGGTGGCTTTCCCTTCCACCGCTGCGCCCACAACTACGACACCGCTTTTCACTTTTTGTTTGTAGCGATCAGAGATCGGGCGCAGGTCTTTCACATTTTCAACGGTAACCATTCCCACGGCAGCCTTCACTCCCGCGATCGTTTTGATGAAGTCTTCATCTTGGGTAGAGCTGCCCGAGACCAATTGTTGTTGGAGTTTCTTTTGTAAATCCGCCCTTTCTTTCAACAGCTTTTCCACACGCGACGCGAGATCCTGTTCAGGAACTTTCAGCAGTTCAGCGAGAGAATCGATCAAGTTCTCTTGCTGAATCACATAGTCATACGCTTTGGCGCCTGTGACGGCCACGATTCGTCGCACCCCAGAGGCCACGCTGGACTCAGATGTTATTTTAAACAAACCCGCTTCGCCCAAATATTCAGCATGCGTTCCTCCGCAAAGTTCCTTCGAATAGCCCCCAACGGTAAGCACGCGCACCTTGTCGGAATATTTGTCATCAAAAAATGCCTTGGCTCCCCCGGCGATCGCTTTATCTAAATCCTCCACGTGGGTTTGTACGGCCGAGTTATCTCGAATCCGAGCATTCACAATCGTTTCAATTTTTCGAAGCTCTTCCTTATTGATGGCCTGATAGTGCGCAAAGTCGAAGCGAAGATAGTCGGCATGCACTAAACTTCCCGCTTGCTTGATGTGATCGCCAAGCACTTCTTGAAGCGTCGCATGGAGAACGTGCGTGATGGTATGGTTGATTCGCACCTTCATTCGATGGTCGCGATTTACCTTTGCGGTGACGGCGTCGCCAACTTTCAAAGACCCTTTTTCCAATTTCCCTTGGACGATATAGAACTGGGAGACGGGCTTTCTCGTATCCTGCACAGAGAATTTTGCGTCGGACGATTCCACCGTTCCGTGATCGCCAACTTGACCGCCCCCTTCCGCGTAAAACGGACACTTCTCAATGACGAGATCGGCCGCTTCACCCGCCTTCAACGAAGTCGCGGGTTTCCCATCTATTACGATACCAAGAATTTTTGTTTTTTCTTCTAAGCTCGTATAGCCGGTGAAGGTTGAGGCAAGGCCTTTATTTGCGAGTTCCTTGTATATCTCCGAGACTGCTTCTTGGCCGCTCCCTTTCCAACTTGCTTTTGATCGAGCGCGTTGGTTCTCGAGTTCAACATCGAAGCCTGCGTGATCCAACTCCAGCCCTTTTTCTCGCAAAATGACTTCCGTCAAATCGAGGGGAAATCCGTAGGTGTCGTAAAGTTGAAACGCAATTTCACCGGCAACCTTTTTGCCCTTGGAAAGGCCTGCGGTCTTTTGCTCCAGCAATTTCAGGCCCGTTTCCAGCGTTTCAAAAAATTTTTCCTCCTCATGGAAGATAATTTTCTTAATTGCATTCAGATTTTGTTTAATCTCGGGATAAGCTGCGCCCATTTGTTTATCTACAAAATCCACTCCCTCATGAAAAAATGGTTTCGACATGTCCAATTTTTTTCCGTATCGAATCGCACGTCGCAAGATGCGTCGAAGAACGTAGCCCCGACCTTCATTCGAGGGTTGAACGCCATCGGCAATTAAAAACGAAACGGCGCGAATGTGATCGGTGAGCACACGAAGCGCAACGTCGTCGGCCTCGTTGGTGCCATACTTTTTCCCAATCATCTGGGCAAAGCCTTGCACGATCGATTGCATTCCATCCGTGAGATAGTTGGAATCTACCCCCTGAACAACACTCGCCAGTCGCTCCAAGCCCATGCCGGTATCTACCGAAGGCTTCGGCAAATCCTTCATGGTCCCATCTTGGAATCGTTCAAATTGCATGAAGACTAAATTCCAAATTTCTAAAAATCTCTCTCCACCGTCGAAAATCGTTTCATTCTTGGAGCCAAAGCGCTCGCCCCGATCGACGTAGATTTCGGAGCACGGCCCACAGGGGCCCGTCTCTCCCATAGCCCAAAAATTGTCTTTCTCACCCATGCGGACGATACGATCTTTGGGAAGCTTAGAAATCTTATGCCAAAGATCCGCGGCTTCATCGTCTTTCTCGAATACTGAAACCCAAAGATCCTTGGACGAAAATTTCAGTGTGCCTGTAAGAAATTCCCACGCGAACTCGATGGCTTCTTTTTTGAAGTAATCTCCGAAGGAAAAATTCCCAAGCATTTCAAAAAAGGTGTGATGGCGGCGCGTGAATCCTACCGCTTCCAGATCATTGTGCTTGCCGCCGGCGCGCACGCACTTTTGACTCGTGGTTGCTCGCGTGTAAGTACGGCGTTCCTTTCCCGTAAAAAGATCCTTAAATTGCACCATCCCCGCATTGGTAAATAAAAGTGTCGGATCATTTTGAGGGATGAGCGACGAAGAGCGCTCCCGCATGTGCTTTTTGGATTCAAAATAGGAGAGAAAGGCTTCTCTCAATTCGTTAGAGGTGCGTGCAGACATGTACTAAAGCTACCAAAGGCTTTTCAATCGAGGCACAAGATTTTAGGCTTCTCCCTATGGCTTCCATCGTGATCTATACAGACGGCGCTTGCTTGGGAAATCCCGGCCCTGGGGGTTGGGGGGCGATCGTACGCCTGGCCGATGGCACAGTCGTCGAGCTTGGAGGCGGAGAATCGTCGACCACGAATAATCGAATGGAACTCGTGGCTTGTTTGGAGGGGATTCGATATGCGCGCTCGAAAGGCGTGACGAAAGAGCCAGTGGAAGTCCTTGCGGATTCTAAATATGTTCTGGAGGGAATTTCAAAGTGGATTCATGGATGGAAACAAAAAAATTGGATCACCAAGAACTCTGAAGAAGTGAAAAATCGAGATCTTTGGGAGGCGCTCGATCGTTCCGCTGGAGAAATGAATATCACCTGGACGCACGTGGAGGGTCATGCGGGAATTCCGGGGAACGAACGCTGTGATGAAATCTCCGTCCAATTCGCGGAAGGAAGCGAGCCCTATCTTTACGACGGACCGGCGACTGAATATTCCATTGATCTCAATCAGCGGGAACCCAATCCCGCAAAGTTGAAGGCGAAGCAGAATCGAAAATCTTCATCGAAGCCGAAGGGACCGGGCACGTTCTATCTCAGTTATGTGGGGGGCAAGGTGTATCGGGATCCTACATGGCCCCTGTGTGAGGCCCGCGTGAAGGGGCATCGCGGCGCAAAATATAAAAAATGCGGGTCTGCAGATGAAGAGCGAGAGATTCTAACGAGTTGGGGTGTTAAGGACGCGTGAATTTGCGACCCCTCATTCCTGAGAAATTTGACACGGCTCATTTTTTAAGCTTTTGTAGCGCTTAGGGTTTTTCTCCAAACACAAAAATTAATGGGGGCGATGTTGAGTCGCATTGGGTTTTTTTCATTACTCGGGGCAATGATATTGGGATTATCGGTCCTCTCGCCTGCGCACGCGGGCGCTCCATCGAAATGTAGCCAAGAAATTCAGGATCTCATCGACAATGTGAATGCGTTTGGGGGTGTGATTCAAACGATCGTCGGAAATGATACGGAGCGATCTTATAGTTTAAAGTGGATTGAAAGCGGCCTTCTAGAAAACTCGGACGATCCCAAGTTGCGAGCTCGACTAAAATTAAAAGAGAGTAACGGCACCTTCGGTGTGGATATCGCGTGGAATTATCAGCGGGAGGTGGGCAGACATCGTGTCACTCTGAATCTGCCTCGTCGGGATTTCACTCGCGCCTACGAAGACGTGAATCTGGTGAAGAGTGTATTCGATGGACTCCACCAATTTGCGCACGGAGGAGATCGATTTGAAATTCCGATCGAAGATCCAGTAGTCGTCGAAGAGCTGAATAAACGGATAGCTAGCATTCTTGTTGAAGATCAATACTTGGGCGTAGGCCCGAGGCTTATTGAGGAAAAGGGAGAGCGCATTGAGCTAGCGCTCTCCTATTTTCCACTTCCTTCAGACGTAAATCGCCGGGAACAGATAAGGGTATATCAAGATCTCTTGCCGCCCGACCGATTGGCATCCGTTGTCTTTGGGCGAAGCGCCCTTCGAGAAAAAAGTGTTCTTGGCTGGCTCATGCGTTCTGCCAATGAGGAATGGAGAATTACGGTGAAGCTGGAGTTCCTCAATATGGAGCGGGTCCCCGACGCTGACTATGACGAACAGGTTCACCTCAACTTTCGATATGTGGCTATTTTGGAAAAGAAATAATCGAAGACTCTTTGTGACTTCACAAAATCTTCCGGGCTTCACGCTAATTTTTTTTGTGACGATCTCCGTAGTCAGCGCGGATCCGGTCCAGACCGTGCCGCCCACCTTTTGCCATTCAACGATTGCTTCTTTCAGCGCTGGAGCGGGAGAAGATTTTAACTTTGAATCCTCACTTGGTGCCTTGCATGTTCAGCGCCGAATCATCCGCTACTTAAACGATTTAAATCCGCTGGATTTTAAAAACCGCCGTTTGGTGGTGTTCGACATCCATTGGGGTGGTAAGCGCGGTGAATTTAGTAAGGATCGATTGTCTGTGACATTTTTTGAACAGGGTGGAGAGCGGGCTCTCGAGAGTGAACGTGATTCGGAAAGTTTTGGAGATGGATACATTTACCTCAATATGGAGCGAAAGATATTTTCGGAGGGGTTTGCTAGCTTGGATTTGTTTCGCGCTACCTTGGAGTTAATTGATTCGCGCGTGCAAGTAGGCCAGTCGTTTGAACTCATCGTGAATGATACGGAACTTGTAGGACGTCTGAATGAAACTTTGGCTGGAGAGCTCACGGGGAATGACAAAATTCGAACAAACTATCCCAATTTGCGACTGCCAAAGTCAGTGGACGCGGACGAAGACTCTTACGATCCTACATCCGTCAGTCTGTTTCCGACGTTACGACACAAGGAGGGACAGCGATTACTAACCTTGCTGGAGTCGGAAGGAATTCAAACGAAGTTAGAAAATGAATTCGGCGATTCTTCGATGGGCGCTGCTATTGGTTCGCACGGGAATTGGAAATCGCAAATTAAAATCGATGCGCATTTCTTTATAGCGACAACAGCGGAGGCATCTGAAAGGGAAGTGCCCTATCGCTACATTGTTCGACTGACTAAGGCTGAAGCTGCTCTTCGCTCGACTGATTCAAAATAAATTCGGCGATTTTATTTAGATCTTCCGCGGTGATCGTGGAGCCCGGTCGCGACGCCGCTTCAATGTGAGCGGACATGAGTGGAGAACTTGCAGGATCGTTTCCGCGAGGAATGGATCCTAGTTGACGCTCACTATCACCCTCATGACACCCCATGCATATGGGTTCAAATATAAAATCTTCGCGCTGTTCAATTGTCTTGGAATCGTCGCGGATTTGCGTGGTTGGCTGAGTTGTACTGGGTTGAGTTGCGGGCGTTGTGCCAGCAATCGTTTGCGAAAGGATCGCCATGATAAGCGTTAAGACAAGAAATCCAATCCGATACCATTTCCCCAATTTCCCCATGTGTTTAAGTATGACTTAATTTGGAGAAGCTGGGAGTGCGGCGCTTAAGTAGTCATTTTGCCTAGGATCTTTGTAAGTCGCTCCTCAAATCGCCAGTGATGTCCTGAATGACCCCCGGGATACTCGTTCAACTCAAAAGGAACTCCGTATTGCTCAAATTTTCTCGCGATCTGGCGATGTCCAAGTTGCAATCCGTACTCGTCGCCCGTACCCGCTTCTAGCAAAACGAACTTTAATTTTTTGAGATTTGAGGAAAACTCATCGGCCATATGAATGGGATCCCATGCCAAATATTTCTTCCAGATGTCGGGTCGAATTGCGCCAGTCCTGGTATCAAAAAATACATCACCGAACAGTACGGGAACTTTGGGATTGGGTGCAAAACAGCAGGCCATAGAGAGAAGCAACATCGTATTAAATTTCTTACCGCCGAGATTGGAGGGATTTTTTTCTGCTAAGAATTTTTCCACAAATTCGGCAGGTGATCCTCCCGCTTTCTCGATTTCTTCAATACCTCCTGGAATGAGAGGCCAAAAGCACAACTCAAAAAACGAGTCGCCCGCAGAGCTGCAGAGCCACGGAAACACGTCTGGTCGTCGAAATCCCAAATTGAAAGCGCCGAATCCTCCTGACGAGTGACCCGCCACGCAGCGATAGTCCGCTGATTTGTGCGTATGAAACTTGGAATCAATGAAGTTCACCAGCTCATCGCAAATATAATCCATGTAATTTCCGATCGAGGGGGAGTTCAGATACTGCGAGCACCCCAACTTCGATGAGCCATCCACGAGCACGCCGATAAAGGGGCTCATGCGGTGCTCGGAAATGGCGCGGTCAAAGCGCTGATCAAGGGTGGGTACAAATACGGATTCTTCTTGCAGATAGCGAGCGCCCCGGCCGGACCAGCCCGCAAGCATAAAGACGACAGGATAGGGTTGGGAATTTTTTGGACTGTAATTTGGCGGCAAATAAACGGGGAATCGACGTTCATGAGGATCTCCAAGTGGGAATCCTCGAATAGCTTTGGAACTGTGCTGAAGCCACTCAATCATAATGCTTTCACTTTTAACATGTGTTAGACGACTCACGCCATGAGCGAAAAGCTTCCATCACTTTTTTTGAAGCGCGGGAGCGCGGGACCCACATGGGGACGACATCCTTGGATCTTCTCGCAGGCGCTACAGACGCCCTCGGGGAAGACTTTGGATGGCAGTGAAGTTGCGGTCTACGACGATAAAAAAGTTTTCCTGGGCTATGGAATCTTCAATTCTAAATCCAATATTCGAGTGAGAATGTACTCGTTTTCTGAAACGAATCGGCTTACAGAAAAGTTTTTTGGTGAAAAAATTAATGCTGCCATTGAATTGCGCGACAAGATTTTGCGTCTAACGCCGGAGAGTCCGAGGCGCCTCATCTTTTCAGAATCGGATAATCTTTCCGGCCTAACGGTCGATCAATTTGGAAATTCGCTCGCGGTGCAGTTTACATCGTTGGCGCTTTGGATGCGACGCGATTCGATTTTGAAACAGTTGCAAAGTGCGCTTCCGTCGATCAAAAGTATTTTGCTTCGGTCGTCGCAGGCCATGGAAAAACTGGAGGGCTTTGTACAGGCGGATGAATGGGTCTTGGGAAATGCGCCGGACCAACTGATCATTCAAGAGAACGCGGTCCGCTACGAGCTCGATCTAGAGCGTGGTCATAAAACAGGATTTTATATCGATCAGCGCGACAATCGCGCTTTGGCGCGACATTTCGCGAAGGGCGCGGAGGTGCTCGATCTCTGTTGTTATACCGGGGGATTTGCACTCAACATCGCTGCCGCGGGGGCGAAAATGGTGACCGGTGTAGATAGCTCCGACAAGGCGATTCAGTCGGCAAAGAGAAATGCGGAGCTGAATGGCCTTACGGACAATTGCGAGTTTGTCGAGGCAGACATTTACGATTTTTTAGAGACACAAGATGCGGCATCCTTTGATCTCATTGTCTTGGATCCCCCCCGTCTCGCGCCAAACAGAGCTGCGAAGGATCGCGCCATTCGGTCGTACTTTCGAATGAATGAGGAAGCCTTGAAACGCTTGCGACCGGGAGGAATTTTTATCTCGTGCAGTTGTTCTGGCGCTATTTCCCCACAGGATTTTGCAAGTCTGCTTCAATCGGTAGCGCGCCGGCTGAAGCGGGATATGCAGTTTTTGGATCAGCGAGGACCGGGGGCGGATCACCCGGTTTTCGCTTCTTGCCCTGAGACGCAGTATTTGAAATGCTTCGTCAGTCGTGTCCATTAGGAAAGCCCGATCTTTACGAACTCCCAGTCGCTCTCGAAAAGTGGTGAAGCGTATTCAACCGAGTGAAATCTTCTTTCGCTCTCCTTTGGGATGGATTCGAATTGAGGGGGGCCCAAAGGGAATTGAGGCGATCGATTTCTGCAATATCGCGCCCCGCTCATCTCAAAAATCGTTAGAGGCAAAGTCGCTACCGGTGCTGCGAGAAACGATGCATCAGCTGCAGGAGTATTTTGGCGGACAGCGGAAGCAATTTACATTTCGCATGAATTTAAAGGGCACCGCCTTTCAGAAAAAAGTTTGGAGCGCCTTGCAAAGAATTCCTTACGGTGAAGTGCGATCCTACGAAACGATTGCCTATGAAATGGGAAATCCCCGCGCTGTCCGCGCAGTGGGTATGGCGAATTCCAGAAATCCCATTGGTATCGCCATTCCTTGTCATCGTGTGATCGGTAAAGATGGCATGCTCGTGGGGTACGCGGCCGGAATTGAGCGCAAGCTCTGGTTGCTGGAACATGAGGGCGTTCGATTAATCCGTCGAGGAGCCTGAGCACATGAACAAAGTATCTATCATTCTAGGAGTCATTCTGATGGCTGCGATGCCTTTATCAAAATCGTTTAAAATTGAAGCCGCTTCGAAGAAAGTTCGACCCACCCAATTTCAGAAGGCGCTTTTAAAGATTGAGTCCCAAAAAGGAGACTATTCAGAATCCAAACGCTTGAAAAATTTATTGGATCTCGCCTGGGAAGCGCACTTATCTGACAATCCTGAAACAGCAACGACGCTGGGACGGAGAGAGTATAACCATCGGTGGACGGACAACTCTTTGGGCGCCATCGAAGCGCGAGAGCGAGAAGAGAAATCCCTTCTTACGGTTTTGAATGGCTTCAACCGCAAACAGCTGAATCCGACCGATCAGCTCAATTACGATTTGTATAAATACGAGGTGGAAAACCAAATTCAGTCCTCGGGCTTCGATGGCAAATTTTTGCCACTTAACCAGATGGATGGTTTTCAAATTTGGACAGGGCACACGCTGGCGATGATGCCTCTCGAGAACTCTAAAGATTTGAAAAACTATCTTTCTCGTCTGGAAAAAATTCCGACAATGATTCGGGAAACTCAAACCCTCATGGAAATTGGATTGAAGAAGGGGGTGGTGCCCTCCAAAATTCCATTGTCAGGAGTGAGTCAACAGCTTCAGAACCACCTGGTCGATGACGCCCAAAAGAGTCCCTGGGTAAGTCCTCTTCTCAATATTTCAAAAGAAATTTCTCAGGAGGATCGGGCGAAGACACTCGCTCAGGCCGAAAGTATTTTTAAAGATCGTATCGTTCCCATTCTCCAAAGCTTTAAAAGCTTTTTTGAGGAATCATACCTTCCAAAATGTCGCGAGACTTTTGGATGGAGCGATATGCCAAATGGAAAGAAATGGTATCTTGCGAATGTAAAGGCCATGACCACCACGGACTACGGGCCGGATCAGATTCATGAGATCGGACTGCAGCAAGTCGAGCGCATAGAAAAAGAGATGCATGCGCTCATGGATAAAATGGGGGGGCGAAAATCGATTCCCGAATTTGTGGAACAACTGAATGCAGATCCCAAGCAAAAGCTTTCTTCACCGGAAGATATGCTGGATGGTTTTCGTTTGATCGGAAAGCGCATCGACGAAAAACTTCCGGGTTATTTTAAGCTTCTCCCACGAATGACCTACGGCGTGAAGGCTGTGCCGGCGGAAAGCGCTGAAAATACTCCTGCAGGCTATTATGAAGGCGGCTCCATAGAGGTGGGACGACCTGGGTATTTTTACGCTAACACAAGCCTTTGGAAGGTGTTTGGGAAATGGGAAATGGAAACGCTCATGATTCATGAGACGGTTCCGGGTCATCACCTTCAAGTGACGATCGCTCAAGAGTTGAAGGATGTGCCCGAGTTTCGAAAAAATACCTGGTACACCGCATATGGGGAAGGATGGGCCCTCTATGCAGAACACCTCGGACATGAGATGGGATTGTTCTCGAGCGATGCTTCTCGGTTTGGCTATCTCGCTTCAGAGATGCTGCGTGCGGCAAGGCTTGTGGTAGACACGGGGCTTCACTGGAAAGGTTGGAGTCGCGATCAAGCCTTGGCTTATTTTAAAAAATATACGGGAGAATCTAATCCTGTGGAGATCGATCGCTACATCGTTTGGCCGGCTCAAGCGCTTGGATACAAGATTGGCGAAATTGAGATCAAACGCTTGCGAGAAGAATCAAAAAAAATCGCAGGAAAAAACTTCGATCTTCGGGATTTTCACGATGTGGTTTTGGGCGCGGGAGGGCTGCCTCTTAAGATCTTGGAAAAAAATGTAATCACTTGGGCGAAGGCGCAAGCGAAGAAGAAGTCATAAATCGAAGAGGCTTTTTCGCCCATTCTCCTGCATAGTCCGCGCCTATTCGCGCGGTTCGCAGGATCTTTTGCGGCGGGGTGCCGCGCTCAATTTGCAAGCGAGGACTGGTGCACAGATCGACTCGATTTAATTTCCGAGTAAGCTTCATGTGTTTTCCAAAGAGGCCCGGACCTGAAAGCTCCCCTTCGAAATTTAGGGGAATCCCGGCCCGGATCAGCACGGCTTCTGCATCTCCTGCTGGCGCGCAGACCACATTGAACAATTCGTAAATTCCGTAGATCAAATAGATGTAAGCATGGCCCGGAGGTCCAAAGAGAGGTTCGGTTCTCGGAGTGCGGCCTTTACTCGCGTGGCAAGCTAGATCGTGAATGCCCACATAGGCTTCTGTTTCAGTAATGCGCGCGCTGAGTGTTCGTCCATTCGGCAGGCGGTGCGAAACAATGCATCCTAGAAGGTCTTCTGCAACCTCCTCTGCCCCTCGCGCAAAAAAGGATCGTTTCATGGCGTTGACCTTGCTAGGACTTCCCGCATGGGTCCAGACCATTCCACGACACGAAATGCAGAAGAAGCCGTTCGGCAATTGATCCACTTCGTCGGAGAGAATCCCGATCGCGAAGGGCTCATGAAGACTCCGCACCGAGTGGCAAAGGCCTATCGAGAAATGACGTCGGGTTACGCAGAGGATCCTCAAAAAATTCTTTCGACTACTTTTTCCGACCGATGCGATGAGATGGTGGTCGTTCGACAAATCCGTTTTTGGTCTTTATGCGAGCATCATATGCTGCCCTTCCACGGGTATGCCACGGTCGGGTATTTGCCGAAGGATAAAATCGTAGGGCTATCTAAAATTGGCCGACTCGTTCATTGCTTCGCACGGCGCCTCCAAGTGCAAGAACGTCTTACGTTGGATATTGCGAACTCGCTTATGGAACACCTCCATCCACTGGGTGTCGGCGTGGTGGTGAGGGCGACCCACCTTTGCATGGAAATGCGGGGAGTAAAATCTCCCGCGGAGATGGTGACGAGTTGTATGCTCGGAGCATTTCGAGATGGGACAACACGATCAGAATTTTTATCGATGGCCTAAAATTTTTTAGGGGTCGTCTTTACTTTCTATTGATTCCACAAATTGAAGGGTGCTACTCGTTCCGACTAAGGGTTTTCGGAACAGGGTGTTTCGAGCACTTTCGTAAATAATCATATAGATGGAGAACAAGTATGTTGAAGTTTGTTTGGGCTGCAGTCTTGGCATTGGGCTTTATGACAGTGGGCGTTTCGGCCGCCGAAGAAGCGTCCTTTTGCAGCGAATGGAATTATCAGGGGGATTGGCTGATTGCGACTGTTCGGGGCGGTTCGGTGGAGGATGGAAAAACGAAGGCCTACGAAAAATTAAAGGATAAGGTGGCGGGCTTCAAATCGGGCTGCGCGAGCCGCGGCGGTGAAGCTCAATCGTGCAAATTCAAATATCGCACCGTCGGTGGACGAGCAGCCTATGGAACGGTCTCGGCTACGGTTCGCGTTCAGTGCAATTGATCGTTTCGAAATATTTTTCATTCTTAATGCCCTCGCGCTATTCCACGCGGGGGCTTTTTATTTCAATCTGTGCTCACCGGCAGCGCGTCCTCGATCACTGAGGCACGACCTCCCACTTTTGAATCGGGAAGAGCCACGTCCACCACACTTTAGCATTGGCGGGACCATCAGGTCGGGGCGGAAATGATATGCCCGTCAGTATCGACTGAATACAAGAGTAGGCTTCTTCATTTTCCGGCGTGGGATTTTGATTGAGGACAGATGTTACGGTTCCTTGAGCATCCACATTAAATTGAATTTCCACTCGGCGACTTTGATCGCCTGTGCTGGCGGAAAATCGCTCGCTGCATGCCTGGAATTCTGCGCGTCGGGTGTCCATGGTTTGATCGAGAACTTCATCGGTGTAGGGCTTTTCACCTTCATCTGGCGGACAAGAATTTGTGCGAAGGCACTCTCTCTTTACAAAGGACCAGCGGAGGTTATACGTAAAATCACTCGAAGGATTTTCAATCTGCCAAGATCGAATCTTGTTCGAAATACATTGCGAGACGGAGGTTGATCCTGGAAAGCCCGAGACTTCTTCGATGCGCTCAAATTCTCCATTTTTCTTCTGCACAATCTTCAGGCGAATCGTGCCCTCTTCAAGAAGGGGATTTGCGACAACCTGTCTGTCATAGCATTCTTGAATTTCTGTTCGGTGAGCGCGAATCTTTCTTTCTAAATCTTCTTCCGTATTTTGGGAGCGCGCGGCACATCCCACCAGCAGCGTGACGAGCGACAAAGTAAAAAATTGATAAGCATTCATGGGGAGAATCTACCACTCTTTAAAGATAAAGATCACTGCAAGACAGATGAAAACAAAACCAACGGCGTAGTTCCATTTAAAGGGTTCCTTTAAATACCAGATCGAAAAAAGCGCAAATGTCGTGAGAGAGAGAATTTCTTGGATGGTTTTTAGCTGAGTCGCGTTGAACTGCCCGTGCCCATAGCGATTTGCAGGAACCTGAAAGCAATATTCAAAAAACGCAATGAGCCAAGATACAAGAATAACGATCCAGAGAGGCGAGCTTTTATATTTGAGATGGCCGTACCATGCGATAGTCATGAAAATGTTGGAGATTGAAAGGAGGACAATGGTGGACATGCGTCCACTTTGCCTAGCCTTTCATCTTTGCAAAAGCTTGAAGAGCGCGCTCACGAGCTTTCTTGTGATCCACGATGGGATCGAGTTTCATGTCGGGGACCCATCGTCGAATATAGTCTTCGTTAGGATCGAACTTTTCTCCCTGTAACATGGGATTGAAGACTCGAAAATAGGGTGCGGCATCGGCCCCGCAGCCTCCCGCCCATTGCCAGCCGAGAGTGTTATTTGCGAGATCGGCATCGACAAGAGTGTCCATGAACCATTCGGCTCCCTTTCGCCAATCAATGAGAAGGTCCTTTACGAGAAATGAGGCGACAATCATGCGCACGCGATTATGCATCCAGCCTGTTTGCCAGAGTTGGCGCATGCCGGCGTCTACAATGGGAAAGCCGGTTTCGCCCCGTTGCCAGGCTCGCAATCCCTTAGAATCTTCCCGCCATGGGAACTTTTTGAATTCTTCCCGCAACGGCTCGTTCGATGTCTGCGGAAAGTGGTAAAGCAGTTGATGTGCAAACTCTCTCCAACCCACTTCCTTCAAAAAGACATTTTGAACGGCGGAACTTGGCTTCATTTCCCACCAGAGTTGACGCGGGCTAATTTCTCCGAAGTGAAGGTGAGGAGAAAGTTCGGACGTCGAAGCTAAAGCAGGAAAGTCTCGCCCCTCGGAATAGTTTTTTTTCCGATCTTTAAGAAAGGTATTCCAATTTTTCTGAGCGCCGGCCTCGCCGGGGTTCCAAAATTTGTAGAAATTTTTATCCCATGGAATTTTCGGCCGTAGTTTAAGATCCTCCAGGTTGATCGCTGGAACAGAAATTTTTTTTGAATCCACGACCTTTCGATTCTCCTTGGGCGGCGCTGCCGTGGGTTTTTCAATGGAGCCCGAAGCCAGGCACTTTCGCCAGTAAGGTGTAAATACTTGGAATGGGCGCCCTTCATTATTAAGCACCATCCAAGGTTCAAAAAGGAGGGAGGAGTTAAATGAGCGCACATCCTCGCAGTCTTCAGAAAGACTCTCTTTGATTTTTTCGTCGCGTCTACGCGTGCTGGGTTCGTAGAGTCGTCCCCAGTAGATGGCCTGCGGACAAAAAACGTCGGTAAGTTGGGAGAGAATCTTTAGTGCATCGCCTCGATAAATCGTAAGCGAGAGATTGTAGAAATTCTGCAAATCCTTTTGGAGTGAAGTCAGAGAATGATAAAGCCACCAGCGGGAAGCAGCCCCTGTCGCTCTTTCTTCCACGTCATCCCAAATATAAACGGGAATGATCGCGCCATTTCGTTTGTAAGCCGCTTGAAAGGCTGGATTGTCGTGTAAGCGCAAATCACGACGGAACCATACGATGGATGGGCCTGGCATGATCTAGATCGCCGGAGGGGAAGACTTGGATTCCTCAAGAAGAAAAGCTGGAGGAGTTTTCAAATTCCAGACCAATCCAATCCAAGACAATATCTTCAAACTTAAATGGGAAATATCGAGTTCCCACCAAAAGAAGCCCTGTCGTTCCGATTGAGGATAGCGGTGGTGGTTGTTGTGCCATCCTTCTCCGAACGTGATGAGTGCCAGCCAGAAATTATTTCGGGAGTCGTCTTTCGTATCGAAGCGACGGGAGCCGATCAAATGCGCCAGTGAGTTGATAGAAAATGTGGCGTGATAAAGAACTACCGTTGAAACAAAAAATCCGACTACCAGCATTTGAGGAGCGCTCGTTCCAAGGCTTGGAAAATAAGTGTTCAGAACTAATCCCCAGAGAAATGTGAGAGTGCCGAGAATGAAGGGGGGTACGATAAAGTGCTTATCTAAAAATCGAAGCTCAGGATACTTCGTAAAATCCTCGATGAGATCCGATTGGGTTGCGACATAACGATCACAAACTATCCAACCACAGTGGGACCACCAGAAGCCGCGACGGACGGGTGAGTGAATATCTTCGTCAGTGTCTGAATATCGATGGTGATGGCGATGATGAGCAGCCCACCAGAGGGGTCCTTTTTGGCCAGAAGACGTCGCCAAGAATCCGATAAGAAACTGCATCCACCGACTCGTTTGAAAAGAGCGATGAGAAAAATAACGGTGGAACCCCGCGGTGATGGCCCACATGCGAATTGCATACAGAAAGAGGGCCGTGCCTACCGCGACCCAGCTGACACCGGTAAAAAATATGGCAAGAGCCGCAACGTGTACGCTCAGAAAAGCTAAACTTCCCCAAAAATCGAATCGTTCATCGGGACGCCTGGCAAGTTTGGGACCGTAGAATCGCGGGAGTTGCGCTTGTTTCATAAAAAATAATCACATTCCGGGCCGCCGAAACAAGATCTGGAGATCATTGATGGCCCTTGCGGTAAAACCGGCCTCACAATAACTGAGATAATAGTGCCATGCACGACAAAACTTGTCGTCAAAACCTAACGTTTGAATGGCACCCTTCTGTTCCTCAAAACGACGTTTCCATTCCCGAAGTGTTGGCCCGTAGTGCGGGCCGATGTTAAGGACGTCGATGGCTTCGAGAGATGAAGAATGTTTTGCAGCTTCTAAAAGGTGCGAGAGTGACGGGATAAAGCTGCCGGGAAAAATATGTTTCTGAATCCAATCGCAACCGTATCTATACTTCTCAAATCGTTCCTCGGGAAGCGTGATGACCTGCAGAAAGAGAGCGCCTTTCGGTTCCAAAAGCGCTTCACATTTCTCAAAAAATAAGGGCAGGTTTTCCTCACCCACTGCTTCGATCATTTCTAACGATACTATTTTGTCATACTTTCCCTTGAGCTGACGATAGTCGCAGAATTGAAAATCAATTTGCTTTTGCAGTCCTTCAGCAGCGACTCGCGCCTCAGCATACTTTAACTGTTCTCTTGAGACGGTCACGCTGGTCACTCGGCAACCTGTCAGTTTTGCCGCAGCAATGGCCATGCCACCCCAGCCCGACCCTATTTCTAATAGATGATCGCTCGATCTAAGTTCCAATTTTTGAACAATCGATTTCAGTCGAAAGGCCTGAGCTTCTTCGAGAGTCATATTTGGATTTTCGAAGACTGCACAAGAATACATCATACTTCGATCCAAAAACTTTTCGAAAAAGGCGTTGCTGAGATCGTAGTGGAACGAAATGTTTTTTCGGCTTCCCCGAACGGTATTCGATCGAAAGGAATGAATAAAGCGGTGCCATTGCCGACTTATCTTCGTCGTTAGAACAGATCGATCGTCACTTTGCTTTTCGTTGGCCAAAAAAAGTCGAAGTACTGCCTCCAAATCCAGACTGGTCCATTCCCCAAAGGTGTAAGCTTCTCCAAAACCCACATCCCCATGCAAAATAGAACGCCAAAAGAAATTATAATCGCGAATCACCATCGCGGCCCGAAAGTGAGAATCACGATCTCCGAATACTTCCTGATGTCCGTCGGGAAATGTCACGGTGAGGCAGCCCACTGAAAATTTTTGTAGGTAGGATCGAACGAGAGGAATGCAAGCTCTTTGCCAAAAAGCAGGGCCGGCAATTCGAATCGTCATTTCACTTTGTGGAACCGGTTTTGTGTACACCCTCAAACCCTTTGCCCAATATAGTTTTGCGGCCTGCCATAGAATTCTTGGCATCGTTAACGTTGCAGAAAGCGGAAACTGAATAACCGTCTTCAGCAAATTTGCCTTCGTCAGCGGCTTCGCTTCGCCCTTGATTGAACTCAAAAAGGTCAGTTTGCCCTGTCTCAAAATATTAACGCGAATTTCTACGGACGAATCAATCTTGGAAAAGAGAAAGTCGTAATCACCTTTCATATCGTGAAACGGACTTACATGAAAAGACTTGGGGGTAATGGCTTCGGCGGTAAAGCGACCCGGCGATACTGTTTTGAAATCATGAAGTAAATACAGATGAGTTTCATGAAACGTGTTATTTACCTCCGCGGCCACAGCCCGCAGTGTTTCATCACTTCGGTAGCAGTAAAAAAAGCTCACCGGATTGAAAACATAGTTAAAAAATCGCGCAGAAGTGACGAGCTCAATTCGCGTCACATCCTCGATGCCCTCCGTTCGAAGATAGTACTGAAGGCGTTCGAAAAGAGAACCCTCGGCCCCATGAAGGTAATCCCGATCATAGAGCGATATGGGACGGAGTTGATTGTAGCCAAAGAGACCGCCGAGCTCCTTTCCCAGCTGAGGCAACTCCGCCAGGTCAAAGGAATAAAAATAAACAGGGTATCGAAATGCATGCTTCACGGGTTCCAGGCGAGAATGCATGATCTCGCCGACAAAGATTTTAGAACGCCTTTCTATGATTCGGCTCACCAAGAAATGCCCCAGTGCGAAGCAAGTTGAACGGAAGATCGCACGGCGTCTTCATGAAATCCGTAACCGAAATAGCTTCCGCAAAAATATGTTCGTCGATTCCCTTGTAAACGACTGAGTTGATGTTGAGAGGCCAGTGATTTCAAATCATACGTTGGATGGGTATAGTCGATTTCCTTTAGAATACTGCTTTGATCAATGAGAGCGGCTCGATTGAGCGTAACGCAATAGTTCTTCGTAGAACGAAGCCCTTGAAGGCGATTCATGTGATAGGTCATCGAACAAGGACCGTCGGGCGAAACAGTCTTTTCGCGAACATAGTTCCACGATGCCCACGCGCGTCGATTGGGCGGTAAGACGGATGAATCGGTATGGAGAATAGTGCGATTTTTTTGATAGGTCCAAGAGCCGAGGAGAAGGGCTTCATCTTGGGTGGCCTCATCCCCTAAAAGGTTTCGCGCTTCATCCGCATGCGTGGCGATCACGACGTAATCAAATATTTTGGGAGCCGCGTCTGCACTATGAATTACCACCTCATTCGCTTTTCGTTCCAGCCGCGTGATTTTTGATTTCAAATGCACCGTGCCTTTAAAAGTTTTAGAGAATGCTTTCAGATAGGAATGAGATCCGCCCTCGACCGTCATCCATTGGGGCCGATCCTGCAATGTTAAGAGTCCGTGATTCTTGAAAAATTGAAGTAAGGTAACTGCAGGAAAATCGAGCATCTCTTTGCGACTCGTGGACCAAATGGCCGAGCCCATCGGAATGAGATAGTTTCGAATGAAATAAGGTTTAAATCGGTTTCTCTCCAAGTAAGTGCCCAGAGCTTCTTCCGTCTTAAGATCTTCTTCTAAGTCTGTCATTCCTTGTCGGCCAAATCGAAGAATTTCAAAGATGAGCTTTAAGAATTCGGCATTGAAAAGATTGGAGGGTTGAGCAAACAGTCCCAGCAGGTCGGTTCCAGCATATTGCAGATCTGTAACTTCGTCATAAAACCCAAACGACATGTCACTCTTACGAGTAGGAATCTTCAGTTGACGAAGAAATTCCAGAAAGTGGGGATAAGTCTTATCATTGCAAACGATAAAGCCGGTATCAATGGCGAGGCCTTCATCGGGACCGCGGTCCACAACAATAGTATTCGTATGTCCGCCCAAGCGATCTTGCTTTTCAAAGAGCTCAATCTCAAATTTTCTCTGAAGAAGATGGGAGGCCACGATGCCCGCGACGCCCGAGCCTATGACCGCAATTTTTCCCCTTACATTCACGACGATAATTTACTAAACGCCTAACAAATGAGCGAGTGTCGCTTGAAGATCTGTATGTTCAAAGGGGAATCGAGCTTGACTTAGTTTGTGGGGCACGACCCGCTTCGAATCTAAAAGCAAATCCTCCGCCATTTCCCCGAAGAAATGTTTGAGAAATGAGGCCGGTGCAGGAATGCCAACCGGTCTTCGAAGTACACTCGCTAAAGTCTTGGTAAATTGGGTATTTCGAATCGGAGTAGGACTTACAAAATTAACGGGTCCTTCCAAACTTGTTTCATGAATACAAAATAGCATTCCCCGTATCACATCCTCTAATGCGATCCAGCTCATCAATTGATCCCCGGAGCCAACGCGTCCCGCTACTCCCACGCGAAAGGCGGGAAGCATCGCTCCCAATGCGCCTCCTCGAGGATCTAGAATAATTCCAAACCTTGGATGCACCACTCGAATTCCAGCCATACGAGCGGGCGAAGCTGCAGCTTCCCACTGCCGACAGACATCGGCCAGAAATCCTCGACCTGCGTCACCTTGGGATTCATCCAGTATCTGCTCGCCATTTCCTAGTCCGTAAAATCCGGAGGCGGATGTGGAAATAAAAATGGAAGGCTTTCGTTCCAAACGTGAAAGAGCATCCGCGAGATGTCTTGTCGTGATGACTCTAGATTCTAGAATTGAGGACTTCTTTTCCACAGTCCATTTTTGTCCCGCGATAGATTCTCCCGACAGATTGATGACCGCGTCGAACCCTTCGTATGCAGCCAAGTTTGTAAGGGGCTTTGTTGGGTCCCAAAGAATTTCACCCTCCTTCGCGTTTTTTCGGACGAGGCGTGTGACGTGATGGCCTCCTGTCGTCAGAAAGGGAACGAGTTGAGACCCAACGAAGCCCGAAGCTCCGGAGATCAAAACTCTCTTGGGTTGCTGAGAGTATCGACGATGAAAATCGAGATCGCTTACCAACGTGGCATGACGGAAATGAAAGACTCGCTTCAAATTCTTTTCGGCGTAACCTTTCAATAACTTTGAAAAAGGGGGAATATAGTCGACTCGATCGGTGAGACGCGATTGACGTCCTGGTAAAGACTCAAAACGATGCAAGTGAACCCACTTCTCAAAGGGTCCTTTAACTTGCTCGTCGCAAAATTGTTTATTCTTTTGATAACCAAAATGCCGAGCTAACCAAGGCGTGCGGAGCGGGCCAAAGTGCAGTTCAAATTCAACCTCGCCACCGTCCTCAATCGTACCCTTTCTCTTGGTGACCGTTGCCCGTTGCCAAGGAGGCATCATTCTTTCGACAGCCCCCCGCCTTTCATGCCAGGCAAAAGCGGCTTCAACCGACTCAGGAAGGACGACCGACTTCTCGAAAACTTGGCCTTGTTTCATAGGAGTTCTTGGTGAACCTCCACTGCGACTAAAGATTTTTGAGCCGTTAATTCAAGCCAAATGACGCCACCCTTTTTGAGATCTTGATGTTGTCCGATCGCCAAATAGACAAACTCAGGGATCCAATCACCGTGAGAGCAAGCCAACGTGTAGGGATTGGCACTCTTTTTCCACTCCTCCAAAAACTTTTGAATGCGCATCTTAAACAGCGCTTCGGATTGCCCCTCCTGCTCATCCAGTAGTGGATTGATCCGAACTTCCGAGCCTTGCTGAATGGAAAGTGGTTCCAGCGTCTCACGACAACGTGCCTTGGGGCTCGAAAGAAATTCCCACTTTGCATTTGGAAACTTCTTCAAAACATATCGCGTTAAGGCTCGCGCTTGTTCCCAGCCTTTTCCGCTCAGTCCGTTGTCGTTGGATCGATCGTGGAGTTCCCGATGGGCATGACGGGCGAGAAGCAAAACCCGATTGAACGCAGGATCTGTCACGGATCTAAGTGTAACTAAAAATTTCCAAGTAGCCAGCTTAGGAGGTCGGATTTAGCCTTTGGACTGGAAATGTCCTTTCCAAATTTTGAGAGGCTCACACACCATGGAGGCTTTGTTCTTAAGAAAGGCTTGAACAGCGTGATAGCGCGCATTGTATTGGTTTTGCATTTCTTCGGCTAAAGTCTTATGGGATCCCTCAGGAAGAAAGTAGGGATTAAAACCAAATCCCTTTCCGCGAGCCTCCACTATTTTTCCGGGAACATCCCCTCGAAAAATGTGGATCTTTCCTCTGCGATGAATGCCCAACATGCAAATGAAGTTTGCCTTTTTTCCCACAAAATCTTTCATATGTTCGATATACCATTTCACGTTGATACCCACTTGAGCTCCCTCAATGTCGAGGGACGTGTCGTCCACAAGCACCTCTTCGAATTGAGAAGCTTTATATCGTATAATCGTGATGGCATCGGCTTCGGGTTCGGGAAGATCTTCCACCCGAGAAACCACTTCCATATTAAGGAGCTTGCGGAATTCTTCGAGCTTATCTGCATTGCCGGTGTTGATGGTAAGTTTAGCCATGAAGTTTCATTTTTCATGAAAATCTTACGAAGGGCTAGCGGGTTTCTGGGAATTGAAAAGAGGCGTTCCTTGATATCCATTTTGCGACAACTCTTCGAATACATTCTGCGCATTTACATTCTTCTTTTCCAAAATCAAAGGGAGCGCCACTTTATCACCTATTCGAAGCTGTGCGACGCTGCGCTTGCGCCACGTCCCTTGAGGAACGAGTTCCCGAGCTTTCACGGTGTCGAGAAGGTAAATAGGAATTAGAACTTCCTCTAAATATTGATAGATCCTTGAGTCCAGAACGGGGAAGGCGATTTCGAGTCTGGAAAAGAAATTTCGAGGCATCCAATCTGCGCTCGACAGATAAAGTGATTTGGAATTTTCAAAATAATAGATTCGGGAATGCTCTAAAAAGCGGTCTACGATGCTCACCACTCGGATATTTTCACTGAGACCCTTAACTCCTGGAATCAAGGAGCAAGCCCCGCGCACGACCAAATCGATCTGCACGCCCGCTTGAGAGGCCTCATAAAGTTGAGCCACGATGGCTTCATCAACAAGGGCATTCATCTTGGCAAAAATCTTCGCTTTCTTTCCTGCCTTCGCAGCTTCGACCTCCGCCTGGATAAGGCTCATGAGTTTTCGGTGAAGACGCGAAGGTGCGGAAACCAAGTGTTTAAAAGTCGAGGGTTCCTTTCGCGCGGTGACAGAATCAAAAAATTGCTTCACGTCCAATCCAATCTCTTGATTGCCCGAGATAATCGCAAGGTCGGTATATTGCCTTGCCGTCGCAGCATTATAATTTCCAGTGGAGAGATGAGAATAGTAACGAGGGCCGTCATTTTCTATGCGGGTGACGAGAGTGAGTTTGGCGTGTAACTTCAATTTCCCAAAACCAAAGGAGACTTGAACGCCCACTTTGCGAAGATCGTCGGCCAATTGTAAATTGTTCAACTCATCAAATCGGGCGCGAAGTTCAATGACCACGCGAATTCGCTTTTTCTTTGCGGCTCCTTTGAGAGCATCGATGACGGGCGAGAGAGCATCGACGCGATAAACGGTGAGATCGATTTGCTCCACTTTCGAATCGGCGCAAGCCTCTCGAATAAAGGCGACATAGTTATCGAAGGAGTCATAAGGATGATGGAGCAAGAAATCACGAGTTTGAAGACGTTCGAACATCTTTTCGGTGCGTTTAAACTCTCGGAGAGTATGAGAGTGAAGCGAAGGAAACTTAAGCGGAGTTTTGGCCGGATGTTTTTCAGGGACCTGTTGATAAAGTGTCCATAGGCCGCTCAAGCTCATCGTATTCTGAGACGAAATAATTTGACCCGGCTCGAAGCGAAAAAGATGAAGAGCCTTCTGCAGAATTTGAGGAGGAATGTTCCCACTCCATTGTAACCTTGCGGGACGTCCTTTTTCTCGTGTTCGAATAGAGGTGCGGACGAGATCAGGGATGGATTCCGAATCCACATCAGAAATTTCCACGCTAAGATCACCATCTCGAGTGAGTCTGAGAATTCCAAGCTGTCCTCGATTGAAGCCAAAAGCTTCTGCCAAATGACTTTGAATGAGATCATCTAAGAAAAATACATGGAGTGCAGAGGATTTCGCGGTGGGATGCACGATCACGGTAGGAAGATTCTTTGGCAGAGGCATCCAATATTCAGGGTGCAAGTACACGCCCCATTGTAGATTTTCTAAACCAGACAGTTGTTGAAGGGCGTACGGTTGAAAGGGACCGAGAAGGGGAAAGATTTGGTCCAAAAATATTTTCTTACCTAAAGCGTATTCAGGTGTGTCTTTCGCGGCGCCTCGCACCATGTGAATGTCGGACTGAGCCAATTCGACGCTTAAATGTTGAAGAGTTTCCTTCTGGCGATTCACAAATTTCGCGACCGCATCCAAAATATTTTGGCGTATACGAATGAGGCGCTTTTCTAACTTCAGATCCGATTTCGAGGCATTGGAGATCGACCGATTTAAGCTTGAGAAGCGAATCATGAAAAATTCATCGAGATTCGATTGGGTGATCGCTAAAAACTTACATCGCTCTAAAAGAGGATTTGCGGCGAGACGCGATTCTGCAAGCACGCGTTCATTGAACTGCAGCCAACTCAGATCCCGATGCACGAAAGGAGCATTTCGGGCCCCCAAGAGGGAGGGCAACGTTGGAAGTAGAACTTCAGGTCCCATTTCTCTCGTGCTAAGGTAGGGAGGAGTTGGAGACTAGGCTAGGGTTTAAATGAGATTAGCCATTATCGATTTGGGCACGAATTCCGTGCGCTTTGACGTCCACGAATTGGGGGCGGATCATCAGATTTACCGGCTTCATCGCGAAAAATTGATGATCCGGTTGGGGGAAGGCGTGTTTTTAAAGAACCGCTTAGATCCTAAGGTAAGTAGAATTTGCGTGGACGCTTTTCGCAGCTTCAACCGCACCATCGAAGAGTTCCATGTGGATCGGGTGGTGGCTTTTGGTACGGCCGCACTCCGCGAGGCAAAAGATGCAGACCGATTTATTCGCATGTTGCATAGAAAATGCGGGATCAAAGTAGAAATTATTTCCGGTGAGGAAGAGGCCCGGTTGATTGCTCGCGGCGTGCTCGCGCGAGAGCAAGATCTGCGAGGAAATTTTGCTCTGGTAGACATTGGAGGGGGTAGCACCGAAATCACGGTTTGCTCTGGCCGTCGTATTTTGAAGTCCGCCAGTTTTTCGCTGGGGACCGCTCGGATGCAGCAACTTTATTTGAAAACGCATCCTCCTCAAATAGACCCAAAGACTCAGCGACAGCCCTCCATTGAAGCATTGCGGCGGCATATTCGCGGTGTGTTGTTGTTTAAGTTGGTGTCAGAGGAGTGGCCAAAGGTGTCGCGAATTGTGGGATCCTCAGGAACTATTCGAGCGCTTGCTAAAATTTGCAAAAAGAAATCTGGCGAAGATTTTTTCAAACCAAAGGAGTTAGAGGGTCTCATTGCGGAAATGCGGATGCGCGATCGGACTGAATTATTGCGAATACCCGGTATGGAGTCGCGACGCTCGGATATGATTCTTTCGGGAGCTATTCTTTTGCAGGAATGCATGTATGCGCTCCATGCGGAGAGGGTGCAACCTACGGAGTATTCTCTTCGAGATGGAATTTTAGATGAGGAAATTGAAAAGCTGCAAAATCGTAAATCCGCACTTTTGCAGAATCCTCTCAAAGATTTATTCAAGACGGCGTGTGATTTGGGCGCTCGACCCGAGGAGCTCAAGCAGGCGCTCAGAATCTCTGAGGAACTCTTTGATAAGCTAAAACCGGTGCATCGCCTGAAGCCCGAGTGGAAGGTGTATCTCATGGCAGCTAGTTTGCTTCACAATACAGGTCGCACGATAAGCCCGATCGATGCCGAAGCGCATTCGGCGTACATTGCTCGCTATTCAGACACTCCCTATTTTGAATTGTGGGAATCGAAACTTTTGGAAGAACTCACCTTCCACTGCGTGAATGGTAAAATCTCTAAAGCAGATATGCCATTTAAGAAGGATCGTATGCTCAGAATGGCTTTCTTGAAACTATTGGCAATGCTTCGAATCGCTGCCCCCCTGTCTTTCCAACGCGCACAACCGATCGTGATCGACAAAATCAAAGTCCAAGGAAAAAGCGTCCGCATTTTAATTTCGAAAAGATATTCACCGGAACTCGCGGTTTTGCGTGCCGATCAAAGAAGGGCTCTCTTTGAAGAAACGTTCCGAAAGCAATTATCTCTGGAGTTTTCTTAGTGGGATTCTATTCGCTTCGATTAAAGCCATTTGAAAAGACGGATCTGACCCGTCCCCTTGAAATTTTACTTCGAATTTATTTCGACCGTTGGTCTTTCCGTACCGAGTGGGATCTTCTTGGACCTGTGGAGCATTCCGTGCGATGGCCGGAAGTAAAAAGACAACCCGAATTTCGGGAAGGGCTTTGGAAAGAAACTTGTTATGAAATTTTCATGGGTTTGCCGACTTCTCCCAGCTATTGGGAGTGGAACTTTTCACCTTCTCATGATTATGCCGCCTTTGGGTTTGGAAATTACCGAGCCAAACTTTCCAACTCTCAGAAGTCGTTCAAACCCAGAATGGATTGGTCGGGTGTTTCCCTGTCCGCGGAGTTTATGAAATCGGATTTGGAGGAGATTGGACTCCGGGGAAATGCGTTCGACGTACAATGCTCTGCCGTTCTTCTGCACAACGATGGCACAAAATCTTACTGGGCGCTCAATCAATCGGGCTTGAATCAACCCGATTTTCACGTGCGCGAGAATTTTGTACCGATTTCAATTTGAGCTTTTCATGACCGTGGAATAGGAAATCCTGTGGAAAACGAAATCGACATTCTACGCGACGTTTCTAGTCGATTAGCTCGCGCCGGAGTGGATTACATGGTGACGGGATCCATGGCGATGAATGCCTATGCTGAACCGAGAATGACACGTGATATTGATATCGTTATTCAAGCGTCTCTTTCGGATCTCGGAAAAATAATGAATGTTTTTGAAGGGGACTATCTCATTTCAAAAGACGCTTTTTTTAACGCTATTCGTGCAAACTCGATGGTGAACATCGTTCACTTAAAGTCTTTGATCAAAATCGATTTCATTTTTCGAAAGAAATCTGAATACGGAGAGCTGGAATTTAACCGTCGGAAAAGATTTAAGATTCAAGATTTTGAAACATTTCTTGTCACGGTTGAGGATCTGATTTTGTCGAAGCTTGATTGGAGTAAGGATAGTTTGTCCGAGTTGCAATCGAGGGATATTCGAAATTTATTGCGCACTGAATCGATCGATACTAGATATCTCGAACAATGGGCCAATAAGCTTGGTCTTTCGGAGAGGCTTGGAAATCTGAAAAAATGAATGACACGTCGGTTGAAATTAAAGAATGGATTCACAGTCAGATCCAAAATCGAAGTGCCGAGGAAAGAATGAAGATGGGTAGTGACTCTTTCAGCGCCGCCCGAGCAATGATTATCGCGTCGATGCCAAAACAATTATCAACTGCAGAGTTTAATTCCCAGCTATTTGAGCGAATTTACGGCGATCAATATAAAAATCTCGCCAAGCTAATTTTCGAGTACTACCGATCGAAAGAAATCTAACCTAGACGATCCTCTTTTTTCACGGATCGCATGTTCTGCGCGAGAATCTTTTTTCGAATGCGAATGGAATCCGGAGTGATTTCGATCCACTCATCGGCTTCGATCCATTCCATGCATTCTTCGAGAGACATCTTCTTTGTTCCCGCTAAATGCACCAGCGCTTCGAGGTGGGAAGCGCGCATGTTCGTGAGCTTTCGCTCCCGGACGATATTCACATTCACATCGGTATCTTTATTGCTCTCACCGACGATCATGCCCTCGTAAACTTTTACGCCGGGATCGAAGAAAAAGATGCCGCGATCCTCGAGACCGCGAATTGCATATTCCGTGGTTTCTCCCTGTCGATCAGAGACAAGCGCGCCTGTCGTTCTGTGGAAGATCTGACCCTTATAAGGAAAGTAGCCTAGAAACTGAGAGCTCATGAGCCCCTCACCTCGAGTAGCCGTCAAATAACGAGAGCGCATTCCAAGGAGACCCCGTGTTGGAATTTCAAAGATAAGTCGCACTCGATTCTTTGACTTATCGGCATGAGGATTTCCTTGATGCTCGTAAGACGCTAAAAGGCCCTTCCGCTGCTGGAAAATAGAGGTCACATCGCTGGCAAAGCCTTCTGGCAAATCCAGCACCACTTTTTCAAAGGGTTCCAATCGTTCCCCGGCCTCGTTCGTGGTGAAAAGAACTTCAGGTTTTCCCACCATGAATTCTGATCCTTCGCGACGCATCTGCTCGATCAAAATAGCGAATTGCAATTCACCTCGACCCAGAACTCGAAATTGATCGGGTGATCCCGTCTCCTCAAATCGAAGCGCCACATTTTTTCGCACTTCGCGAAGGAGCCGATCCTTCAGTTTTCGAGACAGCAAGGGCTCTCCTTCTTGTCCGGCGAGCGGAGATGTATTAACCGAAAACAGCATCCCGATCGTGGGTTTCTCCACATGAATTCGAGGTAGGGGCTCCGTCGAAGGAGATCCAGAAAGTGTGTCTCCAATTTCAAAAGTTTCGGTGCCTGAGACGATACCAATATCTCCAGCAAGAAGTTCGTCCACCTCGACCTGCTTTAAACCATCGAAGGTGTAAACGCGAGTGACGCTAAAGTTCTCATCTCGGCGCTCGCCCTTCTCGGTCACGCCTTGACGGATGATCTTTTGATTGCGTGCCACCTTCCCCGCAAGCACTCGCCCGATGGCAAGTTGGCCGACAAAATCCGAGTAGGACAGATTGGAGATCATCATTTGAAAATCGGCTTGATCTTTCACCTTCGGTTTTGGAACTTCCTTTAAAATTAAATCAAAAAGAGGTTGAAGATTCGCCTTCTTTTGTTTGCTCACCAAATGAGGAATGTCGTTGAACTCTGTCGTACACCAACCTTCACGACCGCAGGCAAATACGACGGGAAAGTCCGCCTGTTGTTCCGACGCTCCAAGTTCCACGAATAAATCGAATGTTTGATTGAGCACTTCTTGAATGCGCTGACCGCCTTCGCACTCCGGTCGATCCACCTTATTGACAACCAAGATCACGCGATGACCCTGCTTCAGGGCTTTCTGCAAAACGAATCGAGTTTGAGGAAGAGGACCTTCCGCCGCATCCACAAGGAGAATCGCCCCATCGACCATTCCCATGATGCGCTCGACCTCGCCCCCGAAGTCCGCGTGGCCTGGCGTGTCGACGATATTAATTTTTGTGTCCTTATAATGGATGGCGGTGTTCTTCGCCAAAATGGTGATGCCGCGCTCTCTCTCTAAATCCATCGAGTCCATGACGCGATCGCTTAGCGACTCGTGCTCCTTAAACGTACCGGCTTGTCGCAGCATGAAATCCACCAGCGTGGTTTTTCCGTGGTCAACGTGGGCAACAATACAAATATTCCGAATTTCACGAGCCACGGCGACGCAGCCCCCTCAAATTTTCCATCCTTGGCAGACTAGTGGGCGGAACCGGCTCTGTCCAATAGTGAGGGGTAAATATACAATGAAGGCATGTTCATTTTGGCCCGTTTGGTCGTGGGGGCGCGGGGAGGTTGGGATACTCTTGGATCCGAGCGATTCACTCAGGCAAATAATTACTTCCAAGTCGCGTCGGCAATTTTCTCTGGCGATTTTACTACCGAATATTTGCCTATGGGCGTCCGAGAGAAGCGCAACGGAGAAGAAATCGTTGGTGTCTTTGCATCATCTAAGGTTCTAAAAATTTCCCGAGCTTTCGTTTGGGCGTGGGCTTCCACTTCATCAAGCTTCGCCACCGGCCCATATGGGAAGTGATGCTTCTCGAAGATTTTTATCCAATCTTTGAGATCGCGCTCCAGAATTTTCTTTTCGAGAAGACCTACGAGTGAGTCTCGGTTTTCCACCCGCTTGGGATTGCCGGCATATCGAGCGTCCGAACTCCAGTTCGTCTCAAGTGCGGCGCAGAGATCTGCAAATTGAGCATCATTTCCCACGGCAATGGTGAGCATTCGACCATCTCGCGTTTTCAAGCCGAGATAGGGCACGATGCTGGGATGCTGATTGCCTCGAGGTTCGGGAACTTTTCGAGACGTGAGAAAGTTCATCGCCACATTGGAAAGCAAAGAAATCTGGCAGTCGTAGAGGCCGAGATCGCAGCGTTGACCAAGACCAGAATTTTCGCGTTCGCGAAGCGCAGCTAAGATCGCGATGACCGCGTAAAGGCCCGTCGTGAGATCCGACACTGCCACGCCCACCTTGGTGGGATGAGAGGCATCCGCACCTGTGATGCTCATGAGGCCGCTCATCGCTTGGATCATCAAATCGTAACCTGCGTGATGGGCGAGCGGACCCGTTTGGCCGAATCCCGTGATCGAGCAGTAAATGAGTTTTGGAAATCGAAGGCGGAGGGACTCAAAATCCAGTCCGAATTTTTTCAAACTGTCGACTTTGAAATTTTCAATAAGCACGTCTGCTGATTTCAGCAGTGCCAAAATCGCTTCGCGATCATTCTCATTTTTTAAATCCGCGGTGAATGATCTTTTGTTTCGATTAGCGCTGAGAAAATACGCGGATGTTTCGTGCCAGTACGGCGGCCCCCATTGGCGAGTTTCATCGCCCTTTGGGCTTTCGATCTTGATCACGTCTGCGCCCAGATCGCCTAAGATCTGAGTGGCGAAAGGGCCCGCTAGGACGCGCGAGAGATCGAGAACTCGCACGCCACCTAAGGGTAGCGCACGCTTCTCAGAATTCTTAGGGGTTTTGGGGAGCTTGCCCGCCATTTGAACTTCCTAAGCCCTGTTTTGGAGCAGGGTCGTCGAAATCAATCTGACGATTAAGAACATCGGCTCGATTTCCGAATTGCAACTGACTGCGACCTTCTTTTTCAATCATTCCGAACACATTACTTTCTCCGCGAACGGAAAAATCAATCGTTTCTCCCGCTAAAATATAGCGAATCAGTCGCACCATTTCTTGGCTATAGCGAGGCTTATAGAACATCCGTCCCAGTTCTTCGGCTTGTTCTTTGATATCTCGCTCGCCCTGAGCCTTTCGCCAGCGGTCATAAACTTTTTGAGCAAAGAAATACATATCCGGCTGCTTAAGCGGCATGTTGATGAGGTAAAGCGGCGTTTGCAAGATGGAGGCGGCGCCACTGACGATTCCCCCCATCAAACGAGCATGGGCACTTGCCCAAGCCCCTTGAGGCGCATTGAATGCTGCTTCCAAGGCTGACCACATTTTTTCACGAGGTGTTGCGACAAATTTCTGTAGCTGAGGCTGGCTCAAATTAATTTGATAATAGAAGCGAGACCTTCCGGAGCTGTTCGTGACGCGGTCGTCATACTTTCCTTTTTTGTTTTTGTAGGGGCGCGGGAAAAGCCCAGGTTCATTCACCGCATTCTCAGACTCTTCGCTATAAGCGACTACTTCTCTGTCCGTGGTATCGGAGTCTAAGATGGTCGCCTCTGCTGTCATGGTGAAGGCATCTTGCGCCTGAGGATCCGCGGCGTATCGATCCAAATCCACATTCACCGAAAAGGAATAATTCCAGCGCTCATAGCTGGCCCAAATGGTTTTCCATTCGCGATTCTCTTCAGCGAGCGCGGCAAAAGTATGCACCTTTCCATCTGGCAGAGTGATCACAGCATCGACCGTTTTCATCTTACCGCCTACTTTATTGGAATAAATGAATGCGACTTTCACGCGGTTTTCATGTTGGACGGCCATTCCCGAAGAGTGACGATCCGAGAGCCATTCAACCGCGCGTTTGCCGCCGGCAGGAGGTGATTGCATTGCCATGGCTTCTGCGAGCGAAAGATCTCCCCAGACTGCCTTTTCGTAAGCCTTTCTTGCTTCAGAATCGCTCAGGTCAAATCGAAAAGTACGGTCTACGGATTTCGAAAGACTTCGAGTTGCCTTCATGCGGAAGGGAATGATCTTGAGCTCGCTCTTAAATTTAGAAATGAGAAACACGCCATCTAGCCAATCCCAGTCATTGGACTGACCAATGTTCACTTGATTGCCAATGCCACGCATAAGGCTTCGCTTCAACCGAACATGATTGTCGCCTTCGCGCATGATCGACATTTGAAATGGAAGTTGCACGTGTGCCGTCGAAGACACGCCAAAATCCCCCACGAGCCCCGCAAAATCTGTATCCCAACTGAGGCCTGCCCCCAGTTCCAAACGCGGCTCTATATTATAGGAGAG
>ERZ761602.1707-NODE-1707-length-38395-cov-6.113015_pt1 | contig 38395 bp, 29 predicted proteins | sample MGYA00512165_ERZ761602 | MGnify/ENA primary metagenome ERZ761602 (study PRJEB28899, sample SAMN02445085) | bioreactor sludge metagenome | biome: EBPR sludge; isolation source: Thorneside wastewater treatment plant | place: Australia: Brisbane, Thorneside...
CCGGCACGCCGGCCGGCGTGGGCATGGGCCTGACGCCGCCGCGCTGGCTGGCCCCGGGCGACATCGTGCGCATCGAGATCGACGGCATCGGCACGCTGAGCAACCTCTTCGAATGACCCATCCTCAAACCACCACAGGAGACGCGACATGAAGACGCTGACGAGGAGCCTGCGCGCCGCCGCCGCGGCGCTGCTGTGCACGCTGGCCGGCACCGCGCTGGCCCAGGACTGGCCGACCAAGCCGGTCACGATGGTCGTGCCCTTCCCGCCCGGCGGCGTGGCCGACACGGTGGCGCGGCCGGTGGCCGAGGCGCTGGGCCGCGAGCTGGGTCAGCAGGTGGTGGTGGAAAACCGCGGCGGCGCCGGCGGCGCCACCGGCAACGGCCATGTCGCGCGCGCCGCGCCCGACGGCTACACGATCCTGATGAGCCTGTCGTCGATCTCCATCCTGCCGGAGGCCGACAAGATCCTCGGCCGCCGCGGCCAGTACACGCTGGACCAGCTCAAGCCCATCGCGCGCTTCACCGCCGACCCGACGGTGCTGGTGGTGCGCGCCGACGCGCCGTGGAAGACGCTGGCCGAATTCGTCGCCGACCTGAAGAAGAACCCCGGCCGCTACAACTACGGCAGCTCGGGCAACTACGGCACCATGCACGTGCCGATGGAGATGCTCAAGGCCAGCGCCGGCTTCAGCATGGTCCACATCCCGTTCACCGGCGCCGGGCCGGCGGTGCTGGCGCTGCTGGGCGGGCAGGTGGACGCGCTGTCCACCGGGCCGGCCAGCGTGCTGGCGCATATCCGCGCCGGCCGCCTGCGCGCGCTGGCGCACTGGGGCGACAAGCCGCTGCAGTCGCTGCCCGAGGTCCCGGCGCTGAAGACCGCCGGCTACCCGGTCGAATTCGCGCAGTGGTCGGCGCTGTTCGTGCCCGCCGGCACGCCGGAGCCCATCGTGCAGCGCCTGCGCGACGCGGCGCGCAAGGCGGCCGTCGACCCGCAGGTGGTGCAGACCATCACGCGTGCCGGCAGCCCGATCGAATACCTGGACGCGCCCGAGTTCCAGCGCTACTGGGACGCCGACGCGAAGGTCATGACCGAGGCGGTCAAGCGCATCGGCAAGGTCGAGTGACGCGGCGCGCGCGCCTGGGCTGCCTAGCGGCCGCCCAGCAGGTCGCGCGCGACGATCTCCTTCATGATCTCGGTCGTGCCGCCGTAGATGCGCTGCACGCGCGCGTCGGCCCAGGCGCGCGCGATCGGGTATTCGCGCATGTAGCCGTAGCCGCCGAAGAGCTGCAGGCAGCGGTCGAGCACGCTGAACTGCATCTCGGTGCACCAGTACTTGGCGATCGACGCGGTGGCGGTGTCCAGCGTGCCCTGCAGGTGCCGGCGCAGGCAGTCGTCCAGGAAGGCGCGGGCCACGCGCGTGTCGGCATGCACCTCGGCCAGGCGGTGGCGAATGGTCTGCTTGTCGGCCAGCGCGGCGCCGAAGGCACGGCGCTGCTGCACATGCTCGCGCGTCCAGACCACCGCGGCCTCCATCGCGCCGACCGCGGTGATGGCCACCAGCAGCCGCTCCTGCGGCAGCTCCTGCATCATCAGCGCGAAGCCGCGGCCGGGCTCGCCCAGCAGGTGGTCGGCCGGCACGCGCAGGCCGTCGAAGAAGAGCTCGCTGGTGTCCTGCGCCTGCATGCCCAGCTTGTCCAGCTTGCGGCCGCGGTCGAAGCCCGGGCGGTCGGTGGGCACCAGCAGCAGGCTCACGCCCTTGGCGCCGCGTGACGCGTCGGGGTCGGTGCGCGCGGCCAGCAGCAGCAGGTCGCAGAGTTGGCCGTTGCTGATGAAGATCTTCTGGCCGTCGATGCGCCAGCTGGCCGCGTCGCCGTCGCCTTCCAGCACCGCGCGCGTGCGCAGCGCGGCCAGGTCGCTGCCGGCGCCGGGCTCGGTCATGCCGATCGCGGCGATGACCTCGCCGCGCGCCATGCGCGGCAGCCAGTGGCGCTTCTGCGCCTCGCTGCCGTGGTGCACCAGGTAGGGCGCGACGATGTCGCTGTGCAGGTAGAACAGCGGGCCGGTGGCGCCGGCGCGCGCCATCTCCTCCACCACGATGGCGCTGTAGCCGAAGTCCACGCCGGCGCCGCCGTAGGCCTCCGGAACCGTCAGGCACAGCAGGCCCAGTTCGCCGGCGCGCCGCCACAGCGCACGCGGCACCTGGCCGTCGCGTTCCCACTGCGCGTGGTGCGGCAGGATCTCGTCGGCGACGAAGCGGCGCACCGTCTCGCGGAATGCGCGGTGCTCGGGCGTGTCCAGCGGCGGCGTCGGCGGGGACAGCGTGTCCAGCGCTTCGTTCATGTCCTGTCTCCGGCGGCCGCGACGCCGCGTTGCAGCTGCCGCGTCATCGTGCGCGCGATGGCTGCCGGCGTGCGCCGGCCCTCGGGCCGGTACCACAGCGGCACGTGGTTCAGCGCGCCGATCAGCTGCAGCCGCAGCAGCGTGCGGTCGGTGCGGCGCGCCAGCGGCAGCGCGGCGAGCAGGCGGCGGAAGCGGTCCTCGTAGCTGTCGCGCAAGGCGATCAGCGCGTCGAAGTGCTCCGGTGGAAAGTCGTGCGGCTGCACCTGCACGAAGACGCCGGCGAAGTCGGCGTCCTGGGGGTCGGCACCCAGCAGCATGGCCAGGTGGGCCGCCGCGCCGCGCTCCAGCCGTTGCCAGGGCGTGCCCGGCCTGGCGACCGCGGCATCGAAGGCCGCGCCGACGCGGCGCACGCCCTCGGCATACACGGCCAGCAGCAGGTCGCCCTTGGACGGGTAGTGGTAGTAGATCGAGCCGGCGGTCATCGCGGTGGCGGCCGCGATGTCGCGCATGCTGGTCAGCCCGTAGCCGCGGGCGCGGAAGACCCGTGCTGCCGCGGCCAGCAGCGCGGCATGGCGGTTGTGCGCACGCGGCGCGCCGCGGCGCGGCGGCGCGACCTCCGCAGCCGGGCCCGGGGCGGCGCCGGCGTCGAACTTCATGGCTGCGGCGGCCCGAAGGCGCCCTGCAGCGCGTGCACCGCGCTGTCGAAACCGCGCGCGCCGGCCGGGTCCGCGATGCGGTCCCAGTGCGCGGCGACGAATTCCGGCGACACCTCGTCGGCCGCCGCATGCACGCCCTGGCCCTCCACGATGCGCACGGTGGAGAAATAGCCCGCGCCGGCGGCCAGCACCACGCCGCTGAAGTGGCACTGCTCGCTGGCCAGGAAGGCCACGCCGGCGGCCACGCGCTCGGGCGTGGCGTCCTTCATCAGCGCGGCCAGCGGCAGGCCTTCGGTCATGCGCGTCAGCGCCACCGGCGCGACGGTGTTGACCAGGATGCCGTGCCGCGATGCCTCCAGCTTCAGCGAATTCATCAGCCCGACCAGGCCCAGCTTGGCCGCGCCGTAGTTGCTCTGCCCGAAATTGCCGTACAGCCCAGCCGCCGAGGTCGTCATCACGATGCGGCCGTACTGCTGCTGCTGCATCGCCGGCAGCACGGCGCGGCTGCACCAGGCCGAGCCCAGCAGGTGCACGCGCACGACGGCCTCGAAGTCCGCCGGTTCCATCTTCGCCAGCGTCTTGTCGCGCAGGATGCCGGCGTTGTTGACCAGCACGTCGATGCGGCCGAAGGCGGCCAGCGCCGCGTCGGCCAGGCGTTGCGCACCGGCGGGTGTCGCGATGTCGTCGTGGTTGGCGATCGCCTGCCCGCCGCTGACAACGATCTCCTGCGCGACCCGCTCGGCCGCGCTGGCGTCGCCGCCGCTGCCCCCGCCCTTGCCGTCCACGCTGCCGCCGAGATCGTTGACGACGACCGCCGCGCCGCGCGCGGCCAGCAGCAGCGCATGGGCGCGGCCCAGGCCTCCGCCGGCGCCGGTGATGACGGCGACGCGGCCGTCGAAGCGGATGGGATTCATGCGGTCTGCTCCTCGGGCCGCGGCGCGCGCGCGCCGTACAGCGCTTCGATCTCGGCGGCGTATTTCTCGGCGATGCTCCGGCGCTTGACCTTCATCGTCGCGGTGACCTCGCCGTCGTCGTGGTCCAGCTCCTTCGTCAGCAGGTGGAACTTGCGCACCTGCTGCACCTGCGGCATGCGCGCATTGACGCGGTCCACCTCGGCCTGCACCAGGTCGCGAACGCGCTCGTGTTCGGCCAGGCTGCGGAAGTGGGTGTAGGCCAGGCCCTGCTCCTCGGCCCACTTGCCCACGGTGTCGAGGTCGATCTGGATCAGCGCGGCGACGAAGGGCCGGCGGTCGGCGACCACGATGGCCTCCTTGACGTAGGCGCTGAACTTCAGCGCATTCTCGATCTCGCTCGGCGTGATGTTCTTGCCGCCGGCGGTGATCATGATGTCCTTCTTGCGGTCGACGATGCGGATCTCGTCGCCCTCCGGCCCGGGCACGACCTGCACCACGTCGCCGGTGTGCAGCCAGCCTTCGCCGTCGATGGCCTCGCGCGTGGCCGCCTCGTTGCGGTAGTAGCCCTTGAAGACCGTGGGCCCGCGCACCAGCAGCTCGCCGTCGCCGGCGACGCGCAGTTCCACGCCGGGGATCGCCGCACCCACCGTGCCCACCGGCGACGCCGCGCTGCGCTGCACCGCCACCACGCCGGCGGTCTCGGTCATGCCGTAGCCCTCGCGGATGGGCACGCCCAGCGCGCGGAAGAAGCGCAGCATGTCCGGCGCGATCGGCGCCGCGCCCGACAGCGCCAGCCGGCAGCGCCGCAGGCCGACGAAATTGGTCAGCGCCCTCAGCACCAGCCACCACCACAGGCCATGCGTCAGCCGCTGCGCCAGGGTCCAGCGCTCGCGCGGCAGGTCGGCGAAGGGCAGCACGGCGGCCAGCGCGCGGCGGTACAGCGCCAGGCGCAGGCCGCCGGCCTCGCGCGCCTTGATCTCGATGCTGGCATGCAGCTTCTCCCAGATGCGCGGCACGCCCAGGAACAGCGTCGGCGCGATCTCGCGCAGGTCGCCCTGCACGGTGCGCAGGCTCTCGGCGAAGTTGACCACCGCGCCGCTGCGCAGCGGCAGGTGCACGGTATAGATCTGCTCGGCGACGTGGCACAGCGGCAGGTACGAGACCATGCTGTCGGCCGGCGTGCAGCGGTAGATGGCGTCGGTGCCGGCGGCCATCGCGGCGATATTGCCGTAGCTGATCATCGCCGCCTTGGGCCGGCCGGTGGAGCCGCTGGTGAAGATCATCAGCGCGGTGTCGTCCATGGTCTGGCGCGCCAGCGCGTCCTCGACCACCCGCGGCCGCTCGTGCTCGAAGGCGGCGCCCAAAGCGCAGACCTCCTCGAAGGTCAGCAGGTTGTCGACGCGGTAGTGGCGCAGCCCGCGCGGGTCGACGACGACCAGGTGCGTCAGCGCGGGCAGCCGCTCGCGCACGGCCAGCACCTTGTCGAGCTGCTCCTGGTCCTCGCAGACGACGATGCGTGCGTCGGCGGCCTGCAGCAGGTATTCCACCTCGGCCGCCGGCGACGTGGGGTAGACCCCCACCGTGACCGCGCCGACCAGGCCGCAGCCGAGCTGCGCGAAGACCCATTCCTGGCGGTTCTCGCTGACGATGGCGCAGTGCCCGCCGTCGGGCAGGCCCAGCTTGACGAGGCCGAGCCCGAAGTGGCGCGCCGTGCGTTCGTAACCGGCCCAGGTGACCGGCGCCCAGATGCCGTAGTCCTTCTGGCGCAGCGCCACCGCGTCCGGGCGCACGCGCGCCCAGTGGCGCAGCTGCTGCGGCAGCGTCAGTGCGTCCAGCGAAGAGTTCATGATCGGCAAGCTGCCCCGGTCAGACCGAGCGGCCGCCGCGGAACCGGCTTCGCCGGGCCGCTGGCGGCGCCCCCTGGAGGGGGTGCGGCGAAGCCGCTACGGGGGTGGGTCACGATAGCCACCTCTTGCGGCGCTTGTAGTGCTTGACCTCGCGGAAGCTGGCCAGCTCGCTGGCGCCGTCGCCGTAGCCGAGGTAGAAGCGCTGCACGTCGGGGTCGTTCATCAGCCGCGCGGTCGGGCCGTCGATCACGATGCGGCCGGTCTCCATGATGTAGCCGTAGTGCGCGATGCCGAAGGCCGCCATCGCGTTCTGCTCCACCAGCAGCATCGCGACACCCTGCTCGCGGTTGATGCGCGCGATGATCTGGAAGATGTCGTGCACGACCAGCGGCGCCAGCCCCAGCGAGGGCTCGTCCAGCAGCATCAGCGAAGGCCTGCCGAGCAGCGCGCGGCCGATGGCCAGCATCTGCTGCTCGCCGCCGGAGAGGTAGCCGGCGCGCTGCGAGCGGCGCTCCTTCAGGCGCGGGAAGTAGTCGTAGATCAGGTCCGGGTCGGCCTTGGCTTCCGCACCCGGCCGGCCGATCAGCGCGTTGCCGGCGGCGACCAGGTTCTCGTCGACCGTGAGGTCCTCGAAGACATGCCGGCCCTCGCGCACATGCGCGATGCCGCGTCGCGCCAGCAGGTGCGGCGCCACCGCGTCGATGCGCTCGCCGCGGTAGCGGATGGCGCCGCTGCGCAGCGCGCCGTTCTCCAGCGGCAGCAGGCCGGATACGGCCTTCAGCGTGGTCGTCTTGCCGGCGCCGTTGCTGCCCAGCAGCGCGACGATCTGGCCGGCCGGCACGGCCAGCGAGAGCCCGCGCAGCACCTGCACCGTGTGGTGGTAGACGACCTCGATGTTCTCCACCGCGAGCACGGGCGCCGCCGCCACCGGGGCGGCGGTGGCGGCGCCGTGCACGGCGGTGGCGGCGCTGCTCACGCGGTGCGGATCCAGTCGCTGGCCGGCTGGAACAGCTTGGTGCCGGCGTCGTAGGCGTAGATGCGGCCGATCGGGATCTGGTGCCCCTTCAGCGACACCGGCATGCCGACGATGCCGCCGGTATTCCAGTTGTCGATGGACTCCAGCGCCGCCTTCATGTTGGGGCCTGTCAGTGCCTGGTTGGCCTTCAGGCAGCGCTCCATGACCTCGCAGAAGATCGAGCCGACCAGCCAGCCGTGGGTGTAGAAGAGCGGGATGTAGGCCAGGTTGGGCCGCGCCTTGGCGGCGAAGTCCTTGATCGCCTGCATGCCCGGCGCGCCGGCGGTGTCGTAGCTGTAGCGGTAGGGCATCACGCCCATCCAGCCCTGGCCGGCCTCGCCCATCGCGTCCACCGTGGTCTTGTCCATGCTCCAGATGGTGCCCATGGACTTGGTCGCCATGCCGGCTTCCTTCATCTGCTTCATGAATTCCGGGATCGGCGCCAGCACGTAGCCGTGGAAGATCACGTAGTCGGGCCGTGCGCGGCGCAGGCGCGCGACCTCGGCCGAGACGTCCACCGCGCCGGGCTTGGTGACGATCTCCATCGCCACCGGGATGCCCAGCTTCTGCGCATGCGCCTTGCCGCCGGCGATGGGGTCGCGGCCGAATTCGGTGTCGCTGTAGACGAAGGCCACGGAGGGCTTGCTGCCGCCGCTGGCCTGGCGGTTGATGTACTCGAGCAGGATCTCGATCATCGCCTGGTAGGTGGGGCCGGCCATGAAGTAGTAGGGCACCTTGGCCGGGTCGGCGAGGTCGGAAGCGAACGAGGGACTGCTGACCAGCGTGCTGCCGAGCTGGCTGACCTCCTGCGCCGCGGCCTTGGCCCAGGCCGTGGAGTCGCCGTAGAAGACCGGCGGCTTGTGCGCGCCCATGAGCTTCTTGAAGACGGCCATCGCCTGGTCCATCTTGTAGCCCGAGTCCTCGCCGATGTAGCGCAGCCGCCGGCCGGCGACGCCGCCGTTGGCGTTGCGCCACTCGCAGTAGTCGCCCAGGCCCTGGTGCAGGCCGACGCCGGCGAAGGCGAAGACGCCGGTGATCGGCGGCGCGGCGCCGACGACGATCTCGCCGCTCTGCGCGATCGCCGTGTGCAGCGGCAGCGCGGCCAGGCCGGCGGCGCCCAGGCCGGCCTGCACGAGGCGGCGGCGCGAGACGTCGTGCTGCGGAGTGCGGATCTTGCTCATGCTGTCGTGTCTCCTTCGTGGTGGGGCGGTCTGCCGGTGTCAGGCCCTGAATGGCCAGAGGTGGAAGAAGCGGCGCACGCGGCGCCAGATCTCGAGCAGGCCATGCGGCTCGAAAACCAGGAAGCCGATGATCAGCAGGCCGAAGACGACCTGCTGGATGGGGCTGAGGATCTCCACCGCGCGCGGCGCCCACTGCGCGATGAACGAAACGATGGCGCGCAGCGCCTCGGGCACCAGGGTCATGAAGACCGCGCCCAGGATGCTGCCCAGCGTGCTGCCCAGGCCGCCGACGATGATGGCCGCCAGGTAGAAGATCGACAGCTGCAGCGTGAAGTACTCCGGTGTCATCGCGCGGTAGTAGTAGGCCAGCAGCGCCCCGGCCACGCCGGCGTAGAACGAGCCGATCGCGAAGGCCGCCAGCTTGTAGCGCAGCAGGTCGATGCCCAGCACCTCGGCCGAGATGTCCTTGTCGCGGATCGCGATGAAGGCGCGGCCCACGCGCGTGCGGAACAGGTTGCGCGCCGCCAGCAGCAGCGCCACCGCGCAGGCGGCGATCAGCCAGGCCATGCGCTGGTCGGTGTCCAGCTTCACGCCCAGCAGCTCGGCCGGCGGCACGTTGACGCCGCGCACGCCGCCGGTGACGCTGTCCCACTCGCGAAACACGTAGACCAGCAGGAACTGCATCGCCAGCGTGGCCACCGCCAGGTACAGGCCCTTGATGCGCAGGCTGGGCATGCCGACGACGACGCCCAGCGCTGCGGCGAACAGCCCGGCCAGCGGCAGCGTCAGCACGAAGGGCAGCCCGCGCTGCGCGAAGTAGGCCGCGGTGTAGCAGCCCACGCCCATGAAGGCGGCGTGGCCCAGCGAGATCAGCCCGGTATAGCCGGTCATGATGTTGAGCCCGGCCGACGCGATGACGTGGATGCCCAGCACGCAGGCCAGCCCGACCAGGTAGCCGCTGCCGACCAGCGGAAACAGCAGCAGCGCGGCCAGCAGCGCCGCGAACCAGGCGCGCGCCACCGGGGTGGCGAACAGCGCCTCGTCGTGGCGGTAGCTCTCGCGGAAGTCGCCGATGCGCACGCGGGGTCCCCTTCGCTACAGCCGTTCGATCTGGCGCGTGCCGAACAGCCCGTAGGGCCGCACCAGCAGGATCACCAGCACGACGACATAGGGCACGATGTCGCGCACCTTGCCGCCCAGGTAGCCGGCGGTCAGGCTCTCGAGCAGCCCGATCACCAGCCCGGCGACGATGGCCCCGGCGATGCTGTCCAGCCCGCCGAGGATGATGACCGCCAGCACGCCCAGGGCGGCACCGCCCAGGGCTGGGGACAGGCTGGTCATCGACGCGACCACGATGCCGGCGACCGCGCCCACGAGCCCGGCGAAGACCCAGGTCAGCCGCTGCGTGCGCCGCACGTCGATGCCCAGCACGTAGGCGGTGGTCGGGTCGCTGGCCGCGGCGCGCATCGCGATGCCGGTGCGCGAGTAGCGGAAATACAGCGTGAAGGCGGTGATGACGACCGCGGCGAGCAGGAAGCTCCACAGCAGCTGGCCGGGGATCAGGATGTCGCCGACGATCAGCGGCTTGCGCGGCAGCAGCGTCGGCATCTCGTAGTTGCGGCCGCCCCAGACGGCGTCGACGCCGCCATGCAGCGCGCTGGCGAGTCCTATGGTGGCCATCAGCACCGAGATCACCGGCTGCCCCGACAGCGGGCGCAGGATGGCGCGCTCGACCAGCGCCGCCGCCAGCGCCACCGCGGCCAGCGTGGCCGGCAGCGCCAGCCACAGGTCCAGGCCCCACATCACATGCGCGGTGTAGAAGAAATAGGCGCCCAGCATCATGAATTCCCCCATCGCGAAATTGATGACGCCGGTGCCCTTGTAGATCAGCACGAAGCCGAGCGCGATCAGCGCCAGCAGGCCGCCGGAGAGCAGCCCGATGGCCGAGAACTCGGCCAGCACGATCCAGTCGAAGCCGGCGTTCATGCCGCCGCCCCGGCCGGCGCGCCGGCCGCCACGGCGGTGTCGCCGAGGTAGGCGCGCACGACCTCGGGATTGGCGCGTACCTCGGCCGGCGTGCCCTGGCCGATGACCTCGCCGAAGTTGAGCACCACCACGTGGTTGGCGATGTCCATCACCAGGCCCATGTCGTGCTCGATCAGCAGCACCGTGATGCCGCGCTCCTCCTGGATGTCCAGGATGAAGCGCGCCATGTCCTCGGTCTCCTCGCGGTTCATGCCGGCCACCGGCTCGTCCAGCATCAGCACGCGCGGGCGCATGGCCAGCGCACGCGCCAGCTCGACGCGCTTCTGCAGCCCGTAGGGCAGGGCGGCCACGCCCTGGTGGCGCACGTGGTCGATCTCGAGGAAGTCGATGACCTCGCGTTCGATCTCCTGGCGCAGCGCCATCTCCTCGCGCCGCGCGCCGCCCAGGTACCACATCGCCGCGAGCGGGTTGGTCGCCAGCCGCGTGTGGCCCCCGAGCTTGATGTTGTCCAGCACCGTCATGCCGCGGAACAGCGCCACGTTCTGGAAGGTGCGCGCCAGCCCCAGCGCGGCGCGCCGAGAGGCGCCGAGCGCGCTGATGTCGGCACCGTCGAACAGCACGCGGCCGCGCTGCGGTTTGTAGAAGCCGGAGATGGCGTTGAACAGGCTGGTCTTGCCGGCGCCGTTGGGGCCGATGATGGCGGTGATCTGCCCGGCGCGCGCGGCCAGCGACACGCCGGCCAGCGCCTTGATGCCGCCGAAGGCCAGGTGCAGGTCCTCGACCTGCAGCAGCGGCGCGGCTTCGGCCGTCATGCGCGCCGCACCGCCACCGGCAGCGCCTTCATGCCGCGGAAGACCAGCGAGTTGATCCACTCGGGCTCGGCCAGCGGCTCGAAGTGGGCATAACGCGCCAGCAGCGCCGGGAAGGCGACCTCGCCCTCGGTGCGCGCGAGCGGGAAGCCCAGGCAGATGTGGCTGCCGAAGCCGAAGGTCAGGTGCGCCACGCCGTCGCGCGCCAGGTCCAGGCGGTCGGGGTCGGCATAGGCGCGCGGGTCGCGGTTGGCGGCATTGAGCATGATGAAGACACGCTGCCCGGGCTCCAGCCGCTTGCCGTGCAGCGCGTGCGCCTCGCGCACGATGCGCACCTGCGCGCCCGAGGGGCCGTCGTAGCGCAGCAGTTCCTCCACCGCGGCGGCGGCGAGCGTCGGGTCCTCGCGCAGGCGCTGCTGCTCGCCGGGGAAACGCATCAGCGAGCGCATGCCGTTGGCGATGTGGTTGGTCGTCGTCTCGTGGCCGGCGAACAGCATCAGGATGCAGGTGGCCACCAGCTCGTCGTCGCTGAAGCGGTCGCCGCCTTCGACGCCGATGTCGGCACCCGGGTCACGCAGGTGCACGAGCTCGCTGATCGCGTCGGCGCGCGGCTCGCGTCGGCGCTCGTCGATCAGCTCGCGGAACAGCGCCGCCATCGCCTTCGTCGCCGCCTCGGCGGTGTCGTACTTCTCCGGGCTGGTGCGCGAGCTGCCGATGAACAGCGCCATCTCGTCCGACAGGCGCTTGAGTTCCGGCAGCCGCTCGCGCGGCACGCCCAGCATGGCCATGATGACCAGGCAGGGCAGCGGGCCGGCGAAGTCGGCGATGAGGTCGATGCGCTCGCGTCCTTCCAGGCCGTCCAGCAGCTCGCCGGCGATGGCCGCGGCCTGCGCGCGCATGCCCTGCATCGCGCGCGTGCTGAAGACGCGGCCGGTCAGCCGGCGCAGCCGCGTGTGCTGCGGTGGGTCGGTGAAGACCATCCACAGCGACAGGTAGCGGATGATGTCGGCGATGCGCGCCGCCTCCTCGCCCGGCAGCGACGCGAAGAAGGGTCGCAGGCGGTCGGACGACAGCCGCCCCTCGCGGTCCAGGCACACGCGCTTGACGTCGTCGTAGCGCGTCAGCACCCAGCTCTTCAGGCGCGGGCTCCAGTGGCAGGGGTCCTCGTCGCGCAGGCGCGTGAAGACCGGGTAGGGGTCGGCCAGCGTGGCCGGGTCCTCGGGCTGCCAGTCGATGGCCGGGCGGGCGGCGGACGCTGCGGGGTTCACGACGATTTCTCCAGGATGTGCACGGCGCAGCAGGCCTCGTCGAAGCCCATCACGCCGCCGCCGTTCTCGATCAGCCCGACGGCGGCGCCGCGCGCCTGGCGCGCGCCGGCCTCGCCGCGCAGCTGCAGCGCCATCTCGTGCACCATCGACAGGCCGGTGGCGCCCACCGGGTGACCCTTGCTGACCAGGCCGCCCGAGAGGTTGACCGGCAGCGCGCCGCCCAGCGCGGTGGCGCCGCTCTCGACGAAGCGCCCGCCCTGGCCCTCGGGCGCGAGGCGCAGCATCTCGAGCTGGTAGATCTCGCAGAACGAGGTCGAGTCGTGCAGCTCGACGAGGTCGATGTCCGCGGGCTGCAGGCCGGCCGCGGCATAGGCCTTGTCGGCGGCGATGCGCGACAGCCCGGGTTCGTCCAGTGCGCGGTACTTGCCGCCGCTCAGCTGGCTGGTCACCAGCTTCACGGCACGCGCGCGCACGGCGGGCGGAAAGTCGGCCAGCGCCGCCTCGCTGCACAGCAGCGCGGCGGCGGCGCCGTCGCCCAGCGGCGAGCACATCGCGCGCGTCAGCGGCCAGCTCACCTCGCGGTCGGTCAGCACCTCGTCGACGCTGAGCTCGAAGCGGTACTGCGCCAGCGGGTTCAGGCTGCCGTGGTGGTGGTTCTTGGAGGCCGCCGCGGCGATCTGGCGCTGCGTCGTGCCATGTGTCTTCATGTGCCAGGCCGCCTGCATGGCATAGGTGTCCATGTAGACGGTGCGGCCCGGGCCGGGCGCGAAGGGCTTGCCGGCGGCCTCGCCGGCGCGTGTGTAGTAGTCCTGCCAGCGCCGCGGCTCGAGCTGGTCGATGGCGGTGGCGAAGATCGCCGCGGTGCGCGCCGGGTCCTCGGGGTCGACCAGCTTCTCGACGCCGATCGCCAGACTCAGCTGCGCTTGCCCGGACAGGATGTCCTTCCAGGCGCCGTGCAGCGCCAGCGACGCGGTGGCGCAACCGCCCTCGACGTTGACGATGGGCACGCGCTCGGGAAACAGGCCCTGCTCGACCAGCGGCGTGAAGCAGACCTGGCCGCGGATGCCGCCCTGCCCCCACTGCCCCAGGCCGCAGTTGCCGAACCAGGCCTGCTCGACGCGCGCGGCGTCGCCGGGCGCCAGGCCGGCGTCGGCCAGCACGGCCAGCCAGGCCTCGCGCACCAGGTCGTGGAAGCTGCGCCGCGGCTGTTTGCCGAAGGCCGTGCACGAGGTGCCGACGATGTAGACCGGGCCGCTGGCCATGACCGGACTCCGGGGGCCCCGGGCCCCTGTTGACCAAACGATTGTTCGGTTTTCACGGGTCCCGTCGCTATACTGGTTGACCCTGACCGGCCCCCGGCACGCGGTCGGTCCCGAGGCAGGAGACGAGGACATGGGCCAGAACACCGGCGACAGCGACATCGTGCTCAGCAGCGGCGTGCGCACGCCCTTCGGCGACTTCGGCAAGTCGCTGCGCGAGGTGCCGCTGGCCACGCTGGGCGTGCACGCGGTGAAGGCCTGCCTGGCGCGCGCCGGGCTGGACGCCGCGCGCGTGGACCACCTGGTGTGGGGCAATACCGCGCCGGTGGACCACGAGAGCCTGTTCATGAGCCGCAAGGTCGCGCTCGCTGCCGGGCTGCCCGAGGACAGCGCGGCGCTGGGCGTGGTGCGCGCCTGCGGCAGCGGCTCGCAGGCCATCGTCAGCGCCGCGCAGCAGATCATGACCGGCCACGGCGAGATCGCCGTCGCCGCCGGCGGCGAGAACTTCTCGCGCGTGCCCTACCTCGCGCACGCGATGCGCTGGGGCGCCCAGCGCGGGCCGGCCGAACTCGTCGACGGGCTGGACTACATCTACCGCTGCCCGTTCACCAAGGAGCTGATGGGCGACACCGCGGAGACCCTGGCCGAACGCTTCGGCCATGCGCGCGAGGCGATGGACGACTGGGGCTTCATGAGCCAGCAGCGCGCCGGCGCCGCGATGGCCAGCGGCTTCCTGGCGCGGCAGATCGTGCCCGTGGAGGTGCCCGACGGCCGGCGCGGCACGCGGCTGTTCGAGCACGACGAGTTTCCGCGTCCGCAGGTCACGCGCGAGAAGCTCGCGACGCTGAAACCCGCGTTCCGCCACGATGGCCAGGGCCGCGTAACGGCGGGCAATTCCAGCGGCGTCACCGATGGCGCCGCGGCGCTGCTGGTGGCCGGGCGGCGCGCCGCCGAGCGGGCCGGCATCCCGGCGCAGGCGCGCTTCGTCGACTGGGCGGTGGTCGGGGTGGCGCCGGAGATCATGGGCGCCGGCCCGGTGCCGGCGATCCGCAAGCTGCTGCAGCGCACGCGGCTGACGGTGGCCGACATCGACTACTGGGAGATCAACGAGGCCTTCGCGGTGGTCAACCTGCATGCCGAGCGCGAACTGGGCATCCCGCGCGATCGCACCAACCTCTACGGCGGCGGCATCAGCATCGGCCACCCGCCGGGCGCCACCGGCCTGCGCATGACCATCACCGCGATGCACCACCTGGCCGACAGCGGCGGCCGCTACGCCGTGATCAGCATGTGCCTGGGTTCCGGGATGGGCATGGCCACACTGATCGAGAACCTGCAGCGCTGAGCCCGCGCGTGCGAGCCCGAAAGGGGTCGTACGGCTGGCGAAGGGTGAGCGGCGATTTCACGCCGCGAGCCTCCGAGCCGGCGGCGGTTCACTCGGCCTTCTTGCCGTACTCCGGATCGATGCGCAGCCACGCCGCGGCCAGGAACGAGGGCACGGTGGCGATGACGCACCAGACGAAGAAGTTCAGGTAGCCCAGCTGCTCCTGCAGCCAGCCGGCGCCCATGCCGGGCAGCATCATGCCCAGCGCCATGAAGCCGGTGCACAGCGCGTAGTGCGCGGTCTTGTGCGGGCTCTCGCCGCCGGCGCCGTCGGTGCCCGGGCGGCCGTCGTGGCCGCCGGCCACCATCAGCATGTAGACCATGTAGGCGGTGAAACCCAGGCCGTAGCCGAACTGCTCGACGACGATCGCGCCCGCCACCCAGCCCAGCGCGGTCGGCTGCCACAGCGCCAGCAGCACGTAGACGGTGTTGGGCAGGTGCATCGCCAGCACCAGCGGCCACAGCATCGTGCGCAGGCCGAAGCGGCTGATCAGCCAGCCGCCGAGCAGCCCGCCGACGGTCAGCGCCGCGATGCCGAAGGTGCCGTAGGCGATGCCCACGTCCTGCGTGCGCAGCGCCAGCCCGCCCTGCTCCAGCGGGTCGAGCATGAAGGGCGTCACCAGCTTGAGCAGCTGCGCCTCGGCGAAGCGGTACAGCAGCAGGAAGGTCAGCAGGCGCACGATCTCCGGCTTGCGGAAGAAGGCCGCGAAGACGGCGCCGAAGTCGGCCAGGAAGCCCAGGACCCGGCCTTCGCCGCGGCCGCTGCGCGGTGCCGCGACGTCCGCGGCCGGCCGCGGCAGCGCCCAGGCGTGCCAGGCGGCGAAGGCGATGAACAGCGCACCCAGCAGCGCCATCACCAGTTGCCAGGCGAGCACGAAGCCGCGCTGCTCGGCCAGCGTGCCGGCCAGCCAGACCAGCGCGCCCTGGCCGGCGATCATCGCCAGCCGGTAGAAGGTGCTGCGCACGCCGACGAAGGCGGCCTGCGTGCGCTGCGGCAGCGCCAGCATGTAGAAGCCGTCGGCCGCGATGTCGTGGGTGGCGCTGGCGAAGGCCATCAGCCACAGCACGGCCAGCGTGAGCTGCAGGAAGCCCGGGGCCGGCAGCGTCAGTGCGACCATCGCCAGCAGCGCGCCGACGGCGAACTGCATGCCGACCACCCAGCGCCGCTTGGCCCCCAGCAGGTCCACCAGCGGGCTCCACAGCGGCTTGATCACCCAGGGCAGGTACAGCCAGCTCGTGTAGAGCGCGATCTCGGTGTTGGAGACGCCCAGGTTCTTGTACATCACCACCGCGATCGACATCACGACCACGTAGGGCAGCGCCTCGGCGAAATACAGCGTGGGCACCCAGCGCCAGGGACGCGGGCGGGGTGGCGCGGGGGTCGGGGCGGCAGATTCGGCGCGGGGCATGGCGGGCGATGTTCACACAGCCGGCGCCCGGGCCGTTCGGGGCCCGCTCCGGCCGGCGCCGGCAGGCATCGCCTGCGGTTATGGGCGTCCAACCCACACACATTGGTATTCCCGGATTTGAGCCGCCATGCTGCGCGGCAACACTTGGACACTGACGCGTGGCGCGCCGGGGATGGCGGTGCGCGCGCGCAACGGCAGCACAAACCCTTTCGGAGGACTCCCTCGATGAAGCTGAAGACCCTGGTGGCCGCGCTGGTCGCGGCCGGACTGGCCGGCACCGTGATCGCGCAGGAACGCGTGCTGATCACCGGCTCCAGCATCAAGCGCCTGGCCGACGAGGGCGCGCTGCCACTGCAGGTGATCTCCGCCGAGGAGATCCGCCAGCAGGGCATCACGACCGCCGAGGAACTGCTGAACAACCTGGGCGCCAGCGCCGCGCACCTGGACAACGCGGTGTCGCGCAACAACGTCTTCGGCGCCGAGCAGGACCGCCTGACCGGCGGCGGCTCCTTCGCCAACCTGCGCGGCCTGGGCCCGACCGGCACGCTGGTGCTGCTCAACGGCCGGCGCATTTCCACGCACGGCATGAGCGGCGGCGCGGTCGACCTGAACGCCATCCCGATGGCCGCCGTGGCCCGCGTGGAGGTGCTGAAGGACGGCGCCAGCGCGATCTACGGCACCGACGCCATCGGCGGCGTCGTCAACTTCATCCTGACCACGGCCTACCAGGGCGTGTCGATCGGCGGCAACTATGCGCAGCCGCTCGAGTCCAGCGGCGGCACCACGCGGCGCGCCTTCGTGACCGCCGGCACCGGCGACATGGAGACCCAGGGCTTCAACCTGATGGCGAGCCTGACGGTCGACAAGAACGACATCCTGCGCGGCATCGAGCGCGACTGGGCCACCGGCTTCCAACCGAACCGGGGCCTGTCGCCGGACACGACCAGCGCGCCGCACGCGAACATCGTCGGTGCGGCAGGCACCGCGCTGTCGAATACCGGCTCGACGGTCGGCAACACCGACGCCACGCTGTACACCAACCTGAACCTGCTGGCCATCCAGAACCAGTGCGACGCGCTGCCCTTCGGTGTGGCGCTGGCGCCCAACATCCAGCTCTGGGACCGCTTCGGCTATACGAACGCCAACAGCCGCTACCGCTGCGCCACCGACTACGGCCGCCAGTACATGCTGCGCCCGCCCAAGGAGGCGGTCAACCTGCTGGCGCGCGCGACCTTCAAGCTCGGCGAGGTCCACACCGGCTTCGTCGAGGTGCTGGGCTCCGAGACCAAGATCAAGGCCGAGTTCACGCCCTACCAGTTCACGACGAATGCCGCCGGCGCGATCGCGCCCGCCACCGACTACCCGGTCGGCGGCCCGCATTACCTGGACATGACCCAGCACGGCGCGAACAACTTCAACCCCAACCTGCCGATCCGCTACCGCCTGCGCATGTCCGACTGGGGCTACCGCACGATCGAGAACGTGTCCAAGAACCAGCGCATCGCCGCCGGCGTGGACGGCGAACTGGGCAACTACTTCTACCGCACCGGCATCTCCTACGGCAAGGCCGAGGGCTACGCCAACCTGATCGACGGTTATGCCTTCGCGCCGCTGCTTGCGCAGGCACTGGCCAGCGGCATCATCAACCCCTTCCTGATGCCCGGGCAGCAGCAGACGCCCGCGGCGATGGCGCTGATCGAGTCGACCAAGGCGCGCGGCCGCGTCTTCGGCGGCGAGACCAGCGTGCTGCAGCTGGATGCCTCCATCAGCGGCGAGCTGCTGAAGATGCCCGCCGGTCCGCTGGACTTCGCCGTCGGCCTGGACGTGCGCCAGGAGTCCTACGAGTTCTCGGGCACGCAGGGCTTCGCCTGCGTGGCGGGCATGACCTCCACCGGCGCCAATGCCGCCAACGCCGTGATGGGCTGCCCCGGCAATGCCGCGGCGCCCGACAGCTCGCGCGACATCAGCGCGGTCTACGCCGAACTGCTGGTGCCGGTGACCAAGGCGCTGCAGCTGCAGCTGCAGGTGCGCCACGACGAGTACCAGCAGGTCGGCGGCACGACCAACCCGAAGATCGCCTTCAAGTTCCAGCCCTCGCCGAGCTTCCTGATGCGCGGCTCGGTCAACACGGGCTTCCGCGCGCCGACGCCGCAGCAGCTGAACCTGGGCACGGTGACGCTGGCGCTGACCGGGCAGTTCCAGGACCCGGTGCTCTGCGCCGACCCGGCCAACCCGGTCGACGCGACGCAGTGCGCGCGGCTGAGCCTGCCCTACCGCACCGGCGGCAATCCGACGCTGAAGCCGGAGAAGTCCGAGCAGGCCTCGCTGGGCGTGGCCTTCGAGCCGCTGCCCGGGCTGCAGATGTCCGCGGACTACTGGCAGGTCAGCCTGAAGGACCGCATCCGCAACCTGTCGCCCACCTTCATGATCACGAACTACCCGCTGTTCTCGGCCAACTTCATCCGCGACCCGGCCACCGGCGTCGTGGACTATGTCCAGGCCGGCTGGGTCAATGCGGCAGAGAGCGAGACCAAGGGCCTGGACCTGGGTGTCTCCTACGGCGCCAACATGGCCGGCGGCCGCCTGAGTGCGGGGCTGACCGCGACCAAGATGATCAGCCACAAGGAGCGGCTGATCGAGACCGCGCCGCTGCAGCAGTTCGTCGGCAAGTGGAGCAACACGACCCTGTACCTGCCGTGGCGCGTGTCCGGCAGCGTGGGCTACAAGGCCGGAAACTGGAACACCACCGGCTCGTTCAGCTTCCAGTCGTCCTACGACGACGAGGACCGCTCGCCTTACACCAACAACCCGGTGCCGCGCAAGATCGAGAGCTACACGACCTTCAGCCTGTTCACCACCTACAGCGGCATCAAGGGCCTGACGCTCACCGGCGGCATCATCAACCTGCTCGACAAGGAGCCGCCGTTCACGCACCACAACGTGGACAACGTGGTCGGCGCCGGCTGGGACCCGCGGGTGGCCGATCCGCGCGGCCGCACGGTGTCGCTGTCGATGCGCTACGACTTCTGACCGCGGCCGCTGCTCCCGCAGACGGGGCCCCGCGCGCGCAGGCGTGCGGGGCCTTTTCCGTCCCGCGGCCTGCGCCGGGCCTTCGATGAACGAGCACGCCGCCCTCGCCGCCGCGCTGCTGGACGCCGTGCGCCGGCAGGACTTCGCCACCACCGCCGACGGCTGGCAGCAGGGCCGGCCGCTGGGTCTGATGCCGGCCATCGACCTCGCCGTCGTGACCTTCGCGCCCGGCCGCGCGCCGCGCTGGGCCAACGTGCTCTTCTCGCGCGAGCACCCGGGCGGCGTCGTCGCGCGCATCGGCGCCGACGCCGGGCCGGTGCGCAACATCCGCTTCGACGCCGACCAGCGCGACGACCGCCTCGAGTCGCCGCTGTGGGCGCCCGGCGCCGACTGGTCGCGCGCCCGCTTCACGCCGTTGTGGGGGCCGCAGGAGCCGCCGGGGCTGCGCTTCGTCGCACCCTACCCGGCGTCGCTGCTGAAGCTGATGGTGGCGGTCGGCGTGGCCCTGGCGGTCGACGGCGGCCGCTGTGCCTGGCCTGACGCGCTGGAGCCCATGATCACCGTCAGCAGCAACGAGGCCACCGACGAGTGCGTGGCGCTGCTGCACCGCGTCGGCACGGTCGACGAACTGAACGCGCGGCTGCAGGCGCTGGCGCTGCCCACGCTGCGCCTGTTGCACACCACGCCCGCGGGCGGCTGGCGCAACAAGGACGGCGCCGGCGTCGGCCGCATCCACATGACGGCCTGGGACAGCGTGCGCCTGCTGTGGCTGCTGGACGCCGACGCGCCGCCCGCGCCCTGGCTGCCGCCCGGCACCACGCTGCTGGCGCCGGCCACGCGCGACCGCCTGCGCGGCGTGCTGGCGCGCCAGCAGCAGGACGAGATCCTGTCCAGCGGGGCGCTGCGCGGCCTGCCCGGCTGGGTGAGCGGCGGCCCGGATGCGCCGGCCTTCGCCCACAAGACCGGCACCACGGAAAACTATGCGTCGGACGCCGGCATCGTGAGGACCGGCGAGCTGCACTACCTGGTCGCCGTGCTGACGACGCTGGGCCGGCGCTTCGCGCCGCACGAACGCTGCGCGACGACCTGGCGGCTGCCGGCCCTGGGTGCCGAGATCGAGCGCATCGCGAGGGCCGCGGCATGAATGCGCTGGTGCAGGTGCAGGCCAGCGGCTTCCGCGCGCTGCCGCCGGGCAGCCTGATCGGCATCGTCGCGCCGGCCGGCCCGGTGGCGCCCGAGCGGCTGGCCCGGGTCGAGCCGCTGTTTGCCGCCGCCGGCTGGCGCGTGCGCCTGTACCCGGGCTGCGGGCAGCGCCATGCGGACTACCTGGCCGGCACCGACGAGCAGCGCCTGGCCGACCTGCACGCCGCCTTCGCCGACGACGAGGTCGCCGCCGTGCATTGCCTGCGCGGCGGCTACGGCTGCATGCGGCTGCTGGACCGCATCGACACGGCCCTGCTGCGGGCGCGGCCCAAGCTGCTGATCGGCTACAGCGACATCACCGCGCTGCAGGCGCTGCTGGCGCGCGAAGGCCTGCCGTCGCTGCATGCGCCGATGCCGGGCAGCGACCTCGTGCTGCCCGGCCGCGAGGCCGAACGCGACGCGCTGTTCGCGCTGCTGCGCGAGGGCTGCGCCGCCGGCACGACCTGGGCACCGGCGCTGGACGGCGTGGCGAGCGCCGGCCTGTGCCTGCCGGGCGTCGCCGATGGCCTGCTGGCCGGCGGCAACCTGAGCCTGGTGGCGGCACTGCTGGGCACGCGCTGGGCCTGGCCGCTGCACGGCGCGCTGCTGTTCCTGGAGGACATCAGCGAGGAGCCCTACCGCGTCGACCGCCTGCTGACCCAGCTGCGCCTGGCCGGTGCCTTCGAACAGGTCGCCGGCGTGCTGCTGGGCAGCTTCACCGGCAGCGGCAGCCCGCGCGCGGTGCTCGAGGAACTCCTGCTGCCCCTCTGCCGCGAGCGCGGCCTGCCGCTGCTGGGCGGCTGGCCCGCCGGTCACGCATCGCCGAACCGGCCGCTGCCGATGGGTCTGCGCGCGCGGCTGGACGCCGGCGCCGGCACGCTGACGCTGCTGCAGCCGCTGCTGCAGCCGGCGGCGCCCGCGGCCGCGTGACAATCGCGTTCCGCCTGCCACCACCGCGCGCCATGACCTCCCCCGCCCTGCAAGCCCTCGGCCCCGCCGTCCGCGAGACCACGCTGCATTCGCTGCCGCTCGTCGCGCGCGGCAAGGTGCGCGACCTCTATGCCGTCGGCAGCGACCGCCTGCTGATGGTCGCCAGCGACCGCCTGAGCGCCTTCGACGTCGTGATGAAGGCGCCGGTGCCCGGCAAGGGCCGGCTGCTGACGCAGATGGCGCTGTTCTGGTTCGACCGCCTGAAGGGCGTGGTGCCCAACCACCTGAGCGGCGACGCGCCCGAGAGCGTGGTCGCGCCCGACGAGGTGGCGCAGGTCGCCGGCCGCGCGATGCTGGTGAAGAAGCTCACGCCGCTGCCCTGCGAGGCGGTGGTGCGCGGCTACGTGGCCGGCTCGGGCTGGAAGGAGTACCAGCGGCAGGGCACCGTCTGCGGCATCGTGCTGCCGCCGGGCCTGGCGATGACGACGCCGCTGCCGGAACCGATCTTCACGCCGGCGACCAAGGCCGCGGTCGGTGACCACGACGAGAACATCTCGTTCGCGCAGCTCGAGGCCCTGCTCGGCGCAGCGCGCGCCGCCGAGGTGCGCGACACCGCGATCCGCCTGTACCGCGAGGCGGCGGCCTACGCGCTGGGTCGCGGCATCGTGATCGCCGATACCAAGTTCGAATTCGGCCTCGACGAAGCGGGCCGGCTGACGCTGATGGACGAGGCGCTGACGCCGGACTCGTCCCGCTTCTGGCTCGCCGAGGACCTGCACGCCGGGCGCATCGTCGCGCTGGACAAGCAGCCGCTGCGCGACTGGCTGGCCTCCACCGGTGTGACCGGCGGCGCCGAGCAGGCGGCACTCGACCTGCCCGACGAGGTGATCCTGGGCGTGCACGAGCGCTACGCCACCGCCTGCCGCATGCTGTGCGAGGGCGACGAATGATGGCCACCGTCGTGTCGACCTCCCACCTGCGCGTGCACCGCTTCGCCGGCCTGGCGCCGGGGCCGCGGCTGATCGTCACCGGCGCGGTGCACGGCAACGAGACCGCCGGCACGCGCGGCATCGAGCGTGTGCTGGCCGAGATCGAGCGCGGCGAGATCGACATCGTGCGCGGCACCGTCAGCTTCGTGCCGGTGTGCAACCCGCTGGCCTACGCCAACGGCCGGCGCATGGGCGACCGCAACCTCAACCGTCGCCTGCAGCCGACCGCGACGCCGCAGGACAACGAGGACCGCCTCGCGAACCTGCTGTGCCCGCTGCTGGCCGAACACGACGTGTTGCTGGACCTGCACAGCTTCCGCAGCCCCGGCCGGCCCTTCGTGATGCGCGGCCCGGCCGACAACCGCGGCGCGCTGGAGCCTTTCGCGCACGCCGCAGCGGAGGCGAGGCTGGCCGCGCACGTGGGGGTGCAGCGCGTCGTCGACGGCTGGATGGCGGCCTATGCCGAGGGTGTGGCGCGCCGCCGCGCGCGCGGGCTGACGCCGGGCGCGGTGCACGAGGACCCGAGCTACGGCGTCGGCACCACCGAGTGGATGCGCAGCCAGGGCGGCTACGGCGTCACGCTGGAGTGCGGCCAGCACGACGACCCGGCCGGCCCGGAGGTCGCTTACCGCGCGATCCGCCAGACGCTGGCGCTGCTGGGCATCGCCGAGCTGCCGCTGGCGCCGCCGGCCGGCCCCTTCGAGTGCCTGACGCTGGCCGAGGTGATCGACCGCCATGCCGAGGGCGACCGCTTCGCCCGCGAGTGGCGCAGCTTCGACCCGCTGGCCGAGGGCGAGCTGATCGCCGTGCGCGCCGACGGCGCCGAGCTGCGCGCGCCGCGCGCCGGCTACATCGTCTTTCCCGACCACTCGGCGCTGCCGGGGCACGAGTGGTTCTACCTGGCGCGGGCGAGCGAGCGGGTGCTGTGAGGGGCCGGCGCCGCAGTCCGCACCACGGGGCGGCGGCGGGCGCTGCATCCGCCAATCGGTGGACAGGGGTCGAGGCATAGGGATGGGCGTGCACCGGCGCCCGCCCTAGACTGGGCTGGCGGTATTTGGCGCGGCAGGTCAGACGCGCGGCCAGCCGCAGGAAGGTGCACCATGCCCCGGATTGCACGGCCCCGCTGGCGGCACGCGGCCATCGCGGCGAGCCTCTTGGCCCTGGCCGGCTGCTCGGCCACCGTCGAGGAACGGCACTACTTCGCGGCCTACCGCGACAGCGGCGCCGGCACGCGCGAACCGGTGCAGTTCTTCCGCCTCAGCGTCAGCGGCCAGAGCCAGTTCGCGAATACACGCTACCTGACCGGCTATTTCGACGAGCGCGCGATCGCGCTGTTCTTCAACGAGCTGAAGTCCACGCCCGAACGCAAGCTGTTCGACGAGTCGGTGCGCCTGCCCGGCGCCGCCGCCGGCACGAGCTTCGAGCCGCTGTCGCCGACCGAGGCCAACGGCGCCTTCGTGCTGATCATGAGCACGAATGCCGACGCGATCGCGAGCACCATCGGCAGCTTCGCCGAGTCGCAGGTCGTCGCCGACGCGCTGACGCGCATCGTCAACCGCGACCGCGTGCTCGCGAAGGCGCAGAGCGATGCGCAACTCGACGTGCGCAAGGCGGAGGCGGGCGCGCTGCACACCCAACTCGCGGCGCACGCGGCGGCGGCGCGCCGGGCGCCCAGCGGCCAGGAGGCGACCGCTGGCTACCGGCGCGCGCTGACGACGCTGGCCCAGGGACTGGGCTACGGCGGTCCCGAGTTCGCCTCTCTGGAACAGGCGCGCAGCTGGTTCGCGCTCGAGGCGGCGCGCGGCGCCGGCATGCCGTGAGGGCCGGCGCGATCGCCTTGCTGCTGACCGCGGCGCTGGCCGGCTGCGGCAGCCTGCAGGTGCGCGTGGACGTGCTCGATCCCGGGCACGTGCGCGAGGCCCTGGCCGACGAGGCGCAGCGCAAGCTGTACCGCGAGGTCGTCGCCGCCGAGCCGGGCGAGTTCGCACGCCGCGTCGAGCGCAAGCAGGCCGACTATCGCCAGGCCGTCGGCCGGCTGGCCGACCAGTTCGAGGCTGCCGCCGCGCCGACCGCGCGCGGGCTGGCCGCCGCGGTGGCGAAGTCCTGGCGCGACGAGGTGGCGGGGGGCCAGATCGTACGCAGCGCCGAGGCCGCAACGGACGAGGTGGAGCAGCTGGCGCAGCAGGTCCGGGACCGCGGCGCCGAGCTCAAGGTGGACCGGCTCGCGCCGCTGCCGGCCGAGGTGCGCGACCTGCTCGCCCGGCTGGAGGCCAGCGACAAGCGGCTCGTGCACCTGCAGCAGGCGGATCTGCGCGCGTTGCGGGAGAACCTGCGCACGTTCGACGCCGAGAACGCCGCATCGACGCCGTCGGTCGCCGACAGCGCGGCGCTGTCCGCGCGCCTCGAGGCCGCGGCTGCGGTCACGCGGCGCAGCATCCTGCAGGGCGGCGGCCTGGCGGCGACGGACTATGCGTACATCGTCACCCGCGCCGAAGAGCGCCTGTGGGCGCCGGACTTCAACCGCGCCTATGCCAGCGGCACCTTCGGCAACGTCGACATCGTCATCCGGCTCAACGAGACCGCCGACTTCTCGGTGAAGGGCATGATGTTCGACGCGACCAAGGTGGCCCAGGTGGCCGGCAAGGTGCTGACGCAGACGGTGCTGCTCGGCGCGCAGATCGCGGGCGTGCCGGTCACCGCGGCCAGCAGCGGCACGGCCACCGGAGGCGACGCGCTGTCGGCCGCGTCGACCGACCTCGCGAAAGCCGAGGAAGTGCTGGCGAAGCGCGACGCCGCGCTGCGGGCGCAGCGCGATGCGTTGCGCGTCGCGGCGCGCACGATCCTCGGCTCCGCCCCGGCGCTGGCCGAACCCGGCCTTGCCGACAAGCCCGCCGCCGACCCGGCGCGCGTGGCATTGCACGAGGCCGTCGACGCGTCGCTCGCGGCGTTGAAGCGGCTGATCGAGCTGCAGGACCTGCCTTGAGCCCCCGCAGGAGGACGTGATGGCGACGACCCGACATGCGCCGGCGAAGCGTGCGCGGCGCAGCGCAAGAGCCACGACTGCGGCAGCGGCGCCCCCCGGGCCCGCGGCGGGCCCGGGGCCGGCCGCGCTGGTGGCCGCCGCGGCGGCCGCCGCGAGCTTCCAGCCCGGCGACGTGGTCTTCGTCGGTGACGACACGACGCCCGGCACGGTGTGCCGCGTGACGCAGCCCGGTGCCCGCTACCGCGTGCTGTTCCAGGGCCTGTCGGCTTGCCTGGCCGTGCCGCACGGCGGCCTGCGGCACGCCCCGCCGGGCACCCGGGGGCCCGACTGCGACGGCATCTGCTGAGGCGCCGACCCCGGCCGGCTCTTCAGCCCAGCCGCGGCCGCTCCCCGAACTCCGGCCGGTAGACGCCCTCGCGCTCCACCGCCGCCAGCGCCTCGGCCAGCGCCGCCGCCAGCTGGCGGTCGCGCTCGGGCGCGTTGAAGGCGTCGTCCTGCGGCAGGTTGTCGACATCGACATCGGGCGCGGTACCATGGTTCTCGACGCCGAAGCCGACATCCTTGAACCAGAACGCATATTCCGGCTGCGTCGTCTCGCTGCCGTCGATCAGGTGGTGGCGCGGCCAGATGCCGATGACGCCGCCCCAGGTGCGGCGGCCGACCAGGCGGCCGATCTTCATCAGCTTGAAGCCATGGCTGAAGATGTCGCCGTCGCTGCCGGCATGTTCGTTGGTCAGCGCCACCACCGCGCCGGCCGGCGACTCGTCGGGGTAGCAGCCCGGGCGGCCCCAGCGCGTGACGGCCCAGGCGATGCGCCGGCGCGCCACCTTCTCCAGCAGCAGCTGGCTGACATGGCCGCCGCGGTTGAAGCGCACGTCGACGATGAGCGCGTCGCGGTCGCACTCGGCGCTGAAGTAGCGGTGGAATTCGGCGAAGCCGGCCGACATCATGTCCGGCAGGTGCAGGTAGCCCACGCGGCCGCCCGCGGCCTCGTGCACCCAGGCGCGGTTGCGCTCGACCCACTCGCGGTAGCGCGCCGGCGTCTCGTCGGCCAGCGTGGTGACCAGCACCTCCCGCGCGCTGCCGTCCGGCGCGCGCAGCGTCAGCGCGACCTTGGCCGCGGCCTGGTGCACCAGCAGCGCCTGCGGCGGCGTGGTGGCGTCCAGCGCCTGTCCGTTGACCGCGACGATGCGCTCGCCCGGCTTCGCCAGCACGCCGATGGCATTCAGTGGCGAGTCGGCGCCGGCGTCCCAGGGGTCACCCTGCACGGTGCGCTCGACCTGCCAGCCTTCGCCGTCCCAGCGCAGCTCGGCCGCCAGCCGGCCCAGCGGCACCGCCGGCGGCTTGCGGTGGTCGCCGCCGGTCTCGTAGGCGTGCGAGGTGCCGAGCTCGCCCTGCAGCTCCCAGACCAGGTCCGACAGCTCGCCGCGCGTGGCCACGCGCGGCAGCAGCGGCGCGTAGCGTTCGTAGACGGCGGCCCAGGCGATACCCGACATGTCCTCGACCCAGAACTGGTCGCGCTGCAGCCGCCACAGCTCGCGCAGCATCTGCGCCCACTCGGCGCGCGGCTCGACGGCCACGCGCACGCGGCCGAGGTCGACGACGCCGCTCTTGCGCGAGGGCTTGTCCGGCGCCGGCGCATGATCGTCGTCGGCGGGCTTCGTGGCGTCCAGCACGCGCAGCTTGCCGCCGTGGCGCACGAGCAGCGTGCGGCCGTCGGCCGCGAGCACGAAGCTGTCCGCCGCCTCGGCCAGCGTGCGCAGCTCGCCGGTGTCGCAGTCGAAGACCTCGACGCGGCCCGGCTCATCCTTGTGGCCGCCGCGGCCATGCGCGCCGGCGATCGGCAGCGCGGTCCACAGCACCTTGCCGTCGGCGGCGCCGGCGATCTGGCCATAGCGGCCCTCGGGCACCGGGAAGGCGGCGACGCGGCGCGCCAGGCCCTCGGGGTCGATCGCCGGCGGCGGCTTCGCCGCGGCCGCGCCGGCCTTCGCGTCCGCCTGGGCACCCTCCTTGGCGCCCGCCGCCTGGTCACCGCCATCCTTCGCCTCGCCCATGCCGCGCGGCGCCGGTTCGAAGGGCGGCGGCGCGTCGGCCTGCAGCGCGATCAGGTAGGGCCGCGCGGCGCGCGGGAAGCTCAGCTCGAACTGCACCGCGTCGTAGACGGGGTCGAAGGTGCGCAGCGACAGGAACATCAGCCAGCGTCCCGTGGGGTCGAAGGCCGGCGCATAGTCGCGGAACTCGGGCTGCGTCGCCAGCAGGCTGCGCGCGCCGGCCAGCTCGTACAGCTTGATCGCGCTGTGCCGTTCGCTGGTCGGGCAGCTGTAGGCCAGCCAGCCGCCGCAGGGCGACCAGACCGGGCCCTCGATGCGGCCGAAGTCGCTGCGGTCGGCCAGCACCAGGGTGCCGGTGGCGAGGTCGCCGATCCACAGCTCGTTGCGGTGGTTGGCCAGCGCGACCTGGCTGCCGCTGCCCGCGACGCGCAGCGCCGTCACGCGGCCGATGTCCCAGGGCAGTTCGCGCGTGCTGCGTGCACCCGGCCCGCCTTCGAGGACCAGCACGCGGTCCTCGCCCGACGCATCGCCGGCCGCCACCAGCGTCGTGCCGTCGGCCAGCCACTGGGCCAGGCGCAGCCGCGCCGGCTGCGCCGGCGGCGGGCCGTGGCGCTGCACCGCGCCTTCCCACAGCGCCATCGTGAAGCACTGGCCGCGCACCTCCAGCGCCAGGCTGTGGCCCTGCGGGTGCAGCTGCACGCCGTGCAGGTGCTGGTCGGCCGGCACGAAGCGGCGCGCGGCCTGCGTGCGTGCGCTCGGCACCGCGATCTCCAGCGCGCGCGTGCGGCCGCTGGCGGGGTCGAACAGCCACAGCTCGGCACCGCACTGGTAGACGATGCGCTCGCCGTCGGTCGCTGCGTGGCGTGCGTAGAAGCGGTCGTGGTCGGTGTGGCGCAGCAGCCCGCTGCCGTCCGGCGCGCAGCAGTAGAGGTTGCCCACGCCTTCGTGGTCGCCCAGGAACCACAGGCGGCCGTCCAGCCACATCGGGCTCGTGACGTTGCCCGGCAGGTCCAGGCGGCGGAAGTCGCCGCGGCCGTCGGCGTCCACCCACAGCTGGCCGACGCGGCCGCCGCGGTAGCGCTTCCAGCGCGCCGGGTCGCCGGTATTGCGGCCGATCGCGCGCGCCCCGTCCGCGCCCAGCGCCAGGTGGTCGGCCGGGCCGATCGGCAGCCGCTCGGGCAGGCCGCCGGCCGGCGACACCGCCCAGGCATGCAGGTGGCGAAGGAACGGCTGGCCGTGGTTGCTGCAGAAGAGCACGCGGCCGTCGGGCAGGAAGCCGCGCACGACGAGCTCGCTGCCCAGCCAGGTCAGCCGGCGCGCCGGGCCGCCGGCGGCCGGCATCAGCCAGACCTCGGCATGCTGCTCGTCGCGGCCGGCATACGCGAGCCAGCGGCCGTCGGGCGACAGCACCGGCGTCGCCGGCTCCGACAGCCCGGCGGTCAGCCGCGTCGCCGTGCCGCCCGCGGTGGACACGCGCCACAGGTCGTCGTCGCTGACGAAGACCACGGTATCGCCGTGCAGGGCAGGCTGGCGCAGGTAGGCGGGCGGCGGGCTGTCGTGGGTCATCGCGCGCGGCCTCCTCCAGCCGCGCGGCCATCATCCCATGGCCTTCCGTCGTGGCGGTCGTTCGTCCCTCCAAAGGACGCCTTCCCTCCAGCGAGGGATGCGCCGGCGCGGCATGGCGACCAAGATCGCGGCCCGCCGGGATGCCCACCGAGCCCGGACCCGAGGCAGGACCGATGCGATTCCACGAGACCCACGAAGGCGACTACCGCATCTACGCCGGCGCGCTGGAGGCCCCGCGCGGCGCCGGCTGGACGGCGGCCCTGGTGGTCGACCGCGAGGGCGATGCGCCGCGCGGCCAGCGCCGCGAGGCCTTCCGCGACGACAGCCTGGCCTGCGGCTACCGCTGGCGCACGCCCGACGAGGCGCTGCGTTATGCCGTCGGCCGCGCGCGCGAGCTGATCCGCTCGCGTTCGCCGCAGCTCGCCTGCTGACCTCGGTCCCCAGGTCCGGCTGCGCCGGCCCGCCCCCGACGGGTTCGGCGCCGCCCGGCCTGGCCGGACCGACCCGCGCCCCTCGCGCCCGGCCGGGATAATCCGGCCATGGCGAAGCAGCGCGTGGTGGTGGGCCTGAGCGGCGGGGTGGACTCCGCGGTCAGCGCCTGGCTGCTCAAGCAGCAGGGCTTCGAGGTCGTCGGCCTGTTCATGAAGAACTGGGAGGCCGACGACGACGACGAATACTGCTCCAGCAACGTCGACTTCGTGGACGCCGCCGCGGTGGCCGACGTGATCGGCATCGAGCTCGAACACGTCAATTTCGCGGCCGAATACCGCGACCGCGTCTTCGCCGAATTCCTGCGCGAGTACCGCGCCGGCCGCACGCCCAACCCGGACGTGCTGTGCAACGCCGAGATCAAGTTCAAGGCCTTCCTGGACCATGCGCTGCGCCTGGGCGCCGGGAGCATCGCGACCGGCCACTATGCGCGCGTGCGGCGCGCGGCGGACGGCCGCTGGCAGCTGCTCAAGGGCCTGGACGCGGCCAAGGACCAGAGCTATTTCCTGCACCGGCTGAACCAGGACCAGCTCGCGCGCACGCGCTTCCCGGTCGGCGAGCTGAAGAAGTCCGAGGTGCGCCGCCTCGCCGCCGAGATCGGCCTGCCGAATGCGCGCAAGAAGGACTCCACCGGCATCTGCTTCATCGGCGAGCGCCCGTTCCGCGAATTCCTCAACCGCTGGCTGAGCCACGAGCCGGGACCCATCGTCGACGAACGCGGGCGCGAGGTCGGCCGCCATGTCGGCCTGAGCTTCTACACGCTGGGCCAGCGCCAGGGGCTGGGCATCGGCGGTGTGGCCGAGGGCGGTGGCACGCACGCGCCCTGGTACGTGGTGCACAAGGACCTGGCGGCCAACGTGCTGCATGTCGTGCAGGGGCACGAGCATCCCTGGCTGCTGTCGGACTGGCTGCGCGCCGAGGATGCGAGCTGGATCGCCGGCGCACCACCGGCCGACGGCGCCTTGCTGGGTGCCAAGACACGCTACCGCCAGGCCGATGCGCGCTGCCGCTACGAGGCCGCCGAGGGCGGCTTCGGGCTGCAGTTCGAGGCGCCGCAATGGGCCGTCACGCCCGGCCAGAGCGCCGTGCTGTACGACGGCGAGGTCTGCCTGGGTGGCGGCGTGATCGCCGCGGCGGCGCAGCCGCCGGTCGTTCCGTGGCGACCGCCGGCCGCCGGCCGGCGCGCGCGGCGGCCGGTCGCGACGGCGCGCTGAACCCCGTCGCCCGACGGCCGCGCGGGCGCGTGGCGCTCAACCCAGCGCGCCGCGCGCCGATAGCAGGTGGATGCGTGCGCGCGCGAAGTCCTCGTTCCTGCCCGGCCGGGCCGTGAAGCTGTTCACGGCCGGGCTGCTGGCCGCGGCCGGCGGCGCGCTGGCCGCCGAGGTCACGGTGGACGTACGCTCGAGCGACGGCCTGCCGCTGGCCGATGCCGTGGTCTTCCTGGAGTCGCCCGCCGCGCGCGCCGCGCTGCGCCCGGCGCGTGGCACCGAGATCGAGCAGGCCGAGCGCCGCTTCACGCAACGCGTGACCGTGGTGCCGGTCGGCAGCGAGGTGCAGTTTCCGAACCGCGACAAGGTGCGCCACCATGTCTATTCGTTCTCGCCGGCCAAGACCTTCGAGCTGAAGCTCTACATCGGCACGCCGGCCAACCCGGTGCTGTTCGACCGACCGGGCATCGCGGTGCTGGGCTGCAACATCCACGACTCGATGATCGCCTGGGTGGTGGTCGTCGAGACGCCGCACCACGGCCTCACCGCCGCACCGGGCCGGGTGCGGCTGGCCGACGTGCCGCCCGGCAGCTACCGCCTGCGCACCTGGCACCCGGCGCTGCCGCCGGGCGCGCCGGCGCTGGACCAGCCGCTGGTCGTGCCGGCCGCCGGTGCCGCCGTCACCGTGCAGCTGCCGCTGGCCGCGGCGCAGGCCTCGTGATGCGCGGCCTGCCCGCGAACCTGATGCCGAGCCTGCCGCGCTGGTCGCCGCGCCGGCTGTCGACGCGCATCGTCGTCGTCTTCCTCGGCCTGCTGCTGCTGGTGCAGCTGCTGGGCTTCGCCGCGGTGCGCTACAGCATCGCGCACAACGCGCGCGCGCTGCTCGCCGAGAACCTGGCCTTCGGCGAGCAGGTCTGGCGCCGGCTGCTCGAGCAGCGCGCCGAGAAGCTGACGCTGGCCGCCCGCGTGCTGGCCACCGACTGGGGCTTCCGCACCGCCGTGCTGGCGGGCGACACCGGCACGCTGGCCTCGGCGCTGGGCAACCACGGCGGCCGCGTCGGCGCCAGCGTCAGCGCGATGCTGACACCGGCCGGGCGCCCGCTGGCGCTGGGCGAGGGCAGCGACGAGCACACGCTGGAGGCGCTGCGCCAGCTGTCGTCGCTGCCGGCGGCCGAGGACGGCAACGTGCTGGCGCTCGTCGACGGCCTGCCGCACCAGCTGGTGGTGGTGCCCATGCGCGCGCCCGACCTCAAGGGCCGCGTCGTGATGGGCTTCGCGCTCGACGAGGGCCTGGTCCAGGACATGCGGCGCATCACCGGCCTGGAGGTCGCGGTCGTCGTCGCCGACGCCGACGGCGCGCGCCGTGTCGTGCTGTCCACGCTGGCGCCCGAGGCCGCGAGCGAACTGGCCGCGCCCTCCGGCGCCGAGGGCGCCGGCGGCGACCTGCAGCTCGGCGATGCACCGCACCTGGCGCATGCCGTCACGCTGCTGGACGGCGCCCCCGGCCGGCCGGCGCTGCAGGCGCTGCTGCTGCGCTCGATCGACGACGCGGTGGCGCCCTACCGCGACCTGCAGGCGACGCTGGCCGCGATCACGCTCGGCGGCCTGCTGCTGGCCGGCAGCGCCAGCGTCTTCACCGCGCGCCGCGTGACGACACCGCTGCGCGCGCTGGCCGGCGCCAGCGAGCGCCTGGGCCGCGGCCATTACGACGAGCCGCTGGAGCACGTGTCGCGCGAGGACGAGATCGGCGACCTCGCGAAGGCCTTCGACCACATGCGCGTCAGCATCGCGGCGCACGAGTCCGAGATCCGCCAGCTCGCCTACTGGGACCGCCTGACCGGCCTGCCCAACCGCGCGCGCTTCCGCGACGCGGTGCGCGCCGCGATCGCCGACGCGGCCTCCGGCGGCCGCCCGGTCGCGGTGGTGATGCTGGACCTGGACCGCTTCAAGCATGTCAACGACGTGCTCGGTTATGCCTTCGGCGACCGGCTGCTGAAGGCGGTGGCGGCCCGCCAGACCGGCCACGCCGTGCGCGAGGGCGACCTCATCGCGCGGCTGTCGGGCGACGAATTCGCGCTGCTGCTGCCGGGCAGCAGCGCCGCGCAGGCGCTGGCGGTGGCCGAGCGCATCGCCGAGGCCTTCCAGGCGCCGCTGACGCTGGACGACCACACGGTGGACCTCGCGGCCGGCTTCGGCGTGGCCTGCTGGCCCGATCATGCCGGCGACGCCGACGCGCTGATCAGCCGTGCCGAGGTCGCCATGTACACGGCCAAGCGCAAGACCACCTCGGCCCTGGTCTACGACCCGGCGATCGACGCCGGCAGCGCCGAGACGCTGTCGCTGCTGTCGGAGCTGCGCCGCGCGCTGGAGCGTGACGAGCTGCGCCTGTTCCTGCAGCCCAAGGTGGCGCTGGCCAGCGGCCGCATCGTCGCCGCCGAGGCGCTGGTGCGCTGGCAGCACCCGGAGCGCGGCATGGTGCCGCCGATGCAGTTCATCCCCTTCGCCGAGCAGACCGGCTTCGTGCGCCAGCTCACGCTGTGGATGTTCGAGGCCTGCGCGCGCGAATGGCCGGCGCTGCAGGCGCTGGGCGTGCAGCGCGTGTCGGTCAACCTGAGCACGCGCGACCTGCTGGACCTGGAGCTGCCGCAGCGCCTGCAGGCCATCCTGGGCCGGCTGGGCGTGGCGCCGCAGGCCTTCTGCCTGGAGATCACCGAAAGCGCCATCATGGACGAGCCGCAGCGTACGCTGGCCGTGCTCGAGGCGCTGTCGGCGGCCGGCTTCAAGCTGTCGATCGACGACTTCGGCACCGGCTATTCGTCGCTGGCCTACCTGAAGCGGCTGCCGGTGGACGAGCTGAAGATCGACAAGAGCTTCGTGATGGGCATGGAGCGCGACGAGCAGGACGCGAAGATCGTGCGCTCGACGATCGACCTCGCGCACAACCTGGGCCTCACGGTGGTCGCCGAGGGGGTCGAGAACGAGGCCATCTGGCGGCAGCTGGTCGCGCTGCACTGCGACGAGGCGCAGGGCTACCACATGAGCCGCCCGCTGCCGGCGGCCGAACTGCCGGCCTTCGCGGCGCGCTGGGCCGAACGCGTCGCGACGGCGCAAGCCGGCTGAACCTTCGCGCCGCGCCGCGACCGCAGCTGCCGCACCGGCGCCCCGCGCGCCGCGGACAGCCCGAGTGCCTGCGCCGCGCCCGGCGCTGCCCCTTCGGTGAGAATCGCGCGCCGCCGCCCGCACCCGTGCCGGCGCGCGTCGCCGCCGCATGAACACGACCGAGCGTTTCCTGATCGCGATGCTGATCATCACCACGGTGCCCTACCTGGTGTGGCGGCTGGGTCGCACCGAGTACTTCGCGCCCCTCGTGGTGGTGCAGATCATCGCCGGCATCCTGCTCGGCCCCGGCGTGCTGGGCGCCGCCTTTCCCGAGTACTACGCCTTCGTCTTCACGCCCGAGGTCATCCAGAGCCTGAACGGCATCGCCTGGTGGGCGGTGATGCTGTTCGTGTGGATCGCCGGCATCGAGCTCGACCTCGCCAAGGCCTGGCGCCACCGGCGCGAGAGCAGCATCACCGCCGGGCTGGCGCTGGGCGTGCCGCTGGCCTTCGGCTGCGTCGCGGCGCTGCCGATGCTGCCGACGGCGGGCTGGATCGGCCCGCAGGGCCGCGACTGGCAGTTCGTGCTGGGCATCGGCATGGCCTGCGCGGTGACCGCGCTGCCGATCCTGATCCTGTTCATGGAGAAGCTGGACATCCTGCGCCGGCCGCTGGGCCAGCGCATCCTGCGCTACGCGAGCCTGGACGACATCGCGATCTGGGGCGTGCTGGCGCTGATCCTGATGGACTGGACGCGCGTGGGCCGGCAGCTCGGCTTCCTGCTCGTCTTCGCGCTCGCGACGCTGCTCTTCCGCCGCCTGATGCAGCGCCTGCCCGAGCGCGACCGCTGGTTCGTCGGCCTCGTCTGGCTGGCCGCCATCGCGCTGGGTGCCGACTGGGCCGGGCTGCACTACATGGTCGGCGCCTTCCTGGCCGGCGCGGTGATGGACGCCGACTGGTTCGACCGCGAGCAGATGGACACGCTGCGCCACCACGTGCTGCTGGTGGTGATGCCGGTCTTCTTCCTGTCCACCGGGCTGCGCACGCAGTGGGAGATGGGCGGCGTGGTGGTCTTCGTGGCCGCTGGCTGGCTGCTGCTGGCCTCGGTGGCCGGCAAGCTGGCCGGCGTCCACCTCGCCGGCCGCGTGCTGGGCTGGGCGCCGGGCGAGGCGCGCCTGATCGGCTGGCTGCTGCAGACCAAGGCGCTGATCATGATCATCTTCGCCAACGTGCTGCTGGACAAGGGCGTGATCACCAGCGCCACCTTCACCGCGCTGCTGCTGATGGCGCTGGCCAGCACGATGCTGACCGTGCCGATGGTCACGCCGCTGCTCGCGCGCGTGAAGCAGGTCTTCGCGCGCGAGAGCTGAGCCGGGACGTGGAACGGTCCCTGCGGACCGATGCGCGCCGGGCGAAGGGCGAGCGCCAACGGGCGCGAGTGCGGCGCGCCGCGCTGAACCCGGCGCAGTTCCAGCGTTCGTCAAACTGACTGGAGCCTCCCTCCCGGAGGGAGGCTGGAGGGTGCGACCGAACCGGCTGGAGCCCCCTCGCGGAGGGGGCTCGGGGGAGCCGTGCATTCAGCCGCAGGCTGGGTGTCTGCGCGGCTCCGCCGCGCAGACACCTAGTCCACCTTGGCCCCCGAGGCCTTCACGACCCGCGCCCATTTCGCCGTCTCGGCCGCGATGAAGGCGGTGAATTCGGCCGGCGTGTTGCCGCTGGGGATGGCGCCCAGGCCCAGCAGGCGTTCGCGCATCGCCGGCAGCGCCAGCGCCTTGGCGGTTTCCTGCTGCACGCGCGCGACGATGTCCGCCGGCGTGCCCGCGGGCGCCAGCAGCCCGAACCAGGAACTGGCCTCGTAGCCTTCGAGCACCTTGCCGCCGGCCTCGGCCACCGTCGGCAGTTCGGGGATGGACGCCGAGCGCTGCGCGCTCGTCACCGCCAGCGCCTTCAGCCGGCCGCTGCGGATGTGCGGCATCGCGCTGGGCAGGTTGTCGAACATCAGGTCCATCGTGCCGCCCATCAGGTCGATCAGCGCCGGGCCCGAGCCGCGGTAGGGGATGTGGACCATGAAGGTGCCGGTCATCGTCTTGAACAGCTCGCCGGCGAGGTGGATCGAGGTGCCGTTGCCCGAGCTGGCCATGTTCAGCCGCCCCGGGTTGGCCTTCAGCGCCTTGACCAGGTCGGGCACCGTCTCGACGCCGTACTTCTTCGCCGATTCGGGGTTCATGACCAGCACGTTGGGCACGCCGGCGACCAGCGAGACCGGCGCAAAGTCCTTGACATGGTCGAAGGGCATGCGCGGGTACAGCGCGGCGTTGATCGCATGCGTGCCGACGGTGCCCATCAGCAGCGTGTAGCCGTCGGGCGCGGCCTTCGCGACCTCGGTGGCGCCGGTGTTGCCGCCGGCACCGGGCTTGTTGTCGATCACGAAGGGCTGGCCGAAGGCGCGCTGGAATTCCGGCGCCAGCGCGCGCGCCAGGATGTCGGTGGTGCCGCTGGCGGCGAAGGGCACGACGATGCGCACCGGCTTGGTCGGCCAGGCGGCCTGCGCGCGCGCGGCAAGGGGCAGCGCGGCCAGCGTGCCCAGCGTGGACAGCGGCAGGGCGGCGGCGGACAGGATCAGGCGGCGGCGGGTGGGCAGGGACATGGCGGTTGGCGTCGGCGTCGTGGTCGGGACGCCGAGTGTGCCGGCCGCCGGCCGCGCCACGCAGCCGGGGCATCCCTAGCGCCGCCCTAGAGCTTCAGCTCCAGCCGCAGCTGCCAGTTCGTGAAGCTCGGGCTGCTGGCGGCCACCGTCGTGCGCTCGGTGGTGCTGCCCACCGGCGTGTCGACGACGGTGGTCGAACCGTGATCGCGCGGGTCCAGGTTGTTGCCCAGCACGCGCAGCGCCACGCCGGGGTTGAAGGTCCACAGCGCATAGGCGTCCCAGACCTGCTTGCGGCCTTCGGTCACCGTGCGCCCGGCCTCGGTGCGCGTGGTGTAGCCGGGCACCCAGTTGACGTTGCCGCCCAGCGTCAGCGGCGTGCCGCGCAGACGGTAGTCGGCGCCCAGGTTGGCGCTGGCCTGGGCCTGCTGCTCGAGCCGGTTGTCCGGGCCGGGCACGCCGTCCACGCGCGAGCGGTACAGGCTCAGGTTGCTGCGCAGCTCCACGCGCGGCGCGGCGGCGACCAGCTGGTCGAGGCGGAACTTGGCTTCCAGCTCGACGCCCTGTGTCGCCGCGTCGCCGATATTCTGCGGCCGGCGCACGTAGCGGGGGACGTTGCTCCAGTCGACCGTTTCCAGCGTCGTTACGCCGCGGATCAGGTTGCCGATGCGGCGGTGGAAGACGCTGGCGCTGAGCACGCCGCCGCCTTCCAGGTAGCGCTCGATGGCGACGTCCAGGCCGGTGGCCAGCTCGGGCTTCAGGCCGGGGTTGCCGGCCGTGTCGGCGGTGACGGCCTCGTTCGGGCCGCTGGCCGGGCGGTCGCGGTTGAGGCTCGGCCGCGCGATCAGCGAAGCGATGCCCGGGCTGCGGTAGCTGCGTGTCAGGCTCACGCGCACCTGGTCGCGGCTCTTCGGGTCGGGCTTGAAGACCGCATGCACCAGCGGCGTCCACACGCTGCTGCGGTTGCGCGGGCGCTCGCCCTGCGCGTCGTCGCCCTGCGTCGTGATGCCTTCCCAGCGCAGCCCGGCGTGCAGCGCCCACTGCGGCGACAGCGACCATTCGTCCTGCACGTAGCCGGCCAGGCGCAGCACGCGGGCCGAGAGGTTCTCGCCGAAGTCGACCAGCGTCGGCTGGCCGTTCTCCAGCGAGATGCGTTCCTCGTCGCGGCGCACCGTCTCGATCTCGGCGCCGGCGACCAGGCTGTGCTCGCGGCCCTCGCCGCCGAGCAGGCGCGAGCCCTTGAAGGTGAGGTTGGCGGAACGCTCGCGCGTCGTGCCGCGGTCGTCCAGCACACGCGGCGGCAGCGTGCTGCTGGCGCCGAAGTCCTCCTGGCGCAGCGTGCTGCTGCGGGCGCGCCAGGCGCCGGCGCTGCCGTTGGACTCCAGCCGCCATTCGCCGACGCGCTGGCGGTACTGCAGGCCCAGGCGGCCGGTCGTGAAGCGCCCGTCCACCGTGCTGGTGCCGGTCTCGTAGCGCTCCGGCGTGCTCGGCCCCTGGCGCTGGTCCAGCCGGAAGGCGACGTCGCTGTGGTTCTCGGCGTGGAAGACCGAGGGCATCAGCATCAGCAGGTCGCCGGCGGCGCCCAGCCGCCACTGCAGCCGCGTCGTCAGGTTCATGCCCTGGCGCTCGCCGCGCGTCGTCGAGCTGAAGCTGCGATCCTCCCGCAGCGTGCCGCTGTCCAGGTCCTCCACCGTGGTGTCGCTGCGGTTCGCGTCCTCGCGCCGGCTGCGGAAGGCCGAGGCCGAGACGGTGTAGGTCAGCGCGCCGGCGCTGTCGTTGTGCGACCAGTTGAGGCCCGGCGAGAAGCGGCCGTTCTCGACGCCGAAGCCGATGCGCAGGTCGTTGAGCCGGCGCCGGAAGCCTTCGCGCGTGACGATGTTGATGGTGCCGGCGATCGCGCGCGCGCCGGTCTCGGCGGTGGGCGCGCGCAGGATCTCGATGCGCTCGACCTGCTCCGGCGTCAGGCTCTCCAGGCTGAAGCCCGGCGGGATGCGCTGGCCGTCGATCAGCAGCTGCGTGAAGCCGCCGCCCAGCCCGCGCAGGCGCGGCGGGCCGCCGCGGCCGGGCGCGCCGGGGGTCGTCACGCCGGGCAGCCGGCGCAGCACCTCGCCGAGCGTGGCGTCGCCGAACTTGTCGATCTCCTCGCGGCCGATGAC
>ERZ761602.1709-NODE-1709-length-38341-cov-5.271431_pt1 | contig 38341 bp, 31 predicted proteins | sample MGYA00512165_ERZ761602 | MGnify/ENA primary metagenome ERZ761602 (study PRJEB28899, sample SAMN02445085) | bioreactor sludge metagenome | biome: EBPR sludge; isolation source: Thorneside wastewater treatment plant | place: Australia: Brisbane, Thorneside...
GGCAGCGTCAGATGTGTATAAGAGACAGCCGTATCGCCCTGGCACTGCTGCGCGCCGCTGCCATCGTTGAACAGGAACAGGTTGCCCTGGGGGTCGCGGGCCAGGTCCAGGGCGCCGGAGAAGGAGTTGGCGATACCGGCCACGCCGCCGCTGCTGGCCCAGGTGTAGCCTTGAGCAGGTGCCCGGTGGGCGTAGGATGCGGATAGGAGAAGGAGCAGGCAGGCGAGTCGTGATGGGGACATGGGGCGGGTCTGTCGGTGCCGCAAACATCCTATGGGGCGGGCAGTGCGTCAATAGAACCTTGGTTAGGGGTGCCACGGCCGGTTTTCCGACACTCCGTTGCTGCTCAGTACCTTCGCGTGCCTTCCACTACGCCGATGTCCACCTCGTCCGACCTGCTGAAGCAACTGGCCCGCGAGACCGCCCTGCTGCCGCAGGAACAGGTGATGGAGGTGGGGCGGCGCAAGAAGAGCCTCTTCAGCGGCATCCCCAAGGAGGTCACCTTCCAGGAGCACCGCGTGCCGCTGACGCCCGCCGCCGTGGCCACCTTGGTGCAACGCGACCACGAGGTGGTGATCGAACGCGGTGCCGGCCAGCCCGCCCAGTTCCAGGACAATGACTACAGCGAGGCCGGCGCCATGGTGGTGGACAGCCCGGAAGAGGTCTTCAAGGCCGACCTCATCCTGAAGGTGGCCCCGCCCACGCATGGCGAGATCGAGCTGCTGCGGCACAAGCAGACGCTCGTATCCGCCCTGCAGCTCACCGTGCAGCCCAAGGACACCCTGCGCCGCATGATGGAGAAGCGCATGACCGCCGTGGCCTGGGACTTCATCAAGGACCGCGAGGGCATCTACCCCATCATCCGCGCCATGGGCGAGATCGCCGGTACCACCAGCATCCAGATCGCCAGCGAGTACCTCACCGCCGACAAGGGCGGGCCGGGCACCATGCTGGGCGGCATCAGCGGCGTGGAGCCTGCCGAGGTGGTCATCATCGGTGCGGGCACCGTGGGCGAGTTCGCCACGCGCGCCGCACTGGGCCTGGGTGCCAGCGTGAAGGTCTTCGACAAGAGCATCTACCGCCTGCGCCGCCTGCAGAACGACGTGGGCCAGCGCATCTGGACCAGCGTGGTGCAGCCCGAGGAGCTGCGCAAGGCCCTGCGGCATGCCGACGTGGCCATCGGCGCCCTCCGCCCCGAGCACGGCCGCACGCCCATGGTGGTGACCGAGGAGATGGTGAAGGACATGAAGAGCGGCAGCGTCATCGTCGATGTCAGCATCGACCGCGGCGGCTGCTTCGAGACCAGCGAGGTCACCACCCACACCGACCCTGTGTACAAGCGCTACGGCGTGCTCCACTACTGCGTGCCCAACATCGCCAGCCGGGTGCCCCGCACCGCCAGCACGGCCCTCAGCAACATCTTCGGGCCCATGCTGCTCAACATGGGCGAGGTGGGCGGCTTCGAGGACCTCATCAAGCGCGACCTCGGCGTGCGACACGGCGTGTACCTCTACAACGGCACCGTCACCAGCCGCATCCTCGGCGAGGCCTTCAAGCTGCCGCACAAGGACCTGGACATCCTGCTGGCGGCGTTCTGATATGGACCTCCAGCGCCGCCTAACGCTCTATCTCCTGGGCCTCATCATCGGTGGCGGGCTCGCCTATTGGTTCTACGGCGAGCGGCTCACCACCAGCGCCTGGCTTCCCGAGGCCAAGCTGAAGCAGCGCCTGCGCAGCACCCTGGTGAAGGCGACGCCGGCGGCGCAGCAGGCCATGGAGCAGCAGGGCCTTTCGATCGCCGACATCCGCGTGCGGATGGACAGCGCCCGCATCGACCTCGGCGCCTCGACGCGCAGCGCAGACAGCATCGTCTACAGCGTATCCGCGCCCTTCAACGGCCGGCAGCTGCGCCTGCGCATCGCCACGCTCCGCGACTTCGACCGCGACAGCACCGCCACGCTGGTGGAGCTGCGCTAGGCGCGCGGCGCTGCGGCATCGTACTCCGCCCGCACCGCGGGGTCGAGCAGCGCCACGAAGGTGAAGACGCCCAAAGCCATGCCGAGCGGGAAGTTGAGGCAGCACAGGGCCGCGGCCACGAGTGAGCCCGTGCGGTTGGTGCGGCGCGCGATCCAGCGGCCGCTGAGGATCACCAGCACGCCAATGGCTTCGATGAGGGCGAAGAGGCCCCAGCCGAGCCCCTGCATCAGCTGGCCCACCCAGGCCGGGGGCGGATCGCCATCTGCGGGCAGGCTGCCGCTGTTGAGCAGCAGGCCCATGAAGACCAGCACCAGCACGGCCGCGCCGCCCAGGCAGGTGAGGGCGCCGTAGACGTAGTGCAGGATGGAGAGGGTGGGCAGGTGGCGGGTCATGGCTGCGGGCTTGGTGCCCCCAAGCTAGGGTGGCCTGGGCCCGGTGCGGTGGCCAACGGTGGCAGCGGTTGCCGGGCGTGACCAGCGGCCCCAGGAGCCGGCAGTCGCTACCTGGCGCGCCGCCTCCGCTCCTCCACAATGAGCCGCAGCTCGCGCCCCATTTGACCGGCCACGCTGGTGTTCTCCTCGGCGCGGCGGATGAGGTAGGGAAGCACGGCGCGCACCGGGCCATAAGGCACGTATTTGGCCACGTTGTAGCCTGCGTCCGCCAGGTTGTAGCTGATGTGGTCGCTCATGCCCAGCAGCTGCGCGAACCAGATGCGCCGGTCGTTGCGCGCCAGCCCGCGCTCGTCCATGAGCCGTGCCAGCAGCAAGGCGCTCTGCTCGTTGTGCGTGCCGGCCATCACGGCCACCCGGTCGATGTGGTCGATGCAGAAGCGCAGCGCATCGTCGTAATCGCGGTCCACCGCGGCCTTGTCCTCATGGATGGGCGAGGGGTAGCCCTGTTCGGCGGCGCGCTCGCGCTCCTTCTCCATGTAGGCGCCGCGCACCAGCTTCACCCCCAGGTGGTAGCCGTCGCGCTCGGCCGCGGCGAGGGAGGCCCGCAGGAAGTCCAGCCGGTCGTGCCGGTAAAGCTGGATGGTGTTGAAGACGATGGCCCGCTCTCGGTTGTGGCGCTCCATCATGCGCGTGGCCAGCGCGTCGATGGCGGGTTGGTACCAGCTGTCCTCGGCATCGATCAGCACGGGCACGCCGGCGGCGGCCGCGGCGGCGCAGATGCGTTCCACACGCCCCTGTGCCAGCGCCCATTCATGGGCCTCATCGGTGTCGAGGGGCTGGTCGTTGCTCACTTTCTCCAGGATGCGCACCGGCGCCAGGCCCGTGGGCTTGAAGACGGAGAAGGGCACATCGCGGCGCTCACCCGCCACGGCAATCGTGCGCAGGATCTCCGCCAGGGTATGGTCCAGCGCCTCTTCATCGTCCTGGCCCTCCACGCTGTAGTCGAGGATGGTGCCCAGGCCGCCGTCGCCGAGTTTCTGCACGGTGCGCAGGCTTTCGGTGATGGTCTCCCCCCCGCAGAAGTGCCGGAAGATGGTGGGCTTCACCGCCCAGCGCACGGGAATGTGCAGCACCAGCGCCACCTGGGCCAGCCATTGCGAGGCGGCGTTGAGCCAGGGGATGCCGATGAGGCGGAAGAGCCAATAGGCGCGCTGCAGGCCGCGGTCGGTGTACTGCCGGAAGGCGATGCGGGTATCGCGGAGGTCGGGTTGGCGGGTGCCTGGTGCGGTGGCCGTGGACGGCATGGGGGCTTCCTTCGTTCCTTTGGCGGGAGGCCTTCCGGCGGAGGGCGGCCAAAAGTAGCCATGGTCCCCAAGCGCACCGATAACCGCCTCCTGGATGCCGGCGGCCACCCCGTTGCGTTGGGCGAAGGGGCGCTGCAGGCCCTGCAGGAGGCGCTGGTGGCGGCCGAGCCCACCGCCCTCTTCGTGCTGGGCGATGAGAATACGCTCCGCCACGCGTTGCCCGAGCTGCTGGCCCGTGTGCCGGCGCTGCGCGACGCCGAGACCATCGGCGTGCCGCCCGGCGAGGCGTCCAAGTCCTTGGCCGTTTGCCATGACATCTGGGTGCACCTCACGGACCGCGCGGCGGATCGCCAGGCGGTGCTCGTGTGCCTGGGCGGCGGCGTGGTCACCGACCTGGGCGGCTTCATCGCCGGCACCTACAAGCGCGGCATCCGCTGCGCCCATGTGCCCACCTCGCTCATGGGCATGGTGGATGCGGCCATCGGCGGCAAGGCGGGCATCGACCTGGGCGGGGTGAAGAACGTGGTGGGCGTGTTCCATGACCCGGTGGGCGTCTTCGTGCACGTGCCCTTCCTCAAGAGCCTGGGCAAGCGCGAGCTGCTCAACGGCGTGGCCGAGATGGTGAAGCACGGGCTGGTGCGCGATGCGGCGCACTACGCCGCCATCGCCGCTGCGCCGTTGCACGACCTGGATGCGCTTGCCCCGCTGGTGGAGCGCAGCGCGGCGATCAAGGCCGAAGTGGTGCGCGAGGACCCGCGCGAAGCCGGCCCGCGCAAGCTGCTCAACTTCGGCCACACCATCGGCCACGGCATCGAGGCCTTCTCGTGGGAGGGCGGCCAGCGCGCCCTGCTGCACGGCGAGGCGGTGGCCCTGGGCATGGTGTGCGAGGCCTGGCTCAGCTGGCGCCTCGGCCTGCTGCCCCGCGAGGCCAGCGACCGCATCGCCGCCCAGCTGCTGGGGCTCTATCGCCACTTCGCGCTGCAAGGCGACGAGGACCACCGCATCATCGAGCTCATGCGCAACGACAAGAAGAACAGCGGCGGGCAGTTCCGCTTCACCTTGCTCACGGGCATCGGCTCAGCCCGGGTGGATGTTGCGGTGACCGCCGCCCAGGTGCAGGAGGCGCTGGAGTACTACCGCTTGCTGGTGAGGGGGTAAGGCGGGTGCAGGCGCAGCCGGTAGGCAGTATCATCAGCGCTGCGTGCATGAGGCCGCGCGTTCCCCGGTCTTGCATTGCCTGGAGCATGCGTAAGCGGGCGCACGGTTGCCACGTCCATGGCCTCAGCGCAGCATGCCGCTCATGTTCTTCCTTTGCCGCCCATGCCATCCGTTACCGTATCGCGCCCCCAAGGGCCCATCAGTACCGCCATCGCCCTTCCCCGCAGCAAGAGCATCAGCAACCGCGCGCTGCTCATGGCCTCGCTCTGCGACGACCTCAATCTCGTCTCGCACCTGAGCGATGGCGATGATACCCGGGTGATGCAAGCGCTGCTCCGCGATTCCCCGCGTGTGATGGACTGCGGCGCGGGCGGTACCACCTTCCGCTTCCTGCTCGCATGGGCCAGCGTGCGCGCAGGCGAAGAGCACATCCTCACCGGCATCCCGCGCCTGCTCGAGCGTCCGCACGATGACCTGGTGAACGCCCTAAGGCAATTGGGCGCGGACATCGAGCGGGTGCCGGAGGGCTACCGCGTGCGCGGCCGGGCCTTGAAGGGCGGCGAGGTGCACTTCGATTCGCCCATCAGCAGCCAGTACCTCAGCGCGCTGCTCATGGTGGCGCCGCGGATGCGGGAAGGCCTCACCCTGCGCTGGACCGGCACGCGCCTGAGCGAGCCCTTCGTGCACATGACGCTGAAGATGCTCGCGCACTTCGGCGTGTACCCGCGCCTGGAGCTCGATGGCGTGCGCGTGGATCCCGGCGACTACATCCCATCGCCCATCGCCGTGCCGCCCGATTGGAGCAGCGCCGCGTTCTGGTACGAGATCGCCGCGCTCGCGCCTGGCAGCGCCATCCTGCTCACCGGCCTCACCGACGATACCATGCAGGGCGACCGCGAGGCGCAATACCTCTGGGCTCCCTGGGTGGAGACGCGATTCACCGATGAAGGCGCCCGGATCAGCCATCGCGCACCGCCCGGCAAATGGGAGGACCTGCCGCGAAGCCTGAAGCACGTGCCCGATCTCTTCCAGCCCCTGGCCTTCACCTTGGCCGCACTGGGCCAGCCTGCGGTACTCACAGGCCTCGACAACCTCCGCGTGAAGGAGACCGATCGCCTGCGCGCGGTGGCCGATGCCATCGCGCGGATGGGCGGCCAATCCGCCTTCGCCGATGGCGCCTTCGCCGTGAAGCAGGGCATCACCGCCGATTCGCCCATGAGCTTCCACCCCGACATCGACCACCGCATGGCGCTGTCGCTGGCGCCGCTCGCGCTGCGGCTCGGCAGCATCACCATCGAGGATCCGCAGGTGGTGAACAAGAGCTACCCGGGCTTCTGGCAGGACCTGAGGAAGGCCGGTTTCGGTGTGCAGTAGGCACAGCTCCGCGGGTCCGGCCGTCGCGCGCTATTCGATTGGCGCGAAGCGCACGCCGACCACGAAGCCTGCTGTGGGCATCTCACCGTTCACATGGCCCTCAAAGCCCGCGAAGAGGCCAAGGTCCAAGCGGACGAGAAAGTTGGCCATGAGCTGTATCGGGAAGTCGAGCATCGCGGCCTTGCGCGTTTCATAAACGGGGTCGAGGAGCCAGTTGCTGCCGGGCGCCAAGGCGTGCTCCTCATACTGTCCATAGCCCACTCCCGCACCGATAGAGGCCATCACCCGCGTGCCTGGCGGAGTGAGGACGTAACTCGCCATGGCGTGCACCGTGCTCATGCGCTCCCATTCATTGGAGATGTTGAGGCCGCTCTTGCCGCTGACCTGCCCGACGCCGATGGAGAGGATGACCGGGCGCAGCATGAGGTGGGCCCCGCCCCGATAGACAAAGCCCTTCGAGGCGATACCGACGCCGGCATCCACCCATATGGCGGTCGCGGTCCCTTCCGGCTCCGCTTGGGGCATGGCGTCCGCCTGCGCATGCACCCGGATAACGGCGCCAGATAGGAGCAGGAGGCCTGCGAGGAACTGATAGCGGTTCATGAGCGCTGGATGATCTCGTTGTTCTAAAGGAAGCGCCCGGCGAGGACCTCCAGGTTGATGGGCGTCAGGGTGTCGGGCGGGATGCCCGGGCATCCCCAGGGTTCCGGCATGCCGGGGCTTTGCGCCTTCGCCCCTTTGCGGTTCCTTCGCGCACCAAGTCCTGCACGCATGGCATTCCCCACCGACCTCGAGATCGCCCAGAAAGCCCAACTGAAGCCCATCGCGCGGATCGCGGAGCGGCTCGGCATCGACCCGGAGGTGATCGAGCCCTATGGCCGCACCAAGGCCAAGCTGCCGCTCACGCTCATCGATGATGCCAAGGCCGCGAAGAGCAAGCTCATCCTCGTCACCGCTGTGAGCCCCACGCCGGCCGGCGAAGGCAAGACCACCACCAGCATCGGCCTGAACGAGGGCCTCAACAAGCTCGGGAAGAAGAGCATCGTGGTGCTGCGCGAGCCGAGCCTGGGTCCCGTGTTCGGCATGAAGGGCGGTGCGGCCGGCGGCGGCTACGCGCAGGTGGTGCCCATGGAGGACATCAACCTCCACTTCACCGGCGACTTCGCGGCCATCGAGAAGGCCAACAACCTCCTCGCCGCGCTCATCGACAACAACCTGCAGAACCGCAAGCGCTCGCTTGGCATCGATCCGCGCACCATCGCCTGGAAGCGCGTGATGGACATGAACGACCGCGCCCTGCGGAAGATCACCATCGGCCTGGGCGGCGTGAACGGCGGCGTGCCGCGCGAGGATGGCTTCAACATCACGCCCGCCAGCGAGGTGATGGCCATCCTCTGCCTCGCCACCAGCTTCGAGGACCTGAAGAAGCGCCTCGGCGACATCTACGTGGGCCAGCGCTGGGACCGCACGCCCGTCTACGCCCGCGACCTGAAGGCCGAGGCCGCCATGGCCATCCTGCTCAAGGACGCCATCAAGCCGAACCTGGTGCAGACGCTGGAGGGCAATCCCGCCATCCTGCACGGCGGTCCCTTCGCCAATATCGCGCAGGGCGTGAACAGCGTGCTCGCCACCAAGATGGGCCTCAGCCTCGGCGATTACGTGGTGACCGAGGCGGGCTTCGGAGCGGACCTGGGCGCCGAGAAGTTCTTCGACATCAAGTGCCGTGCAGCGGGGCTGAAGCCGAGCGCCGCGGTGATCGTGGCCACGGTGCGCGCGCTGCGCTACCACGGCGGTGTGGACGTGAAGGAAGTGAACAACGCCGCGCCCGACAAGCTGAAGGCCGGCCTCGCCAACCTGGGCCGCCACATCGAGAACATCAGCAAGTTCGGCGTGAAGGCCGTGGTGGCCATCAACCACTTCCCCACGGACACGGCCGAGGAGGTCGATGCCATCAAGGCCTACTGCAAAGAGCGCGGCGCCGAGGCGGTGCTCGCGCAGGGCTTCGCCAAGGGCGGCGATGGCATGACGGACCTGGCCAGCGCCGTGCTGCGCGTGATCGAGGAGGGCAAGAGCGACTTCAAGCCGCTGTACGATCTCTCGCTTTCCATCAAGGACAAGATCGCCACCATCGCGCGCGAGATCTATCGTGCCGACGGCGTGGACTACAGCAGCGATGCCGAGACCGCGCTACGCCGCATCGACAAGCTCGGCCTCAACAACGTGCCCATCTGCATGGCCAAGACGCAATACAGCTTCAGCGACAACAAGGAGCTGCGCGCCGCGCCCACCGGCTTCCGCATCACGGTGCGCGACATCGAGATCAGCGCGGGCGCCGGCTTCGTGGTGCCCATCTGCGGCGAGATCATGCGCATGCCGGGCCTGCCCGAGGTGCCTGCCGCTGAAGGCATGGACATCGATGCCAACGGCGTGATCAGCGGGTTGAGCTGAGCGGCGCACAGCTGTTGCGCTTAAGCCTCACGGCTGAAGGCATTGCCCCGAGCCGTTGCCTGGTCATTGCGCTCCGCGATGGCCGTTCGCTCCTTGCGCTGCCGCTGGTGATGGAGCGTTGATCCTGGGACAGCCGATGCCGTGCGCCGCGTTACCCCAGCGCAGCGCACGCATTTCCCGGCAAACCCAATGGTCATGAACACGGTCACGCTTCTTCTTGCTTCCGTTCTGCTGGCTTCACCGCTTGAACCGCGCGCCTTCGTTCCTGAGGGCGGCTCGCCACGCATCCTGCTCGCCGGCAAGTCGAGCGGTGACATCACCGCCGCGCAATGGAGCGGCATCAAGGCGGTGGATGTGCAAGGATGCGTCCCCGGAGCGCGCATCGTCTCGCTCACCTTCTGCATCAAGGACTGCAAGGGGAAGGACGCGTCCGCTGGCGGAGAGAAGGCCGAGATCACACCCTACCAGCGCCAGATGATCCAGAACCTGCCGCCCGGCACGCCCTTCCGCGTGCACGTGGTAGTGCGCGACGCAAAGGGCAGGGCCTGGGACATCCCCGATGCGCTCTTCGTATGGAAAGGATGAGGATGCGAAGAGATGTTAACGGTGCTTCATCCGGTTGAACCTGCACGCCACGGGCGGGTCAGAGCGGTAAACCCAAGCAACATGATCAAGCCCATCGTGATATCGGCGAGCCTTCTGGTCGCAGGCCTGGCCAGCGCGCAGGACAAGCCGCAGCGCAGTCCGGAGGAAACAGCCAAGGCACGCACCGAAAGGTTGACCACTGTGCTCGAGCTCACGCCGGAACAGGCCGCGAAGGTGCAGGCCCTGCACCTGCAGCACGCGCAGGAGGCCGAAGCAAGGCGCGCCCAGCTGAAGACCGAGCGCGAGGCCAAACGCGCCGAGATGGATAAGCGCCGTGCCGAGCACGAGGCGGAGATGAAGGCCATCCTCACCGCAGAGCAGTTCACGAAGTGGCAGGCCATGCGTGAGCAGCGGAAGGAGGGTATGGAGAAGCGCATGGAGCACCGCAAGGAGGGCGTGGAGCAGCGCGGGCGGATGAAGGAAGAGCGCCAGCGCTGAGGGGCAGGTCAGGTCACGGTCGGGGCACGATGATGATGCGCCGCTTGGGTCAAGCGGTACGCGGGGGCGCCCGGTTGTGGGGCTGCAGCCTGTTGTTGCCTTCCCGGTAATCAGCCAGAGCGGAGCTATGCGCCGCGACGCCGCAATCCCGCGATGATGGTCACGGCCGCCGCGAGCATCGCCAGCGTGAGCGAAGCCAAGCCGAAGTTCACGATGCCTTCGGCGAGCGGGCTGCCCGTGCGGCCTTCAGCCGCTACGGTGAGCTGTCCGCCGGCATTGAGCGCGGCCGCGATCAGCATGGTGGCCCAGTTGGCGAAGGTGCCGTAGATGGCGCAGGCGGCCGCGATGCGGCGCCACCGGTCGGTGAGCACCAGGCGGGGCCACAGCAGCCCCAGCAGCAGGAGCAGCATCCCGTTGAGCACTCCCTCGATGTGGCTGCTGAGCCCCATGCGCGGATTGGCCAAGGCCGGAACCAGCAGTCCGGTGAGCAGGCCCAGCAACAGGAGCCAGGCGCCGGAAAGGAGCAGGCGGTGGGCCTGGTGGTCGGGTGAGGAGGCCATGGATGCTCGCTTGATCGGACAAGGTAGGCGGCTCAGGCCAAGCGGCGCCATCTCATTCAGCGCATGCTGACAGCCGGCACGGGATCCCGTCGCCTATAGCGCCTCCGCTGCGCACTCGCCATGCACCCCTGCGGATCATGCCCCCAGCGCCTTCAGCAGCTCCGCATTCGGCAACAGCCCCTGCGCATCGGCGCTGTAGCGGGGCTTCAGGCGCAGCGCGAAGTACATCTGGACCTCGCCCTTGCCCTTCACCTGGATGGGGCCGCGCGGCTGGGCCTCGATGTAGCCCATCACCTGTGCGTAGACGGGCCCGCTGATGTTCACGCGGCCGGCCTCGCCATTGGCCTCCATGCGGCTGGCCAGGTTCACGGTATCGCCCCAGATGTCATAGGCGAACTTCTTCTCGCCCACCACGCCGGCCACCACGGGCCCGCTGTGCAGGCCGATGCGCACGGGCCATTCCTGAAGGCCTTTGGAGCGCCGCTCGGAATTGCTGCGTTCCACGGCCTCGAGCATGCCCAGGGCCATCACCACGGCCTGCAGGGCGTGCTGGGGCGAGGGCTCGGGCAGACCCGCGGCGCACATATAGGCATCCCCGATGGTCTTGATCTTTTCCAGCCGGTGGCGGTCGCAAAGGGAATCGAAGAGTCGGAAGTAGTGGTCCAGCTCGGCCACCAGCGTATCGGTGTCCATGCGGCTGCTGAAGTGCGTGAAGCCCTTGAAGTCGCTGAAGAGCACGGTGGCACGCTCGTAGCGTCGGGCCTCGGCAGTGCCCTTGGTCTTGAGCTCCTCGGCGGTGGAAGCGGGCAGGATGTTGAGCAGGAGCCGCTCGCTGCGGTCCTTCTCGGTGGCCAACTCGCGTGTGCGGTGGGCCACGGTGGCTTCCAGTCGTTCGCGGTCGCGCCGCAGCTGCCGCTCGCGTACGCGCACGAAGCCGAAGAAGGCCAATAGTAAAGTGGCGCCCCCGCCGATGCGGAAGGTGGGCGTCTGCCAGAAGGGCGGAGCCACGGTGAAGGTGAAGGCGATGGGCTCGGCATTCCACACGCCGCTCGCGTTGCGGGCCATCACCTTGAAGGTGTAGCTGCCGGGAGGGATGTTGCTGTAGGTGACGCGCTGGGTGGCGGTGATGGGGCTCCAGTCGGGGTCGTACCCTTCCAGGATCCAGCGGTAGCGCACTTTCTCGGGGAAGGCCAGGGAGATGCCGGTGAAGGCGAAGGTGAGGTGGTTGCGGTCGTGCGGCAGCTCCAGCCCTTCGGGCAATCCATTCCCACCCATGCCCTCGCACCAGGGTGTCCAGTCCGGCTTCTCGTAGAAGAGCTGCAGCTCGGTGAGGTGCACCAATGGCTCGCGCGGATCGTCCACCACCAGGCGGGGGTCGTAACGGATGGCGCCGCGCACGGTGCCGAACCAGAGCGCGCTGTCGTTGTCGAGCAGTGCGGCCCCGCGCAGGCTCTCGATGCCGATGAAGCCGTCATCGGGCCCATAGGCCTTGATGCCGAGCACCTGCTCCTGCAGGGCATCGAGCTCCACCTGGTGGATGCCCTTGCGGGTTCCCAGCCACAGGTTCTCCTGAGCGTCGAGCGCCAAGGCTTCCACGGCCAGGTTCTGCAGGCCGTCGTCGTCGGTGTAATGCCCCATGCGGCTGCCCTGCACGCGGTAGAGCCCATCGCCAGCGGTGCCCACCCACAGGTTGCCCGGGGTGTCGCGCACCAGCGCGGTGATGCGCACCCGCGGCAGGCGCGGATGCCGAAGGGCACTTGGGGGGCCACCGGCGAGGGGCAGCGCCACGAGGCCGCTGTCCGTACCGGCCCAGAGCGTGTCGGCATGCAGCAGCAGGGCGGTGACAGGCTGTGCAATGCCGCTGTACGCCACGAAGCGGCCGTCAAGGCCCTCGCGGTGGAGGCCGGTGGAGGCACCCACCCAGGCGCGGCCGTCAGGCCCTGTTCGGATGGCATGGATGCGGTCGTCGTCAAGGTGCCCTGATTGGAGAGCGGGCTGGAACCGATCGCCGTTCAGCCGATGCACCCCATGCATGGCGGTACCCACGAGCAGGTGCCCCCGGGCGTCCTCGCCGAGGCAGGTGACGAAGAGCGATGGAAGGCCTTCTTCGCGGCCGTAAGAGCGGAGGCGGGTGCCGTCCCAGCAGGCCACGCCACCGCCTTGGGTGCCCAGCCACAGCAACCCGTCGGGGGTTCGGTGGATGGCGCTCACGATGCGCGAGCGCAGCCCGTCGCGCTCGGTGAAGTACAGGAATGCGTCGCTGGTGAATTTGCTGATGCCGCCGAAGGCGGTGCCGGCCCAGATGCCGCCGCTGCGGTCCTGATGAAGGCAGCGCACCAGATCGTGCCCCAGTCCATTGGCCTCGGTGATGGCTTTCAGCACGGGCAGGCCGCCTTGCCGGGTAAGGTGCACCAAGCCGCCAGGCGTGCCGAGCCAGAGGTCGCCGTTGGCGGCGCGCAGCGCGGTGAGCACCACGGGGTGGGGCAGGGCCAGCGGGTGGTGCCCGGCGAAGCGCTGCTCCACGGGCAGTGGACGCATGGCGGTATCGAGCTCCAGGTAGCCCTTGTCTGTCCCGGCCAGCACGCCCAGGCTGTCGGCGAAGAGGGCCAGCACGCGTGACGAAGGCAGGGCGGGCACGGGCATGGGCTGCCATCGCGCTCCCTTAAGCACCGCCAAGCCGCTGTCGGTGGCGGCCAGCAGCGGGCCACCGGGCTGCTGGGCGATGGCATTGATGCGGAGCGCGGGCAGCCCCTCGTTCAGGGGGCGGGCCTCCCGTTCGCCTGCGGCGATGCGCCAGATGCCTCCGCCCCGGCTGGCCAGCCACAGGCCTCCTGCGCCGTCGGGCAGCAGGGCGCGAACAGGGTGGCGGGGCAGCCCGGTACCGTCCCAAGGGGTGATGGCGCCGTTGCTCCACATGGCGAGCGTGCCATTGCGCAAGCCCAGCCACAGTGTGCCGTCCGATTGGGGAAGGAGGGCGGTCACCTCATCGCCCGGCAAGCCATGGGCGCGTCCATAAGCCTCGAACCGCAGTCCTTGGCCACGCGCCACGCCCTGGTCGGTGGCCACCCAGAGGAAGCCCTCGGCGTCCTCGCAGAGGTCGTTGACCGCAGCGCTGGGCAGTCCCTGCTCGAGGGAGAAGGTGCGCAGGTCGTATTGTTGGGCGCCTACCGGGGGGGCGGAGAGCAGCAGGCCCAGCAGGACTGCACAACCGGAGGCACGCATGGTGGTGAAGGTAGCGCGCGGCACCCAAGACCGTGCCGCGGGGCGCTTGGAAACGGGGTTTCGCGCGCTTACCTTTCTGACGCATCAACCAAACCCATCCCATCATGAACATCACCTTCAATGAGCTGCGGCGGATCAAGGACAACCTGCCTGATGGGAGCATCCACCGCATCGCGCGCGAGCTGGATGTGACCGTGGAGAGCGTCTGGAACTACTTCGGCGGCTACACCCACCCCAACGGGCGGCCCATGGGCGTGCACCTGGAGCCGGGCCCGGATGGCGGCGTGGTGGCGCTTGATGACACGCGTATCCTGGACATCGCGCAGCGCATCCTGCAGGAGCAGCGAGTGCATGCGTGAGCGCAGGGTAAAGGAGCGACCCGCACGGGCGGGGAGTGAGCGGTCCTGGTGAAGGGCCGCTTTCTCTTTCCTCCCGATCAGGCCTTCCCCTTCCTTGGGAACTTCGGCTTGGGCTCGTAGAAACCCTCCTTCTTCTGGTAGCTGCCGCGCTGGGGAGGACCGCCCCGCTCCTCGCGGCCACGGTAGCTGCCTTGGTGGGAGCGGTTGCCTTGGGCTCCGCCCTTGTATCCGCCGCCTTTGTACCCGCCGCCTTGATAGCCGCCTTCACGCGGGGGGCGCGGCGCATCGTGGCGCGGTGCGCCGCCTTGTGGCCCCTGTGCCTCGTCGACGCGCACCTTCCGGCCCTTGTAGTTGGCGCCTTTGAAGGCATTGAACACCTGCTCGAAGTGCGCGGGCTCGATGTCGATGAAGGAGTACACGTCCTTGATGAGCATGCGCCCGATCACATCGCCCTGCACGCCGCTGATGCCGCAGACATAGCCGAGCATCTTCCCCTTGTCGAAGCCGTCGGCGCTGCCCAGGTTGATGAACATCTGCTTGCCCGTGCTGAAGCGCTCGCGCGAGGACGGGCGCTCCACGCGGGCGGTGTGGTCCTTGCGGCTCATGTCCACGTTGAGGTCGGGCAGGTCGCGGAACTGCGTGATGAGGCGGTTGAAGGCCACGCTCATGAAGCGCTCGATGAGCTCCTCCTTGCTGAAGGCGCTGAGTTCCTGGTGGGCCGTGGGGAGGATGGAGGCGAGGGCGTCATGGTCCACCTCCACGCCCTTCAGCTTGTGCATGTAGGCCACCACCTGGGCCTTGCCGATGTCGCCGCCACCCGGCACGCGCACGTAGGTGAAGTGGGTCTTGAGGGCCCGCTCGAGCTGTCGGATCTTGCCCACGTCGCGGAGGCCGATGATGCTCAGGGAGATGCCGGTTCGCCCGGCGCGTGCGGTGCGGCCGCTGCGGTGGGTGTAGCTCTCGGCCTCGCCGGGAAGGTCGAAGTGGATCACGTGCGTCACATCGCTCACATCGATGCCCCGGGCGGCCACATCGGTGGCGATGAGCAGCTGCAGGGTGCGGGCACGGTAGCGGCCCATCACATGGTCTCGCTGGGCCTGGCTCAGGTCGCCATGGATGGCATCCGCCACGAAGCCGTCCTTGATGAGGGCGGTGGCGAGTTCCTGCGTTTCATGCTTGGTGCGGCAGAAGACGATGGCGAAGAGGTCGGGCTCGGCATCGATGAAGCGCTTGAGCGCGGCGAAGCGGTCGCGTGCGTGCACCACGCAGTACTGGTGCTGGATCGATGCGGCTGACGCGTTGCGCTCGCCCACCTGCAGCTCCACGGTGTCGCGCATGTAGCGCTTGGCGATGGCGCGTACCTCCCCGCTCATGGTGGCGCTGAAGAGCCAGGTGCGCTTGTCGCCGGGCGTGGCCTGCAGGATGTCGGTGAGGTCCTCCTGGAAGCCCATGTTGAGCATCTCGTCGGCCTCGTCGAGCACCACGGTGTGCACGGCGCTCAGGTCAACGGCCTCACGGCCGAGGAGGTCCAGCAAGCGGCCGGGGGTGGCCACCACGATGTTGGCGCCGCGCTGGATGGCACGGATCTGGTCGCGGATGTTGGCGCCGCCGTACACGGCCACGGGGCGCACGCCGGGCAGGTGCTGGGCGAAGCGCTCCAGGTCGCCGGTGATCTGCACGCAGAGCTCACGCGTGGGGGCCAGCACCAAGGCCTGCACGCCGCGCTCCCCGGCATCGATGTCCATGAGCAGGGGCAGGCCGAAGGCGCCGGTCTTGCCGGTGCCGGTCTGGGCGAGCACCACCACGTCCTGGTCGGTGGAGAGCAGCTGCGGGATGGCGCGCTCCTGAACGGGTGTGGGCTGCTGCCAGCCGAGGTCGGTGAGCGAACGGAGCAGCTCCGCCCGGAGGCCGAGCGAATCGAAGGAGGACATCGCGAGCGGATTGAGGGGATGCGCGCGCCCGAGCGGCACGCGGAGGCCGCGAAGGTACGGTTTGTGCGCCCAGCACCGGGCGGGCCTCGCCGGCAGGGCGATTCCGCCGTGGCTCCGACCAAGATCCGCCCCCAGTACCTTCGCCGCCATGCCCATCGCCGAAGCCAGCTTCACCGGTACGATCCGCACCATCGCGGTACTGCTGCTCATCCTTTGGCTCGTTCGGCTCATCATGCGCCGCAGCGCCGCGGCGCGGCCGGCCCCTGGGCCCGGACCGCACCGCCCGCCAGGGCACGTCCGCGTGGAGGAGGCGCCCCGCGCAGGCGATGGCTCCCCTGCGCCACGGGGCACCATCATCGATGCCGATTTCGAGGAGATCAAGTAACCTGCCTCATCCCGCATGAAGCCCATCCTGAAGAAGCTGCTGCCCGTGCTGGCGGCGCTCGCCGTGTTCTACGCGCTCAGCCTCGTCTATTTCAGTCCCGCCCTGGAGGGCAAGCGCCTGGTGCAGGGCGACCTGCGCAACTGGCAGGGCATGGCCCAGGAGATCCTCGAGCACCGCGAGGCCACCGACGAGGACCCGCTGTGGACCGGAAGCATGTTCAGCGGCATGCCGGCCTACCAGATCACCGTGCTGTGGCCGGCCAACCTGCTGCGCTTCGCCGATCAGGCTTTCCATGGCTTCCTGCCCCGGCCCATGAGCTTCCTCTTCCTTTACCTGCTGGGCATGTACATCCTGCTGCGGTGCCTGCGGGTGGATCCCTGGCTGAGCATCGTGGGCGCCATCGCGTTCGGATTCAGCTCCTATTTCTTCGTCATCCTGGAGGCGGGCCACAACAGCAAGGCCAACGCCATCGGCTACGCCCCCATGGTGCTGGGCGCGGCGTGGGTGCTGCTGCGCGGGCGGGCGCTGCTCGGCGCGGCCCTGCTGGCGCTCTTCCTGGGCCTCGAGGTGATGATGAACCACGTGCAGATCACCTACTACCTGGGATTCGTTCTGGTGCTGCTGGCCCTGGCGGAAGCCGCACGCGCCATCCGCGAGGGGCAGGCGGCCGACCTGGCGCGGCGCGCCGCGCTAGGGCTTGGCGGCGTGGCGCTGGCGCTCGCCTGCAACCTGGGCATGCTGTGGACCACCTACGAGTACGGCAGCTACACTACGCGCGGCCGAAGCGAGCTCACCATCACCCCGGAGGGCGCCGCAGCAGCGGCCAAGCAGACCAGCGGACTCGACCGTGACTATGTGACGCAGTGGAGCTACGGCAAGCAGGAGAGCCTTACGCTGCTGGTGCCCAACGCGAAGGGCGGCGCGTCGGCCTCCATCATCCAGAAGCAGGACGACTTCCGCCGCATCGAGGACCCCGCTTTCCGCAACGCGGTGGTGAAGGAGTACCAGGGCGGCGGCTACGTGAACGCTTATTGGGGCGATCAGGACTTCACCTCGGGCCCGGTTTACGTGGGTGCGATCGCCGTGCTGCTGCTGCTGGTGATGGCCGGTGCCTCCACCGGCCGTGCCGGCTGGTGGATGTTCAGCGCGCTCCTGCTGGCGCTGCTGCTCGTGTTCATCAACAACAGCATGGCGGTCGATGCGGCAACGGGCGCCGCCACGCTCTGGGGGGTGAAGGCCTCGTGGCTCATGGGCGGCCTGGTGGTCGTCTACCTGCTTGCCGGCCTGTGGGCCATGCGCGATACGTTGGCCTATGCGCTCTTCGCTGCGCTGGTGCTCACCCTGCTGCTGAGCTGGGGGCGCAACCTGATGCCCCTCACCGACTTCTTCCTCGACCTCGTGCCGGGCTATAGCAAATTCCGCGCGGTCACCATCATCCTCGTGATCGTGGAGCTCGCGGTGCCCGTGCTCGGCATGGTGCACCTTGACCGCCTGCTGCGCGAGGGCGCGTGGGACAAGGCGAAGGAGCGCCGCTTCCTGGTGCCGGCCGGCGCCCTGCTCGCGCTGCTGCTGGCGCTGGCCATGGCGCCCGCCGCCTTCATCCAGCTGCTCAGCGATGCGGAGCGTGCCGCATTCAACGAGCGCATCGATTCCGGTGCCGCACCCGAGGCCGATGTGCGCCTCCTGGTCGATGGCATCAAGGCGTACCGCGCGGATGTGGTCAGTGCCGATGCGTGGCGCAGCTTCGGTTTCGTGCTCGCCGCCGCGCTGGCCCTCTTCCTGTTCGGTCGCGGCAGGCTGCCCAAGCCCGCCTTCATCGCACTGCTCGGCATCCTGTTCATCGCCGACCTGTGGCCGGTGGACAAGCGCTACGTGAACAACGAGAAGGACAAGGGCCGCTACCTGGCATGGGAGGACGCCAAGGCCAGCCTCTTCCCGCACAAGCCGAACGCAGCCGATCAGGCCATCCTGAAGCAGGAGTGGACGCCCGCCGCAGATGCTTGGTACAGGCAGGCACTCGAGCGCGCGAAGCAGAAGCGGGCCGCGGCGCGCGGCGCCGACCGCGTGATGAGCAAGGAGGAGGACCAGATGCTGCGCTACGCGGCGCTCCGGCGCGCCACCGACTATCGTGTGCTGTGGATGGGCAACCCCTTCAACGATTCGCGGGTGAGCTACTTCCACAAGAGCATCGGCGGCTACCACGGCGCCAAGCTGGAGCGCTACCAGGAGCTCATCGAGTTCCACCTGCGGCCCGCCATCGGGCGTGTCGCCGCCGGCTTCGGCGAAGGCGCCACAATTGCGCGCATCGACAGCCTGCTGGCGCAGGAGCCGGTGCTGAACATGCTCAACGCGCGCTACCTCATCTACAGCAACGAGCGGCCGCCCATCCTCAACACCAATGCCCTGGGGAGCGCCTGGTTCGTGGAGGAGGCCCAGTGGGTGAAGAGCGCCGATGAGGAGATCACCGCATTGGGCGGCATCGATCCCGCGCGCACCGTGCTGCTCGATGAGCGCCAGCGCGCGGCCATCGGTGATGCCCGGCCCGTGCCGGATCCCACGGCCACCGTGACGCTGGACCGCTATGCCACCGACCGGCAGGAGTACACCGTGCGCTCGGAGAAGGGCGGCATCGTGGTGTTCAGCAGCATCTGGTACGGCCCCGACTGGCAGGCCAGCATCGATGGTGCGCCGGCCGCGCACGCCCGCGCCGACTATGTGCTGCGCGCCTTGGCGGTGCCCGCCGGCGAGCACAAGGTGGTGTTCGCCGTGCAGGGGAGGGCCTATGCGGCTGCGCAGCCCGTGATGCTCGGAGCCTCGTTGCTGGTGCTGCTGCTCGCGCTAGGCGTCCTCGGCCTGGAGGCGCGCAAGGCCCTCGCCAACGCCGGGGCATGAAGCGGGTGCTGGTGATCACCTACTACTGGCCGCCCAACGCCGGGGTGGGCGGTCAGCGCTGGCTGAAGATGTGCCGGTACCTGCCTGAGCACGGCTGGAGCCCCGTGGTGTACACGCCCTCGAACCCCGAGATGGCGGCGGTGGACGAAGGCCTGCTGCGCGATGTGGCGCCGGGCCTTGAGGTGATCAAGCGGCCCATTACCGAGCCCTTCGGCCTGTACAAGCGATTCACCGGCAGGGCGCAGGACGCGCGCATCCAGACCGCCTTCCTGAAGGAGGAGGGGAGCGGTGCGCGGGGCTGGAAGGAGCGACTGGCGCTGTGGGTGCGCAGCAACCTCTTCGTGCCCGATGCGCGCGTGTGGTGGGTGCGGCCGTCCATCCGGTACCTCCGCGAGTACCTGCGCGAGCATCCCGTCGATGCCGTGGTCACCACCGGTCCGCCGCACAGCATGCACCTGGTGGGCCTTGGGCTCAAGCGGGCCCTGGGCGTGCGCTGGGTGGCCGATTTCCGCGATCCCTGGACGGGCATCGACTATTACCAGCAGCTGAGCCTCACGCGCTGGGCCGATGCGCGCCATCGCCGGATGGAGCGCACGGTGCTCGCTAGCGCCGACCGTGTGGTCACCGTGAGCTGGCGCTGGGCAAAGGAACTGGAGGCGCTCGGCGCCAGGGACGTGGCAGTGGTCACCAATGGCTATGATCCCGCCGATCTCCCGCGCGCGCCGGTGCAGGTGGATGAGGATTGCTCGCTGGTGCATGCCGGATCGATGAGCCCCACGCGCGACCAGCCCGGCCTGTGGAAGCTGCTTGCACGGCTCTGCGCAGATGATGAGGGCTTCGCCGCGCGCTTCAGGCTGCGGTTCGTGGGCCCGGTCGATGCCAGCGTGATCGCCAGCGTGAATGCCGCTGGCCTTGGCGCGCATGTGGAGCGCATGGGCCACCTGCCGCGGGCGGAGGCCATGCGTGAGATCGCGCGGGCGCGCGTGCTGCTGCTGCCCATCAACACCACCGCCAATCAGCACGGGATCCTGCCCACCAAGCTCTATGAGTACCTGAGCACGGGCCGGCCCATCCTTGCTGTGGGCCCGCGCGACGGCGATGCGGCGCGCGTGCTCGGCGAGGCCCACCTGCTGCTGCCCCCAACGCCTTCCGCAACCGATGCCGCACGGGTGCGGGCGCTCTTCGATGCCCCGCCCGTGGATGCCGCCGCCTATGCGCGCTACGACCGCCGCGCGCTGGCTGGCGGTATGGCCGGCGTGCTGGACGGCCTTGTCGCCAACCGCTGACCGGCGCGCCTACTTTCGCCCGTCACCATGGGGATCATCGCCCGCCAGGCCACCCTAAACACCCTGCTCGCCTACCTCGGCATCGGCCTTGGCTTCGTCAATGTGGTGCTGCTCTATCCGCGGGTGCTGGCTGCCGATGAGTTCGGGCTCACGCGCCTGCTGGTCTCCATCGCCACGATCGCCGCGCAGGTGGCGCAGCTGGGCGCGGAGAACACGGTGATCCGCTACTTCCCCTACTTCCGCGATCCGGCGCGCGGGCACCGCGGGCTGCTGGGCATGCTGCTGCTCTTCGGCCTCGTGGTGTCGCTCATCGCCATCCTTGTGCTCTGGGGCTTCCACGGCGCCTTCACCCGGGTGTTCGCCGATCGCAACGCGCTCTACGGCACCTATGGGCTTCTGCTGCTGCCCATCGTCCTGGCGGAGGTGTATTTCATCCTGTTGCGCAGCTACAGCCGTTCGCTCCGGCGCACCGTGCAGCCCACCTTCATCCGCGAGTTCGTGATGCGCGCGCTCCAGACCGCGCTCATCGCCTTGCAGGCCTGGCTCCACCTGCCCTTCAGCCTCTTCATGGCGCTCTACGCCGCCGTGTTCCTGGCCTGCACCCTGGCGCTCGTGGCCGACCTGTGGCGCGCAGGTGAGCTGCGCCTGGGCTGGGCGCACCGCTGGATGCCCGGCCGCCTGCGCCGCAGCCTAATCGCCTACACCGCCTTCACCTTCTCGGCCAGTGTGGCGGGCATCATCCTCGGCAACATGGACCAGCTCATGATCGGTGCCATGCTCGGCGAGCAGTCCCTCACCTATGTGGCGCACTACGCGGTTGCCTTCTATTTCGGCAGCGTCATCGCCGCACCGGGTCGCGCGCTGCAACAGGCCGCTGCACCCCTGCTGGCCGAGGCCTGGAAGCGCAACGACCGGGGGCTGGTGGGCGACCTCTACCGTCGGAGCGCCTTCGCCCAGCTGCTCTTCAGCGGCTTCCTCTTCGTGCTCATGTTCACCGGCATGGAGGACCTATTCGGGCTGCTGCCGCCGGCCTATTCGGGAGCGGCCATCGTGGCCTTCATCATCGGCCTGGCCTACCTGCTCAACAGCAGCATCGGCCTGAGCCCGGCCATCATCAGCATGTCGCGGAGCTACCGACTCGATGCCTTCAGCTCGCTGGCGATGGTGGCCATCAACCTGGTGGCCAACTTCTTCCTGATCCGCTCCATGGGGCTGGCGGGAGCGGCATGGGCCACCTTCATCTCGCTGCTGGCGGTGAACGCCTACCGCACCTGGTTCCTGTGGTGGAAGTACGGGCTATGGCCCTTCGACCGTCGCTCCGCGCTGGTGATGGCGCTGATTGCGCTGCTGTCCTTGGCGCTGCCCTGGGTTCCGCTCACGATGAATCCCTGGGTCGACCTGCCGCTGCGCGCGCTGCTGGCGGCGGCCCTCTTCTGGCCGGCGGCCCACGTCCTGGGCCTCACGCGCGAACTGGTGGAGCTGCTGGCCCGGTTCCGCGACCGCTTTGCGGGCACCCCGCAATCATAGGGCGCGTATCGCGAAGCTCAGGTGCCGGTCCGTCTCATGGGTGAGCAGGACCAGCTCCCAATCGTGCTTCACGCAGAACTCATGCACCGCTTCCACCACCCCGTAGCGCACGCCGCCGTCCCAGTTGCCGGTGATGTAGTCGTGCCCGGCGATGATTCCGCCCGGCTTCACCTTGGTGCGTGCGATCTCCAGCTCGGCGGCCGTGACACGATAGCCGTGGTCGGTGTCGATGTAGATCCAGTCGAAGAGGCCGTCGGGATAGGACTTCAGCACCTCGGTGCTCAGCCCCAGGTCGATCCGCACCTGCCCGGTGGCGATCTCCTTGGCGAAGCGGTCGCGCACATGCTGCTGCAGGCCGCCGTGGTAGCGCTTGCTGCCCCACATGTCGATGAGGTGCAGCCGCTGCGGGCGGCTGATGGCCAGGATGCGCGCCGAGAAATCGCCATGGTCCACGCCGGCCTCGGCCACCACCCCGCCCTTGGGCAGGGCCTCGAGGAAGGCATCGCGGTCGGTCACTACGCGCAGGCGGGCGATGTGCCGCGGCTGCAGCTCCACCTTCGGGATGGCCCGGCTCTGTGCGGCCCGCACCCTGCCGAGCAGGGCGTTGAGCCCGCGATACACCGGTTTGCCGATGAGGTCCTTGATCAGTGCGGCCATGGGAGCGGGAGCGGCGCCGAAAATAGCCGCATGGGGCTTGCCCGCCTAGCTTCGCTGCGGACGACATGCCAGGGAAGCCGAAGCTGGTCTATTGCACGACGATCATGGCCTCGTTCGCGCGGAACGACATGGCGCTGCTTGCTGCGCGCTTCCGCGTGGTGCCCTTCGTGTTCGCCCCGCGCAGCAAGGCGCACACGCCCTGGGAGCTGCTGCGCCAGCTGGCCTTCCTGCTCAGGCATCTGCCCGGTGCCGCAGTGTCCGTCACCCAGTTCGGCGGATTCCATGCGGCGCTTCCGGTGCTGTTCGGGCGGCTGCTGCGCGTTCCGGCCGTGGTGGTGCTGGGCGGCTTCGATTGCGCATCCTTCCCCTCGTTCCGGTACGGGGCGCACCATCGGTTCCCCATGGGCGCCATCACCCGCTGGTCGCTGCGCCATGCGTCTCACCTGGTGCCCTGCAGCCAGAACCTCGTGCTTTCCGAGCAGCGGTATTCCCAGGCGCCGGGCGATCCGCTCCTGCAGGGCTACAAGGCCTTCGACCCCGGGAATGCCGTGCCCTGCACGGTGATCCCCTACGGCTACGATGCGGATCGTTTCAAGCCGGCGGGGAGGCCTGCGCCGCGCAGCTTCCTCACGGTCGCGCAGATGAACGCATCCAACTTCGAGCGCAAGGGGATCGACCTGCTCTTCGCGCTCGCCGACCGCCTGCCCGACTGCCGCTTCACGGTGGTGGGCAACACCCCGGCCATGCGCTATGCGCGTGTCCCGCCCAACGTGGAGCTGGTGGGCTTCGTGCCGTACGAGGAGCTCCCGGCCGTGTATGCGCGTCATGCCTTCTACCTGCAGCTGAGCATCTGGGAGGGCTTCCCCAGCGCGCCGTGCGAGGCCATGCTCTGCGGCTGCGTTCCCATCGTGAGCCGGGTGGCGGCGCTGCCCGACATCGCCGGCGATGCGGGATTCTACCTCGAGCGGCGCGATGCCGATGAGCTGGAGCGGACGGTGCGTGCGGCGCTGCAGGCCGATGGGGAGCGGCGGTCGCAGGCGGCGCGCGCACGGATCATGGAGCGCTATCCGCCCGCTGTGCGTCAGGCGCTCCTGCGCCTGGTGGAGCAGGTGGCCGGACTGGCGGATTGAGCGCTCAGAAGCTACGGCCGATGGCCACGAGGTAGCGGAAGGCGAAGTGCTCTGCCTCACCGGCGGGAAGCGCGGAGAGGAAGAGCGGCAGGTCGAACCGGATGGTCAGCGGCTTGATGTCGTGCAGCGGTCCCCATCTGCGGATGGTGAGCGCCGCTCCCACGCCGGCGTCGGCGCGCGGCTCGGCGAAGGCGAGCAGGGTGCCGTCGGCATCGATGCGCCTGTAGGCCATCATGCCGGCATCGCCGAATAGGTAGGCATCGAGGTGGAGGTAGCGGGCCAGTTTGCCGGGCTTGAAGCGGACCAGGCCGTCGAGGTCGAGCTCGGCGCTGCCGCCGATGCCGGTGCTGCCGCTGTAGGTGAGCACCTGGTTGCCATGGGCGTCGGTCTCGGGCGCCAAGTAGCCTGCATAGCCGCGCAACCCTAGGCCGCCGCCGAAATGCAGCGGCTGCGTGGCGGCGCCATAGCCCGTCCAGTCATAGGGCACGAAGCCGGCGCTGCGCATGTACTTGCTCTCCATCATCTCCTCTGGCGAAGCGCCGGCCAGGTACAGGGCGCTCTCGCGTGGCGTGGCGCCAGAGCCGTATTGCGCCAGCAGGCGCGTCCGCAGCTCCAAGGGCCCGCGGCGATTGCTGTTGATGGCGGTGAGCCGCAGCCAGCCGTAGCCTTGAGCCGCGCCCACTGCGCTGTTGCGCGCCTCCAGGGTGATGCGGCCCTGGGTGCCGCCTTTCCGGTAGCGGTGGCTGAGGCTCAGGTTCACCGAGGCGTTCAGGGCGTTCAGCTCCCATTCCTGCGGATGCAGGAGGTAGGTGAGGTCCGTGCTGTCAGCGCGCCAGAAGTAGAGGGCTTCCGCCTGGGCCTCGGTGCGGCCATTGGGCAATGCCCAGCGGAAACCGCCGCCGAAGCGCTTGAGCCCATCGAGCGAGCGGGCATGCACGAAGACCGAGGAGCCGCGCAGCACGTGGTCGGTGCCGTTGGTGTAACGGAAGTTGAAGGAGAGCCTGTCGAACCCGGTGTCCGTGTTGCCGGGAATGCTGTCCACCGCCACGGCGCGATTGCTGGGCGGAAGGTGCTGGGCCATGCCGGTGTTCACCCATGCGCTGAGGTGGAAGCGATGCTTGTGCCGCAGGTACCCGCCGTGCGCGTGGAAGCCGGCCTTCACGCCGTCGTAGCCGTTCCACCAGAGGTCGGGCCGCACGAAGGCCTCGTAGGTGCGACGGTCAGGGGCATTCCACAGGTGATGGTCGAAGGTGACCTCCACGGGAGGCACCAGATGGTCGTTGAGGGCGTAGCGGTCGGCCAGCCGATGCGAGGTGTCGATGCTCACCTGCGCGATCCCGGTGGGGATGTCCACCCGTGCCAGGTAGTCGCGATGCAGGGTCCCGAATCCGGTCCAGCGCGGCAGTACGTCAGCGGGCGTGCGCTTCACGAACCAGGTGTTGGGGATGTGGAAGTCGTAGGTGCGGCCGTCCTTGGCGGTCACGCGCAGGTCGATGGGCATCTGCATGCTGCCCTGGCGCCGGATGCGGATGGTCTGACCGCCGTCCTTGTGGCGCCCGGTGACGCGCTTCACGGCATAGTCGATGGTCCTGTCGGTCTCGATCCATTGGTCGAAGAACCAGTTGAGGTCGGCGCCGGAGTGGTCGATGAAGCTCTGGCGCATGTCCTCCGGATAGGGATGGCACAGCCTCCACTGGTCGAAATAGCCGCGCAGGGCGTGCTGGAAGAGCGAGTCGCCGAGCACATACTGCAGGTTATAGAGCATCACGGCGGTCTTTCCGTAGACATGCCCATAGCCCCCGTAGCCGCGCGCCTCCCACTCCTCGAAATCGTCGCTGTGCACATTGATGGGCGGCACGCGCAGGCGGACGGCATCGCGCATGTATCCCCCGTACACCTCGCTCTCGCGCGCGAGTTCGGGGAGCGTGTAGCGGCGCTCGTAGCGCGTGCGCGGCGTATCGGCCACCAGCGTGTCGCCGTCGATCAGCTCAAGGCCCCATGCGGTGAGGAACTGGGTGAAGCCCTCGTCGAGGAAGGCGCGGTAGGTCTCGTTGTTGCCCACCATGCCGTAGAACCAGTTGTGCCCGATCTCGTGCACGAAGAGGCTGCGGTACCAGGGGTCGCGCCCGCCATCGAGCGTGAGCATGGGGTATTCCATGCCGTCGCGGGCGTCGGCCACGATCATCTTGGGATGGATGTAGGGGCCGATGGAGGCGCTGAGCGCCGCGATGGTGCTGGCACAGTATGCTGCGGCATTCTGCCACCCGCTGGCATGCGGCTCCTGGGCCAGTGCGATGCACCGCACGCCGTTCCATTCGGCCTCGCCGATGCGGTAGGTGGGGTCGGCGGTGAAGGCGAAGTCGTGCGTATTCTCGCTGTGGAAGCGCCAGGTCTTGCGCTTGCCGGGTACCGGCTCGATGACCACCGAGGGCCGTTCGTTCCAGGGCTTGTCCTTGAAGTTGCGCAGGTCGAGCCGCTGGCGAAGCTCGGCGGGCATGCATTCCTGCGGGTTCTGCAGCACGCCCGTGGCGTCCACCACATAGTGATGCGGCAGGTCCAGCGTCACATCGAAGGTGCCATAGTCGCCATAGAACTCGTTGCCCAGGTGCTGCTGCGTGTCCCAGCCGAATCGGCGGTCGTAGACCGCGATACGCGGGTACCAGTGCACACCGTCGTAGTGCTTCCAGCCCCAAGCGTCGAAGAGCTTCATGCGCCGGTCCAGTCCCATGGCCCAGTGCGTGGTGAAGGCGATGCGGAAGGTGATGCGCTCGCCGGGCGGCAGGGGAGCGGGCAGCCAGGCCTTCAGCACGGTGTTGTCCTGTTCGGTGCGCAGGGTGTCGCCTTCGGCGGTGAAGGCGTCGACGCGCGTGCCGGTATAAGGCAGGTCCTTGTACCGTCGCATGTCCCAGCCCTCGGCGCCCATCTTCTCCTCCAGGTGCGAGCCCTTCACGTAGGCCTCCTGATAGAGGTGGAAGAACACATGACGCAGGGTGTCCGGCGAGTTGTTCCAATAGTGCAGCGTGAGCCTTCCGGTGAGGGCATCCTGCTGATCGTCGAGCTGCGCATCGATGATGTAGTGCACGTCCTGCTGCCAGTATCCCTCGTGCGGCGGGCGGTTCTTCCAGTAATGGGGGTTGTCCGCGTTGCGGTAGGTGTTTGGCGGACGGCGGTCGTCGAAGCGCTGTGCCGCGGCCGCAGCGGCGATGAGGAGGGCCAGCAGGGTGAGGGTCCGGCGCATGGTCAGGCAGGGGCGAGGCTCGCCGAAGGTATCCGTTCGCTCAGGAAGCAGCGTGCTCCCGCACCTCCAGCCGCTTGCTGTGCTGGTGGCGCGCACGCGTGATGCTGGTGTTGAGTTCGTATCCAACGAGCACCGCGATCATGTTGAAGTAGATCCACAGCTGCACGGCGAGGATCGCGCCGATTGACCCGTAGAGCGCGTTGTAGTTCGTGATGTTGCTGAACATGAAGGCCAGCGCCTGCGAGATGAGCAGGATGAGCGTGACGGCCAGGATGACTCCCGGGGAGAGGAGCTTGAAGCGCTTAGCCGTGGGGTCGCCGGCATTGTAGAGCAGCGAAACGGAGGTGACCACCACCAGGATGGAGACCAGCCATTTGAGCCCGAAGAGCGCCCATACCTGCAGGGCGCTGGTGAAGAAGCCGATGGTGTTCAGCTGATCGATGACGATGCCGCCGAAGGTGAGCACGGGGATGGCGATGACGGTGAGCAGCGTGAGTGCCGCGAGCAGGCCCAGGCTGAGCAGCCGCTGCTTGATCGCGCTGTGCCACATGTGCAGGTTCCGGCTCTCGCTGAAGCCGGCGAGGATAGCATCGATGCTGTTGCTGGCCAGGTAGAGGCCCACCGCGAAGCTCACCGAGAGGAGGGTGCCGTGCTTGCGCACCACCAGGTCGTGCAGGGTGCCTTCGATGAAGCGGAAGACCTCGGCCGGCATCATGTCGCGGAAGATGCCGAGCAGGCGGTCCTGGAAGTCGGCGATGGGCACATAGGGAATCAGGGTGAGGAGCACGATCACGCCCGGGAAGAAAGCCGTGAAGAGCTTGAAGGCGATGGCTGAGGCACGGGTGACGATGTGCCCTTCGGCAAGGGCATTGAAGAAGAAGCGGCCGATCTGGTAGAGGTCGAAGCCCTCGAAGCCGGGCGGCTTGATGCGTCGGGCCCACGCGATGGCGCGGCGCACGGGCTGGGAGAAGAGGGTCTTCCGCAGCGTGCGCCGCACCATGGCTCAGAGGGCTTTCAGGCTCAGGTCGAGGCTGCGTGCGCTGTGTGTGAGCGCGCCCACGGAGATGAAATCGACCCCCGTGGCGGCATAGTCGCGCGCCGTCTCCAGCGTGATGCCGCCGGAGGCTTCCGTCTCGAATCGTCCGCTGATGAGCTGCACGGCCTTGCTGAGCAGGTAGGGCGTGAAGTTGTCGAGCATCACGCGGTGCACCCTATCGTGCACAAGCACCTGCTCCAGCTCGGCGAGGTCGCGCACCTCCACTTCCACGCGCAGGTCAAGGCCCTTGCGCTCCAGGTAGTCCTGCACGGCGTTGATCGCCTGCGGGATGCCGCCGCAGAAGTCGATGTGATTGTCCTTGATCAGCACCATGTCGTAGAGGCCATGGCGGTGGTTGTGGCCGCCGCCGATGCGCACGGCCCACTTCTCGATGGCGCGCAGCCCGGGCGTGGTCTTGCGGGTGTCGAGCACACGGCACCCCGTGCCGTCGATGGCCTCCACGTAGCGGCGGGTGAGCGTGGCGATGCCGCTCATCCGCTGCATGAAGTTGAGCAGTAGCCGTTCCGCCTGCAGGATGGAGCGTTCGGGCCCCAGCAGGTTGAACGCCACATCGCCAGGCGCGATGGCGGCGCCATCCATGAGGTAAGGGCGCAGGTGCAGCGCGGGGTCCACCTGCTTGGCCACCGCGGCGGCGATTTCCACGCCCGCCAGCACGCCAGCCTCCTTCACCAGCAGGCGGGCGCCGCCACTGGCCTCGGTCGGTATGGTGGCCAGGGTCGTATGGTCACCGTCGCCGAGGTCCTCCGCTAGGGCCTTGGCGATGAGGTCGTCCGTCCCGTGTGGCAGCACGCTCAGAAGTCGTTCTTGCTGTTCTCGATGCGCAGCTGCTTCACTTGGAATCCGGCCTCGCCCCGCTTGAGGAAGAAGGTGGTCCGGAAATAGCCGTTCCGGGTGCGCAGGATGCCGATGAAGTACTTGTCGCCCGATTTGCTCACCCCGCTGTGCTCGATCACCAGGTCGATCGGCGGATTCTCGTTGAAGAACCGTCTGAGGATCTGCTCGGCCTGAGCCTTGCTGTAAACGTCGGAGGTCTCCTTCACGGTGAGGTCCACATTGGCGATGAACAGCGCAGCGAGCTCCTTGGAGTCCCCCATCTTCATGGCGTCCACGACGCGGTCCTTCTCCGCATCCTGGGCTTGGGAGGCCAGGAACGGAAGGACGGCAAGCAGCGCGAACAGGAGATGTTTCATCGCAGTATGTGACTTGGTGCCGAAATTTGGCAAATACCGGGCCACCCCAGGAGCGATGGCCGCTGGAGTTACCAACATCTACCATCCGAGTGAGGATCAGGCTCTTGCTGGTTGGCCGCACCGAGCGCGGATACGTGGCCGAGGGGCTGCAGCACTACCTGGACCGCATTGCGCGCATGGCCGAAGTGGAGGTTGCGGTGATTGCGGAGACGGGCCAAGGGGAGGCGGCGCATCGGCAGCGCACGGAGGGGGAGCGCATCCTGGCGGCCCTGCGCCCCGGAGAGCGTCTGGTGGCGCTGGATGAGCGGGGCGCCTTGCTCACGAGCCCCGCCTTGGCGGCCCGCTTGGGCGCCATGCGCGACCAAGGCATCCGGCAGGTGGCCTTCGTGGTGGGCGGGGCCTACGGACTCTCGGAAGCGGTGCGCGGGCGTGCCGACCTCGTCCTATCGCTGTCGCCCCTGACCTTCCCGCACCAGCTGGTGCGGGTGCTTTTCGCCGAACAGCTCTACCGCGCCTTCACCATCCTCAACCGACTGCCCTATCACCACTAGGGGCGCTTCACGAAGCCGGCCTTCATGTGGTCGCCGATGCCCAGCAGCGTGAGCAGGCCGTTCAGCATACGCTTGGCGGCATTGAGCGCGGGGCTCCCTTCGAGCCGCTCGCGGAACTCCTCCTGCCCGGCCCTCACCTGACTGCGTGCGGTTCGGTCCATGCCCGCCTTGGTGCGGATGCGCGCAAGGTCCATGCCGGTGGTGCGCAGCCAAGCGGTGCGCAGCCCTTGGCGGCGGGCCAGGGCCTTGAAGGTGGCGGGGGTGAAGTAGTTGAGGTGCTCCGGGTAGTTCACCACCGACCAATCGGGGCCCGAAAGCCACCGCCCGGTGCACCGGAAATTGGGCGTAGTTAGGTACAGCAGGCCGCCGGGCCGCAGAACGCTGACCATGCGCTCCAGATCTTCGGCCGGATGCGGCACGTGCTCGATCACCTCGAAGGAACACACCACATCGAAGTGGCCCGTTGGGTAGTTCGACGGGTCCAGCGGCCCCTCGATCACCGCAATGCCCTTGGCCCGGCTCGCCGCCAGCGCCTGCCCCCCGTATTCCGTGCCGTGCGCCGTCCAGCCCCGGAGCGCGGCACGCTGCAGGAAGTGCCCGGCCCCGCATCCCACATCCAGGATGCGGCCCGTGGTGCGCCAGCCCTCGAAGCGGTCGAGCAGCTCATCGTAGCGCTTGAGGGTGATGGGCGACACCTCCGCGTGCACCGGATAGCCGCCGTAATAGGATTGCAGTTCATCCGTGGTGGGCACCAACGCCGTGTGCACCAGCCCGCAGCCCGTGCACCGGGCCAGGTGATGCCGTGCATAGGCGGCGATCGGTCGCTTCCTGAGGGAGCCGCAGAGCGGGCACGGGCGTGGACCAGGCTGGGGCATGGGCGGTGAATCTAGCGCGCGCCCGCCGACCCCGGCGGTGGACCGCGGCGCGGAACGACGAACTTTGGCGCATGACCCTCCTGTGGGTGTTCGGGCAAGGCGAGGTGGACATCGAGGCTTGGGAATGGGCCCTCGGCACGGTGTACGTCACCTTCCTGTACATCTATTTCGCCCGGCTCAAGAACGTCTCGATCAAGAAGCATCCGGAGTACAAGCACATGATCTGGGGGCTCTCGGCCAAGATGGTCGGCGGGGTGGCCTTCAGCCTCATTTACTTCTACTACTACAAGGGCGGCGACACCATCATGTACTTCTACTCGTCTGTTGCGCTGAGCAACATGGCGAAGTGGGACCTGCTCACCTACCTCGATGTGGTGACCGGCCCCAACTCCGAGGAGAACCTCATGCGGTTCAACGACCGCATCGGGTATCCCTTCGCCTACATGTACTTCGACAGCCGGTCGTATTTCGTGATTCGCCTCATCAGCCCGCTGGCGCTGGCCACGTTCAACAGCTATCTCATCACCACGCTGGTGCTGTCCAGCCTCAGCTACTTCGGCATCTGGCGCTGCTACCGCACGTTCGTCTCCTATTATCCGGCCCTGCAGGACAAGCTGGCGATCGCCTTCCTCTACATGCCGTCGGTTGTGTTCTGGGGCTCAGGGATCATGAAGGACACCTTCACCATGTCGGCTACCTGCTGGTGGGTGCATTGCGTGGACGAGTTCTACTTCAAGCGGCGCAGCCCCATCGCCAACCTCTTCGGTGCAGCGGCGAGCGCGGTGGTGCTGGTGGTGATGAAGCCCTACATCTTCATGACCATCTTCCCGGTGACCGTGGCCTGGATCCTCTACTACCGTGTGGCGCGCATCCGCAGCGGCTTCATCAAGTTCCTGGCGCTCCCCGTGGTGGTCTCGATGATGCTCGGCGGCTCCTTCTATGCGCTCACCAAGCTGGGCGACCGGCTGGACAAGTTCTCACTCGACCGCGCGCTCACCACGGCCATGGTGATCCAAGGGGACATGAAGCGCGCCGATGTATACGGCGGCAATTACTTCGACATCGGTCCGCTTGATGGCACACTGCCCAATCTCCTGAGCAAGTTCCCTGTGGCCACCAATGCAGCCCTCTTCAGGCCCTACATCTGGGAGTCGCGGTCGGTGGTGGTGGCGCTCAGCGGTCTGGAGAACCTCTGGCTCCTGGGCTTCTTCCTGCTCATCCTGTGGAGGACGCACGTGCTCTTCTTCCTGCGGCTCATCTACCGGAATCCACTGGTGATGATGTGCTTCCTCTTCACCGTCCTCTTCGCCTTCAGCCTGGGTATCTCCACGCCGAACTTCGGTGCGCTGGTACGGTTCAAGATACCCTTGGTGCCCTTCATGGTTGCGGGCATGTACATCATCACGTACCTCAACGCCAAGCGCGTGGCGGCGCGCCGGGCCAACCGGCGGTTCGACCTCGGGGATTTCGTGCGGGGGGATCCGAAGGCGATGGCCAAGCCGGCCCTGGCCTAGCGCTGCGGCCTGGGCATTGCCCCGGTGATGCCGGCCTGCTGAAGGCGCGCCCTCAGGATTGCAGTGCTGGCCTGTTCGCCGTTCAGGCGCGCCCGTCCGCCGCGCTGGGCGGTCAACCTGGACACCACTGCCTCCGGGGCAAGATGCTCGGCGTAGTAGCGCAGCACGGCGCTGCGCATCCTGATCCGTTCCTCCTCCGTCAGGCTCCGGGCTCGCTCGAGCGCCGTGATGAGGCCTTCGGCATCGGCGAAGGCGATGCACTCCTCCCCGTCGCGGAGCGCCGGCTGCAGCAGGTGCGGATGCTGCAGGATCGGGATGCAGCCGGCGAACATCGCCTCGGTGAGGTTGTGGCAGAGCGGCATCACCACGCCGGATAGCCCAAGGAAGAAGTCGAACCGCCGCAGCACGTCGGGCAGGTCGGCCGGTGCGATGTAGCGCTTGGCGCGGTCCAGGAGCAGGATGTCGCGGCCATCGGTCACCTGCGCCTCATCCAGGTCGCGGCAGTCACGCACGCGCTCCGGCACGCGGGAACGGAGCAGGTCCAGCGCCGCCATCCGGCTCAGGCAGCCGAACACGGCCGAGGGCTCCGGGCGCCCGTAGGAGCCGCGATCCATATTGCCGAAGAAGAAGATGGCGTGCTCGCGCGGCAACCGCGCATCGGGGAGCGCACGCTTGTGCAGGCCCTGCAGGTATACGGTGTCCGCCATCGGCATGGGAACGGCGTAGCCATCCATGGCCCGTCCCGGCCAGCCGAAGTAGTCCGCATCGAGCACGGTCGCTCCGCCGGTCCGGTCGGGGTCGTCCGTGAGGAAGAGGTCTGCGGCCCCCGCATGGTCGGAGAGCGTGAGCTGAAGACCGCTGCCGCTGCGCCTGAACAGGTCGAACGAGCCCCAAGTGGCCAGGAAGCCCCATCGGTGCCGGATCCGGATCGCGTAGCCCTGCATCCGCAGGAAGATGATGAGGATGTGCAGGTAGCGGTGCCAGGGGTTGCGCCGCAGGTCGATGAAGGCTATGGGGTGGCCTCCCTGCTGCCGCCAGCCGCCGTTCCGCATCCACCACCCGGTATTCACGAGGTACCAGCGCAGGGCCGAGAGCGCAGTGATGGGCGTGCGGGGTCGATCGGGCGGTTGCATGCGTGCGATGCGAAGGTGGCGAACGCGGGTGGTTCACGGGGCCGGGTACTCTTGCCACCTTTGGACCGCCGGCGCCCAGGCGCAGGTCGCACCATGCATGAGCGGAGCCGAGCAGCAACATGATCCCCACGGGCGGTCCCGGGTCCCCTCGGCCCCTGGGCTGGTGGTGTTCTGCACTCATGGGCTGGGCGATCCGCTGGTGGCGCCGCTCATGCTGGAGTATCTCCTCCGGCTCCAGCATGAGGGCGCCTTCGGCCGTGTGCTCCTGTTCACCGAGGAACCGCCCGGGGCGGCAGTGCCCGCATGGGCCGAATCCGCCCTCGCTGGCGCACGCATCGATTGGGTGCCGTTGCGCTACGATGTGCGGGGCAGGCAATGGAGCCAGCGTGCGGGGAACCTGCTGCGCATGATCGCCGGAGCTGCGGGCTTCGTGCGCCGGCACGGCCGCAGCTGGATGGTGGGCTACCTTTCCTTCGGCGGCGCGTATGCGATGGCGGCCTCGCTGCTGGGGCTGGGGCGCTGCATGGTGGTCTGCTTCGAGCCGCACAGCCGGTACATGCGCGACCTCGGTATCTGGGGCCTGCGTTCCATGAAGGCGCTGCTGGTCGGATGGGCCGAGCGCGAGCTGATGCGCTGGAGCGATGCGCTGGTGGTGCCGACAACGGCCGTGCGCGATCTGGTGCTGCGTCATCATCCGCGCGGCCAGGTTCGGTTGCAAGGCATCTCCATCGATACCGTTAAGGCGGCGTTCGATGCCGATGCCCGTGCATCAATCCGCGCCGAACTGGGGTTCGGCGACCGCCAAGTGCTGCTCTACGTGGGGAAGTTCGGCGGCATCTACCATGGCACGGATGCCTTCATGCGCTTCATCGCGGCTCTGGCGGACCGCGATCAGCGGCTCGCTGTCCGCATCATCACGCATGCCGCCGATGCGGATGCCATCCGGCGACACCCGCTCCATGCCGCGCTCGCCGACCGGATGGCCTTGTCAGGACCGGTGCCCGCCGAGGAACTCCATCGTCACCTCTCCGCTGCCGATGCGGGCATCGTGGCCATTCCGCCCACGCCCTCGCAGGTGTTCCGCACACCGGTGAAGACGGCGCATTATTGGGCGGCCGGGCTGCCCATCATCATCCCGCGCGGCGTGTCGGACGACCACCATATCGCAGAGCAGGAGGATGTGGGCGTGGCGGTGCAGGATCTGGTGCCATCGGAGGCCGGTCCCGTGCTGGCCGCACTGCAGCGCTGGCGCGAAGAGGACCCTCACGCCGTGCGCGAGCGCTGTATGCAGGCCGCGAAGAGCCACCGCGATGCGGCTGCCATGACCGCCGTCCTTCGCGGGCTGCTCATCAGCGCCTGACGTAAGCGCGCTGCAGCGTGTCGCTGTAGACCTCCCGATAGGCCGGGTCATCCACCGGATGCGCCGCGCGCACCAGGAGCACCGTGGGCGCATCACCGCGGATCACCGCCGCCCGATCGCTGCCGTCGGCATTCATGCGGATCGAATGCTCCACACCGCGGGTGCGCAGTTCGAATACGAGGTGGTCGCCCATCACCACGTATTCGCAGTAGATGCGCAATGGCGCGGTGCCTTTCACGGCCTCATGCATGGCCCTTGCGCTGTAGGCCATGTACTCATGGGAAGGGATGGACCGCACCGACCGCGCTGTGGTCCAGGCGAACAGCGCCACAGCAATCGGAAGAGCCCATGGCGACCGGCCCCAGCGGCCTTGGAGCAGGCGGTCCAGCGAAAGGGCCAGCGCCAGGCTGAGCGGCACCAGCAGGTAGGTCCATGTGCGCTCGAAGGGGATGACGCCATGCACGAAGGGGATGAGCAGGGAACCCAGCACCATGAAGGGGATGGCTTGTGCGGCGATGCGGTCCGTCGCGCGGAGGAGCAAGGGAGCGAGCGCCAGGGCCATGCCTAGCGCGGTGCCTGCCGGAGAGCCCGTCAGCCATTCGAAGGTTGATTGCACATGCGGCCACCAGCGCTCCATCACATCGGCAAGGCCCGTCGGCCTCACCCATGGATTGCTCGTGAAGGCCGCAGCACCGCTCATGGCCAATGCCGGAGCGTGGAGCAGCCCCGTAAGGGCGGCCGCCACCACAGCCGAACGTACCACCGCCCACCGGTGCCCCGCATCGTTGCGTGAGCGACGGGCCAGGATCGCGTAGGCGTAGAAGAGCGCCGTAGGGTAGAGGAACGAAGGCATGGTGAAGAGCCCGGCGGCGCAGGCAAGGGCCAAGGCCCGCAAGGCGGCGCGGTCGCCGGTGCGGGTGGCGGAGAGCAGGGCTCCCATGGCTACCGTCGCCGCCAGCACGGTGAGCATGTAGCCGCGTGATTGGTAGCCGTAGTACACCATCGGGAACAGGCCCATCAGCAAGCCGCCGGCGATCAGGGCCGCAGCCGGTCCGGCATGGCGGCGGAGCAGAAGGTGCATGCTCGCCTGTGCGGCCAATGCAACGAGCACGGTGGGCAAGCGCATGGCGAGCAGCGGGGCCACGGGCACCCAGGCCGTGGCATTCGTGAGCAGGGAGTGGAGGATGTGGTTGTTCGGTGCAGCGTAGTAGCTGAGTGACACCAGCGGCCCGCGCGAGGTGAAGAGCAGCCACGTCATGGCTTCGTCCACGTGCGCCGGCTCGGTGGCGGCCAGCCATAGCCGCAGGGCCGTGGCCGACACGGCGATAACGAGCAGTGCAGCGCGCTCCCAGGCGGCCATCCCGCGCCAGGCCTCGCTCACCATGCGCAGGCCGCGCGCCACAGCCGACCTCAGATAGGCCAGCGGTGCCATGGCGACGCCTGGCCTCCAGGCCACCAATAGCGACAGCGCCAGCGCACCCAAGGGTGCTGCGCGCAGCAGGGCGATGCGAGAGGGGCCGAGGAGTCCGGCCACCTTGTCCACCTGGCCGTAGCCCGCCATCTGCGCCACCAGTGCGATGATGGAGCGGTCATCGAGCAGAGCGATGGCGATGGCGCCCGCTGCGCAGAGCGCAGCCGAGATCAGGGCCAGGATGCGGAGCAGGCGCACCGCCGCAAGGTAAACCGGCGCTTCTACCGCTGCGTCGGCCGCCCGGCCTTACTATTGCCCGCGCCGGCTCCCATGGGCCGGTCGATGAGCGATGGACAGCGCAGCCCTTGGTCTCCCCGGCATGGCGCCCCCTGACAGCGCGCTGACCGTGGCGGTGACGGGAGCCAGCGGCTTCATCGGTGGGGCGCTCGTGGCGCGCCTATGGGCGCAGGGCGCCGATGGAAGGCCGGTGCGGGTGCGCCCGATGGCCTCAAGCCCTGAATCCGTGGCACGGGTCAAGTCCCGATTCGCCGGATTGCCGGTCACGATGCTGCAGGGGCTTGATGCCGAGGGGCTGCGATCCCTGTTCGAGGGCGTGCATGTCTTCGTGCATGCCGGGTGGTCTTCTGTGCCATCAACTGCGGAGCGAGACCCCTTGGGCGATCTGCGCACCAATGTGGAGGGCAGCCTCCGCCTTTTCCAGGCGGCGCTTCTGGCGGGCGTGCGGCGTATCGTCTTCCTTTCCTCGGGCGGCACCGTGTACGGCGAGCGATGGACCCCGATCACCGAGGACCATCCCACGGAGCCTGTTGGGGTGTACGGTGCCTCCAAGCTCTGTGCGGAGCGCTACCTGGTTGCCCTTGCGCGCACCCATGGCGCGGAATCCGTGGTGCTGCGCCCGGCGAATGTCTATGGTCGCAGCATGGCCCACGATAAGCCGCAGGGCGTGGTGGAGAACTGGATGGCCCGCTTGCGGCAGGGCGCCGACCTGGAGTGCTGGAACGACCCCCGCATGGTGCGCGACTACATCCATGTCGACGATCTCGTGGATGCGCTCGTCGCAGCGCTCCATCGCCCCGTGAAGGAGACCGTGCTGAATGTGGGCACCGGGCACGGCACCGACCTGCGGCAGCTCGCTGGATTGCTCGAGCGCATCACCGGCCACACGGCACGGCTGCGGACGATGGACACGGTTTACCCTGCCCTGTCGATCAATGTCCTGGACAACGCGAAGCTTCGCCAGGTCCTGGGCACCGCCCCGCAAATCGCCTTGGAGGAGGGCCTGGCCCGCACCTGGGCCACCCTGGGGGCCTGACCGCGTTCAGCGCAGCAGCGAGCGCAGCGCTGCCCAGGGCTTCCTGGCCTTGAGCCAGGTCCTGAACATGATGGAGCGCCATTTCCGGTTGAACTGCCGGGCCTGCTCGGGCGTGGCGAGGCCGCGGTCGTGGGAGAGCTTGGCGGCGATGACGCGGTACGACCGTTCGAGCCCATCAAGGCGGGACATGGCCGAGAATCCGGTGACCCGGTAGATGAGCACGGCGTCATCGATGGATACGTAGCGTTTGCCCTTGCCGTACTGAAGGTAGAAGAGGAGGTCCTCCGCATGCGTCACCTCGGTGCTGAACCGCAGGGTGGTCGTGGGATCCCAGCGCAGCATCCATGAGGGCCCGAAGAAACAGGTGGATCGCAGCGCCACCAGCTCGGGGTGCGGGTCTCCGGTGAACGATGGCCGGAAGATACGGAGCACTTTCGTGAGCCCGCGGTCCATCACCATCACCATCCCGTCCACGATGTCGACGCCGGGCTCGCGCAGCATCACATCCACGCGCAGGCCGAGGCTCTCCGGAGGAAGCACGTCGTCGGAATCCAGGGTGCACAGCAGCGTCCCTTGCGCGTGGTCGAGCGCCAGGTTGCGCGCGCCGCCGATGCCGGTGTTGGCCTGGTGGAAGACCCGGATGCGCGGGTGCCGGTATCGCTCGATGATGGCTGCGGTTCCATCGGTGCTGCCATCGTTCACGATGAGCAGTTCCCAGTTGGGATAGGTCTGCGCCAGCACGGAGTTGATCGCGTCGGCGATGAACAGCTCCGCATTATAGGTGGGCATCACGATGGAGACGAGCGGTCCCATGGCTCAGCGCGGCAGCTCGTTCTCGATGCGGGCGATCAGCGCGGGCATCGTGCGCGCCAGCGCGAACGCGATGCGGCGCCTGCGCTGGGCAGGGGCATCCAGCTCCGCGAAGCCTTCCAGCGCGCGGTCGAATGCGGCGTTGAGGTCGCCGCCCTCCGGGGCCATCACCATCAGGTCATCG
>ERZ761602.1710-NODE-1710-length-38319-cov-5.449613_pt1 | contig 38319 bp, 29 predicted proteins | sample MGYA00512165_ERZ761602 | MGnify/ENA primary metagenome ERZ761602 (study PRJEB28899, sample SAMN02445085) | bioreactor sludge metagenome | biome: EBPR sludge; isolation source: Thorneside wastewater treatment plant | place: Australia: Brisbane, Thorneside...
GTCCGGTCGCGAGGCGCGTGCCGAGGCGAGCACCCGCCGAGAGCCCGAGCTCGGGCAGCGGGATCGCCACCGTCGCGATCGCATCCGGCGGCAGACGGTGGATCGCGCCCACGCTCTCCGCGCGCGGCGCCCCGACGAGCGCGGGACCGAGCACGGAGCCGGCCGGCATCGTCGCGAGCGCCATCCCGTAGTCGACGCCTTCGACGCGCGAGAGCGCGAAGGTGCCGGGCATGCCCTCGCACTTCGCGCGGAGCTGACCTTCGCCAGGCGAGGTGCCGACGCCGACGTTGACCGCGCTGTACATCAAACAGTCGCGACGACCCATCCACTGCGGGAGATGCGCGAGCGCCGCGCCCGCGCCGGGATCGCAGTCGGGCATGTCGGTCGCGATGTCGTCGCAGCCCTTGAAGCGGCGATCGAAGTCGCCGAGCGTGCCGGCCGACCAAGCGTCGTGCACCGCGTAGGGTGTGCCGGGTCCTGCGCTGACCGCGACGCGCGCCATGTCGGCGCCGTCGAGCTGACCTTCGTACGCGATCAGCACCTGGCCGTAGCCGCCCTGCGGATAACCTGCGCCCGGCGTGAGCGTGACGACGGGCGCGTCGTCGGCGAGCTCGTCGAAGGGCGCGAGGCGGCACCCGGTGATCGAGACGCCGATCGTGAGGAGCAACGTGAAGAAGGAGAGTGCGCGCATCTCAGAAGCTCCAGCGCAGCTCGGCGCCGCCGGCGCGGTGACGCAGATCGAGGGTCGGCACGAAGGTCCAGTCGCGCGGCTCGAGGGTGGTGCCCTCCGAGTCCGGCAGCGGATCGCGCACGAAGTAGTAGATGGAGAGGATGCCGAGCAGACCCGCGAAGCCGAACGCGGCGTCGGCGGCGATCGAGAGGATCTTGCCGCGCGTGATGCGCGAGTCGCCGTCGCTCAAGATGCCCGCGCGTCGATCGCGATCGAGGTCGCTGCGCGTGCGATCGGCGAGCACGGCCAGCGCCGCGCCGCCGCCCGCCGTGAGCACGCCGAGCGTCAGGGTGGCCCAGGCGCCGCTGCGCGAGACCGCCGGCCGCAAGCGCACGCGCATCGGCGTGAGCTGACCGCGCTGCAGGTCGACCGTCTCTTCGTAGTCCTTCATGCCGTCGTGGCTGACGGTGATCCGGTGCGGACCGGCCGGGTGATCGCCCTCGTACGGCACGCGACCGACCTCGACGCCGTCGACCGAGACCATCGCGCCTGGCACGTTCGCGACGACCCGCACGCGGCCGAAGGTCACGCGCTCGAGCGCGAACTCTTCGCGCACGTCGTCGCCGATGCCGACCTCGATCTCGCGCTCGAGCGGCGCGTAGCCGGGGCGCTCGATCCAGACGCGGTGCGTGCCGCTCGTGACCGGGTTTTGGTACGGCGTCTCGCCGACCGAGCCCGCCTCGCGATCGTCGAGGAAGACACGCGCGCCCGGCGGATCGCTGACCACACGCAGGAAGCCGAGGAACTCGCCTTGGCTCATCTCCAGGATCGCGACGTAGACCTTGCCCGCGCGGATGCGCATCGGGCGCGCGATCGTCTGGTAGTCCGGATGCTCGACGCTGACCTCGTAGTCGCCCTCGTCGAGGTTCTCCGCGAAGGGCGAGGGCCCGCTCGCGACCACCGCGCCGTCGCGCCGCACGGTGATGCGCGCGTCGGACGGGTTGGTCTCGACCGAGAGCAGCGACTTCATCGGCGGCGGCGGCTCGGCGGGCGGTGGAGGCGTCGTGGGAGTCGCGGGCGTCTCGCCGGTCGGCGTCTCGCCCGTGGGTGTCTCGCCGGTGGGTGTTTCTCCGGTCGGCGTCTCGCCGGTGGGCGTTTCTCCGGTGGGCGTCTCACCCGTCGGCGTCTCCGAAGGCAACGTCGCGCGCAGTCGTTCGATGCGCGCGCGCACCTCGTCGACGTCGCTGGCATCGGGCTCGGCCTCCACGTAGCGCTCGTAGAAGCGGATCGCCTCGGGCACGTTGGGCGCGCGCTCGTACGCGATGCCTGCGTTGTAGAGGAACGCGGAGAAGGGCCGCGCGCGGTAGGCCTCGAGGAAGGCCGCCGCGGCTTCGTCCCAGCGCTCGGCGAGGTAGGCGTCTTGCCCACGCTCCATCGCCTCGCGCGCCATCTGGAGCTGCTCACGCTCGCTCTGCGCCATCACGCTCGGCGCTCGCATCGCGCCGAGCGCCATCGTCCCGAGGAGGGCGAGCGCGAAGGAAGTCGCGAGGCTCGTTCGGTGGGGGTGTCGCACTCTCGATCCTCCGGTGCGGTTCGACCCGAGAGCCGCCCGCCGCGCAGGGGCATAGCCCTTCGGCGCCCTCCGCGGCAACCGACGTTCGGTCCCTGCGAGCGCATGCTACACCCGAGGGCTCGCCGGGACGATCGTGGAGTGGTCGCTCTCGACGCGGCCCCTCTCTGCGCTCACTCCGAATGCTTGCTTCGGGGATCTTTCGAGAAGACCCCTGCACTGGGCCTAGTCCCCCGCCCAGCGGAGCCTCCCGCCAAAACGCCTTCGGTAACGACGGCCCCCTCGACTCGTACGGAACCTCAGCGTGCCCGACTCGTCCGAATCCTCTCGTGCCCCTTCGTCCTCCGCGTCGGACTCGTCGAGCTCGGCTTCCTCGACGTCATCCTCCACGACGACGTCGACCTCGTCCTCCGGCCTGCGCGCCTGGATCCGCGCGCTGCTCCCGTGGGCGCTCGTCGGCGCGGGCGTCGTCTTCCTGCTCGGCACCTTCGGCTCGCGTCGCGCGATGCCCGAAGGGGAGCCCGCGCCGCTCTTCCAAGTCGCGCTTCGCGGCGGCGGCGAGCTCGATCTCGCGGCGTCACGCGGCGACGTCGTCGTTCTGAACTTCTGGGCCTCGTGGTGCCCACCCTGCCGCGCGGAAGCCCCGGTGCTCGCCCGCGCTCACGATCGATTGCAGCGCGAACGCGGCGCGCGCCTCGTCGGTCTCGCGATGGACGCGCGCTCGCTGCCCTTCGCGAACCGCCTCGGCATGACGTATCCGCAAGCGCTCGCGACGCAGGAGATCGCGCAGTCGTATCGGGTCGAGATGTTGCCGACCACGGTGGTGATCGATCGCGCGGGCCGCGTCGCGTGGAGCTACGTGGGCGAGCTGCGCGAGGACGAGCTGAACGACGTGCTCGACGAGGTACTCGCGCAGCCGCGTCCGGGCGAGTGAAGAAGCAGCGAGCGCGTCGGGGTCCCACGACGGGCCTCCGACGCGCGATCTCGCCGAGCGCTCAGGGAGCGGCGCGCTCCACCACGTGGAACTCCACGCGGCGCGATTGCGTCTCGTCGGACGCCGGCATCGCCTCGCCGTGTGCCATGACCACGAGGCGATCCGCGGCCACGCCGAGCTCGACGAGCCGCGCCCGCACCGTCTCGGCGCGCTGCGCGCTCAACCGCTCGTTGTACGCGACGTCGCCGTTCTGATCGGCATGCCCGTCGATCCGAATGCGACGGAACTCCGGGTGCTGCACCAGCACCCGCGCGATCTGCACGATGACCTGTCGCGACTCGCCCGCGAGGTCGGCGCGATCGTTCCCGAAGAAGATGCGCAACGAGAGCTCGTCGATCTCACGCTCCGCCGCCGTGGTGTCGGGGCAACCGTCACCGTCGTCCACCCCGTTCACCACCTCGGCCTCGTTCGGACAGGCGTCCGCCGCGTCGAGGATCCCGTCGCCGTCGTTGTCGGGGTCGATGCAGCCGTCCTCGTCCTCGAAGCCATCACGATCCTCGGCCTCCCGCGGGCAACGGTCCTCGAGGTCACCGATACCGTCTCCGTCCTGATCGCCGGCTTGCTCGGGGCAACCGTCGTGGTCGCGGTCGCCGTCCATGTCCTCCGCCTCGATCGGGCATTCGTCGTTCTCGTCCAAGAAGCCGTCCGAATCCGCATCGGTTTCTGGGCAGCCGTCCTCGTCTTGGACCCCGTCGAGATCCTCGGGCTCGTTCACACAACGGTCCCGTGCGTCGGGCACTCCGTCACCGTCGGTGTCGGTCGTGTCCTCACCACGGTCGCCGCCCGGCCGATAGGTGCCCGCGAGGCCGAACGAGAGAAAGGTGCCGTTGCCGGGCCCGAGCACGTTCGCGTCGGGCTGGAACGCGTGGTCGAAGCGGACGAAGACGCCGAGCGCCCAGCTCGGAGTGAAGCGGTAGTCGGCGCCGACACCGATCTGCACGCCTGCGCGGACCTCGCCCCCGGTGATCACGAGCTGACCGTAGGCACCCGCCCAGAGGTCGATCGTGTCGTGGTCGCCGAGCAGATGGCCGCGTACCCCGAGCCCGATGCCGTGGAACGCACCGAAGCCGTCGCTGTACTCGGGGGCGTCCGGGACGGGCCAGAAGTACGTGTCGTAGCGGGCCTCGACGCCGAGGTGGTCGAGGAGGCGCAGCTCGTAGCCCAGCCCGCCGCCGCCACCGAACCCGAACCGATCGTTCTGGTCGGCCACGTGGGTCGAGCCGCCCAGCTCGAGCCGAAACGCGTGCGTTTGGGCGTGCGCGGAGCCGGAGAGGGCTGCGAGCACGACCGCCGAGATCACCCACCCACGCGCCATGAACCCACCTCCGACCGCCACGCGTTTCGCCGGCTCCGCGCTTCGCGGCCCGACCGTTTCCTCGCCAACCACCGGGAAGATTTCATCAAGGCTGTCCGATTGCGAAGAGGCTGTAGTGCTTATGCTGACAGTGTGAAGCTACGCTATGGATGAAATCTGGTCTAGCCTCTGCGTGGATGCTCGGGGCGCGAGTCGGGAAAACCCCTCGGGCCATCGGGATGCAACCCCGGACTCGTGAGGTGGCGCGTGGTCAAACGGTGGGCGTGGGCGTGGCTTCTCGTGGCGGGCATCCCGGTGGCGGGGTGCGCGGGCGATCCGATCATCGGCAGCGAGTTCTGCGCTCCGTACGAGATCGAGTGTGACGGTCGCTGCGTCACGCCGACCTCGGACGTGACGAACTGCGGTGGCTGTGGCGTCACCTGCTCGGCGGACGAGCTCTGCGACGAGGGCACCTGTCGACTGGACTGCATCAGCGGCCAGATCGACTGCGGAGGCACCTGCGTCGATCCGCTCGTCTCGGTCGAGCATTGCGGCGGCTGTGGGATGGCCTGTCCGGCGGGCGAGGTGTGCAGCGCGGGCGCGTGCGCGACGAGCTGCGGCGCCGGCACCACCGAATGTGAGGGTACGTGCCGCGATCTGCAGACCGACCGCGCGAACTGTGGAGGCTGCGGTGTCGAGTGCGCGGAGGGCACGGTCTGCAGTGAGGGTGCGTGCACGACCTCGTGCGCCTCGACGCTCACCGACTGCGACGGCTCCTGCCGCGACCTCACCGTCGACCGCACGAACTGCGGCGGGTGTGGGATCGCCTGTGACCCGGGCGAGGTCTGCTCCAGCGGGACGTGCGCGCTCGACTGCGGCGGCGACACACCGACGATCTGCGGCGCGTCTTGTGTGGACACGGACGTAGATCGTCTGCACTGCGGCGGCTGCGGCAACGAGTGCGACTCCGGCGAAGTCTGCTCGGGTGGTACCTGTGGCCTGTCGTGCGGTGGCGCGACTCCGACGCTCTGCGGTGACGAGTGCGTCGACGCGATGAGCAACCGTCGGCACTGCGGCGCGTGTGATGCGGCGTGCGATCCCGGGGAGGTCTGTTCGGGAGGTGCTTGTGGCCTCGCGTGCGGAGGCGAGACCCCGACGCTCTGCGGCAGCTCGTGCATCGACACCGACACCGATCGAAATCACTGCGGTGGCTGCGACATCGCGTGCTCGCCCGGCGAGGTCTGCTCGGGAGGCACGTGTGGTCTCTCGTGCGGAGGCGCGACGCCGACGCTCTGTGGCAGCGCGTGCGTCGACACACGCTCGAGCGGCCAGCATTGCGGTGGATGCGACGCGGCGTGCGACCCGGGTGAGGTCTGCTCGGGCGGTACGTGCGGCTTGTCGTGCGGTGGTGCGACGCCGACGCTCTGCGGCAGCTCCTGTGTCGACGTCGGCACCGACCGCAACCACTGCGGTGGATGCGGCGTCGCATGCAACCCCGGTGAGGTCTGCTCTGGCGGCACGTGTGGGCTCTCGTGCGGTGGCACGACCCCGGTGCTCTGTGGCAGCGCGTGTGTGGACACCACGTCGAGCCGTCAGCACTGCGGCGGATGCGACATGCCGTGCGACGCGGGCGAGGTCTGCTCCGGCAGCACGTGCCAGCTCTCGTGCGGTGGCGCGACGCCGACGCTCTGCGGCGACGCGTGCGTGGACACGACCACGAGCCGCTTCCACTGCGGTGGCTGCGACATGGCGTGTGGGCCCGGACAGGTCTGCTCGGGCGGCGCGTGCCAGCTCTCGTGCGGTGGCGCGACGCCGACGCTCTGCGGTGACGCGTGTGTGGACACGACCACGAGCCGCTTCCACTGCGGCGGTTGTGGTGTGGCGTGCGACCCGGGCGAGGTCTGCTCGGGCGGCACGTGCGCGCTCTCGTGCGGTGGCGCGACGCCCCAGCTCTGTGGCGACTCGTGCGTCAACCTCGGAACCGACCGCAACAACTGTGGAGGTTGTGGGGTGGCGTGCGATCCCGGCGAGGTCTGCTCTGGTGGAACGTGCGGCCTTTCGTGCGGCGGCGCGTCGCCCACGCTCTGCGGCGACGCGTGCGTGAGCCTCGGAACCGACCGCAATCACTGCGGCGCGTGCGGCAACAACTGCTCTGGCGGTCAGGTCTGCTCGGGCGGCACGTGTCAGCTCTCGTGCGGCGGCGAGACCCCGACCCTCTGCGGGCTCGCGTGCGTCGACACCGACACGGACCGCAACCACTGCGGCGCCTGCGACGACGCGTGCGATCCGGGCGAGGTCTGCTCGGACGGCACGTGCGCGCTCTCGTGCGGCGGCGCTACGCCCACGCTCTGCGGCGACGCGTGTGTGGACCTCGGCACCGACGCGGACAACTGCGGTGGCTGCGGCGTCGCGTGCGCAGCGGGTGAGGTCTGCTCGGGCGGCACCTGCGGCCTCGAGTGTGGCGGCGCCACGCCGACGCTCTGCGGCACCGCGTGCGTCGACACGCAGTCGAGCCGCGCGAACTGCGGCGGCTGTGGCGTGGCGTGCGCGGCGGGCGAGGTCTGCTCGGGCGGCACGTGCGGCCTCTCGTGCGGCGGCGACACCCCGACGCTCTGCGGCAGCTCGTGCATCGACACGGACATCGATCGCAACCACTGCGGCGGCTGCGGCAACACGTGCGCGGCGGGCGAGGTCTGCTCGGGTGGCATCTGCGGACTCTCGTGCGGCGGCACCACGTCGACCTTGTGTGGCAGCGCCTGCGTCGACACGCGCAACGATCGCAACCACTGCGGTGGATGCGGGATCGCGTGCGGCGCGGGGCAGGTCTGTTCGGCCGGCTCGTGTCAGCTCTCGTGCGGCGGCGCGACGCCGACGCTCTGCGGGACCTCGTGCGTGAGCACCAGCTCCGACCGCAACCACTGCGGTGGCTGCGGGATGGCGTGTGATCCCGGCGAGATCTGCTCGGGCGGCGCGTGTGTGTTGAGCTGCGCGGAGCCCACGCAGGACTGCGGCGGCGCGTGCGTGAACACCTCGAGCGATCGGATGAATTGCGGTGGCTGCGGCATCGCCTGCGCGAGCGGCCGCGTCTGCTCCGCCGGCTCGTGCGTGCTGAGCTGCGCGGCGCCCACCCAGAACTGCGCGGGCGCGTGCGTGAACACGAGCACGGATCGCGCAAACTGCGGCGGCTGCGGCGTGACGTGCGACGCCGGCGAGATCTGTTCGGGTGGATCGTGCGTGTTGAGCTGCGCGGATCCGACGGTCGCGTGCGGCGCGGCGTGCGTGAACACCGCGATCGATCCCTCGAACTGCGGCGGCTGCGGCACGAGCTGCGGGAGCCCCGCCAACGCGGTCGGCGCGTGCCTCGGCGGTGGCTGCAACTACTTCTGCAGCGGCCTCAACGGCGACTGCAACCGCGACCTCGGCACCGTGGGCAGCGACGGCTGCGAGACCTCGCTCGCCAACGATCGCAACAACTGCGGCGCGTGCGGCAGCGTGTGCATCGCGGGCAGCACCTGTTCGATGGGTCGTTGCACGCGGACGTCGACCACCACGACGGGGTCGGGTGGTTTCGGCACCAACGGCAGCGGCTCGGGGACGAGCTACGACCCCGGCGCCGGCGGCTTGATCGTCGACACGATGCCGGCGGAGGACGCGGACTACCTCTGGGTCCCCAACACCGCCGAGAGCACGCTCTCGCGTTGGGACGCGCGCACGGCGACGGAGGTCGGGCGCTACCTCGTGGGTCTGCCTTCGGGCGAGTGCCGTGGCGCGTGCTGCTGGGACAACAACTGCAACATGCCGAGCCGGGTCGCGGTCGACGGACGTGGCGACGCGTACGTCGCCAACCGCGGCTTCAACATGCAGGGCACGGTCGCGAAGATCGCGGGTAGCCGCGCGGACTGCATCGATCGCAACGGGAACGGGGTGATCGACACCTCGTCGAACGCGACCCCGATGCCGTGGAACACCGACGAATGCATCCTCTGGACGGCGAGCGTCGGGCCGGTCAACGCGGTGCTCCGCGCGCTCGCGATCGACGCGGGCGACGCGGCGCATCCCGAGGGCTACCCCTGGGTCGGCGGCTACAACAACCGCGTCTTCTACAAGCTCGATCCGGACACCGGCGCGGTCCTGCAGTCGTTCACGGTGCCGCTCAACCCGTACGGCGCGGTCGTGCTGCCGAACGGGCGCCTCTTCGTCGGCGTGCTCAGCGGAAGTCAGAGCGGTTGGTTCGACACCACGTCGGCGTCACCGACGTTCAACACGATCAACTTCCCGAGCGGGATCCGCGGCTGCAACGACGCGTACGGCATCACCGCGGACGGCAACGGTCGGGTGTGGTTCTCGGGTTGGGGCTGCCAAGACACGTTCGCTTACGACCCCGCGACCGGCGCGTGGAGCGCGACGCCTCGCCTCGGCACCACCTCGGGCCGCGGCGTCACCGTGGACCCCAGCGGACGCATCTGGACGGCGACGTACTTCAACCCGTACCGCCTGCACTACTGGGACGCCTCGGACTTCGTTCCGAACGGCGTCATCCCGATGGCGCAGATCACCACGATCACGATGCCGCCTGGCAACACCGAGCCGGCCGGCATCGGCGCGGACTCGCGCGGCATCATCTGGTCGACCTCGCTCGCGGCGAGCAACAGCCTGCTCCGGATCGATCCGGCGACCGGCGTGGTGCAGACGTACCCCGGCACGAACCGCGTCTACACCTACTCGGACTTCACGGGCGGCGTGCGCCGCTCCGTGATCGCGACGGGTGTGTACGACGAGGTGATCGACGGCATCTGCGACAACCCGTCGTGGACGGCGCTGCGTTACGACGTCACCGTGCCGATGGGCGCGGAGGTGCAGTTCGTGGTTCGCACCGCAGACACGGCAGCGGGCCTCTCGGCAGCACCCTCGACCACGGTCGCGACGATCGGCGCGGACGTGTCCCCTGCGAACCTCGCGCTCGCGCTCTCGATGGCGGGAGTCACGCCGCGCCGGTACCTGCGCTTGACCACGATCTTGCGCGGCGAGTCGGGCATCACGCCAGTGGTCGAGAGCTACACGATCGATTGGGAGTGTCCGTGAAGGTGTGAGCGCGGTGTCGACGAGCGTGTGCGCGCTCGACCGCGAGCTGTCGAACGTGTGTTCGACGAACGAAGCCATCTACCGGGTCGGCGGGGTCAGTCGCCGACTTCACGGGTGGCTTCGTTCACGAGTGCCTCCGACCGTGGGGCTGCTTGGTCGCCCTTCCGCTCGACGACGCGCTCGACGTACGATTTGCGCATGACGCGAGGGTGGGGGATCTGGGCGACCCTGGTGGTCCTGGGGTGCATCGGTGCGTGCGGTGACGACGACGAGGTCCCGCTCGACGCGACGGTCGACGCGCCCGCCGACGCGACGGCCGGCGAGTGCGCGATGAGCTGCGACGACGGTCTGTTCTGCAACGGCGTCGAGACCTGCGTGAGCGGCGCGTGCGTGGCCGGGGTCGCGCCGTGCGACGCCGGCTGCGACGAGGACACCGACGAGTGCGCGGACTGCGTCGACGCCGATGGCGACGGACGACCGTCGGCCGCGTGTGGCGGCAACGACTGCGACGATGACGATCGCAACGTGTTCCCCGGCAACCGCGAGGTTTGCGACCTCGACTCCGTCGACGAGGACTGCGACCCGGCGACCTTCGGAGATCGCGACGCGGACGGAGACGGTTACGAAGATGATGCGTGCTGCAATGGCGACGTCTGCGGAGGCGACTGCAACGACAACGCGCCCAACGTGCACCCGACTGCGCCCGAGGTGTGCAACGGGCGCGACGACGACTGCGACGGATCCGTCGACGAAGGCGTGCTGATCACCTTCTACCGCGACGTCGACGGCGACAACTACGGCGTCGACGACATGACGGTGCAGGAGTGCTCGCAGCCGGCTGGGTACGTCGCGCGCGGCGGCGACTGCGAGGACGATCCGCTGGCGAGCCCACCCGCGAACCTCCGCAATCCCGGCGGCACCGAGGTCTGCGACGACTACGACCAAGACTGCGACGGCCGCATCGACGAAGGCGTGACGTGCGATTGCACGCTCGGCGTCGACACCTCGCGCCCGTGTGGCTTCGACCCCGCGCTCGACGACATCGGCAACTGCCGGCTCGGCACGCAGACCTGCGGTGGAAGCGGACAGTGGTCGATCTGCGGCGGCGGGTTGATCGCGCCGTCCGACGAGGTCTGCAACGGCGACGACGACGACTGCGACGGTCGCTCCGACGAAGGCGTGCGCACGACCTGCTGGCGCGACGCCGACGGCGACACGTACGCCCCCGCGAGCGATCCGACGATGGTGATCTGCGGCGCCTGTCCCACCGGACACACCTCACGCGATCCGAGCGCGGGCGCCGACTGCGCCGACGACGATGCCCAGAGCTACCCCGGCGCGGTCGAGATCTGCGATCGACTCGACAACGACTGCAACCGCATCACGCGCGCCGAGCCGAGCGAGGACGCCGACAATGACGGTCACTCTCCGAGTGGCGCGAGGTGCACGGGTGGGTTCCCGAAGGACGACTGCCGCGACGACGAAGGCCGCGCGTTCCCGGGGCAGACGCGGTTCTTCGACGTCGGCTACTGCCCGCTCTCGCATCCGTGTCCGTGCAACGGCGGCTGCAACGCGGCCGGGCGTGGGGGAGTCTGTATCGTCTGTTTGGGCGGGACCCCTCCGGACGCACCCGCGAGCGTCTTCGACTTCGACTGCGATGGGGCGTCGACCCGCGCGCCGAGCTCGAGCGCGCCAGACTGCACGTGCCGAGAAGGGTTCGCGTGCAGTGACGACTTTCTCTACTCGTATCGCTCCGCGGCCTGCGGCGGCCTCGTGACGCGCTACCAATGCGTCGGCGAGTGCTCCTGCACGCTGTCGACGACGACCGGGCGTCTGCCCTGTCGTTGAGCCAGCTTGCTCGTGACGAGAGGCGATTGCGCGCGGAGGCCGTCTTCTCGGCTCCCCCGTGCTCGGTCGAACGGAATCGGCGTGCGGAATCGGCGTGCGGAATCGGCGTGCGGAATCGGCGTGCGGAACGGCGGACGGGGGATCGACGCTTGCCGCGTGCACCGCTCCGCACCACGGTCCGCCGCGCATGACGATCCGCGACGCGCTGCTCGTTTGGTACGACGCCCACAAGCGCGACCTGCCGTGGCGCAAGAGCCGCGATCCCTACGCGATCTGGGTGAGCGAGATCATGCTCCAGCAGACGCGCGTCGACACCGTGATCCCGTACTGGACCCGTTTCCTCGAGCGTTTCCCGACTCCGAACGCGCTCGCCGACGCGAGCGAGGACGAGGTGCTCGGCGCGTGGAGCGGGCTCGGCTACTACCGACGCGCGCGGCTGCTTCATCGCGGCGTCAAAGAGGTCGTGGCGCGCCACCGCGGCGAGGTCCCCGAAGATCGCGACGCGCGTCTCGCGCTGCCGGGCGTCGGCAGATACACCGCGGGCGCGATCGGCAGCATCGCGTTCGATCGCGCGGAGCCGATCGTGGACGGCAACGTCGCGCGTGTGCTCTGTCGCGTGCATCGCATCGAGACCGCGCTCGGCGTCGCGACCGCCGAGCAGCGCCTCTGGGTGGAGGCCGAGCGCCTCGTGCAGGGGCCGCGACCGGGCGACCTCAACCAGGCGCTGATGGAGCTCGGCGCGACGGTCTGCACCCCGCGCGCGCCACGCTGCGACGTCTGCCCGATCGCGGACGAGTGTCGCGGGCGGGCCGACGCGGAGCGCCTGCCGGTACCGCGCAAGAAGGCCGCGCCGAAGCCCGTGAGCCTCGCCGCGGTGGTGGCGACCACGGGGCCGAAGAACGACGAGCGCGTCTGGCTCGTGCGCGGTGAGGACGAGCTCTTCGGCGGTCTGTGGTCGGTACCGATGGTCGAGCACGCGCCCGTTCAATCCGGGCTCTTCGACGACGTCGACGAGATCAATGCCGAAAACGTCGATCGCGAAGGCCCCGAAGCGGCGGCAACGCGCGCGCTGAAGGCGCTTGGTCTGCGCGCCCGCCTCGGCGCGCTGCGCGGCGAGCTCCAACACGTGCTCTCCCACCGACGCCTGACCGTACGCGTCTACGGCGCGACCGGCGCCAAGGGCGAAGAGAACGAGAACGTGCGCGCGGTCTCCCGCGAGTCGATCGAAGCGGGCGAGCTGGGCGTCTCGAAGCTGACGAAGAAGATCCTCGCGCTTCGAGGGCCGAGCTCGTGAGCAGCGATGCGCTCAAGCCAGCGCGCGTGCGCGCACGATGACGCTTCGTATGCGCACCACGAACGCTTCGATCTCCGCCGCGTCGGGGCCCGGCTTTCGCTTTCCGGTTGGCGTCGGGTAGCGGTAGGTAGTCGCGTACTGCGTCAGCACGTCGAAGGACTCCAGCTCCGAGTAGAGCGGATGATCGATCGGAAGCCGCGCGAACGCGCCATCACCTTCGAGCAGACGTTGGATATCGTGTTGTTTGGTGGAGTCGAGGCCCGTCGTGAGCCGAACCGCGCGGACGAGCTTCTCCGCAGCCTGCTGGAGGTGGAATGCCGCATGACGGTTGCCCGTCCTCGCGCCGAACTCCGCCATGCGGAGATCGTCCTCGGCGTCGTCGAGAAGTGCGGTAACTCGGACGGGATCGACGAAATCACCGCCCATAGATCGGGTATCCCTGCGTGGTCGCGACGTGGGAGAGGGTTCCGATGCTGAAGCGCGCCCGATCGAACTCCGACCTAGTGACGGGGAAGACTTCGACCTGAGCACGCCGGAGGATCGAAGACTCCTCGTGAGCCTCGAGATCCGTGCCGTCGGGGACGACGACGAGGAGATCCCAATCGCTGTTTGGCGCGTGTGTTCCACGTCCGCGGCTCCCGAAAAGCCAGACGGCTTCGGGGTGCAATTGCTCGATCAAGAGCTCGAGAACGCCCGGTGGGAGCGCGGTGGCACGCACGAATGGGTTGGGCGACCGTGGCTTGACCGGCCCGACGGCGGTCGGCACCGACAACCCGAGCGCGCGAAGCGCGTTGGCGGCGGCTTGCATCTCTCGAGACGCCAGCCGACTCCAGACGGCGAGCGTCGGCGGCAGCGGCTCCGTGCCGCCTACCACTTCGATCGCGGAGGTGGTGAGCAAGACACCTCGCAGAAAGTACCCGAGCTCACCCTGGAGGGCGGCTCTCACCTGATCGTCCGTCGGGGGATCGCTCGTCTGCGCCACGCCGAGCGCGAGCTCCGCGCGGAAATCTCGGACCATCGCCGCGACGATCGCACGCATCCATTCGTCGGCTTCGACGAGCTCCTCTTCGACGAGCGGATGAGCGACCAAGCGCGGATGCAGCCTAGATCGGAGGTCCGACTTCGGCGTCGTCAGCTCCGGCACCAGCACCGATGCGACGGAAGGATCCTCGAACCAAGTCGACACGGCCTGGCCCAATCGAGCGAACAGATGCAGCGCTGGAATGCTCAACTCGTCGACGAGTGTCGGAAGCTCTTCGGCCGAGGCCCGCGACAGAGGTGCGACGAAGCGAGCACGCAGCTCCGTGGGAAACCACTCCAAGTCGGCGCGCGCGCGCGCTGGCAGGCGGGTGATGAGCTCCTCGAACGTCGTCGGGGTGAGCTCGAGCGGAAGCGGATACGCCACCCGGTCACCTTAGCCGCGGCGGTGTCGCGAATCCAAGTGGGACCAGACCGAGGCCGGCGCGAGACCGTCCGTCGGACCCAATCGCCGGACCGTCGTCGTTGCTTCGACCAGACCGCCTCGTACAATCCGCAGCCCATCGCGCGCGAAGGTGCGTGCGAGCTCGCGTACTTCGAGCCGGACGTGGTGCGACCTTCGCGCGGACGGATGCGCATCTGGGGCCGCGACGCCTCGATCGTCGGATGGGCGGGCACCACACCGATCGGTCACGCGCTGCAGAGCGATGGGAGTCTGGTGCTCGCCGCGGCGAATCCGGAGTGGCCCGATCGGTACGACGTCTGGTGGATTCGCCCGTCGGACGGTGAGTGCGCGACACCCGAGCCGCAGTTGGTGTTGCCTCTGGGTCCGCGCGGCACCCCACTCGGAGCGTTGCTCGCCGCGGAGACGCCGTCGGGAGCTCGGCTCGTGTTGGGTGGGCTCACCGCATCGGACGAAGTGCGGATCGCGACGCCCCGCTGACGGCGAGCTCGGCGTCTCGAACCTGACGAAGAAGATCCTCGCGCTTCGAGGGCCGAGCTCATGAGAGTCGTCGACCCGTGCGACGGGTCGAAGCCGGCGATCAGAAGTTGCCGGTGGGGCGACCGAGGCCGCGCCACGCGTCGATGAGCGTCGAGCGGTAGATGCTCGGGCGCGTGCTTCCACCGCCCGCCGACTCGCGGGCCGCGAGCTGTTCGTCCGAGAGCGGCGCGTCGGGGCCCACCGTCTTCGGGATCTCGCCGAGGTGGTTCTCGTGCGCGACGAGCACGGGGAAGCGTCCATCGCGGGTGAGCGACTCCGCGACCGAACCCATCACCAGACGCTTCACGCCCGTACGTCCGTGCGTGCCCACGATGACGAGGTCCGCGTCGTAGTCGGCGGCGACCTGCGTGATCACCTCCGCGGGCGCGCCGAGCCGCACGTGCTGCCAGATCGGCACCGCGTCGAGCGCGATGCCCTCCGACTCCAACACGCGGACCGCGCGATCCCAGATCTCACGCGGCGCGTGGCCCATCGCGTCGGCCTGCTTCTCGACCTTGCTTCCGAGGGTCATCTCCTTGTCCGAGACGGCGTGTGCGATGTGGATGGCCGCTCCGCCGGAGTGCTGCGACGCGAGCCGTGCCGCCATCCGAAACGCGCGCTCACCGCACTCGCTGAAGTCCATCCCCACGATCAAGTTCCACGTCTTCATGTCGAGCTCCCTGCTTCTTCGTCGAGTCGGCGGGGTCAGCCGCCGACTTCTCGTGTTCTCCGGTCGTCGCTCTCGATCCGTCTCGACTTCGTCTTCGAGACCGAGAGGGCCGACCGCGGTTCCCTTGCGGCGCCGGTCTTGCTAAGTCCCCCGCGCGCGGTGAAGTACGCTGCGTCGACCTCGCTCCCGAGTCGGCGCGCGCGAGTCGAAGCAGAGCAACATGCGGACCACGTCCGCCCAGGAGATGAGTCATGCACGGTCCCAAGAAGATTCTCGTCGGTACGGACCTCTCGGAGTCGAGCAAGGCGGCGCTCGAGACGGCCGCGTTCTACGCGAAGACCTTCGACGCCGACGTGATCCTCGCGAGCGTCTTCGATCCCACGCCCTTCGTTGCGCCCTCGGTGATCCCGGGGCCGACGGATCTGCTCGAGAGCGCGACGAAGGAGATCGAGCGCTCGATCCGTGAGGCGCTCACGCAGACCGCGCAGGACACGTTCGGAGATCGAGTGTCTCGGGTGAAGATCGTCCCGCTTCGTCATCCCGCGCCGGGCGACGCGCTCGCGGATCTCGCGCACGACGAAGGCGTCGATCTCATCGTCGTGGCCTCGCACGGCCGCACGGGGCTCAAGCGCGTTCTGCTCGGCTCGGTGGCGGAGCGCGTGACCCGCATGGCGAAGTGCCCGGTGTTGGTCGTGCGCGCGCAAACCGAGCACAAGGGCTGACCGAGCCGCGCCGAGTTTGCGTGTGGACGCCGCCGTCGCGCAGCGGTTGCGCGAGCAGAGCGTGAGCGTCCGTGGTGGGGTGCGCTTCCCCTCGTGCGTCGCTGTCGGCTCGCACGGACGGTGTGGGACTGGGGGACGCGCGACAGGCTGACATCCACGGCGGCCCCGGAGCTTTCGCGTCGAGGCTGGAACGGTGTGTGCTGAGCACTTGCCGCGCGCACGCATCGCCCAGACCCATGCGCGCTCGTGCAGGGGGTCGGATTGTACCGACGCCGAATCGGAGGGGACCATGGAGAGTCAGCAGCCCAAGCCCAGCGAGGTGCGTGAGCAGATCTTGGCGGAGCACGCGATGCTCCGACAGCACCTCGATGCGCTCGAGTCGATGGCCGACCGGTTGGCCGCCGGAGACACGGTGAGCGCGGAGGCGAAGGCGGCGGCCGAGCAGCTCGACCGTGAGCTTCGCGCGCGTGTTCGCCACGAGGAGCAGGTCTTGGTGCCTGCGCTCGCGGAGGCGGACGGCTTCGGCGCCGCGCGCGTCGACGAGCTCCACCGCGAGCAGAAGGAGCTCGACGAGGCGATGGCGGCGTTGATGCGCGAGATCGCGGTCGCGCCCGGCGCGGTCGAGCTCGAGTCTCGGCTGCGCGAGCTCGTGCGCCGCGTGCATGAGGATCTCGCGCGCGAAGAGAAGCGGCACCTCAGCCCGAACGTGCTCAAGGACTCGGTGGTCACCGGAGCCTTCGGCGGCTGACACTGCGGCGGCTGGCACTGCGGCGGCCGACACTGAGGCAGCGCAGGACGCGGAGCGCGGGCGCCGCGAAGACACCAACGAAGACGACGACGATGAGCGAAGACCTCGAGACGCAAGAGACCGCCTACGACCCCAGCGTCCGCCCGGGCCGTGTGCTCGTGGTCGACGACGAAGCCAACGCGCGCTCGGCGCTCGCGGAGCTTCTGGAGGACGAGGGCTACACGACGGCGACCGCGAGCGACGGCGTCGAGGCGCTCGAGAAGCTCGAGACGTTCCGGCCGGAGGTCGTGCTCACCGATCTGAAGATGCCGCGCATGGACGGCCTCGCGCTCCTCGAAGAAGGGAAGAAGCGCCGACCCGAGATCGCGTTCGTGGTGATGACCGCGTTCGGGTCGATCGACACCGCGGTCGAGGCGATCAAGCGCGGCGCGGAGAACTACCTGACCAAGCCGCTCGACGTGAACAGCGTCTCGGCGCTCGTCGCGCGCGCGCTGGAGAAGGCGCGGCTCGCGACCGAGGCGGCGCTCTTGCGCGCGCAGGTCGAGAAGCGCCTCTCGGTGGGTGGCATCCTCGGCGATCACCCGAGCATGCAGCGGGTGCTGAAGATGGTGGGGCAGGTCGCGCCGACCCGCGCGACGGTGCTCATCACGGGAGAGAGCGGCACCGGAAAAGAGCTGGTGGCAGCCGCGATTCATCACAACTCCGCGCGCGGAAAGGCTCCGTTCATCCGATTGAACTGCGCGTCGCTCGCGGAGACCTTGCTGGAGAGCGAGCTCTTCGGGCACGAGCGTGGCTCGTTCACCGGCGCGGAGAAGCGTCGCGCGGGGCGCTTCGAGCAGGCACACGGCGGAACGCTCTTCCTCGACGAGGTCAGCGAGATCCCCCTCGCCACGCAGGTGAAGCTGCTGCGCTTCCTCCAAGAGCGCGAGCTCGAGCGTGTGGGCGGCAACGAGACGATTCGCGTCGACGTGCGCGTGGTGGCGGCGAGCAACCGCGACCTGAAGCAGATGGTCGCGGACGGGAAGTTTCGTGAAGACCTCTACTACCGCCTCAACGTCGTGCAGATCGAGCTGCCGCCGCTGCGCGCGCGAAAGAGCGACATCCCGACCCTCGCGCACCACTTCTTGCGGAAGTACCGCGAGGAGAACAAACGCGGAATCGAGAGCTTCACCGACGCTGCGTTGCGGGCGCTCGTGGCGTACCCGTGGCCTGGAAACGTGCGTGAGCTCGAGAACGCGATCGAACGCGCGGTGGTGCTCTGCGAGTCCGACCGCATCGACGCGGAGCTCTTGCCTTCGGCGACGCGCGAGCTGGCGCGGGTGGGCGACGGGGGGAACGCGTTCGACCTGCTCGTGCCGGGGATCACGATGGCTGAGGTCGAGCGGATGGTGATCGAAAAGACCCTCGACGCGGTCGGCGGTTCGACCGCGCGGGCGGCGGAGATGCTCGGGATCAGCCGACGCACGATCCAGTACCGCCTCAAGGAGTGGCGCGGGGCGGCGGACATCGATCCGGACGAGTGAGTCGACGGATCTCGATTGAGTTCGGCTGAGCTGCACGTCCCTTCGACCGCGTGCTCGTCGAGCTCGGTCCGCTTCGAGCTCGGTCCGTTTCGTGTTCGGTCCCGTCGTTGCTCCGTCCCGTCGCCTTCAGGGCGCGCGTGACGTAGTGTCCGCGCCCGATGCGTCTCCTTTCGCCGCGCTTCGTGGGGCCGCTCTTCGTGGGATTGGGCGCCGCGCTCCTCTTCGCGATGGAGCCGCTGGTCGGGCGTCTGCTGCTGCCGAGCTTCGGCAGCGCGTTCCACGTCTGGTCGACCTCGCTGATGTTCTTCCAGGGTGGCCTCTTCCTCGGCTACCTCTACGCGCACTTCCTCGCGCCGCGCCTCGGCGGTTGGCACCTCGCGCTCCTCTTCGCGCCGCTGCCCTTCTTCCCGTTCGTGCCGCCGCCGCCCGGCGAGCCCGACGTCGCGACGCTGCTCTCCGCGATGGTCGTCCACTACGGCGTGCCCTTCGTGGTGCTCTCGACGACCAGCGTGGTCGCGCAGCAGTGGTGGACGCGCGCGACGACCCTCGACGCCGAAGAGCGGCAGAGCCCGTGGAGCCTCTACGCGGCGAGCAACGCGGGCTCGCTGCTCGCGCTCGTGCTCTACGTCTTCGTGTGGGAGCCGTTGTCGGGGCTGCGCTTCCAAGGCTGGATGTGGACCGCGCTCTACGTCGTGTGGATCGGCGTCGCGATGGTGTGCTGGCGTTCGCTCGCGCCGACGCGTCCGAGCCCGAGCGCGGTGGCCGTCGCGTCGTCGACCGTCGACGCATCCAGCCATGCACCGAGCGCGTCGCGGCTGCTCTTCTGGGTGCTCGTCGCGGCGTGGCCGTCCGCGCTCTCGCTCGGCGTCACCAACGTCTTCGTGCTCGACGTCGGCAACGCGCCGCTCGTCTGGATCCTCCCGCTCGTCGTCTACCTGCTGACCTTCGTGCTCGTCTTCGGGCGCGCGCGTTGGTACCCGACCTGGATGCGGCGCCTCTGGCCGCACGTGAGCTTGGTCGGCCTCGTCGCGTTCTTCCGCATCGCGGGGGTGGAGAGCTGGCTGCCGCTCGTGCACCTCGTGGTGCTCTTCGTCGTCGCGACGGCGGCGCACGGCGAGCTCTACGAGTCGCGCCCGGAGCCTGCGCAGCTCACGTGGTTCTACCTCGCGATGTCGCTCGGCGGCTGGCTCGGCAGCGCGCTCGTCGCGCTGGTGGCACCGACCTTCTTCACCGGGCTCTACGAGTACCCGCTCGCGATCGTGCTCTTGCTCGTGACGCTCGGGATCGCGAAGCGCGCGTGGAAGGCGCCGCGCGCTTCCGTGATCGGCTTGTCCGCGATCGCGATCGCGGCGGGCGTGGCGATCGCGATGCCGCAAGGCGACGAGGTGGGGCGCGCGCTCGCGCAGCGCCGAAGTCCGTACGGCGTGTACCGCGTGGTCGACGTGATCGAGCGCGAGCACCGCATGCGACGCCTCGACAGCGGCCGCACCGTGCACGGTCGCCAAGCGTTGATCGGCGCGGCGGACGACGTGTACCTCTCGCGTGAGCCGCTCGGCTACTACCATCGGGAGAGCCCGCTCGGCGACGCGCTGCGCATCCTGTCGCGTCCGCGACGCATCGGCGTGGTCGGGCTCGGGGTCGGCGCGATCGCGGGACACCTCGAAGCGGGCGAGCACGTGAGCTTCCACGAGATCGATCCGGTGGTGGTCGAGCTCGCGCGCGCGCACTTCGACTACCTCGACACCGAAGGCGAGGTGCGGGTGGTGACAGGGGACGCGCGGCACACCCTCGCGGAAGAAGAGCGCGAAGGCGTCGCGCCCTACGACGTGCTGGTGGTGGACGCGTTCAGCGGCGACGCGGTGCCGCTGCATCTGCTCACGGTGGAGGCGCTCGATCTCTACCGCGCGCGCGTCGGGCACGACGGGCTCGTCGTCTACCACGTGAGCAATCGGTACCTCGACCTGCGACCGCCGCTTCGTGGCGCGGCGGAAGCCCGCGAGCTCGAGGCGTGGGTGAAAGACCGTGGGCGCGACCTCGGCGTGCTCGAAGACGCATCACGCTACGTCGCGATCGGGAGCCCGGAGCGCGTTCGTGCGCTCGAGAGCTTCGGCTGGCGCCCGATCGAGGTGCCCGCGCGCGTCTTCACCGACGATCACGCGAGCGTGTTGCCGCTCTTCCGATTCTGACGATCGCTTTCGAACGCTCCGGCGACGACGCGGCTCTCGCATCAGCTCGGGCAACGGAACTGCAGCGGGCAGCTCTCGAGCACGAGCACCGCGCCGGGACACTCCGCCGCGGCTTCCTGGCATTCGCGGAAGTTGTCCTCGTTCATGCAGGAGTCGTTCGGGCCGTAGCCCTCGCAGCGATCGGAGGGGGCGTCGGGGCGAACCTCGGAGCTCGAGGTGCAACTCGCGAAGGCGAGGGCGAAGGCGAAGATCGAGACGAAGCGCATGACGCGAGCGTAGCAGCTCGGGAGGGGAGGCCGCGCGCGGCTCGAGCGCCCGCGGGCGCGTGCGTGGACATCGGCGTGAGCGTGGCGAACCCGCTTCCGCCGAGATCGATTCGCCACGTGCGCTATCGTCGCGCGCGATGACGAACGCGACGCCCAGCCCCGCGGAGTTCGAGAAGCTCGGTGCCTTCTACCTCGGTCGCACCCTCGACGCGGCGGGCGCGCCGAATGGACCGCCGCTGCTCTACGACGCGCGTGATCTGACGACCCACGCGGTCTGCGTCGGCATGACGGGCAGCGGCAAGACGGGCCTCTGCATCTCGCTCCTCGAAGAGGCCGCGATCGACGGAGTGCCCGCGATCTGCATCGATCCCAAAGGTGACATCGGAAACCTGCTCCTCACGTTTCCTTCGCTCTCGCCGGGGGATTTCGAGCCGTGGATCGATCCGGGCGACGCGGCGCGGCGTGGACGCACGGTGCCCGAGCGCGCGGCGGAGGTGGCGACGCAATGGCGCGAAGGGCTCGCCGCGTGGGGCCAAGACGGCGCGCGCATCGCGAAGCTGCGCGAGTCGGTCGACCTCGCGATCTACACGCCGGGCGGCAGCGCAGGGCGACCGCTCGCGGTGGTGCGCTCGCTCGACGCGCCGAAGGCCGCCGACGGATCGCCCGCCGACGCGGAGACGATGCGCGAGAAGATCGACGCCGCGGTGAGCTCGCTGCTCTCGCTCTGCGGCATCGAGGCGGACCCCATCCAATCGCGCGAGCACGTCTACCTCGCGAACGTGCTGCACCACGCGTGGAGCCAAGGCCGCTCGCTCGATCTCGCGGGCCTCGTGCGCGCGATCCTGGAGCCGCCGATCGCGCGCGTGGGGGTGCTCGACCTGGAGAGCTTCTTCCCCGCGAAAGATCGGCAGGCGCTCGCGCTCCGGCTGAACGCGTTGCTCGCGAGCCCCGGCTTCGCGGCGTGGATCGAGGGCGAGCCGCTCGACGTGCAGCGTCTGCTCTACACACCCGAAGGCAAGCCACGCGTCGTGGTGCTCTCGATCGCGCACCTCTCCGAGTCGGAGCGCATGTTCTTCGTGACGTTGCTGCTCGGCGAGGTGCTCGCGTGGATGCGCGCGCAGCCCGGCACGACGTCGCTGCGCGCGTTGCTCTACATGGACGAGGTCTTCGGCTTCTTGCCGCCCGTGCGCGAGCCGCCGAGCAAGCGGCTCTTCCTCACGCTGCTCAAACAAGCCCGCGCGTTCGGGCTCGGGCTCGTGCTCGCGACGCAGAACCCGATCGACGTCGACTACAAGGCGCTCTCGAACTGCGGCACCTGGTTCCTCGGGCGGTTGCAGACCGAACGTGACGTCGATCGTGTGCTCGACGGGCTCTCGGGCGCGGCGCAGAGCGCGGGTCAGGCGCTCGACGTGGGCGCGCTGCGCGCGACGCTCGCCGGCCTGCCGGGTCGCACGTTCTTGATGAACGACGTGCACGAAGAAGCGCCGGTGCTGTTCCACACGCGCTGGGCGATGTCGTACCTGCGCGGGCCGCTCGCGCGCGAGCAGATCCGAAAGCTCACCGCGGACGCGCGCGTCACGCCGAGCGTGTCGCAGGGCGCGGTCGTGGGCGGCGCGAGCGCGGCGGCAGGTGCGCTGGGTGTGACGACCGGCGCGAGCGTCGGCTCCCCGAGCGCGACCGAACGCCCGATCCTCGGCGCGGAGATCGAAGAACTCTTCCTCGGCGAGCCGGTGGGCGAGTTCGCGTACCACCCCGCGCTCCTCGCGGTGACGCAGCTCCACTACGTGCACGCGAAGGCCGGGATCGACGCGTGGTTCCCGCGCGTGCTCCTCGCGCCGCTGGTCGACGCCACGCCCGCCGCGCTCTGGGAGGGCGCGCACCCGGTGGACGAGCGGCACCTCGTGATCCGAGAAGAACCGCTCGCGCCGAAGGCTTGGCTCGCGATCCCACGCGGCGCGCTGACCGCGGCGCGGCTCAAGTCCGTGCAGAGCGCGCTCAAGACCTACCTCGCGCAGAGCGCGCCGATGACGATCGGACACTGCCCGAGCACGAAGCTCTACTCCGGCGTCGGCGAGAGCTACGACCAGTTCGTGGCGCGGGTGCGGCAAGGCGCGCGCGAGCTGCGCGATCGCGAGCTCGGGAAGCTGCGCGAGAAGTGGGAGAAGAAGATCCAGAAGGCGCGCGCGGACGTGCGCAAAGCGGAAGAGAAGCTCGCACGCGAGCAAGGGCAGGCGCGGAGCGCGCAGCTCGACACCGCGCTCGGCGTGGGCACCACGGTGCTCGGCGCGATCTTCGGTGGCGGCACCGCGCGAGGCCACGCGAGCCGCGCGGCGACCTCGGTGCGCAAGGCGGGGCGCATGTCGCAGCAGAGCGGCGACGTCGCGCGCGCGCAGGCGGACGTCGACGAAGCGAAGCAGGCGCTCGAAGCGCTCGAAGCCGAGATCGCGGAGGAGACGCGCGCGTTCCAAGACGCCGACGTCGTGCCGACCGTGGAGTCGATCGCGGTCAGCCCGAAGAAGGCCGACGTGCAGATCACACGCTTCGCGTTCGCGTGGGTGCCGGTCTCGCCGACGTGAGGCGTGAAGCATCCGACGTACGCCGACGCGCGCGCCGCACCGCAGCTCAGGCCCCGTCGATCTCGTCGCGCACCGCGCGGTTCATCGCTTCGTCGGCCGCGCGTTTGAACTCCGCCGCGTCCGCGTAGCGCTCGTTCGGATCGCGCGCGCACGATCGCAGCACGAGCGCGTCCACGTAGTCCGGCAGCTTCGGGCGCAGCACGCTCGGCGGCTCGGGCTGCTTCGTGAGGACGGCCTGCAGGGTCTGCTCGAGCCGCTTCTGAGTCTTGACCCAGGGCACTCCGACGAGCGCCTCGTAGAGCGTCGCGCCGATGCCGTAGATGTCCGCGCGCGGCTCGGCTGGCTTCCCGAGCAAGACCTCGGGCGCGAGGTAGCTCGGAGTGCCCATCACGCGCCCCGGCTCCGTGAGGTGGTTGTCGTCGAGGAGCGACTTGCTCATGCCGAAGTCGATGAGCTTCACCGTGATGCCGAGCGCACGCATCACGAGCACGTTCGCGGGTTTGATGTCGCGGTGGACGATGCCCTTCGCGTGCACGGCCTCCGCGGCGGAGCAGAGCTGGCTCGCGAGCGAGCAGGCGTCCGCGACGCGGAGCGGGCCGAAGGTCTGGATGCGCTTGTGCAGCGAGGTGCCTTCGAGCAGCTCCATCACGAGGAAGGGGCGCCCCGCGTCGTAGAAGCCGGCGTCGAGGATCTTCACGACGTGTGGGTGACCGACGCTGGCGGCGAGCTTGGCCTCGCGCAGGAAACGTTCGCGCTTGGCGCCGTGATCGAGCGAGCGCGGGAGCACCTTCACCGCGACCGCGCGATCGGTGTCGACGTCGAAGCCGCGGTACACGGCGCCGACGCCGCCGCGGGCGAGCAATCCGTCCAGTCGGTAGCGGCCCATGAGGCGCGCGCCCACGACGGGGAGCTCGGCGCCGGGAGGCTCGGAGGTCATCGGCGCGGGTTTACCACGCGTGAGCGAGGTTCGTAGTCGGAACGCGCACGGTGATGGGGTGAGCGCGCCGCATCGGCTGCTTCGCGCGAGAGATCGCACGCATCGCTTCACTCACGCGACGGTGCGTTCCGTTCGTGAGCTCCATGGGTGAGCTCCATGGGGTGAGCTCCATCGACGCTGAGGTTCGAAGGCGCGTCGCGCCACGCGGTCACGCGGCGATCGCGGTCCGTAGTACAACCCAGGCATGCGCTGGCAGGACGGCCGAAGGAGCTCGAACATCGACGATCGCCGCGGGAGTCCCGGGCGTCGCGCAGGCGTCGCGCTCGGCGGGGGTGGCGCGGTGGTCGTGCTCGTGATCGCGGTGGTCATGATGCTCCTCGGCGAGGATCCGAGCGCGCTGCTCGAAGCGGCGGGCTCGTCGGGCACGAGCGTCGGCGACGTCGCCGCCACGGGCGGCACGATCGCGGCGAGCCCCGAAGAAGAGCGCGCGGCCGACTTCGTCGCGGTGGTGCTCGCGGACACCGAAGACACCTGGAGTCGCTACTTCCAGCAGAACGGCTCCGGCACCTATCCCGCGCCCACGCTCGTGCTCTTCCGCGAGTCGGTCGACTCCGCCTGCGGCTTTCAATCCTCCGCGGTCGGTCCGTTCTATTGCCCCGCCGATCGGAAGGTCTACCTCGACCTCGCGTTCTTCGGAGAGCTCGAGCGCCTCGGCGCGCCAGGCGACTTCGCGCAGGCCTACGTGATCGGACACGAGATCGGGCATCACCTGCAGACGGTGCTCGGCATCTCGCAGCAGCTCGCGCAGCAGAAGCGCGGTCTGCCCGAGCCGCAGCGCAATACGCTCTCGGTGCGCCAAGAGCTCCAGGCCGACTGCTTCTCCGGCGTGTGGGCGCACCACGCGCACGCGCAGCGGCAGATCCTCGAGAGCGGCGACGTCGAGGAGGGCCTCGCGGCCGCGGCGAGCATCGGCGACGACACGCTCCAGCGGCGCGCGGGCGGGAGGCTCACGCCGGAGTCGTGGACCCACGGATCGAGCGAGCAGCGCGTACGTTGGTTCCGCGTGGGCTTCCAGACCGGCGACCTACGAGCCTGCGACACGTACTCGCCACCGACGCCTTGAACGGCATGGGCGCTCGTCGAGGATCTCCAAGGAAGCGTGCTCCGCGCCTGCTATCGTCACGCGCCGTGACCGCCCTGCCTTCCACCGTCGAGCTGGTGCGCGCGCTCGTCGCCGAGCCCTCCGTGAGCTCGCCCGATCCACGCCACGATCGTTCGAACCGCACCGTGATCGATCGGCTCGCGGGCTGGTGCGAGCACGTGGGCTTCCGCGTCGAGGTCTCGCCGCTGCCGAACGCGCCCCACAAAGCGAACCTCGTCGCGACGCTCGGCGACGGCCCCGACGGGCTCGTGCTCGCGGGCCACACCGACACCGTGCCTTACGACGAGTCGGGCTGGGCGACCGATCCCTTCGAGCTCGTGGGCACCGAGGACGGAAAGCTCTTCGGGCTCGGCTCGGCCGACATGAAAGGTTTCTTCGCGGCCGCCCTCCACGCGGCGTCGCGCTTCCGCGCCGACACCTTGCGTCGACCGATCGTGCTCGTCGCGACGGCGGACGAAGAGAGCACCATGGACGGCGCGCGCGCGCTGCTCGACGCGAAGCGACCGACCGCGCGCTTCGCGATCGTCGGCGAGCCGACGGGCCTCGCGCCGGTGCACGCGCACAAAGGGATCCTCATGGAGCAGCTCACGCTGCGTGGGCGCAGCGGTCACTCGTCGGATCCGTCGCTCGGCGCGAGCGCGCTGGAGGCGATGCACGTCGCGATGGCGGAGCTGCTCGCGTTTCGCGCCGAGCTGCAGGCGGCTCATCGCAACGACGAGTTCGTGGTGGCTTCGCCGACCTTGAACCTCGGCAAGATCGAGGGCGGCGACAGCCCCAACCGCATCTGCGCGAGCTGTCGGCTCACGTTCGATCTGCGGCTCTTGCCGGGCATGGATCTCGAGGGCACGCGCGCGGAGCTGCGCGCACGGCTGACGAAACGGTTCGACGGCGAGCTGGTGACGATGGCGCTCGAGAGCCTCGTGCCGGGCGTGCCGCCACACACCACGCCGCGCGAAGGCACGCTGGTGCAGACGCTCGAAGAGCTCACCGGGCGTTCGTCGCGCGCGGTGATGTTCTGCACCGAAGCGCCGTTCTTCGCCGCGCTCGGCATGGAGACGGTCGTGTGCGGCGCAGGCTCGATCGACGTCGCGCACCAACCGAACGAGCACACGAGCCGGCAGGGGCTCGACGCCGCGACGGAGCTCTACGCGCAGGCGATCCGACGATTCTGCGTCGAGTGAGTCGCACGGACTCGCTCGACCCTCCGCGCTTCTTCTCCAGTGCCACGACTCTCCGATCTCGCGCGTCGCTCTCGACGCCACGAAACGCTGGATCCTCCCGTGACCGACGACGCTCTCTTCGTCTCCTGGTTTCGCCAGTCCGCGCCGTACATCCGCCAGCACCGCGGCCGCACGGTCGTGATCGTGTTCGGTGGCGAGGTCTTCCGATCGCCCGGCTTGCCGGATCTCGCGGCCGACGTCGCGTTGCTCCACGGCCTCGGCGTGCGCGTGGTGCTCGTCGCGGGCTCGCGTCCGCAGATCGAGAAGCGCCTCGCGGAGCGGAAGATCCCGTCGCGCATGATCCAAGGCATCCGCGTGACGGACGAGCGCGCGCTCGTCGCCGCGAAGGAGTCGGCCGGAAGCAACCGCGTCGAGCTCGAGCGCCTGCTCTCGATGGGGCTGCCCGGCTCGTCGATGGCGGGCGCGCGCGTGCGCGTCGCGGCGGGGAACTTCGTCATCGCGCGGCCCTTCGGCGTGCTCGACGGAGTCGACTACGGCTACACGGGCCGCGTGCGGCGCATCGACGCCGACGCGATCAAGCAACGCCTCGACGACGACGCGGTCGTGATCCTCACGCCGCTCGGCTACAGCGTGACGGGCGAGTGCTTCAACCTGAGCACGCCGGAGCTCGCGGCAGAGACCGCGGTCGCGCTCGGCGCAGACAAGCTCATCTCGCTCGTCGAGGGCGGAAAGGGCGTCACGGACGGGCGCGGCAAGCTGCACACCGAGCTCACGCCCGAGCGCGCGGAGGCGATCCTCCGCAGCAAGCAGCGCTACGCGGGCGACGCGCGCGCGCACCTCGAAGCGGCGGTGCGCGCGGTGCGAGGCGGCGTACGGCGCGCGCACCTCGTCGATCGACGCGAGCAAGGTGCGCTGTTGCGTGAGCTCTTCACGCGCGACGGCATCGGTACCCTCGTCACGAGCGAGCTCTACGAAGGCGTGCGCCCCGCGCGGCTTCGCGACGTGCCATCGATCCTGAAGATCCTCGAGCCGCTCGAAGAGGCGGGCATCCTCGTGCACCGCTCGCGCGAGCTGCTCGAAGAGGACATCGGGCGCTTCGTGGTGGTCGAGCGCGACGGGCTCTTGCTCGGCTGCGCCGCGCTCTACGCGTTCCCGGCCGAGAAGACGGGCGAGCTCGCTTGCCTCGCGGTGAGCGAGGAGTTCCGCGAGGCGGGCCGGGGCGAGGTGCTCGTGAGCGCGATCGAGAAACGCGCGCGCGAAGCGGGCCTCGAGAAGCTCGTGGTGCTCACCACGCAGTCGACACACTTCTTTCGCGAGCGCGGCTTCGTGCCCGCGAAGCCGAAGGACCTGCCGGTCTCGCGCAAGCGCTACGACCGACGTCGCAAGTCGAAGGTGCTGCTGAAGGCGCTCTGATCGAAGACGTCCGCGACGTCAGCGCGCGAGCTCGTCGCGCGAGAGCCGACGCGCGCGCTTCACGTGGAAGATCTCGCAAGCGCCGTCGCCCACGTCCATGCGCGAGAGCGACGTGGCCCAACGCCAACCGTCCGGCGCCTCGACCACCACGAGATCGCCCTCGAGCTCGAGCGCACCACCGACCGGGGTGTCCTCGATCACCTCGTTGACGTCGGGCGATCCGGCGATGATGTGGTGGTTCGCGCTCTGCCGCGCGAGCGCGCTCGGGTGCGCGGGCTCGTCCCCGCTCCACGCGTACGTGTAGCGCCGCGTGCCCTGGCGGATCTCGAGCGCATCGATCACGCGTTGGTCGGACATCACGCCCCAGCCGAGCGCGAGATCGTACGACGAGAGATCCGACTCGCGGCCCCAGCGGTACCGCTCGCGGCTCAGGATGCGCGCGCGCACGCGGTAGGTCGCCTTCGGGATCAGCTCGTACCCTTCGAAGGCGGTCACGCGCGGCTCCGCGAGCTCCTCCTGCGCCGGCTCGTCGTCGATCTTCATGCCCTCCGGCCAGCGCTCGGTGCGATCCCAGCTCGTCGCGATCGCGAGGAGCGTGAGCACCACGAGCACGACGATTCGTGGGTGCGCACGCACGAACGCGAGCGCTCGTTCGTGAAGCGATGCGCGAGGAGAGGTGGCCGCGGCGCCGGAGCCGACGTCCGCGACGTTCGCGACGTTTGCGGCGGGCGCGACGGACGGTGCGCGACGTGGGACGTCCTCGAGCTCCAAGCCGGGGAGGGCGTCGAGCGGCGAGGCGTCGACCGCGTAGGGATCGAAGCCGATGTCCACGGGCGTCGCGTTCGTCTGCGCCGGCGGAAGCACGACGCTGCTCGCGCTCGAAGCCGCGCTCGAGGCCGCGGCAGCCATCGGCGCGACGCGGCGTTCGCGCGAAGGCTCGACCAGCGGCTGCATTCCGGGCGGGAGCGGCAGCTCGAACGAGGGGCGCGCGCCGTCGACCTCGACCGGCTCATCGCTGCCTCTCGCGTCACTCGGCGCGTGCTCCTTCGACATCGGACACGCGAAGGATCCAGCATCGATGGGTCGGCCCGCAACCGAAGCGCGTGTGCCGCGTCAGTGTGTCGCGTCAGGGTGCCGCCGCCGACTCTGCGCTGCGCTCCTCGACCTGCCCCGCGAAGTGACGCTGCTCGCGCGTCGCGAGCCATTGGTTGAAGCGCTGCTCGTAGTCGGCCTCCGAGTCCTCCGTGAGCTCCCTGGCGCTCCGCGGATCGGTCTTGGTGTCGATCACCTCGAGCAGCTCGATGCGGTAGGTCGCCTTGTCGTCCGGCACCTTCCAGAAGGGCACGCCCTTCATCAGGATCGGCCGATCGACGGCGATGAAGTAGCGCACGATCGGGACCTCGCAGCGCTTGGCGATCTCGAAGGCGCCCCGCCGGAAGCGCCGCAGCTTGCGGGCCGCCGAGCGCGTGCCTTCCGGGAAGATCATCACCGGATGCCCCTCGTTCACGTGGGCCACCATGCGGTCGAGTCCCTTCCCGCCGAGCGCGCTCTCCGCCGAGCTCGGGCTCGCCAGGTAGCTCGTTCCGCGGAGCACGGCCCCGAAGACGAACGAGTGATACCACTCGTGCTTCACGACGCAGGTCAATCCCAGCTTCCGCATCGCGTTGAGGAAGAAGATCACGTCGATCAACGTCGGGTGGTTCGCCACCACGACGAACGGGCGGCCCTTCAACGACTCCGGGACCTCGACGCGGTTGGTCGTGTCGATCAAGCCGACGAGGCGGAGCCAGAAGATGAAGGTCCCGTAACCCCAGCCGACGAGGCGCGTGTTGCGCTCGCGGTAACGACGTGGGCTCCCGATCGCGAAGAGAAACAAGAACGGGAAGAGCGCGACGCCGATCCCGATGCTCCCGCCGAAGAAGATCGCGAAGCTCAGGCCGGTGAGGAAGATGCGGAGAAAGCGCGGCAAGGGTTCCTGAATGCTGTCTTGATGAAACCGACGAGCGGGGCCGGCGCCGGCCCTCGAAGCCAGTGGGCTCAGCCCACCGGCCCGAGCACCATCGACGTGTTGATCCCGCCGAAGGCGAAGTTGTTGTTCATCACGAAGCGCGGGCGCGCGTCGCGCAGCTCCTTGACGTAGTCGAGCGGCGCGCAGCGCGGGTCGACCTCGATCAAGTTGCGGTTCGCGGCGAGGAAACCGCCGCGCATCATCGCGATGCACCACGCGGCCTCGATCGCGCCGCACGCGCCGAGGGTGTGACCCACGTAGCCCTTGAGGCTCGAGAACGCGACGTCGCCGCCGAAGAGCGCGTGGGTCGCGCTCGACTCCGCGATGTCGCCGATCTCGGTGCCCGTGCCGTGCGCGCAGACGTAGTCGACGTCCGAGGGCGCGAGCTTCGCGTCTTGCAGCGCGAGCTCCATCACGCGCTTCATGCCCTCTTCGCGCGGCGACGTGAGGTGCGCGCCGTCGCAGTTGCTCGCGTAGCCGTGCAGCTCGCAGAGGATCTCCGCCCCGCGCGCCATCGCGTGCTCGTAGCTCTCGAGCACCAGCGCGCCCGCGCCTTCGCCGACCACGAGCCCGTCGCGCGCGACGTCGAACGGCCGCGGCGTCAGCTCCGGGCGATCGTTGTACTTGTGCGAGGTCGCCATCAGCAGGTCGAAGGTGACCGCGTTCATGTAGTGCATCTCTTCGGCGCCACCGACGAGCATCACGTCCTGGATGCCGTGGGCGATCAGCTCGTAGCCGGCGCCGATTCCTTGCGAGGCGCTCGTGCACGCGGTGCAGGTCGAGGCGATGCGCCCCTTCACCTTGAAGAACTGCGCGACGTTCACCGCGCAGGTGTGGGTCATCAACCGGAAGTACGCGTTCGACTCGAGGCCGCGCATCGAGTGGTGCAGCACGATCGGCGTGGAGAACGCCTCCTGCTCGCTGCCCGAGCCCGAGGTGCTCCCGAACGCGACGCCGGTGCGCTCGCTCGCGAGCTGCGTCTCCGTCAGCCCCGACTGCTTCACCGCTTGTTCGGCGGAGTGCACCGCGAGCAGCGCGACCTTGCCCATCGTACGGCGCTGTTTGCGCGGGTAGATCGTGAAGAGGTCGAGGCCCTCGACGGTCGCGCCGAGGCGCCCTTGCAGGTCCGTGATCACGTCCCACTCGGGCATGCGACGGATACCGCCGCGCCCTTCCTTCAGGGCGGCGACCGACGACTGGACGTCGTGGCCGATGGGGGTCGTGACACCGATGCCGGTCACGACGACGCGTCGCTTGCTCATGTCCTCTCCTCGAAGCCGCGGACGCTAGCAGCGCTGCAAACCTCGCTCCATGCGAATCGGCCCGGGAAAACCGCACGTCGCCCGGAAGGCGTGGTCGCAACGACGGTGTGGACGAACGTCCGATTCACCGGTCGTTGCGACCGTGCGTTCACGGTTCGTGTCTCTGGAGCCGAAGTCGCTCGACGTCACGCGTCGAAGCTGGCCCGCTCTCACTCCGCGTCGAGCGCACCCCAGGCGTCGTAGAGCTCGCGGCTCCCCGACATCAGGCGCTGCACGAAGCCCGAGTCCCCGTCGAGCGCGTTGCCGATCATGTTCTGCGTGCGCTGGAAGATCTCTTCGGTGACCGCGTTCACCTCGCGGCGCGAGCGCGGCTTGCCGACCTCCTCCATCACGCCGAACGACTTGCGGCCCGAGAGGCGGTACTCGCCGACGTTCTTGCGGTAGTAGGTCCCACGCTTCTGCATCTCCTCGCCCGCGCTGCGGAAGAGGTGGCCGAAGTTGCCGAGCGCCTGGAGCACCCAGTCCTTGCGGCGGAGCTGCGTGCGCACCCAACGCTCGTCGCGGTGGAGATCCTGCGCGTACGCGTCGAAGAGCAGGTTGTAGTAGCAGGCGGTGTCGAAATAGACCTTCGCCTCGTAGAGCTCGAAGCTCCCGAACATCGAGTAGAGCTGGTCGTAGATCACCAGCGTCGTCTCGAAGCGGTACTGCATGAAGTCGTTGTAGAGCTGGCCGCGCTCGCCGACGTCCTCACCCTCGAGGTCGCGACGGATCATGTCGGCCACGAGGTCGTTGCCGGTCGCGATGAAGTCGGAGCCCGGCGAGTAGAAGGGATCCGTGAAGGCGCCCGAGTCGCCGATGCACGCCCACTTCTCGGCGCCCGAGTACCACTGCTTCGTGCGGAACGCGAGCTGGGTGTAGCCCTCGAGATCGATGCACTCGACGTTCTCCACGAGATCGCGGATCGCCTTGTGCTGGCGGAGGTAGCCGAGGAAGCCGTCGACCTTGAAGCGGTCGGGGCTCCAGTGCTTGGTGTCCTGCACGATGCCGAGGCTCGTGATGCCCTCGCGCAGCGGGATGAACCAGATCCAGCAGCCCGGGTACATGAAGTGCGTCGTCGAGAGCGTGCGGGCGGTGTAGCGAGCCTTCGCGCGCCACTGCTCCGGACCGTAGTCGTCCATGTCGGTGACGTTCGTGAAGCGACCCCACGCGCTCGCGATCTTGTGCGAGGGCTCGCGCAGCCGAAGACCACGCTGCTTCGCGATGAGCCCCTCGCGGCCGGTGCCATCGATCACCCAGCGCGCGCGCCACTCGGTCTTCGTGTCGCCCTCGACGACGCTGAAGGTGTGCTTCCCGTCGCTCTCGAGCTTCAAGTCGACGACGCGCGCGGGCAGGTGCACGTCGACGCCGTCCTTCACGTTCATCGCGAGCAGATCGCGCTCGAGGCGGGCGCGGTCGAGCTGGAAGCTCGGGTAGGGCGGCAGACCATCGACGCCGATCTCGCTCATGTCCCAGAGGTTCGCGTCGCGCTTCTCGGTGTCGAAGAAGTAGCGCAGCCCGTTCTTCGGGAGGTGCTCCTTGTAGATGTACGTCGACAGCCCTTGGCGGCGGACGAAATAGTTGGTCGCGATCTCGACCGTGGACTCACCGACCTTGTAGCCGCGCTCGGGCGAGCGCTCGAAGAGCGCGACCGAAGCGTTGGGGACCTCGCGGCGGAGCTGGCGAGCGAGCAGATTTCCGGCGAGCCCGCCGCCGAGAATGGCGACATCGACCTCGTGCATTGCGTTCGATCCTCCCGCGCGACGCCCCACCGTGTTGGGTCGATCACCCGTTGGTCCTCGGGGCTCGCGTGACCCGGCGGTGTAGCGTCACCCCCGATTTTCGTCGAGGTGTCCGAAGGTGAGGTGCGTGAGGGAAAGGCCGGAAGCCGTCGTTTCGGGCACCAAGCGTCGAGGAAGGGGGCGGACGCTCGCGTGGACGGTCGTGCGGGAGTCTCCGGCGTCCTCGTCGACATCGAACCCCGTCGGTCGAGACCGACGGTCGGGTGACGTCGACGGCACGTGCGGGTGAGGGCGCACACCCCTCGTCCGGGTCGACCCGCAACGATCGTCGGGACTCCACCGGCGGTGGATTGCCGACGCGAGAGGGTGCTCCTAACCTCCCGACCGCTCTATGCGCGCTGACTACGACGTGATCGTGTGTGGGGGAGGCCTCGCCGGCCTGACCCTGGCCTACCAACTCCGGAACGAGGTGCCCGACGCCAAGATCGCGGTCATCGAGCGGCAGAAGCGGCCGCTCCCCGAGGCCGCGCACAAGGTGGGCGAGTCGAGCGTCGAGCTCGCCTCGCACTACTTCGGCGAGGTGCTCGGCCTTCGTCCGTACCTCCTCGACAACCACCTCAAGAAGAACGGCCTGCGCTTCATCTGCGGCGACACGCAGGGCCCGGTGGAAGAGCGGCCGGAGATCGGACCCTCGGAGTTCCCGACCGTGCCGAGCTACCAGCTCGATCGCGGGAAGCTCGAGAACGATCTGCGCGCCATGATCGAGGAGAAGGGCGCGACCCTGCTCGAAGGTCGCAGCGTGAAGGACATCGTGCTCGCGGAGAGCGACGACGCGCCGCACGTGGTGCAGACGTCGGAGGGCGATCTGACGTGCAAGTGGGTCGTCGACGCGACGGGTCGCCTGCGCATCCTCCAGAAGAAGCTCGGGCATCGTCGGCCGAGCCCGAACAAGTCGAGCGCGGTGTGGTTCCGCGTGCGCGAGCGCGTGCTCGTCGGTGAGCTCGTCCCGAAGGACAAGACCGAGTGGCATCAGCGCGACGTCGACCAGGTGCGCTGGCTGTCCACCGTGCACCTCATGGGCAAGGGCTACTGGCTCTGGCTCATCCCGCTGAGCACCGGCTACACCTCGATCGGCATCGTCTGCCACGACGAGCACCAGCCCTTCACCACGTACAACACGAAGGAGAAGGCGCTCGCGTGGATCGCGAAGAACGAGCCACGCGTGATGGAGCGCATCGAAGGCCTCGAGCTCGAGGACTTCTGCATGATGCCGAACTACAGCTACCTCACGGATCGCTTCGCGAGCTCGCAGCGTTGGAGCTGCGTCGGTGAGGCGGCCGCGTTCGTGGATCCGCTCTACAGTCTCGGCAGCGACTTCATCTCGATGAGCAACAGCTACACGACGCGTTTCGTGGGCGAATACCTGCGCGGCGAGCTGCAGCACGAGGTCGTCGAGGAGCTCAACCAGATCTACTGCCGCCTCGCGGAGGACGCGGCGCGCACGCTGAGCAACAACGGCCGCATCTTCCCCCACGGCGACCTGATGGGCGCCAAGCTCTGGTGGGACTTCTTCAACTACTGGTCGTTCATGTGCGCGCACTTCTTCCAGGGAATCTGGAGGCAGGACGCGGCGACTCTGAAGAAGTTCCGCGCGATGCAGGCGCGTTTCTATCAGCTCAACTCGCGCGCGCAGACGCTCCTCGAGACGTGGGCGGAGCTCAAGTCCAAGCCCTTCGGCGGTCCGAAGGGTTTCGTGGGTCTGCCGAGCTTCCCCTCGACGCTCGCGGACGCGCACGTCGAGCTGAAGGTGAAGCGCACGGTCGACGAGACCTACGCGAAGATGGAGCGCGATCTGAAGATCGGGCAGGAGCTCGTCACCGAGATCCTCGCGCACGCGCTGCGCGATCTCGGCTCGGAGCGCGCGGCCGAGCTCGGCCGTCGCATCGGGCTCTCGCTCGACTGGGATCTCCCGCTCGGGGGCGAGCGTTTCGCGGTCGACGACCTGCCGCGCCGCCAGCGCGTCGACGCGCTCCCACGCATCGCGCGCGACATGGAGCGCGCGCTCGGGCGCGTGAACGGCGACAAGCCGCTCCGTGAGCTGCTCGACCTCGCCCTCGCGGCGGGTGCGAGCGCGCCGCAGAGCGCGCCGAGCGCGAGCGTCTGAGCCCACCGAGCTCGGTTCTTCTCTCCGAAAGGCCCGCCTCGTGCGGGCCTTTCGCATGGGTCGGTCACTGCGACGGTCTCCGCGATGCTGCTCCGTCGCCACGCGTCAGCCAGGCCAGGCCGAGGCACGCAGGTTGGCTACGCCTCGCAGTCACGCACGTCGAGCTTCCACTGGGGCGCGCACGTTGCCCCCCAACGCCGGGGGCCGCAGGCTCGCGGCGTGCGGACCCTCTTTGCGCTCGTCGCCAACCTCGTTCGTCTGCCCTTCTTCCCGCTCTGGTGGCTCGCGCGCACGTTCGCGCGGCCGCGCCCGCGCTGGATCGCGCTGACGATCCGCGATCGCGTGGTGGAGATCGCGCCGCCCCGCGCCTTCTGGATGCGCTTCGTGCCGGGCCTCGAGACCCGCGTGCCGACCTCGCTGCGCGCGCTGCGGCTGCTCGCCGATCACGTCGAGAAGGATCCGCGGCTGGAGGGCGTCGTCGTCACGTTGCCCGCGCTCGCCATGCCGTGGGCGCGCGCTCAGAGCCTGCGCGACGTGCTCGTGCGCTTTCGCGCCGCGGGCAAGCGCGTGGTGGTCCACCTCCCCGACGGCGGCGGGCACGTCACGCTCTTCGTCGCGAGCGCGGCCAGCGAGATCCTGCTCGCGCCCGGCGCGACGCTGAGCACGCTCGGCCTCGCGGCGGAGGTCCGCCACGTGCGCGACGCGCTCGCGAAGATCGGCGTCGAGGTCGAGCCCTTCACGTGCGGCGAGTACAAGACCGCGCTCGAACGCTTCACGCACGCGTCGATGAGCGACGCGCAGCGTGAGCAGCTCGACGTGCTCCTCCGCGGGCACGAGCGCGCGCTCGCGAGCGCCCTCGCGGAGCGTGGGATCGTGGGCGAGGCCTTCGACGCGATCTTCGAGCGCGGTCTCCACCGAGGCCGAGCCGCGATCGACGCGAAGCTGGTCGACGGCCTCGCGCACGCCGACGAGGTGCGCCTGGCGCTCGCGCCGAAGCTCGTGGCTTCCGAGACGACGGCGTCCGAAACGACGGCGTCCGAAACGACGGCGTCCGAAACGACGGCGTCCGAAACCACGCCCTCCAAGCCCCTGCCGCCGCCGATGCCGGCGGGCGCGTACCTCGGCGACCACGAAGCACGCTTCTTCCGCCGCCTGCGCCGTGCGCCGCACGTGGCGCTGATCTCGATCGAAGGCACGATCCTCCCGGGTCCGAAGAGCGCGCGTTGGATCGCCGCGCTGCGAGAGGCGCGGCGCGACCCGCGCGTGCGTGGCGTGGTGCTGCGCGTCGACTCGCCCGGCGGCTCCGCGCTCACGAGCGAGCAGCTCCACCGCGAGGTGCTGCGTCTGCGCGAGAAGAAGCCGGTGGTCGCGTGCTTCGACGGCGTCGCGGCGAGCGGCGGTTACTACCTCGCGACGCACGCGCACGCGATCGTCGCGCAGTCGACCACGATCACCGGCTCGATCGGCGTCGTCTCCGCGCGGCTGCTCGCGCGCGAGCTTCTCGATCGCGTCGGCGTGCGGACCGAGGTCGTGCGCACCCGCGCGCACGCGGATCTCCACTCACCCGCGCGGACGCTCGACGACGCGGAGCGCGCGATCCTGCGGCGCGAGCTCGACGCGACCTACGCGCTCTTCGTCGAGCGCGTCGCGGAAGGTCGCGGGATGGCGCCGGAGAACGTGCTCACGCTCGCGGGAGGTCGTGTGTGGTCCGGCGCGGACGCCGCCGACCGGGGCCTCGTCGATCGTCTCGGCGGCCTCCCGGTGGCGCACGCCGAGGTGCTCTCGCGCTTGCCGCCGCACGAACGATCGCTCCGGCTCGAGCCGCTGCGTCCGCCACGCGGCGACGTACCGCCCGCCGATCCGCCGACGGTCGTCGAGGCGGTCGTGGGGGGAGGGCGCGCGTGGCTCGCCAAGCTCGCGCCCGAGCTGGAGGCGGTGGCGCTCTCGAGCGGCGCGGAGCGCGCGTTGCTCTGGGCCCCCGAGCTGCCGACGATCGATTGATCGAGATCATCTCGTGGCCGCGTGGAGCTCCGCGTTCAGGCGGTCTCGTCCAAATCGCCAACGAATACAAAGGTATACGGAGAGATCGCCGATCCCCGTCGACCGCTTGATCGAGCGGCGGGACGCGCTAAGAGAGGCCGTCCATGGCCCAGCGTCTCGACCGCGATCAGATATTCAAGAAAGTCGTGGAGATCCTCTCCGACTCCTTCGAGCTCGAACCTTCGAACATCAAGCTCGAGTCGACGCTCTACGAGGATCTCGATCTCGACAGCATCGACGCGGTCGACATCTTCGTGCAGCTCCGCGACCTCACGGGCCGTCGCCCCGATCCGGAGAAGGCCAAGCAGATCCGCACGGTCGAGGAGCTCGTGAGCTTCGTCGAGTCCGAGCTCGAGGCCGCCGAACGTGGCGAGCCCGAGCCCGAGACTCCGATGCCGACCTGAGCGGGCGATGTCTTCGTCCTCCGACGTGCTCGCGCGCATGCCCCACCGCGGGCCGATGCTCTTCCTCGACGAAGTGCTCGAGGTCAGCGGCAGCAAGGCCCGCACGCGCACGGTGCTGCGCGACGACTTCATCCTCGCGAAGGACGGCAAGGTCTCGTCGCTCGTGTCGATCGAGCTCTTCGCGCAAGCCGCGGCCGCCTACATGGCGAGCAAGACCTCGCCGACCGAGCGACCCACGGTGCAAGGCGCGCTCCTCGGCAGCCGCAGCCTCGACACCTTCGTCGACGCGTTCGACGTGGGCGACGAGCTGATCGCGGAGGTCGAGCAGGTCTTCGGCGCCGGCGCGCTCGCGCAGTTCAAGTGCGCGCTCTTCCGCGCTGGGCAGAAGGTCGCCGAGGGCAACATCAACGTCGTCAGCGGCAGCGACGTCGTCCGCGGCTGAAGCGCGCGTCGTTCGCGCGTCTCCACGTTCGCGCGTCTCCACGTTCGCGCGTCGCCACGTTCGCGCGTCTCCACGTTCGCGCGTCTCCACGTTCGCGCGTCTCCACGTTCGCGCGTCTCCACGTT